>Ga0209839_10001766_pt1 | contig 10891 bp, 8 predicted proteins | sample OrgsoiDNA2013050_FD_185800 | JGI IMG/M metagenome (GOLD analysis project Ga0209839, IMG submission 185800) | Permafrost soil microbial communities from the Arctic, to analyse light accelerated degradation of dissolved organic matter (DOM) -... | ecosystem: Environmental > Terrestrial > Soil >... | reverse complement strand
AACTTCTCGCATAGGAAAGGGTGGAGGGGCGCACATGAAGCCACTTGTTGCAGTCGTGGGCCGACCGAACGTCGGCAAATCCACATTTTTTAATCGTATGATCGGCGAGCGCATGGCGATCGTCGCGGATATGCCGGGGACGACGCGCGATCGTCTGTACGGCGACGTAGAATGGAATGGACGCGTTTTCACGCTTATTGACACCGGCGGACTGGAACTGGGACCGGGCATACCCGTCGGACAGGTCGGACTGACCGGGCAGCCGGGCGATATCATGAAACACGTTATGGCCCAGGTGCAACTGGCAATCGATGAGGCCGACGTGATCGTCTTTATGGTCGATGCACGCTCAGGCATTACGGCTGCCGACGAAGAGGTGGCCGATATGCTGCGCCGCACGAAAAAAGCGACGGTCCTGGCGGCGAATAAGGCCGATAATACCACGCGCCGCCTGGATGCCGTTGAATTTTATGCTCTGGGCGTGGGCGAACCTATCGATATCTCCTCCATTCAGGGAACGGGTACCGGGGACCTGCTCGATAAGATCGTAGAAGCGCTGCCACCAGAAGACGAGAACGAAGATGAGGAAGAGGATGAGATTCCACGCATCGCCATCGTTGGGCGACCGAACGTCGGCAAATCCTCGCTCCTCAATTCCCTGCTGGGCTTTCAGCGCTCGATTGTTAGCGCTGTGCCGGGGACGACGCGCGACGCTATCGATACTGAGCTGGAGTTCCAGGGACAGAGGATTCGGCTGATCGATACGGCGGGCATTCGGCGACGCGGGCGCGTCAGTCCGGGCGTCGAGAAGTACAGCGTCCTGCGCTCCACACGCGCCATTGACCGCTGCGATATCGCCCTGCTCTTGATCGACGCGAGCGAGGGAGTGGCGGCACAGGATACGCATATCGCGGGTGAGATCTCCGAGCACAGCAAGGGCGTCGTGGTCGTCGTGAACAAGTGGGACCTGGCGCAAGAGCAACGGCGCGCCGAGCGCGAGGGAGAGTTCCCGCATCCCAAAGATGAGATCGAGAGCGCCGAAAGCTACCGCAAGCTGCTGGCCGAGGACCTCAAGTTCATCCCTTACGCGCCGGTCATCTTTGCATCGGCGAAGTCAGGCTATCACGTGCGCTCAATCCTCGAAGCTGCGCTTAAGATCGCGGAGATGCGCTACCTGCGCATACCAACGTCGAAGCTCAACGAGGTTGTGCAGGATGCCATTCGCAAGCACAACCCGACAGTTATTCGCACGAAGCCGCTCAAGATTTTCTACGCCACGCAGGCGCGGGTCAACCCGCCCACCTTCATCTTCTTCGTCAACGATCCCCAGGCGGTCCACTTCTCCTACGAGCGCTATCTCGAAAACAGGCTGCGCGAAGCATTCAGTTTTAAAGGAACAGGCATCCGCCTGCAGTTCCGGGCGCGCACGAAAGAGGATATTAAGGGTAAAGGGTAGGGAGCAGGATTTCGCAACCCTTTTCCCGCTTGTCCCGTATATAGAGTGATATGCTGAATACTTCTATATATGTGGACAGCCCTTAATAAAAAAAATCAGGCTCAACATACTTTATGTAATTTAGAAAGATTCAATTGTCATAAATACCACTATATGCTATAGTGAGCAAGGAACGAACGTCAAAGATTCCTGCTCCTGTGAGGTACTTATCAATGCATCTAAAACTCACTGCTGCTGATAAAACTGATGTCGGGAAACAACGTGACCAGAATGAGGATTGCGCGTATAAGCGTGTGGAGTCGTCGGAGGAAGGGGACCGTGGTCTGTTCATTGTCGCTGATGGCATGGGTGGGTACAAGGCAGGGGAGGTAGCCAGTCGGCTGGCGGTGGAGACCATCAGCAAGGCGCTGGACAGCTTCTTCAAGCCACTCCCCGATCAACCAACCATCCAGCTTGATAGCGCGTCTCTCGATAAGACGGTCAAACAATCCCTCGCATCAGAAGAGCAGCCAGCAACACAAAAAACACGCAAACTGACTGAAACAGTCGTGGTGACCGCGATTGAAGAGCAATTAAAGGTGGCTATTCAGCAGGCGAACAAGGCCATTCTACGCTACGGCGAGCAGCAGAGCGCGGCGCGTGGACTTGGCAGCACTGTAACGGTCGCGCTTGTCCAGAATGATCAGGCGTACATAGCCAATGTGGGCGACAGCCGAACGTATCTTTTACGGAAGCAACAACTGACGCCCATAACACGCGATCATTCGCTGGTGGCCAGACTGGTAGAATCGAAACAGATTGAACCAGAAGATATCTACACGCATCCCCAGCGCAATTTAATCTATCGCTCACTCGGGGCCGGGCATAAAAGCATCGAGGTCGACATTTTCCATCAGACGCTGCAGAAAGGGGATTCGCTCTTGCTCTGCTCGGATGGTCTATGGGAAATGGTGAGACAGCAGGACCTGCTCAAAGTGCTCAGTGAAGAGAGTAGTCCGCAGAAGATCTGCGAAACATTGATTGACATGGCGAACGCGAACGGCGGCGAGGACAACATCACCGCTGTCGTTGCGCATGTCGGCGCTTTCTGAGCGCAGTTGGAGAAAACTGGAGTATGGCTCTCCCAATAGGAACAGTCCTTGACGGCAAATTTAAAGTTGTGCAGGTGCTTGGCGAGGGCGGTATGGGAACCGTCTACAAAGTCGAGCAGCCAGGCACTACTCCGTCCTACTACTATGCCGTAAAGGAATTGTTGATTAACCCGAATACAACAAAAGAGGATCGAGACTCCGCTATCGAGCGCTTCAACAAGGAGATCGCTTTGCTGCGTGGTTTGAAACACCCACGCATCGCGGCGCTGGCATTGCCATTTCAAGATAAAGGCAACTACTACTTCGCGATGGAGTTTGTGCCGGGACGCAGCCTGGAGAAGAGGCTCGAAGATAGCAAGGCTCCCATGCCGGAGGAGCAGGTGGTGCGCTGGATGATGCAGGTATGTGAAGCGTTGAGCTATATCCATTCGCGTACACCGCCGATCATTCTGCGCGATCTGAAGCCCGGCAATATTATGATTACGCCAGATAATGAAGTCCAACTGATCGATTTTGGCATTGCGCGTCGTTTTGACCCCAACAAACGTACTAATACAGAGAACCTGGGCACGATCTCTTACGCCTCGCCGGAGCACCTGGGATCACTTACCATGCCGGGTCAGAAGCGTAGCGCCCAGAATCCAGGCAAGCTGGTGCAGACCGATGCGCGCTCGGATATCTACTCGCTCGGCGCTACGATGTATCACCTGCTCACTAACTATGAACCCGATCCTATCCAGACACCGACACCTGGAAGCATGCTTGCGAAGAATCCGCGCCTGCGCACGGTACAGATCGGCGGCAGGACAGTATGTCCGGTGGAGCAGGTAGTGATTAAGGCAATGCAACAGGACCCGGCACAGCGTTTCCAGAGCGCCGAGGCCATGCGCGTCGCGCTCCAGCAGTGTTTGCCAGGCAACGCGACGATTCAGATACCAGCGATCTCGCCGAACGCGACCATTCTGGTAACGGCCAACGCGGGCCTGATCTGTCCCAAATGTGGCTTTCAGAATCGACCAGGGGCCAAGTTCTGCAAGCGCGATGGGCAGCCGCTCGTGCAAGGCGTCACCGCGCCGCCAGCGCGCTCGCCGATTCTCGCCCGCCCGATCCAGCGTCCGGTCGGTCCCGGTCAATCGATTCAGGCGCGACCGGTACAGCGACCGACACAACAGGCGACTCAGGCACGCCCCGCTCAGCCGTTGCGCGCGCGACCAGTGCAGGCGCGGCCAGCTCAGGCGCGCCCGATCGTTGCCAATAACGGCGTTACGGCAAACGATCCCTATCGACTGGGATTGCGCTATCTGGCGGACAAGAACTACGCGGAGGCGGTCAACCAGTTCAAGCTGGTGCAGAGTCGCGGGGGAACAACCTATGACCTGCTCAGCAATCTGGGCCGGGCCTACCGACAGTATGCCGTAGCGGTGAAGGATACTGACAAGAAGCTGTCCACCGACAACCTGAAATATGCCGCCGAACAGTTCGAAGAGGCGGTCCGCCTCAAGGGCGACGCGCTTGACGCTTACTTTCAGCTTGGTTTGTGTTATCGCGAACTGCACCTTTACCCGCAGGCGACCAGCGCATTTAAAAAAGCGCTCGCGCTCGCTCCGCAAGATTTTGGCAGCTACTATCAACTGGGGCTGATCGCCATGGACCAGGGGTACTATCGCGAGGCGGAGGCATACTTTCAGGATGGTCTGCGCATAAATCCAGATCACGTGTTAATTCTATTAGCACTTGGTCGGCTCTATATCGAGACGAAGCAATACCAGGCCGCGATCAGCACACTGCGCCAGGCGACCCAGACCGATGATACGCAATGGGAGAGCTGGTACGAACTGGGTCGGGCGCATATGCGGGCCAAGGAGTGGAAGCTAGCGCTCAGCGCATTGGAACGCGGACGGCAGGCAAATGCCAACGTGCCAGACATTTATAGTGCAATGGCAACGAGCTATCTAAAACTTAACAAGAAAGTAGAGGCCCGGCAGATGATCAACGAAGCGCTCAACCGCGACGCGAAAAATGCCGAAGCCCTACGCTTGAAAAAGCAATTATAAATTAACGAACTAAAGGAGGGCAGCGATGCTCTGTCCGCAGTGTCATACACAAAATCGTGAAAACGCTAAATTCTGCAAGGGGTGTGGACTCTCATTTACGCCGGAGATGCTGGCAGCGGCACAGGCACCGGCTGAATCCGCAGAGACCGAGCAGGTAGAGAACATACCTTCTCCACCTGCAGCCCAGGAACAAACAGGCTCCGCTTCCTCCTCTCAGGAGAGCCCGTCGGAGCAGGCGACCCAGACAGCCGTGGCGACGAACCCTGGCACGACGGCGACCAGCACGGAGCAGGTTGACGATATCACGCAGGCACCTACGCAGATTCTCACCCCCCAGCAAATGCTTGCCTATCACGCGCGGCGCTGGCAGCAAGAGCTAGAGCGCGAGCAGCAGGATGTACAGGGGCCAGACGAAGAGCAAAGAAAAGCCATCATCTCCAATACGCCGACCGTGCTCTTCGCGAGTCCAGGCCAGGATGTCGGCGAACTGCCCACAGTGATTGTGCCTCCAGAGAACAGCGCGCCACCGCCGCCACCACCTCCACCGGAGTCACTTGCACCTGACGCAAGCACAGAAGTGCACGTGGAGAACCAGGTGACCAGCCTGGGCGAGCCAGCGCCGAGTGCCGCGCCGGAAGTAGAATCCGATACAACAAGTAGTCCAACGGCGGCAGAAGTTCCGGCAAGCGAACAAACCGCCACTAGCCAGGAGAATGTAATGGAGCAGGGAACGCCCAGCCAGCCAACGGAGCAGAGCCAGACACAGGAGCAACCAGTACAGAGCCAGGCGCAGCCAACAGAGCAGCCAGCGCAAACGACCGCAGCCGGGAACTTCCCGGTATTGGCAGTTGGAACGACGCTCTTGGGACGCTACGAGGTCGCGCAGATAACTAGCGACGCGCAGGAAGAGCATGTTTACCTTGTAACCGACCATCAGGGATATCAACGTTGCTGGAACTGTGGTACGCAGGAGAACGGCGAGGGCGACGAGTTCTGCATCGACTGCGGAGCCGAACTGCTGAATGCATCTTATACCATGCACGAATATCCGGCGGAAGAGAGCAAGAACAACGAAGCAAACGTCCTGCAAGGGATTATCGTCAACACCTTTGTTGAGCAAGGGCATACCTACGTCATCGAGCAGCCGCAGGTCGTACAAAACGCGTTTCCCAACGGCGTCCATCTCCTGGTCGCCAGCGATTCTGATGCGGGCAACGTGCGGCGCAGCGAGCCAAATGAGGACAGCACCCTGGTCCTACAATTGCAACGTATTCACGAATCGATCTCCAGGCCCGTCGGCGTGTTTATCGTAGCCGATGGCATGGGCGGACACGACAATGGGCAGGGTGCCAGCCTCATGACGATCGGTATCATCGCCGAACGCATGGTGCGCGAACTCATGACGGCACCGCTGGTCGCTGAGAAGAACGGCGAGGAGCCGAAGCAACTGGACGAAGAGGCTCTGGTAACGCTGCTGAACGGAGCGGTCGAAGACGCGAACACCGCGCTCTGCCAGACCAACCAGCGCGAAAAATCGGACATGGGATCAACGATCACCGGCTTTATGGTCGTAGGGGATCACGCGTATATTCTCAATGTCGGCGATAGCCGAACCTATATGTTACGTGAAGGGAAACTTCATCAGCTGACGAACGACCATTCTCTGGTCGGGCAGCTTGTCGCGGGCGGACTGATCGAGCCGGATGATGTCTACACGCATCCACAGCGCAGCCAGATCTATCGCAGCCTGGGCGACAAGCTTAACGTGCAGGTGGACATCTTCAAGCAGCAAGTCTACCCTGGAGATACCCTCCTGAGCTGTTCCGATGGCTTATGGGAAATGATACGCAATCCACAAATTACCGACATTCTTAGCAACGCATCAGATCCGCAGAGCGCGTGTTCTCAACTGATCGAGATCGCCAATACGAATGGCGGCGAGGATAATGTCAGCGCGGTGGTCGTTTTTGTGCGTTAAATGATATACTATTGCAAGCCGAATGCGAAAGGAGCTTATACTATTATGCCTGGAGAGGTAACACTGGCACACCAGTTGGGAAAAGATTTCATGCCAGTAACCGGCGGAAGTCAGGTTGCATACGTTTTATTGGAAGCCAAGCCATCGGACCTGGTGGCACAGGTGCGTATGCCGCTCAACTTCGCCCTGGTAATCGACCATTCTGGCTCCATGAGGGGTGCAAAGCTAAAGAACGTCCGCGAAGCGGTAAAAATAGTGATTGACCGCCTCGAACCAACCGACTACATCTCAGTAGTCATTTTTGACGATACGGCGCAGGTGATTATTCCATCGATGCCCTGCAACGACAAGCCGGGGATGAAGGCCGCGATCGACCGCATCCAGGACGCGGGCGGCACTACCATGTCGCTGGGTATGATTCAGGGACTGGGCGAGCTCAGGCGCTGGAATATACCCAATGCCATCAACCGCATGATTCTGCTGACCGACGGCGTTACCTATGGTGACACAGATCGCTGCCGCCAGCTTGCCAGAGATGCAGCCGCCAATGGCATCTCCATCTACCCGCTAGGCATCGGCTCCGACTGGGACGAAAGCCTCCTCGACGATATCGGCCAGATCAGCGGCGGGGTTCCGGCAGAGTTCATCAGAACGCCCTCGGACGCGATGAGCCTCTTTGAGCAGCAGGTCCAGAGCGCCGTAGCAGTAGCCGTGCGTAACGCCACGGTGACGCTGCAATTGCCAGCGGGCGTATCGCCCAGGAAGGCAGTCAAGGTGTTGCCGCTCATCCGCGACGTTGAGCAGACCGCGCTCTCCGATCGCCAGGTAACAGTAGCGTTAGGAGATCTGGAGAGAGACACGCCGCAATCGGTACTGGTCGAACTCATGATTGATCCACGCCCGGCAGGCCTGTTCCGTATTGCGCGAGCCGAGCTTTCTTACGACGTTCCGATCACAGGCGTTGTTGGCGAGCGCGTGCGCGACGATATCAAAGTCACATTCACGAACGACGCCAACGAGGCGGCCCAGGTAAATGCGCTGGTCATGAACTTCGCCGAGAAAGCCAACGCCCAGCGCCTGGTAACGCGCGTGCTCGACGAGTACAAGCGCACAGGCAAAGCAACTACACGCCTGGCACCAAACGTTACGCGTGTGCTCGACGAAGAGACGCAGGCCGCGATTGAACAGATCAACCAGGGGCAGCAGATCTCACAAGAGCAGGTAAAATCAATCGGTAATAAGACGCGCAAACTGACACAGCGCCTGGATGACCTGCTCCCCTGAGCAGGCAACGGTGCGGTAGCTTCTGCACACCCTACTGATGAAGTTGGTTGTGCGGCGCTCCGTCTTTACAGAAAAACTATACATAAGTAACACTTAATAAGAGGAAGGATAGAGTACAATGTCGGTAAAATGTTCTTTAGGTCATGACAATCCCGATGGTTCAGCATTTTGTGATGAGTGTGGGGAGCCGCTGAACGCGTCGACACCCGTTGCGACTGCAGCGCCTGCCCAGGCTCCCATTGATGCCTCGGCACCTGCAGCCGCGGGAGAGCAGATCTGCCCATCGTGCGGTGCTAGCAATCCAGCAGGCGAGGCATTCTGCTCGAACTGCGGCAATAGTCTGTTGGGCGCACCCGCGCAGGCTCCGGCGGCACCAGATCCGGTAGCGCCGCCGCCCGTAGCAGCAGTGAACGAGCCGGTCGTCGTCGCAGCTCCTGCCCCGTCGGCAACGCCAGACGCAACGGCGCTGCAGGCCCGGCTCATCGTCGAGGCCGACAACCAGGAGTTCGATCTGGCCGGTAAAGATAATATCACAATTGGACGCGAAGATGCCGTAAGCAACATCTTCCCGGATGTCGACCTGACGCCTCATGGTGGTGAAGAGGGCGGAGTGTCGCGCCTGCACGCGCGCATCTTCGTCGAAAACGGCCAGTACATGTTGGAAGACGAGAATAGTACTAACTTCACATTCCTGAATCGGCAGCGGCTCGCGGCCAAAACCCCGACGCCCTTGCACGATGGTGATGAAGTCAAGCTTGGTCGGGTCCTATTGCGCTTCAAGACGGCATAATGTGCTCTGCTGCGCCAGGAGAAGCAGTTTTTTTGCCGTGGGTGGGCATCAACCCACCCACGCGGCATAGAGATTTGACAGTGAGCGCCAGACTCGTTATAATCTACGCGATACCCCCAACAGGGCAAAGGGCTAAAAAGCCCTTGTTAGCGATGCAGGTAAACGGGTTTTGAGCGTTCCCAGGCAAAAACGACTTCTCCTGTAAAGGACACAGAAAAGAAAGGGGACGGCGCTTCCCGCAGATCTGCTTATAGAAGGGTCTACGCGCCAAACATTTAGATGAAACGTACCTGGCAACCAAAGCGCATTCCGCGCAAACGTGAACATGGATTTATGAAGCGCATGTCGACCCGCAACGGACGACGTGTACTCAAAGCTCGCCGCGCCAAAGGGCGTTGGAGCTTGACAATTTAGTAGTCTGATCGTATTGTGGCACTCAACCGTGCGTTACGCTTACGTAAAAACAGCGATTTCCAGCGAGTGAGGCAGCAGGGGCGCAGTGTTACGTCCCGGCTGCTTATCCTTGCGTGGACGCCCAATGACGAAGCACGTGTGCGCGTAGGCTTTGTGATCAGTAAACGTATCTCGAAACACGCGGTTACACGTAATTATATTAAACGTCTACTGGGTGAAGCTATACGTCCTGTGCTTGCCGATCTGCCAGTAGGGCTGGACATCGTATTCAGTGCGAGGGGTCAGATTCTAGGAGCGGACCTCTCTATGCTTAGACAGGATATGAGCACGCTGCTGCGTAGGGCGCGGCTACTTGCAACCCCGTCAGCAACGGGATCAGGGTAGTTAAAGGCGCAAAAGGTCACAAAGTGAAACATATTGCACTCATTTTCATTCGTATATATCAGCGCACGCTGTCGGTAGTCCTGCCCTCATCGTGTCGGTTTATCCCCTCGTGCTCGCAGTACGGGTACGAGGCGATCGACCGCTTTGGCTTTTTCCGAGGTGGCTGGATGACGGTCAAACGCATTGGGCGTTGCCATCCTTTGTATCACGGCGATCTCTACGATCCGGTCCCTGAATACTTGCCTGGGCGACTAGATCGAGGAAGGCAGGAGAATTCTCGTGGGTGAGATAGGTTATCTCTTCAATTTAATCTTTACATACCCCATTTTTAATGGTCTTGTACTGCTCTATCACCTCTTTGGTGACTTTGCTTTATCCATTATTGTCCTGACACTGATCATCAAGTTGCTTCTCTTCCCACTCACGCTCAAGCAGCTCAAATCAATGAAGGCTACACAGGCCTTACAGCCGCAGATGCAGGAGATTAAAAAGAAGTATGGGAAGGACCAGCAGGGGCAGGCGGTGGCAATGCAGGCGCTCTACAAAGAGTATGGGGTGAACCCGCTGTCGGGCTGTCTCCCGCTGGTGGTTCAATTGCCAGTGCTGTACGGTATGTACTACGCGTTCAGAACCTTCCTGGGCACAAGTAAAGTTAGCGCTCTCAACAATATAGTCTACCCCTTTATCCCGCATTTTAATACCTATCCGGATATCAATCTGAACTGGTTCACCTTCATTAATCACAGTTGGACGATCTCGCTGGCGCACCCCGATCCCACGCACGTCCTGCCAATCATAGCGGGCCTGGCAACCTTCATCCAGTTGCGTATGTCTCAGCCTAAGACGGCTCCGGGCGCTACACCAGACCCTTCGACTCAATCAATGAAGATGATGCAGTATGTCATGCCGCTCGTTACCCTGTTCTTCGGCTGGACGTTTCCCGCTGGCCTGGCGCTCTATTGGACGGTCTCGACGACTTTCCAGGCGGTGCAGCAGTTCTTTGTGACGGGTTGGGGATCGCTGCTGACCACGCCAGACTTCAAGATGGCTCCGGCGACCGCTGGTAAGAGCAATAGAACGGTCGCGACAACGCAGAGCTACACGCCGCGCAAAGAGCGCACACGGGTTGTCCCTACGGTGGTGGAAGCAGACAATGATGATTTGAGTGAGAGCGACGAGAACAACGAGAACAACGAAAGCGATGGAGCGCTAGAAAGGCGTCCGCGACCAGGTGGCACCCCCTATAACCGCCGTCGCCAACGTAGCAATAGCGCATCGGCGCGTCGTCGTAGCAGCGCCCAGAGATCACGAGGCTAAATCTGATTGCGTTCTGTGAGGATAGGCTACTTGCAGAACGTAATTCTACTAGAAGTTCTTATAGGGAGGCTAGGAAACAGTGGAAAGTATAGAGGCCAGCGGCAAAAGTGTTGACGAGGCAGT
>Ga0209839_10001764_pt1 | contig 10895 bp, 10 predicted proteins | sample OrgsoiDNA2013050_FD_185800 | JGI IMG/M metagenome (GOLD analysis project Ga0209839, IMG submission 185800) | Permafrost soil microbial communities from the Arctic, to analyse light accelerated degradation of dissolved organic matter (DOM) -... | ecosystem: Environmental > Terrestrial > Soil >... | reverse complement strand
CTAAAACTTCTCTACCCATGGCCGCAATTCCAGCTCCCAGGTCCAGGCGCTGCGCGGTTGTTGCAGCACGTTCCAGTAACTGAAGGCAATGGCGTCGGGGTCGAGCATCGAATCCGGCCGGTCCTCAGGCTCGGCGCGCGCGGCGCTGCGAATGCCGCCGTCGATGACGAAATGCGCGATGTGAATTCCCTGCGGCGACAATTCGCGCGCCATGCTCTGCGCGAGCCCGCGCAGCGCGAATTTTCCCATCGCGAACGGCGCGGATTGCGGATAGCCCTTGACGCTGGCGGAAGCGCCGGTGAACAGGATCGCGCCGTGCTTCTCGGGCAGCATCCGTTTTACCGCCTGCTGCGCGACCAGAAAGCCGCCGAATGCGCTGACCGTGATCGCCTGCGCCACATCGGCCGGCACCAGATCGGTGAACACGCCGCGTGCCCTGCCGCTGGCGTTGTAGACGACCACGTCGGGCGTTCCGATCTCACGCTCAACCAGACCGAACAGGCGCTCGACCTCGTCGGGGTCGGTGGCATCGCAGGCAAAGGCGCGGGCGCCGGTCTCGCTGCAGAGCGCGCCAAGCTTTTCGATCCGGCGGGCCGCCAGCGCGACCCGAAGGCCTTCGCGGGCGAACAGCCGCGCCAGCGAGGCGCTGAGGCCCTCGCCGGCGCCGACAATGAGGGCGGTCTTGTACTTCGGCTTTTCCATGAGCGACTTCCTTTTCCTTCAGCTTCGTGTTTTCAGCCGCGCAATCCCGCGAGACAACCCGCGGCCTCCAGCACGGGATCGAGCGCGGACTTGTCGGCAACGTCGGCATATTTGGTGCGCAGCATGGCAAGCGACCGCGCGTGATATTTTTGCGGCTTCTGGATCCAGACCTTGTCGCCGAGCGCCACACAGAATTCCTCTTGCTTCTCGGCAAGCGCTCGTTCGTTGGCGCAGGTCCACGGCATGAATTGTCCGCCAACCTGCCGGGTGAGGATCGGCATCAGGGTCGGCTCCAGCGCGGACCACGGCTCAAATCGGCCCTCGGCCCTTGGCCAGAGCATGCGATGCACCCAATCCAGCACATTCGGCGCGCCGCCCTCGATCAAGGCGCCCGCGGTCGGATCGGTCCATAGCTCGTAGAACTGGCCCCAGAGCCCGAAATCGCCAAACGCCGGTCGCCCGCCGAACAGGTAGGGCCTCGTTGCGAGATGCGCGTCCAGCAGGCCGAGCATATCGACAAAACCCGTCTCGATCTGCGGCGCGGTCACCGCATTCGAGCCGACGAACCAGACCCGATCCACCATGCGGGCGCGCACCTGGTTTGCGAATGCATCATGCTCCGCCTCGCTGGCGTTTGGGCTGCGCATGCGCGCAATGCGGCCGGCCGAACTGCGCTGGTCGACGTCGCGGGCCCAGCGGTAGTGGAACATCCATTTGTTGCCCCACTCGTCGCCGAATTCCTCGATCAATGCGGAAATGAAGCGCGTGACCGCTTCATCCGGGTTGATCGGCGGCTCCGGATAAAGCTTCTCGACTTGCTCGATGATCGGCGTGGAATCCTGAATGCCAGCGCCCTCCGGCGTGACCACGAGGGGGATGATCGGCATTTTGGCGTATTTCTCGTATTCCGCCTGGCTTGCCGCGTTGCGCAAAACCCACCGATGCGGGATGGCTTTGTAGCGAAAATAGGCGCGCACCTTAACCGAGTAGGGCGACATCTCGGCGCCGATGATGCGATAGCCGTCGGCCATGGGTGGTCCTCCGCTTTTGTCTCGACGGCCCGCTTTATCTGGAGAATGATCTATATCATTCAATACCGGGCGGAACGAACAAGAGTTGTAAAATGCAGCTACTCAACAAGGGCGATGGTGGAGCGACCTCAACCGATCAGCCGGGGTTGCTGGCGCCGGATACGTCCGGCATGAATTTTTACCGGGCCGATCCGGCGCTGACGGATCTGCTTCGCATTCATCTGCCCGATGTGCTGTTTCGCCATATCGAGCCGCATCTCGACCGGCTGGGCGCGCTCGCCGGAGGTCATCTTGACGAATGCGCGCGGCTGGCCGATCGCCATGTGCCGGTGCTGCACCAGCGCGACCGTTTTGGCCGCGACGCGCAGTGGATCGAGTACCACCCGGCCTATCACGAGTTGGAGCGTGCCGCGTTTGGCGAATTCGGCATTCATGCGATGTCGCTTCGCAAGGGCATTCTGGGCTGGCCGGAGCAATATCCCGTCGTGGCCAAGCACGCCTTTACGTTCCTGTTCAACCAGGCCGAGTTCGGGCTGGGTTGCCCGATCAATGTCACTGACGGTTGCGCCAAGCTGCTGTCGCGCTTCGGCGACGAGGCGTTGAAGGCGAAATATCTCGACGGTCTTACGCAGACCGACATGAACAAGCTGACCCAGGGCGGCCAGTTCATGACCGAGAAGGAAGGCGGCTCCGACGTCGGCACGCTCACGACCTCAGCGGTGCAGGACGGCGATCGCTGGATTCTGTCGGGCGAAAAATGGTTCTGCTCCAACGCAGACGCTGAAGTCGTGATGCTGCTGGCGCGGCCGCAAGGTGCGGTCGGCGGCACCCGCGGCGTCGGCCTGTTTCTGATGCCGCGCTGGCTCGACGATGGCTCGCCCAATCGCTACCGGATCGTTCGCTTGAAGGACAAGCTCGGCACCCGATCGATGGCGTCGGGTGAGATCAAGCTGGAAGGCGCGATTGCCTATGCGGTCGGAAAGCTCGATCGCGGCTTTGTGCAGATGGCCGAAATGGTCAATTCGTCGCGGCTCTCCAACGGCGTCAAGTCGACTGCGCTGATGCGGCGCGCACATCACGACGCGATGACGGTCGCCGCAAATCGCGTGGTGTTCGGAAGCCGCATCATCGATCTGCCGCTGGCGCGGCGGCAATTGATGAAGATCATGCTCGCCACCGAGCAGGCGCTGTCGATGAGTTTCTTGACCGCGGACGCGCTCGATCGCGCCGAGGCCGGCAGCCAGGATGCGGCGGCGCTGTTACGCATTCTGACGCCGACCCTGAAATTCCGAGCGACCCGCGATGCCCGAAAGGTTTGCGGCGATGCGCTGGAGATGCGCGGCGGCATCGGCTACATTGAGGAGTTCGCCACCGCGCGGCTATTGCGCGATGCGCATCTCGGTTCGATCTGGGAGGGCACCGGCAATATCGTCGCGCTCGATGCGTTGAAGCGCGCGGTCGGCCGCCACGGCGCCGACGCGGCACTCGCCGCCGACCTGCACGCCCGCCTCGACGACAGCGCTAACGTGCCGCAGGCCTGGCGCGACCGGTTGCGCGAATTGACCGATCGCGCCGTCGGCTTTGCCCGCGAGGTCGCCGGGTGCAGCGACAACGAAGCCGAAGCGCGGCGTGCCACCAGCCTGCTTTATCATGTCGCAAGCGCCGTGGCGTTGGCCTGGGAGGGCGGGCGCATCCACGCGATGCGCGGCGATGCCCGCCGGCTGTTGCTGTCGCGCCTGGTGATCGACCACCGGGTCTCCGGGAACGATCCATTCCGGCTCACGGAAAATGATGCGCAACGCGCCATCACGAGCCATCTGCTCGGCATGGACGCCGTCGGCATGGCCGAGGTTGGCGAATTGCTCGTGGCAGCGTAGGCTCGCCGTCGCCACTTGGTAAGCGCGCTCCCTCTCCCACAAGGGGAGAGCGCGCTTACCAAGTTTAAGATCAAAACAGAACAAAACAAAAAGAGGAAACACCGATGAAGGCCGCGGTCCTGCATGAAGTCAACAAGCCGCTCGTGATCGAGGACGTCAGCCTGCAAAAACCTGGACCGCGCGAGGTTTTGATCCGCACCAGCGTCGCCGGGCTCTGTCATTCCGACCTGCATTTCATGGAAGGGCTCTACCCGCATCCGCTGCCCGCGGTGCTCGGCCACGAATCCGCAGGCGTCGTCGAGCAGGTCGGCTCCGACGTCAACTACGTCAAGCCCGGCGATCATGTCGTCACCTGTCTCTCGGTGTTCTGCGGCACCTGCGACAACTGCACCACCGGCCGCACGGTGCTGTGCACCGACACCACCGTAAAAATGTTGCCCGGCGCTTCCAACCGGCTGTCATGGGCGCGATCGGAGAAACTCAATCAGTTTCTCAACCTGTCGTCGTTCGCCGAGCAGATGCTGGTGCACGAAAACGCCATCGTCAAAATCCGCAAGGACATGCCGCTTGAACTGGCGGCGCTGATCGGCTGCGGCGTCATCACCGGCTACGGTGCCGTGGTGAACACCGCGAAGGTTGCGCCCGGCGAGACCGTGGTGGTGATCGGCTGCGGCGGCGTCGGCATGGCCGCGATCAACGGCGCGCAGATCGCCGGCGCCGGCCGCATCATCGCGGTCGACACCAATCCGGCCAAGCTTCAACTGGCGACCAAACTCGGCGCCACCGACATCGTCGATCCCCAAAACGGCGACGTGGTGCAGCAGGTCCGCGATCTCACGGGTGGCGGCGTGCATCACTCGTTCGAAGTGCTGGGCCGCAAGGAAACCGCGGAGCAGGCGTTCGCGATGCTGGCGCCCGGCGGCACCGCGACGATCGTCGGCATGATCCCGTTCGGCCAGAAGATCGAGTTGCACGGGTTTGACTTTTTGCGCGAACGCAAGATCCAGGGCTCGTCGATGGGCTCGAATCATTTTCGCGTCGACATGCCGCGGCTCATCGAATTCTACATGCGCGGCAAGCTGCATCTGGAGGACTGGATTTCGGCCAAGCTAAAACTGTCCGAGATCAACGAAGGCTTTGCCGCGATGAAAGCCGGCAAGACCGTCCGCAGCGTGATCGTGTTCGATGCGTGATTGCACACACGGTCGTCATGCGCGGACTTGATCCGCGCATCCATCTTCGTCGCAAGAACTTTTTTCAAAGGGATGGATTGCCGGGTCAAGCCCGGCAATGACAGCCTGTGAGATCATGCTCACCGCGAAACATGCGCCGACACGGCGAGCCAGCGGCCGGTCTGTTTTGCCCAGCAATCGGTGTATCGTCCGTAAGCCTGTTGGCCTTCCGCGGTCGTATAACTGGTGCGCCCGTGGATGATCGCAAAATCGCCCATCACGCGAATCTTGACCTCGTCTGCGATGAGATTCCTGATCGTGACGGGTATCGCCGTTTGCTTGAGAAAACCGGCGCGGTCCACAAGGGATTTGTCGGGGTTGGTGCAGTAGAAATCCTGCGCAAGAATCTCGTCGAAACGCTTGACGTCCGAATTCTGCACCGACGCGACGTAGTCGCGGTTGAGCATAGTCAGTTCGTCGATATCCTTGCTCATGGCTTTCTCCCTTGTTGTCATTCCGGGGCGTCGCGAAGCGACGAACCCGGAATCCAGAAGTTATTGGCGCGAGATTCCGGGTTCGAGGCTTCGCCTCGCCCCGGAATGACGAGGATCAATCATCAAACGCCGGCGGCCGTACAAAACCGCCGAATTCGCGCTCGATCAGTTCGGCGAGTTTCAGCGGCGTGCGATCTTCCAGCCAGGGGCCGACGATCTGCACGCCGACCGGCAAACCGTCCGGCGACAGGCCGATCGGAATGGCGGTGGCCGGCAGGCCGGGCAGCGTGGCGATGCCGGGCCATGCCAGCTGATCGGGATAGGCATAGTCCTTGCCGTCGATGTTGATGCGGCGCGTTTCCTGCTCGGGCGAATGATCATGCGGATAGGCCGGCGTCGGCATCACAGGGCAGATCACCGCGTCGAAAGTCCCAAACAGCTCGCGCCACTGCGCCCTCAGGCGTGCGCGGGCGCCGTCGGCCAGTACCCAGTCGCGGTGGCTCAGCGCGATGCCACGCAGTCGCTCGGCGGCGAGGCTGATATCGTCAGGCGCGAGCTTTGTCGCCGCTTGTTGCGCGCCGGCATAGGTCTCCGGCGCGAATGTCGCGCCGAGAAATGACAGCAGCATCCGCATGTAAAGCCGCGACGACGCGGCGAAGTCCGGCAACAGCGGGCTCCGGCGTTCGATTTTAACGTCGGCCTTGCCGAGGTTCGCGGCAAGGCCCTCGATGGCCGCGCGGACCGCTGCATTGGTCGGCAGCACCGGGTCGGTATCGACCATAAGCACGCGAAAGTTCTTCAACGCGCCGTGACGCGGCGGCGGCAGCGCGAGCGTGTAGGCCTTGCCGGCCTCCATCGGGTCCGGTCCTGCGATCACGTCGAGCAGGAGCGAAAGATCCGCGGCGCTGCGCGCCATCGGCCCGATCACCGCGAGATCGCGGTCGAACGGCAATGGCGGAAACGGCGGCGGCGTGTGGCCGCGCGACGGCGCCAGCGCTAAGGTCGGCTTGTGCGCATAGACGCCGCAGTGAAACGCGGGCACGCGTAGCGAGCCGCCGATGTCGGAGCCGAGCGAGAGCGGCCCGTAACCCGCCGCGAGCGCCGCCGCCGATCCGCCGGAGGAGCCGCCCGGCGTGCGGCCGAGATTATAGGGGTTGTTGGTGGTGCCGTAGATGTCGTTGTAGCTCTGCCAGTCGCCGAGCCCGACCGGAACGTTGGTCTTCGCGAGAACCACGCCGCCGGCGTCCTTCACCCGCGTGATCGAGAGTGCGTCTTCCGTCGGCGTAAAGTCCTTCTGTGCCGGAATGCCCCATGTCGTTGGCAGTCCCGCGACGTTGTAGGATTCCTTCACCGTGATGGGAATGCCGAGCAGCGGCTTCTTCACGCCGCGCGCCAGTTCGGCGTCGGCGGCGCGGGCGGCGGCAAGCCCGCGTTCGAAATCCCGAACGCAAATCGCGTTGATCTTGCCGTCGTGGCGCTCGATGCGGCCAATCGCATCCTGCGCCAGTTCCACGGCAGAGACGTTTTTCGCCGCAAGGGCTGCCGATAATTCGGTCGCCGTCGCAAAACTCCATTCCGACTTGGCCAAAGCGTACTCCTGTTTTCGTTGGTCCGGTTGCACGAGATGATGCTCCGTTCCGACGAGGGCCGCTAGACAGCCATTGCGGTCGGACGATGGCTATTCCGGCAGCATCCGCTGCATGATGCGATCGCGGTAGACGAAGATATGGGCGAATGCGGCGGCAACGTGAATGCCAATCGCCACCAGCAGCGCCCACTCCATCGCCTGATGCAAGCCGTCGATCGCCTTGCCGGCCGCCGCATTGTCCGAAGCCAGCATCGGCATCGGCAGCAGATAAAAGAAGGACAGCGACCAGCCGCGAAACGAGGCGAACAGCCAGCCGGTGACGGTGGTCGCCAGCACCAGCGCATAGAGCAGCCAATGCACGGCTCCCGAGCTCAGCCGCTGCCACGGCGGAAGCGAACTTTCCGGTGCGACCGGATGGGTAAGGCGCCACGCGAGCCGCATGACGATCAGGATGAGAATGACCAATCCGAAGGAGACATGGAATGTCATGGCGGCGCCGGGTTTCATGCCGCGATGAATGTCCGGCATCAGCCAGCCGATCAGATATTGCACGAGCAGCAGCGCGACGACGAGCCAGTGGAACACCTTGGCGGTGGTCCCGTATTGCAAACGGTCGGTCATGATTTTCCTTGTGCCAGAGCCAGAACATTCTCTGGCATAATGGAAACCGATTTGCCGCTGGAAATGTTCTAATGGCTACGCCGCGCCGATCAAAATCCCGACCGCGAGCACGATGGCGCCGCCGAGCACGATCTGGAACACCGCCTGCAGGAACGGCGTATCCATGTAGCGCGCCCGAATGTAGGCGATCGCCCACAATTCGAAAAACACCACAACGCCGGCGATGGCGGTCGCGATCCAGAATGCATTGGCCCAGGAATCCGGCACAAGATAGGGCATGGTGTGGCCGAGACCGCCGACCGTCGTCATGGCGCCGCAGGTCACACCGCGCAGCCAGGGCGAACCGCGGCCGGTCAGCGATCCGTCGTCGGACAGCGCTTCTGCAAAACCCATGCTGATGCCGGCGCCGATCGAGGCGGCAAGACCGACCAGGAATGTCTGCCAGTTGTGATGGGTCGCAAAAGCGGCGGCGAACAGCGGCGCCAGCGTCGACACCGAGCCGTCCATCAGTCCGGCCAAACCCGGCTGCACATATTGCAGCACGAACACGCGCCGGCGCGTCTTGTCCTCTTCCGCGCGCACGTCCGGACTGAGGATCTGGTCGGTCAGCTTGGCCGCGGTTTTTTCGTGGCCTTTTTCGGCCTCGGCGAGATCGCCGAGCAACCGGCGAACCCCGACATCCTGGGCCTGTTCGGCGGCCTTGATGTAGAACCGTTCGGCTTCGAACTCCATCGTCCCGACTTCCCTGCGGATGGCGTCGAGCGACAGGTTCTTTGTCAGCCAGATGGGGCGGCGGCGCAAAAACCCCCTGACGTTATCTCTGCGAATGGGCGGCAGGTTCTTGCCGAAACGCTGCTCGTACATTTCCAGCAGCATGTGGCGATGGCCCTTTTCCTCCTCGGCCATTTCCTCGAAGATTTTTGCCGATTCCGGATAACGCTCCGCGAGGTCTTCTGCGAAGGTCATATAGATGCGGCTGTCTTCTTCTTCCGAGGAGATGGCCACCGCCAGGACCTCTCGTTCGGTCAAATCGGCGAAATTCTTCACAACGGCGCCTTTTCCTGAGTTTAGAACGATTCTAAACCGTTATAGCCACGCGTTGTTGGGAGGTCAAATCATTCGGCCGTTCAGCTCCCGGTTCGTTCGGGGTCTCGCAATCAGGAACTGTTGCGGTCCGTGTCCGTTCGAGTTCCTATCGCAAATATCTTTCTGCCCGGAGTGCTCATGAACAAGGTCAAATACCGCTTGAACGATCCGCGGCTGGCGCCCCGCCGCACCAAGCTCGAGATTCCCGGATGGGCGGGCAAGCGCGAACCGCGCACGGACGGTTCGCGCGAACAGGTGTGGCATTGCGTTCCGTTCTCGGAAGGCGCGCAATACGGGATCGAACTGTTCTACCCCTACGACACTGAACTGCGGGTCAGCACCAAAGACGGCCAATTGATACTCGACGGCGATTGGGGTCCACCGCCGGACGGCGGCGTGCAATGGCCGCCATTCCGCAATTTTGGCGACAATTTTTACACCTACCAGATCCTTCTGGATCTCAAGGTTGAAAAGGGCATGGCGATCCGGACCGAGCCGCACCCGCGGTTCTATACCGATCGCACCGACACCGTGCCGATCGCGGTTCCGGCGCTGGTGCGGAATTGGTGGCCGATGCTGTTCTTCACGGTGTTCAAGGCGCCGGCCGAGGGCCGCACCCATATTTTCAGGCCGAACGAGCCGTTCGCGCAGATTATCGTGATCCCCGAGGAAGCTCCGTTCGAACTCGAACAAATGAACGAAGAGGAATCCGCCGAGCGCGAGCTGCAGGCGCGGCGCATCTATGCCAGCCGGCCCAAGCTGTCGGCCGGGACCGAGTGGACCTCGTCGACCGATACCGTGTTCGACGGGACCTATCGGCATCTTCACCGTGCGGCCAAGGAAAAAATCCGGCAGGACTAAGCCACGCAAAAAAAACAGGACCCTTGAGGTCCTGTTTTTCATCGCCTAATCGCGCGCGACGTCAATAGTCGCGGCGGTAGAAGCTGTGATGATGATGGTGGTGGTGATGGTGATGACGGTATCGGCGAGGCACAATGATGACGCGAGGCGCGTACTCATCATACCCATATCGGCGATATTGGCTGTGATGGTGGTGGTGGTGATGATGGTGGTGATGATGATAGAACTGGGCTAGCTGGACATTTTCGTCCGCCGACGGTGCGGGCCTGGATTCATCGACCGCCTGCAGCAGCGCAGCAGCGTTGGGGATCGGTTCGAGAAGGTCGGCGAAGGAATTAGCTCTCAAGATATCCGTAGGGGCCGGACTTGGAGCGGGCGCGGCTTCGGCGCCGTTCAACGCTCCGAGCGTCGCCATCGCTCCCAAAAGGCCAGCGATCTTCTTTTCCATAAAACTCCTCCTCCAGTGACTGTCGTCGGGCGCATTACCCGGTGGTCGGCAACCCGGCCGCTGAGAAATGGTTCCCGCGACGATCACGCGATCATGTCAGACCGATCGTGAACCGAGGATGAACCTAGCGGGCCGCGGGTGCGCTGGCCTGTTGCAGGAATTGCAACAGCAAGTGACCAACTTTCTCGGGCTGCTCCTGCTGCACCCAGTGGCCGGCGCCGTCGACCAGATGACAGCCGAGCATGCGCGTGCAGGCGCTTGCCTGCATCGCTTCAAAGACGCCGGGGCGTTGATAAGTGCCCCAGTCCTGTTTGCCCGAGATGAAGCAAGAGGGCACGTCGATACTGCGGCCGGAATATGTTTCGAGTTCGGCGCTGAATGCGCCTGAAGTGCCGCAGCGATACCATTGCAGTCCGCCCTGGAATCCGGTGCGGGCATATTCGGCGCTGTAGAAGGAAAGCTCGCGGTCGAGCAGCCATGTGTTGGCTGCGATCGCAGCCGGATCCGGCATTTCCTCCGCGACGGTCTCGGCCATGTCCCTGGCAAGATCCATCACGTAGTAGGTCGGCAGCTTTGCCAGCTCGCTCGCAGACCACGATGTGAGCGGATAAGGCTTGTTGTCTTTCCAGTCAGCGCTCTTGTGATGATAATAGGCGCGCAGGAAATCATGCACGCCTTGTGGCGCGCGGTGCATGTCGGCGTTGGCCTCGCGCGTCGAGTAGTACCATTGATAGTGCTTGCGCGGTCGCGGCAGCGCCGCAAGCTCGCGATGCACGGGATCATCCGGCCTTGGCCTTGGCGGTGCATCCGCGGTACTGAAAGGTAGCTGTGGCGGTCCAGCGAACGGCGCGCTCATCAGCACCACCGACCTGAACACGTCGGGCCGCACCAGCGCGCACCATGCCGCAACCCCGCTTCCGAAATCGTGACCGACGACAGCATCCACGCTGCGATAGCCGAACGCCGACACCAGGCCGAGCGCGTCGCGCACCAGATTGAGCAGCCGGAACGAGGC
>Ga0209839_10001762_pt1 | contig 10897 bp, 8 predicted proteins | sample OrgsoiDNA2013050_FD_185800 | JGI IMG/M metagenome (GOLD analysis project Ga0209839, IMG submission 185800) | Permafrost soil microbial communities from the Arctic, to analyse light accelerated degradation of dissolved organic matter (DOM) -... | ecosystem: Environmental > Terrestrial > Soil >... | reverse complement strand
GCCATTGTCACCGCTTCCCGCGCCGTGTCGACGCGCCGCACACCCTCGACCTTCGCGGCGCCTTCGAGCCCGACGACAAGCTTCCCGAACTGCCGCCCGAGCGCGACTTCGGAGAGCGTGCCGAAGCTGTCGCCGATCGCGATCAGGCAAAATGACGCACGCGCGATCAGCGCGTTGCGCGCCTCGCCGATGCCGGTGGCGATGGCCACGTTGACGTAGGGATTCGCGGCTGCGGGGTCGGTCTCGGGCAGCAGTCCGATCGACAATCCGCCGACGCGCGAGACGCCTTCGCATACCGCCTGCATGACGCCCTGACGGCCGCCGCAGATCACCGTGAGACGGCAATCGCCGAGCAGTTCGCCGACCTCGAGCGCGGCGGCGAGTTGCGCATCCGTCGCATCCCGCGGACCGATGACGCCGATGGGCACGCGCAGCGGATCGCCGCTCTCGCGTTGCAGCCAGGTGACTGCGGCGATCGCATCGATTTGCTCGAGCGCATCGGCTCGAGTCGCCGCATCGGCCGGCTCCCAACGCCGCGTCACCGGATCGAAGCGCCGCCCCGCTCCATCGAGCAGCGTGCCGTTCGCGCGATCGAGTCTAAAGGTGCCGCTCATGTTGAGCGCCGCCCCGCTCCATCGAGCAAGGTACCGTTCGCGCAATCGAGTCTAAAGGTGCCGCTCATGTTCGATGTCGCCCGTGGGTTGGTAAAGAGATCGGTGAGCGCAGGGCGTGAGCGAGTCAAAGATAGCGCTCATGCTTCGCTCCCACCCATTCGCCGGTGGTGATGATCGTCGAGCACACGGCAGTGATCAGCAGCGCGAGTGCGGCTGCCGCCGGAAAATCCGATCCCGTATCGGAGATCAGGCTGTAGAGCCGCAACGGCAGGATCGGTAGTTGCGTGCCGACCAATGCGAGCGCGGTTCCGTAGGCGCCGAACACGACCGCCGCGACCAGGCAGAACGATGCGACCACCGGTGCAGCGACTTGCGGCAGCAGAACCTGGCGAAACGCCTGCGCCGGCGTCGCGCCGAGCGATTCTGCCGCGGCGAGTTGCGCACGATCGAAGTTCACCAGCACCGGCAGCATGCCGATCACCACGCGCGGAATGAGATAGTACGAGGATGCGAATGCCAACCCTGTCGGCGTGAAAAGCGCGCCGCCGATGGTTGCCGCGTCGAACCCGGCGTGCGCGAGCATTTGCGTGACGAAGCCGGCGCGGCCGTAGCCGAGGATGAATCCGTAGGCGACGATCAAGCCGGAGAAAGTGAGCGGCAGGGCGATCACGAACGAGAGCGCGGTGCGTTTGTGCGGCGGGAGGCTCGAGAGATAGAGCGCGACTGCGAGGCCGACAACGGTGGAGAGCGTCGCGGCGACCAGCGTCAAGGCAGCGCTGCCGGCTAACGCGGTCCAGAAGCCGGAGGTGGCGAAGACGCGGGCGAAGGCGTGGGTGCCTTCGCGCAGCGCGTCTGTCGCGACCGCGAGGACGGGTAGCGCGAAGAACAGCGCAAGCAGGAGCACGCCGGGTGAGGCTAGTGCTATTTGCGTGCGAGTACGCATGGCCTTTGTTGGTCAGTCCCGCGAGCGGAAGCCATCACATCACACACCTGTCATTCCCGCGAAAGCACACATCCGTCATTCCCGCGAAAGCGGGAATCCATGTTGCAACGGTCAAAGTCAAAATGGATCCCTGCTTTCGCGGGGATGACGAATTGTGATGTCTGCGTATGCCACGTGAGATGCGCACACACTGGTCCGCGCGTGGCCGTTCCTCGAAACTTCTCCTTTCGGGCTCGTTTTCGCGGGTACGACCCGAGTTTGCGGAAGCTATCACATACCCGTCATTCCCGCGGAAGCGGGAATCCATGTTGCAACGGTCAAAATCAAAATGGATCCCCGCTTTCGCGGGGATGACGAATAATGTGGCCGCGTTGTTCACTTCCGGCTCCTCGTTCTCACTCGCGTCAGTCCGATTCACTTGCTCCCCGTAGCAGTCGCCCACCCCTTATCCACATCCGCCTTCTTCGCGGCCGCCGTCTTCACATCCAACGGACGCACTTGCGGCGCCGCCGGCAGCTTGTCGGCGACATTGTCAGGCAGTTTCACTCCCGGCACCGAAGGCCGCACGAAGCCCTGCGCGAAAATCCCCTGGCCCATGTCGGTCATGATGAAGTTGAGCCAGAGTTTTCCCGTGTTGGGGTTCGGCCCCTTGTCGACCAAGCTGATCGCGTAAGGCGCGGCGGCGGAGGCCTCCTTCGGGATGACGACCTGCACCGCATCGCCGAGCCCATCGGTGTATTTCGATTTGAGCCCGTCGTTTTCGTACGAGATCCAGATCGGGATCTCGCCCTTCACGAATTGTGCGTACGGCGTCGTGCCGAGCACGCGCAGCACGTTGCCCGTCTGCTGCAGCTTGGTGAAGTAATCGAAGCCCGGCTGAAGGTTGTTCATGTCGCCGCCGGCGCCAAAATTCGCCGCGAAGACGACCACCTGTCCCACCCCCGTCGAACGTGGATCGAGATAGACGATGGTGTTCTTGTACTCTGGCTTGAGCAGGTCCGCCCACGACTGCGGCACGTTCTTCACCAGCTTGGTGTTGACGATGAACGCGACCGTCAGCGTATGGATGGTGAACCACTTGCCTTCGGGATCGCGAAACACCGGCGTCAGCTTGTCGAAATTGACCGGCTTGAACGGCGCCACCACGTTCTTGGCCACGGCGTCGAAGGCCGATCCGGCGAAGTAGTACGCGGTGTCGGCCTGCGGCCGGTTGCGCGCCTTGTCGAGCGCGACCACCGTCGCCGCCGAGCCGATGTCGTTGTAGACGATCTCGACCTCGGGATAGCGCTTCTTGAACGCCGCGAACTCGGCCGCCCAGTTGGCCCACGTCGGGCCGGTGTCGAAGCTCACCACCATACCTTCCTTCTTGGCGGCTTCATACAGCGTTTTTTCGCCACCGTAGAGCTCCGGCGAATCGAGGACAGTTTGCGCGGTGACTGCGGTGGCCAATGCGGCGACTGCGATCGCCGCGGCGATCCCGATGAAACTGCGTAACGTGGTTCTCATGGCTTCCCCTCCTTTATTGGGTGTTCAGGAACTGGACGGCTTCGCGCGGGATGCGCACGTTGGCGACATCATCGCGCATTGCCGTTTCAATTTCGAGTCTTCCGTTGCCCGCGGCGACCTCGAGCTGCCGCGTCGCGCCGAAAAAGCGGTCGCGCAAGACTTTGGCGGCGAAGACGTTCTCGCCGGTCGCCGCGGCAGCGACCTCGATCCGCTCGGGGCGGACCAGCACGTGCAGCGCACTCCCGGCGGCGCGCCCATGCGGCGGCGTCAGCAGGTGGCCGATGGGAGTGTCGATTGTCTGCGCATCGATCACCCGCGCCTCGAGCAGATTGGCGCGTCCGACGAAACCGGCGACAAAGGCATCCGCCGGCCGATCGTAGATTTCGTGCGGCGACGCCGATTGCACGATCCGGCCCTCGTTCATGAGCACGACGCGGTCGGCGAGCGACAAGGCCTCGTCCTGGTCGTGGGTGATGAGCAGCGTGGCGATGCTCTGCGCGCGCTGGATGCGGCGGATCTCGTCGCGCATATGACCGCGCGTCGCCGCATCGAGTGCGGAAAGTGGCTCATCGAGCAAGAGTGCACGCGGGCCGAAGACGAGCGCGCGCGCCAATGCCACGCGCTGCTGTTGCCCGCCGGAAAGCTGCGCCGGCAGGCGATCGGAAAGCCCGGTGAGCCCGACCAGCTCGAGCATCTGCGCCGCACGGCGGCGGCGCTCGTCGAGCGCGACTTCGCGCACGCGCAGCGGATAGGCGACGTTTTCCCACACCCGCATATGTGGGAACAGCGCGTACGCCTGGAACACGACGCCGCATTCGCGCGAGCACGTCGGCAGCGCGCTCACGTCCTCGCCGTTCAACCGGATAGCACCGGTGTCGGGCTTGACGAAACCGGCGATCAACCGCAGCAGCGTCGTCTTGCCGCAGCCGCTGGGCCCGAGGCACACCACCAATTCGCCGGGCGCGATGTCGAGCGTGATGTCCTTCACGCCCGCCTGTGTGCCAGGATAGTGGAACGACACGTGCTCGAGCGCGACCGCGGGAGTTGTCGTTGTAGTCATGCCGCAGCCACCTTCATCCGCGCCGCGCCGCCGGCCGTAAGCGCGCCGCCCACCGACGCGACCAGCGCCAGCGCGAGCAGGATCACCGTCGCCGCGCAGGCGAAGCCGGTCGCGCCGTAGAACGCCTGCAACAGCACTACCGGATACGTGCGACTGAGAAATCCCGCGACCAGGTTCGAAAACTGGAATTCGCCGATCGACAATGCCGCGACGATGATCAGGCCGGACAGAATCGAATGGCGCAGCGCCGGTAACACGATGTGCATGAAGCGCTGCCAGCCGTTGCTGCCGAGCGACTCCGCAGCGTCCTCGAGCACGCGCAATCCGAGACGCTGCATGTCGGCCACCACCGCCTGCAGGAAGTACGGCAGCGTGAGCACGACGTGGCCTGCGGCGAGCAGCCATATGCTGCCGAGCCACGGCAGCGTATCCGACGAGAACACCAGGATGAAGCCGAAGGCCAGCACCAGCGGCGGCAGCGCGACCGGCATCTGGTAAAGCACGCGGACTAGCGCGCGCAGCCGGCGATTCGCGGTGTGAAACAGCGCGTAGGCGAGCGGCAAGCCGATTACCACGCACGCGGTGCAGGTGATCGCGACGACCGCTAGGCTCGCGGCGAACGCGCGGCGGAAGCTCGGGTCTTTCGCGACGTCGACATACCACTGCGTCGTCGCTCCGGTCGGCAGCAGCGTGTTCAGCCACAATTCGCCGAACGAGCCGACCAGCAGCAACGCGATCGGCACGACCAGATAGACGAGATACGCGGCGGTGACCCAGCGCAGGAACATCGGTCGGTTAGGTGGGAGCTGGCTTGGGACGGCGTGCGGCGCGTACCTGGTTCGGTCCGGATTCGAGTGCGAATCATAACCGTTTGGCGGTTTGCCTCGCGTCCCGCGAACGGAACCGCCGGGCGCCGCCGCTTTCAAACCATCGCTTCGTGAACTGCGTGGGCTCCGCGTCCAACGCCAGGCAACACGACCGCCACTTTCAGGAGACTCCCATGCCCTACAGCACCGTTGCAGATCTGCCGAAGGCCCAGACCGACCAATACAACCCGCATCAGAAAAAAGCCTTTCTCGAGGCATTCAACAACGCCTACAAGGAATACAAGGGCGACGAAAGCCGCGCGTTCGCGGTTGCCCACAGCGCGGCCAAGAAGGCTGGCTCGAAGCCCGGCCCGGGCTAGCTCCAGCTTCGCTCGCTGTCGCGCGCAGCGCCGGGGGATCCATGGTCGTTCGTCAGGATTGCTCCATCGCAACCCAACGACACTGGATTCCCGCTTTCGCGGGAATGACGATTGGGCACTTTCGCGGGAATGACGCAGGGACGCTTTCGCTGGAGTGACGGTGGGTCGCTTTCGCGGTAATGACGGCGAGGCGCTTTCGCTTGTCACTGCGCCGCGCGACCGTTACGCTCGCAGCATGCTTGTGGTCCATGGCCTGACCAAGTCCTATGCCGGGCCCCGGCCACGTGCTGTCTTTGCCGATGTCGATCTCGAGCTCGGTCCCGGCGACTACGTTGCAATCATGGGCGAGTCGGGCAGCGGCAAGTCGACGCTGCTCAATCTCGTCGCGGGTCTCGACAGCGCCGACCGGGGATCGATCCGGCTCGACGGCGTCGAGCTCACCGCGCTGGACGACGACGCGCTGACCATACTTCGCCGCAAGCACCTGGGCTTCGTGTTCCAGGCCTTTCATGTGCTGCCCTATCTCAGCGTCGCCCGGAATGTCGCGCTGCCTTTGTCGCTGCTGGGTATCGCCGGAGCCGAGGCCGACGCACGGGTGACCGCCATGCTCGCCGGTGTCGGCCTCGATGGGCGCGTCGCAAGCATGCCGCGCGAGCTATCCGGCGGCGAGCTGCAGCGCGTTGCGATCGCGCGTGCCCTCGTGCACAAGCCGCGCCTTGTGCTTGCCGATGAGCCCACCGGCAATCTCGACGCGGACACCGCGAGCCAGGTGCTGCAATTGCTGCGCGAGCAGATCAAGGCCAACGGCGCCGCCGGCATTCTGGTGACGCATTCGCACGCAGCGGCGCAGACCTGCGACCGCATTTTGCAGCTCACTCCCACCGGTCTTCACCCGGCCGATTAACGATGCGCAGTGCAAGCCTCGCCGCAGCGCGAGCGATGCTCGCCGGTTCGCTCGCGCAGAACAAGATGCGCAGCGCGTTGTCGGTGCTCGCCATCGCGCTTGGTGTTGCACTCGGCTACGCGGTGCAGCTCATCACCGGTGCCGCGGTTAACGAGCTCGCGCTCGGCGTGCAGTTTCTCGCCGGCGACGCCGATCTGCAGGTGCGCGGCCCGCGAGGCGGCTTCGATGAAGCGATCTATCCGGTGCTGGCGCGGCTGCCCGAGGTCGCTGTCGCGAGCCCGGTGGTCGAGGTCGAGGCGAAGCTCGCCGATCGCAGCGAGGTGCTGAAGATCATCGGTGTCGATGTCTTCCGTGCCGCCGCGGTGCAGCCCGGGCTTATCTCGGACACGGGCGACAGCCTGGATCATCTGCGCTCCGACACGATTTTCCTGAGTCCCGCCGCGGCGCGCACGCTTGATGTCGAGCGGGGCGACACGCTGCGCTTTCAGGTCGCGCTTCGCGACATACCGCTGAGAGTTGCCGGGCTGGTGTCTGCCGACGCGCAGCAGCGATTCGCGGTGATGGACATCGCGGGTGCGCAAGCCAACTTCGATCGGCTCGGCCGGCTCACGCGCGTCGACCTTCGTCTTCGGCCCGGCACCGATGTCGATGCATTGCGCGAGCGGCTGCAGGCGAGCTTGCCCGCGGGTCTCGCGGTCCAGCGCCCCGAAGCCAGCGTCGCCGCCAGCGAAAGTCTTTCACGCTCCTACCGCGTCAATTTGAACGTGCTGGCGCTGGTAGCGCTATTCACCGGCGGCCTGCTGATTTTTTCGACGCAGGCGCTCGCCGTCGTGCGCCGCCGTTCGCAGCTCGCGCTCTTGCGTGTGCTTGGCGTGACGCGAAAGCACCTGGCGATGATGCTGGTGGTGGAAGGCGCCATCGTTGGCATCGCCGGCAGCGCGCTCGGTTTAGCGGGCGGATTCGTCCTCGCCCAGATCGCGGTGCGCACCATCGGCGCCGATTTCGGCGCAGGATATTTTCGCGGGGTCGCACCGGCGCTGGCGATCGCTCCTCTCGCGCTTGCGCTTTTTTTCTGCCTCGGCGTGCTGATCGCGATGCTGGCGAGCCTCGTTCCCGCGCTCGAGGCGGCGCGCGCGCCTCCCGCACAAGCGCTCAAGCCTGGCGACGATGAGCGTGCGTTCGCACGGCTTCGTCCCTCGTGGCCGGGATTCCTGACCCTCGGCGCTGGCGCGGTTGCCGCGCTTCTTCCGCCGGTCGCGGGCCTGCCCCTGTTCGGGTACTTCGCCATCGCGCTGCTACTGATCGGCACGCTGATGCTGATGCCGCGGATCGCGGTGATGCTGCTCGCGGTATTGCCGCTCCCGCGCGGCGCGCCGCCGCGACTCGCGCTGCTGCAGCTGCGCGGCGCGCCGGGACAGGTCGCAATAAGCCTCGCCGCGATCGTCGCCGCGGTCAGCCTGATGGTGTCGATGGCGATCATGGTCGCGTCGTTTCGGATTTCACTCGACTCGTGGCTCGAGCGCATTCTGCCGGCCGACGTATACGTGCGGGCGAGCTCGGGCGGCGACACCGCTTACATGAGCGCCGACGATCAGGCACGCATCGGCGCGCTTGCCGGCGTGCGCCGTGCCGAGTTCGCGCGCGAGCAGCAATTGCTGCTCGATCCGAACCGGCCGCGCGTCGTCTTGCTGGCGAGAGCGATCGATGCGGCGAACCTGTCGCGGCAGCTCCAGCTCCTGAGCGGGCCGGTGCCTCAGGTGGCTCAGGTGCCTCAGGTACCTCAGTTGCCTGACGCGCCCGATGCGCCGCCGCCCGCGTGGGTGAACGAGGCGATGGTCGATCTCTACGGTTTCACTCCCGGCAAAGTCGTCGAGCTTCCGATTGCGGGAAAGCCGGTCGCGTTCACCGTCGCCGGCGTGTGGCGCGACTACGTGCGGCCGCAAGGCGCCATCGTGATCGAGCGCGAGCGCTATATCGCGCTCACCGGCGACCGCAGCGCCACCAGCGGCGCGCTATGGCTCATACCCGGCGCCAGTGCAGACGAGTTGGAACGCGCGATCGAGCGCGACATTCCGGGTGGCGCGCGGCTAGAGCTGGCAGCGCCGGGTGAGATCCGCGATGTCTCGCTCAAAGCGTTCGATCGCACTTTCGCGGTCACCTACGCGCTCGAGCTCGCCGCGGTGGTGATTGGACTTTTCGGACTGTCGTCGTCGTTCGGCGCGCTGGTGCTGTCGCGCCGGCGCGAGTTCGGCATGCTGCGCCACATCGGCATGACGCGGCGGCAGATCGGATCGATGCTCGCCGCGGAAGGCGTGACCATCACCGGCATCGGTCTACTCGCGGGATTCGGACTTGGATGGCTGATCAGCCTGGTGCTGATTCAGGTGGTGAATCGCCAATCGTTCCACTGGAGCATGGAGCTCAGCGTGCCGTGGACGTGGCTCGCCGGCGCCGCGCTGGTCGTGCTGGCGCTCTCGACGCTGACGGCGCTGGCAAGCGGCCGGCAGGCCATGGGCGAGCGCGCGGTCCTCGCGGTGAAGGAAGATTGGTGAGATTGATCGCTGAGCGGCAAGCCGCAGGAGATGCCGCGTGAGGAGGCGCCGGTTTCTCGCGAGCCCGATCCTGCTTCTCGCGCCGCTCGCGTTTGCCGCGGACGAATATCCACGCGTGACTGCGGGCGATGCCGTTCGGTTTCCCCGCGACGCCGGCGCGCACCCCGCTTTTCGCAGCGAATGGTGGTACATCACCGGGTGGGTCAAGGACGAGGACGGCAATCGCTTCGGCGTCCAGGTGACATTCTTCCGCAATCGGCCGCGCGTGGCGGGATCGAATCCGAGCGCATTCGCGCCGCGCCAGCTTCTGTTCGCGCACGCCGCCATCGCCGATCCGCGCGTCGGCACGCTCCGCCACGATCAGCGCGCATTGCGCGCGGGCTTCGGTCTCGCCGACGCTGCGGAGTCCACTACCGACGTGTGGATCGACTCCTGGTCGCTGAAGCTGGTGGGCGACAACTACGTCGCGACGATTGCGGCGCGCGATTTCCAGTTCGAGCTTGGTTTTGCGCCCGTGCAATCTGTTCTACTGCAGGGCCACGCGGGGTTTTCGCGCAAGGGGCCAAGTATCGAGAACGCGAGCTATTACTACAGCCAGCCTCAGCTTTCCGTCTCGGGCAGCGTCGCAGTCGGCGGCAAGCGCGCGCGCGTCAGCGGCACCGCCTGGCTCGACCACGAGTGGTCGAGCGCCGCGATGGCGCCGGAAGCCAGCGGCTGGGACTGGATCGGCATCAACCTCGACGACGGCGGCGCGCTGATGGCGTTTCGCATGCGCGATCGATCGGGGGCGGCGCTCTGGGCTGGCGGCAGCTATCGCGCGAGCGGTAGCGCAACACGATCCTTCGAGCCCGGCGAGATCCAGTTCGACCCGCAGCGGCGCTGGCGCTCGCCGCGCACCGGCGCCGAGTATCCCGTCGCCATGCGCGTTAGCGTAGGCGGCGAGGAGTACGCGCTGGAACCGCTGATGGACGATCAGGAGCTCGATTCGCGCGCAAGCACCGGCACCGTTTACTGGGAAGGCGCGGTCCGCGCGCTTCGAGGCGGACGCGAGGTCGGGCGCGGCTATCTCGAGCTCACCGGATATTGGAAACCGTTGCAGCTTTGAGCGCGGCTTTTCCACTCGCTCGCTGCAACCGATCTTGCGCGGCGCATGTCTACCTCATGCTGATAAGATCTTGATCCGAGCGCGAGCACCCGAAAGGAAGCGCCGCGCAATGCCCGCAGTGCCGCAATGCAAGGAGATTCCGATGGCCAATGCCGTTCCCGCTGCAAGTCCCGCCAAGCGCCTGCGCGCGCTTATCGAAGCACCCGAGATCCTCGTCCTTCCCGGCGTATTCGACGGCTTCAGCACGCGGCTAGTCGAGACGCTCGGTTACACCGCCGCATTCATCACCGGCAGCGGCGTAAGCGAATCTCGCATCGGCCAGCCCGACGTCGGATTGATGGGGCTCGACGAGAACGTCGCGGCGGCGCGCGCGATAGCCGCGTGCTCCGACCTGATGCTGCTCGCCGACGGCGACACCGGCTACGGCAACGCGCTCAACGCGTACCACTCCGTGCGCGCGTTCGAGCGCGCGGGCGTCGCCGGGTTGATGCTCGAAGACCAGGTGTGGCCCAAGCGCTGCGGCCACATGAAAGGCAAGGAAGTGATTTCCGCGGAAGAGATGGCGCAAAAGATCCGCGCCGCGGCGGAAGCGCGCGTCGATCCCGATTTCGTCATCAAGTCGCGCACCGACGTCCTGGCGACGCACGGACTGGCCGAAGCGATCCGGCGCCTGAACCTCTACGCCGAGGCCGGCGCGGACCTGCTCTTCGCCGACGCGGCGATGTCGGTCGAGGAGATCGGCACCATCGCCAAAAACGTAAGCAAGCCGATGTCGGTGAACATGGGCTTCGGCATCCGGCAGCGGTCGACGACACCGCTCCTTTCCGCCAAGCAGTTGCAGGATCTCGGCGTGTCGGTCGTCATCTATCCGCGCCTGCTCACCGCCTGCGCGCTGATGGGCATGAAACGCGGAATGGAGCTGCTGCAGCAATCGCTCGACAGCGGCAAGGTCGTCGATCGTCCCGATGCGCTGGTCTCGTTCGAGGAGCTCCACGACATCATGGGCATGCACGAGATCGAGGACCTG
>Ga0209839_10001760_pt1 | contig 10904 bp, 13 predicted proteins | sample OrgsoiDNA2013050_FD_185800 | JGI IMG/M metagenome (GOLD analysis project Ga0209839, IMG submission 185800) | Permafrost soil microbial communities from the Arctic, to analyse light accelerated degradation of dissolved organic matter (DOM) -... | ecosystem: Environmental > Terrestrial > Soil >... | reverse complement strand
CCAAATGCACGCTGAAGGTCAAATACTTGCTCGGCTTAAACAGGTCGATCTTTTCTTTCAGCAGCAGCGCGTTGGTGCACAGATAGATATATTTCTTCCGCGCCACCAGCCCCTCAATGATCTCCCCGATCTGCGGATGCATCAGCGGCTCTCCGCCCGGGATCGAAACCATCGGCGCGCCGCACTCATCCACCGCCCGGAAACACTCCTCAGGCGTAAGATCCTTCTTCAAAATGTGCGCCGGATACTGAATCTTCCCGCATCCCGCGCAAGCCAGGTTGCAGCGGAACAGCGGCTCCAGCATCAGCACCAGCGGATACTGCTTCCGCCCGGCGAACTTCTGCCGCAGCACATAAGTCGACACCGTCCACATCTGTGACACAGGAACTGGCATGAATGTAAGGAACCCCTTGTTCCTCTATTTTATCAGGATTATCGAAGCAAAGTGCCCCCCGGAGGACCTAGCCGGACACTCTTCACACTGCCGCCGGAGAAAGGTTTTATGTGGGGACAGCCGCCCCCGGCTGTCCGCCGAAGCCTGCCCTGAGGTTGTCGAAGGGCGCAGCTCGGCTCTGCCCCCTCCACAGCACTCCGCCCAGGAGGAGTTTTGATCTAGCACCTCCGCACCCGTCCAAATTTCCCTGCAACTTATCCCCTCCCGAACCTGTCTAAGGTACATGCTCCGCTGCCCCCACCCCCGACCCAAAGTCCTCTTGTCCCCGCCCCCGAAACCCGATACCCTTACTTCCGGGCCTGTGCATGTTTAACCCCCACCCCAATCTGGCGGACGAAGTAAACCGCGGCATCGTCCGGTCAGAAATCGAAGGCGGCGTCTTCCTCAACGACCTCCCGCCCTCCACCATCCTTCAAATTCAAACCATGCATCACTGCTATACCGCCGTGCTCTTAGGCGGCAGCGAAGCTCTCATCTCCGGTCATCCCGAATTCTGTCCCAAGCCCGTTCAGGTCGCCATTGCCGGTTCCACCTGGGGCGGCTCTATGCTCAAGCTGCAATATGTCGGCCGCGGCATGCACCTCGAATTCCGACACCCCGAGTACCCCACCCCCATCATTACCTCGCCCATCCAGGAAATCCGCGACTGCGTCCAAAGCGACGAAACCGCCGATCTGGCCGATGACAACTTTCCCGCCCACAAATACGACTAGCACCAGCATCCGAGACCAGACTGGTGTGCCCCGGGACTCGCCGCTTTTGCGAGACGTGGGACTCGCCGTCTTCCCATTGACTTGCCCCTCTGCACCCACTACCATTCCCGCCTAGCGAACATCGATACATGTCCCTGAAGATCGAGCCCCGCGAAGTCGCTCACGTCACCATCCTCGACATCACTGGACGCATCGTCCTGGGCGAAGAAATCGGCGACCTCCGCGACGCCGTCCGCAATCTCATCGCCGACGGCAAAAAGAAGATCATCCTCAACCTCGCCGGCGTCGACTACATCGACAGCTCCGGCGTCGGAGAACTGGTCAGCAGCTACACCACAGTCCGCAACGCCGGCGGCGAACTCAAACTCCTCAACCTCACCCAAAAAGTTCAGGACGTCCTCTACGTCACCAAGCTCTACACCGTCTTCGACGTCCGCGAAGACGAATTCACCGCCGTAAAATCCTTCGACTACTTCTTCGCCAAATAAATATCCCCACCACTCTGTCATGCTGAGCGAAGTTGCCGTCCGCTGAAAGCGGACGGCAACGCAGTCGAAGGATCTCTATGCTCACTTCCACCTCAATCGCCCTAGGAAGTTTGCGGTTCACCGTCCTCGCAAACCTCCCCCGAACCGCTCTAGATACGCCCCAACTCCCGCCCTTCCGTCTACTATTCGGATGAGACTCTCGTGGGCCACGCAACTAGTGAGCAGGAGCCGTATCGCCCGTGGAAAACCACACCGCCGATCATCGCGCCTTAGAACGCAGCACCGCCAGGCAAATCGTCTGGACCTCCGACCATTCCTTCCAGGGATGGACCTGCTCGCAATGCGAATGGAATAACCCGCTCCCCACGCTGCTCAATGATCCCGCAGCCCGCACCGCCTACGACCGCCTCGCCGCCTCAAAATTCCGCGACCATAAATGCGCCGACCACCTCTCCCGCCTCGGCGCCGCCGACACCGAAAACTTCACCGCCCGCATCCGCAAACTAGTGGCGCAAGGCTTCAAGCCCAAAGACGCCGTCGACCTCTTCCTCCAGGAAGTAGCCCTCGAATACCGCAACCAGCCCAAGACCCAGACCCAGGCCAAAGCGGACGCCGAAGACTTCCTCCGCCGCGTCCGCGCCGGCCTGATCTAAATCGTGCCTTGAACCATGGGGTGCCCCACGTCTCGCCGCTTTTGCGAGACGTGGGAGCCGGAGTATGATGACTCCCAATGCTAGGCAACCGCACCAGCGAGCAGTGGATCGCCCAATACTCCACCAGCCACCAGCACCCGATAAACCGCGCCTGCCACACTCTAGGCATCCCTCTAATCCTCATCTCCATCGCCGTCGCCGTCACCAGCCTCTTCGTCCACCGCCTCTGGCCCTACGCCCTCGCCCTCTTCGTCATCGGATGGATCTTCCAATTCATCGGCCACGCCTTCGAAGGCAAGCCCCCCGAATTCCTCGGCGACTGGCGATTCCTCTTCGTCGGAGTCCGCTGGTGGTGGGCCAAGCTTCGCGGCCGAGCCTGAAACTAATGAACCGATAGCCGCAACCATGTTCCCCTCACTCGCGCGTTTCACCGATCTCGGCATCCTTCTCCTCCGCTTCATGGTCGGCCTGGTCTTCGCCACCAGTGGCTACAACCACCTGAAAGATCCCGAAGCCCGCGCCAAAAGCATTGGGCTGCCAAAAAGTGTCACGATCTTCCTCGGCATCGCCGAAGTTGCCGGCGCTCTCGGCGTAGCGGCCGGTGTCCTCACCCAACTGGCCGCTTTCGGCCTGATCCTGATCATGCTGGGAGCCATCCAGAAAAAAATCTTCGCGTGGCACACTGGCTTCTGGGGAGAGAAAACCTATGGCTGGCATTACGACCTAATGCTCATCTTGATGAACCTGGTCATCGCCTTCACCAACGGCGGCGCCTACGTCCTCCTGAAATAGAGCCTCAATGTACGGAAGAGAGCGACACGACAGGTGCCCGCTCTTCTCGCGTTTTGTGCGAGAGGGTGGGGATTTTGCTTTCCTGGCTGAAATGATTGCACTGACCCGGGTGGCCCATTTCTCGCGAGTCTCTTTGCGCGAGAAGAGGGGCTTTCGCCCGCAATCCATTCGCCCTAACCTTGCACGCTGTCGACTCCTGTTCTATCATCAAACTGACGCGGGTCCATGTTCCAAGTTCCAAACCAAAATCCATGCAGCGCCTGACCGCCAAATTCCTGCTGCTCTTCGCGCTGGTCGGAACCGTCGTTCCGATCGCGATGGCGGTCACCGCCCCGCAGCACGCCTGCTGCGTCCGCAAAACCCATCACTGCCACGAGTCCGCGTCGCCAGACTCCACGCAACTCGCGATCAGCTCAAAGACCTGCGACCACGACTGCTGCCGCGCCGTAAGCACATCGCAATGGGCCAACCCCCAACTGGGAATCAGCCCCGCCGTCGTTCAGAACGTCGCGACCCACACCGCCGATTCGCAGCCGCGCACTCCAACTGCACAGCATTCCGCATCCCAGTCAACACGCGCCCCTCCGCAACTCTCCATCGCCTGACACCGCCGCATCCCGAAGAGAAGTTTTGGGGACAGCCGCTCTCGGCTGTCCGCCGGAGTCTACCCTGAGCCTGTCGAAGGGCGCAGTCCGGCCAGCCCCGACCACGGAGCCGCCCCCAGCCATGACGGAGATTTCCATTGCGTCCAGCCCACATCCCGCTGCTCATCCTGGCCTTGACCCTGCCCGCCGCGGCCTCCACCGTCGGCTCCGTCCGCGGCGTCATTCACGACCCCCAGCATCGCCCCGTGCAAAACGCCATGGTCATGCTTAAAGCCAAATCCTCCGACTGGTCGGCCACGACGAACTCTGACGCCAGCGGCGAATTCATTTTCAATGCAGTCCCGCTCGGAGAATATTCCGTCACCGTCGCCGGCTCCGGCTTCGACCAGGCGCAGCAGGATGTTCTTGTGACCTCGAGCTCCCAGCCCGTGCTGCACTTCGCTCTCAACGTCGCCGGGGCCAAAGAAACGGTCAGCGTCACCGCCCCGCTCGAAGCCCCGTCCACTGACTCCGCCACGCCGACTACGGTCGTCGATCGCCTCGAGATCGCCCGCACTCCCGGCGCCGACGGCTCCAACAGTCTGGCCATGATCACCGACTACGTCCCCGGAGCCTACGTCACTCACGACCAGCTCCACATCCGCGGCGGACACCAAACCAGCTGGCTCGTCGATGGCGTCCCTGTGCCCAACACAAACATTGCCTCCAACGTCGGCCCGCAATTCGATCCCAAGGACATCGACTATCTCGAAGTTAGCCGCGGTAGCTACGGCGCCGAATTCGGCGACCGCACCTACGGCGTCTTTAACATCGCTCCCCGCACCGGATTCGAGCGCAACCGTGAAGCCGAACTCGTCGTTAGCGCTGGAAATTTCTCCCAGACCAGCGACCAGCTCAGCTTCGGCAGCCATACCCAGCGCTTCGCCTGGTACGCCAGTGTCAACGGCAATCGCAGCAATCTCGGTATTGAAACGCCCGTCCCGCAAGTCGTGCACGACGCCGAAAACGGATACGGCGGCTTCGGATCGCTCATCTTCAATATCAATCCCACGAACCAGCTACGCCTGGTGACTTCTCTTCGCAGGGATTTCTATCAGGTTCCCTACGATCCTTTTTCCGGTGATCTTGAGAACGGTTCCTCGTCGTGCACGCAGCAGGATGACGAAGCGCAGTACTCCTCCATCTGCCTGCGCGACAGCGACCACGAATCCGACGCGCTACTGAATTTTTCCTGGGTCCACACCTTCAATTCGAAAACGTTGATGACCGTTTCGCCCTTCTATCATTACAACGCGGCGAATTACGCCAGCCTGCCTACGGATTTTCCCGTCGCCGCGTCGCAGGATCGCTCCTCCAGCTATGCCGGGGGACAGATCAGTTTTAGCGCGACTTTTGCGCGCAACAGCCTGCAAGTCGGCGAATACAGTTTCTACCAGTCCAATCACGAGAGCTTCGGAGCCATCTTCAACGACGGCAACCCGCCCTTCCTCCCCGATTCCGAACATCCCACCGGCGGCCTCGCCGCATTTTTCCTGGAGGACAAGTTCAATCCGTTCCGCTGGCTGACCCTCACCGCCGGCCTTCGCCCCACGCACTTCTCCGGCGACAACGGATTCTCCGAAAACGCCGTCGGCCCGCGCCTCGGCGCAGCCCTCACTCTTCCGCGTCTGAACTGGACCTTCCGCGGCTTCTACGGCCACTTCTATCAGGCCCCGCCGCTGGTGACCGCCTCGGGCTCGCTGATCGACTTCTGCACCCCGAGCGGCTGCGGATTCACCGCACTCCACGGCGAACGCGACGAAGAATTCCAGTTCGGCGTGACGATTCCTTATCGCGGATGGGTGGTCGACGGCGACAGCTTCCGCACTCGCGTCAACAACTTCTTCGATCACGACGTGATCGGCGAATCGAATCTCTTCTTCCCGCTCACCATCGAAAGAGCCGTCATCCGCGGATGGGAAGTGACTCTCCGTTCCCCGCGCCTCGCCCACAGCGCCCAGATCCACCTCGCCTATTCGAACCAGATCGCCACCGCCGGAGGCGCCATCACCGGCGGCCTCACTGACTTCACCACCAACATCTGCGACCCCGCCCCGGTCACCAGCAACTGTCCCCTCGACCACGACCAGCGCAACACTCTCAACGTCGGCGGAGACGTCACCCTCCCCTGGCATTCCTACGCCTCAACGAACATTTATTACGGATCCGGCTTCGCCAACGCCTTCCCCGATAATCCCTATCCCGGCGACTACCTCCCGCAACACACCACCTTCGATCTAACGTTAGGCAAACAATTCGGCGAAAATTTCTCCGCCCAGCTCACCGCCCTCAACGTAGCCAACCGCCGCGTCGAACTCGACAACAGCACCACGTTCGGCGGTTTCCACTGGAACAACCCGCGAGAAATTTCCCTTCAACTTCGCTACCGCTTCCACTTCTAACTCACGTAGCTTACCGAGATTCGTGAAGCGGCGGACGCCTTCGTCCGCGGGCGTGTTCAATCTTCAGAGAGATCCCAACCGACCCTCGCGCTTCTCTCACAACCCCTTCCACCCCCTCGGAATCCAATACGCAATCAAAAACGCGTAGTGCGGAGGCGGCATGGACCAGCACCAGCTCGTACTCATAGTCGCAGTGATCGCAGTAGTCGCCGTGGTTGGCGTCATCGGTTTTTTCCTCGGGCGAAAGCGCCGTACTCAACAGCTTCGCCAGCGCTTCGGCCCGGAATACGACCGCGTTCTTAAAAAAGAAGGCCAGGTCGCGCGCGCCGAAGGCGTGCTTGATATTCGCGCCAAGCGGCGCGACAAATTCGCGCTCCATCCGCTCACGGAGGCCACTCGCGCCGACTTCGCCGAGCGATGGCGTCTCGCCCAGTCGCATTTCGTCGACGATCCCAAGGCGTCCGTCTCGGAAGCCGACCAGGTCGTCATCCAACTCATGCAGACTCGCGGCTACCCCATGGCCGACTTCGAGCAGCGCGCCGCCGATATCTCCGTCGATCATCCTGTTGTCGTTGAAAACTACCGCGCCGGGCATGACATCGCCCTGCGAGACAGCCGTGGCCAGGCGAGCACCGAAGATTTGCGCAAGGCCATGGTTCACTACCGCACCCTGTTTGAAGAGTTGCTCGGCGATGTATTCCCCCAAAGAAAGGAGGCACGAGCATGAGCGTGCCCTTGCTAAAAGAACAACCGGAGTTTGATGAAAACGAGCTGGACGAAAGTCTAACCACTGCCGATCTGGCTCAGGGCAAGCGCCCTGCACCTGAAACCCGCTTCGAACCGACCGACCGCTTGAATCTCAAATCAGAGCGCCACGACGTTGACCATGAGCTGAAAATAGAAGACCGCATCGAAAATCGGCGCGAAGACTCGATTGAAGATGCAGGCATCGATCAGACCGCAAATCGAATCGCAAATCCTGATCAAAGCCCCAATCAAAGTGATAGGCCAGGGCCGGTCCTGGCCGAGCGCCCGACTGCGGCCGCGCAAAGCACACCAGCCACCGGCAGCGCCTCAACCCCGGCGCCGCTGTTCCCCAACAACGAACTCGAAGGCCTGCGAAATCGCTGGAGCGAAGTTCAAACCGCTTTCGTCGACGAACCTCGCACTGCCGTCCAACAGGCCGACGGCCTTGTCGCCGCCGCCATGAAGCGCCTCGCCGAAGTCTTCGCCGAGGAACGCTCCAAACTCGAGCAGCAATGGGACCGCGGCGACAACGTCTCCACCGAGGATCTCCGCGTCGCTCTTCAGCGTTACCGCTCCTTTTTCCAGCGCCTGCTCTCGATCTAAAAAACGGGGCGGACCGTCAAAAGGTCCGCCCCATTATTTCTGAAGCCGGGCTCTGCAACCTACAGTCTCTTCCGCAAGAACTCAAACACAATATAGCCGATCAATGCCGCAATCATCGCGATCTCGAAATTTGCCAGGGTAAGAACTTCGCGGATCGCCCACACCAATCCCTTCGTATGCCCCTTCCCCGACCGCTCAAACTCCCCCATCAACAAATTGGCATAAAACAAAAAGACAATAAACGCGACCTCGACCACCGCTCGCCAGATATTTTTCTTCATCATTCACGCCCCTGCCAAATCCCCCCTCCAATAAAACCGCTCTCTGCCCACCGGCCACTGCCCACTGATCGCTGCTTTCTATTCGCACTTTCGCGCACCTAAGGTTCCAACAAACTCCGCATCGTGTCATCCAGCGTGTCGCCACTCACTCCCGCGCCAGCTTCTCCCGCAGCATATCCTCCACGTCCCCGATCTTCTCCCCTAACAGGTTCAGCTTGCGCGCCAGCCCCTGAATCTCAACCTCGGCCCGCCGGTTCACGTCGTAATCCAGTTCGCCGCGCAACCGATCCTTTGTATCCTGCCGGTTCTGGCTCATCATGATGACCGGCGCTTGAATCGCAGCCAGCATCGACAGAAACAGATTCAGCAAGATAAACGGATACGGGTCCCACGCCTTCTTCCCCAGCAGCGAATCGATCGTCGTATACGCCGCCAGCGCGAGACCAAACGAAATAATAAAGGTCCACGATCCGCCGAACCCCGCCACCATGTCGGCGATGCGCTCCCCGAACGTCGCCTCCTTTTCGATCATCTCGTTTGGGTTCCGGTTGGCCCGCAGCCGCACCAGTTGCTGCGAAGCGTGAAATTGCCGGCCCAGCACCTGCAGCATGTCCATTCCCGCCATCGGCTTGCGCTGCAAAAGCACGGCGATATCCTTCTGGTCGACTTCAATGCAGACCGCTTCGTCGATTGCCACCGCCTCCGTTTGATGTCGACTCTGCTCCAGCATCGACGCGAATCCAAAAAACTCCCCGTGCGATGGCTCATCGACTATTACTTCCTGGTGATCCTGGTCAACCGTTGCCACCTTCACCCGCCCGGACACCACCACATATGCCTGCCCACCAGCGTCGCCTATCTTGTAAATTCGCTGCCGCGGCGCAAATGTCTTCAACTCCACCTGCCCCGCCAGAACCGCCGTCTCTTCTTCATCCAGCAGCGAAAATAGTGGCACATGTTTCAATACTTCAGGATTGCATCCCATCGAAATCCCCTCGCCGTAATGAAATCTAAACTCCGCCCGACCGCCTGAGCATTGCACAAAACTTGCACCGCAACAACACGCACCCGCCGCGGATAGAGCCGGTCGGAGTTTGAGGGGCATCAGACTAAAGTCGAAGGTCGGTTGCCCAGGTCCCGGAGGGACCGCTCGACAATAGCCCGCCAGTTCTACTGGCGGGAAGCTGTCGTCGAGAGAGCGAATCGTGTCCCGGAGGGACACCTGAACCCCGCGATGCATTCCGTCGCTGGGAACGCTGTATGTGCCGCGTCCAGCCGATTGGCTGCGCAGCTGAGTCCGCGTTACAGTCTATGTTGTGCGCAATCCTCCAGTTCTCTCTCGTTTGCTCTTGTTCATGCTGGTGGGTACGTTTCTGCTGTCCTGCCATCGGGCGAACCCGCAAACCAACAAGCGCTATCCCTTCACCGGTCACGTCATATCGATCGACACGCCAGCCGAATCTGCCCTCATCGACGGTGACGATATCCCCGGCTTCATGGGCGCGATGGCCATGGCCTACAAGATCAAACCTGCCGCGACGTTGAATCAACTCGCCCCCGGCGATTCCATCTCCTCCGAAGTCGTAGTCGTCGGTCCGGACTCAAAAAACGCCGACGCCCCTCCCGACTACTGGCTCGAAAACGTAAAGGTTACCTCCCACTCACAGCCCGCCACGACCCCCAACGCGCTCCACTTCCCTGCTCCCGGCGAGGCCGTTCCCAACTTTGCTTTCACCAATCAAAACGGCGAACACATTTCTCTGAATCAATATTCCGGCAAAGTTCTGCTCGTCACCTTCATCTACACCCGCTGCCCCTTTCCCGATTTCTGCCCGCGCATGAGCGCCAACTTCGCCGAAGCCTACAAACAACTCGCCCCGAATCCGAACGTCCATCTCCTCAGCCTCAGCTTCGACCCCGCGCACGACACACCAAAAGTTCTCCACGATTATGGATTCTCCGCCGCCCACACCCACGACCCCGCGCTCTTCACCCGCTGGGAATTCGCCGCCCCAACCCTGTCCGACCTGCCCAAAATCGCCGGCTTCTTCGCCCTAACCGTGAAGCCCGAAGGCGGACTCATCACCCACACCCTCAGCACCGCCGTCATCGGCCCCGACGGAAAAATCGTCAAGTGGTATCACGGCAGCGACTGGCAAGTTTCTGATTTAATAAAAGACGCGTCGATGGCAGCAATGAAGAACTAGTTGGAAAGCAGAATCGAGCGGGAAGGGCACGACTTCAGTCGTGCCGTAAGATCGCAAAGATATACGCGCGCTTTAGCGCCTGGGGGCAGAGTGCGCGAGACTCCGCTAAAACGCTCGCATTCGTCCGGCGCACTAACTTAAGGAGACCAATGAAACACCTGCTCTTGATCCTCGCCGTCCTCGGCATCACCGTATCTTCCCTCGCCCTGCGCGAGCACTACCGCGAATACGGCGACTCCCCATGCAGCATCAACGAGCACTGGGATTGCGGCGTCGTCAACCACAGCCCCTACGCCATGGTCGGCCCCATCCCCGTCGCCGTCCTCGGCATCATCGGATACATCCTGATGGCCGCGCTCGCCTTCCGCCGCTCCTACCGCCTGCTGCTAGTCCCCACCTTCGCCGGACTCAGCTTCTCCCTCTATCTCGCCAACATCGAAAAAAATATCCTCGGCGTCTGGTGCATCTACTGCGTAATCTCACTCGGAATCATCTCGTTAATGTCGCTCCTGACGCTAGGCACAGTAGTCTCACAATTCGTCCGCAAGCGATCCCCTGTGTAACCCTGTGTCCCCCTGTGGTAAAGATTTTCGCGGTGAGTCCCTACAGAGCCGCAGTCAAAAAGGGTCACCACTATTTCAATCCCGTCTCTTCCGCGCTCCCAACTTCCGGTTGATGTCCCCCGCAAACTCAATAAAGAAATTCAGCAGCGCCCCATACGCCGCCTGTCCCGCCATCGCCCGCGACCCTTCGGCAAACGCGTTCCTCGGATGCGGCTTCCAAGCCGTCGAAATCAATCCTCCGCCAAACGCTCCCGCATACAATCCCCACTGCGGACGCAACTCCCGCTCACTCCGATTGTAGGTAAGAAAGTTCCGCATGATCGCATGCTGCGTTCGCGGCCAAAACCCGCTGCAGTT
>Ga0209839_10001756_pt1 | contig 10908 bp, 3 predicted proteins | sample OrgsoiDNA2013050_FD_185800 | JGI IMG/M metagenome (GOLD analysis project Ga0209839, IMG submission 185800) | Permafrost soil microbial communities from the Arctic, to analyse light accelerated degradation of dissolved organic matter (DOM) -... | ecosystem: Environmental > Terrestrial > Soil >... | reverse complement strand
CGCAGCTTACAGGCGATCAACGTTCTCTGCTGCTCACTCCACAACAGATCGCGGACGATCAGCAGTCGCCTCCTTTCAGCGTGCAGTTCCCGGCGAATAGCATCACCAACGCCTTGCCTGTGCTCTTCTGGTGGCTGACGCTCCTGGTGTTGGGCCTGTTGACCTATCCGTTGCTCTTCGCAATCTTCCGACCTCTGCCCGATCGTGGCTATATCTTTAGCAAGCTCTTTGGAACGCTGCTGCTGGCCTACCTGGCGTGGCTGCTGGCGGCTACCCATCTGCTGGCCTTCAGCCGCTACTCGCTCTTCCTGGTCCTGGGATGCATGTTGTTATGTGGACTGGTTAGCTTCGTGTGGCAGCGGCACACCCTCAACACTTTTTTACGTCAACATTGGCGCATCTTGCTGCTCGTCGAGGGCATGTTTACAGTAGTATTTTTGCTCTTCGTCGGTATTCGCTCGCTTAATCCAGACCTCTGGAATATCTATCGCGGCGGCGAGAAGCCGATGGAACTGGCCTTTCTGAACGCTATTTTGCGCAGTCCCTACATGCCACCGCTCGATCCGTGGTTCGCAGGCGGCTACATTAACTACTACTATTATGGCTACGTGCTGGTCGCCGCGCTGATCAAGCTGACGGGCATCGTTCCAACCGTCGCCTTCAATCTGATAATTCCGACGCTCTTTGCCTGGACGTTTTGTGGTGCCGTTATCATTGTGTACAGCTTTTCGCGCCGCGTGCCCATTGCCCTGCTGGGCGGCTATTTTGCGGCGATGATCGGCAATTTCGATGGCCTCGCGCAACTGCGGGGACAGCTGCTGGCCCTCGCGGCGCGCCTGCCGGTGCCAGCCTTCGACTATTGGCAGAGTAGCCGTGTCATCCCTTTCACTATTAACGAATTCCCTTTCTGGAGCTTTCTTTTTGCCGATCTGCATCCGCACGTGATGGATATGCCGATCGCGGTCTTCATGCTTGGTATTCTCGCGACCTTTGTGCTCTCCGCGCCCGAGGCTGGTGTGCAGCGCCGCGCGCAGCTCGGACTCTACCTGTGTGCGGCTTTTGTCTTTGGGACGATCGCCTGCGTCAATCCCTGGGATGTGCCTGTCTATGCTATCCTGCTGGTCGCTGTACTGGGCCTGTTGACCTTTCAGGAGAAGCGACAGGGGTCCGTGCGCGCATTGCTCCTGGCTCTTGCACTGCGTATGGTCGCTGTTCTGCTGCTGTGCGCCCTGGGCTACCTCCTCTACCTGCCCTTCTATATCCCCTATCAGCAACTCTTCGTGAACGGCCTGGGACGCGTCGCGCAGGGATCGAGCGTGGGCGATTATCTGACCGTCTTCGGTCTCTGGATTTTCCTGGCGCTCAGCTTCTTCCTGGCAGAGCTCTTTCAACTAAGACCGCGCTTTATTCGCGCTCTGAGCGCCCGTTTGTCCAGTACACAGCTTACGGGTCTATACATAGTATCAGGCATTGTTTTCCTGATTATCCTGCTGCTGCTCGGCATAAAGGCTCTCTTAGGCGCTATTCTGCTCCTCGGACTTTTTCTGTTCGTCTCGCTCTTGTGGTCTCGTCCAGCCCTCTTTTCAGCTTCGTCAAGGAGTAGTAACGGCCCAACGAATTATGCTGTAGGGAGCACTACGCGTTCTCAACAACAAAGTGCTATACAGGCGGGTGCGCGGCTCTATACCTATCTCTTGCTGCTCATGGGGCTTTGCATTGGCCTGGGCATCGAAATTGTTTATATCCGCGATTTCCTGGACGGAGGCGATTACGAGCGTATGAATACGGTCTTCAAGTTCTCGATGCAGGCGTGGCTCTGTTTTGCGCTTGCTGGAGCGCTTGTTGCGCAGCGTCTGTGGAACGGGCTTTCCGGTTTTACGCGCCGTCTCTGGCAGGTGCTGCTGGTCGTTTTTGTGCTCAGTTGCTCGCTATTTCTTGTAGGGGGAACGGCGTCGCGTATCAGTGACCGCCTGTTGTGGCAGACGGTACACACGCCCGAGGTCAGTAGCGTGCCCGCTTCTGCGGCAAACTATACGCCGACGCTCGACGGTCTGGCCTTTGCACGCGTCTGGTATCCCGGCGATGCAAAGGCGATCGATTGGCTCAATGCGAATGTGGCTGGCTCGCCCGTTATCTTGGAGGCGGCCTCTCAGAATTCGTATCAGTGGTACAGCCGCGTCTCCGTTTTTACCGGCCTGCCCACTGTGCTTGGCTGGGCTGATCACGAGGAGGAGCAGCGCTATGCTACCCAGCTGGGTACTCGTCTCACGGATATCGATACGCTGTATTCGACGACGGATACTCCGCAAACTCTGGCGCTCTTGCACTTCTATCATGTGCGTTATGTCTATGTGGGTGTTCTGGAACGCAGTACCTATGGGCAACTATCATTGAATAAGTTCGATCATATGCCCGGCGTGAGCGTTGTCTATCAGTCGGATGAGGTAACGATTTATAAAGTGACGTAGATGCTATACCTTTATTCCCAGAAAAGGCCGTGCTACGGAACCAGATGTACTATCTAAACGTTAAAACTAGTGTACCTCCGTATGTAAAAAGATGAGCAGTCTATTGTAATGATGTCTACTAGCTAGAGAGTATATATGGTCGAGCTTTTCCAGATGTGGGTAGCGGTCGAGATTTTGGGACTGGTATTTCTGCCGCTAACTATCACCGTATTTCATAATTTGCCAGATAGAGGATGGGCCTTCAGTAAGGCGCTGGGCCTGGCTTTGTTTGCCTTTTGCGTCTGGTTCCCGCTGGTGACGCTGCGCTTTTTGCCTTTTAGCCAGTTTTTTATCGCGGGCGTGGCGCTTATCTTGCTGGCCTGCAACCTGTTCGCCTTCATACGTTTGCGCCACGCGCTGACGAAGGTGATACGCTCTAATATCGCCTATATCGTCGTTGCTGAACTGGTCTTTGTGGGCATGGTCTTTTTGCTTGGTTGGATACGCTCTTTTGGGCCGGATATTCGTTCCTATGAGATGTTTATGGATGAGGGCTTTATCGCCGCGATTATGCGTAGTCCCCATCTGCCGCCCAACGATATGTGGTTCGCTGGCTATCCGATCAACTATTACTACTACGCGCATTTCACTATCGCTATGCTGGCGAAATTGCTGGGGCAGTCGCCTTCGATCGCTTTCAATACCGGCATCTGCATCTTCTTTGGGCTGACGGCGGTAAGTCTCTTCGGCGTGACGTGTAATATCGTCTCCTGGGCACGCTATCTACGCGGACGCACTGATGGCGGGTCAACTGACACGCGGCCTGATACCGTGCATCCCTCGCTGTTGCGCAGTATGCCCTATGGTCTGTTGACGATGGTAATGGGTCTCATCCTGGGCAATCTGGCGGCGACGCAGCAGTGGTGGCTGAATCACGGCAATGATTTTGTGAGTGGGACGGCCTTTCAACAATGGCTGCAGAATCATAACGGTTGGGCGCAATACGATTGGTTCGCGCCTTCGCGTGTTGTGGATAAGACGATTAACGAGTTTCCCGCTTTTAGCTTCTTGCTTTCCTGCTTCCACGCTCATGTGCTGGCGCTGGCCTTTACTATTCTAGCAATCGGGATGGCGTTCAATCTTTTCCTGGAGCAAGATGGCAGGGGTATCTATGCCTTCGGTCGCGGCTGGCGTCTCCCTTTGACCCTGGGTACGACGGCGCTGGTTATCGGTGGCCTGTTCACTATGAACGGCTGGGACTATCCGACCTATCTGGGTCTGGCCCTGGTGTGTCTGGTGCTACAACAGTGGTTGACTGCCTCGACGCGCTTGAGCCTTGCGCTTGTGACGGATATAGCGATTGCTGGCTTGAGCCTGGCGGCGCTCTCTTTCGTCCTGTATCTTCCTTTCTATCTCTCGTTTGTTTCCCCATCGCAGGGGATCGGTATTGTAGCTGCGGCGGATCGTACTCCGCTGCGGGATGAACTGTTGATTTATAGCCTGTTCGCTTTTGTCTTCCTTTCGCTCCTGCTCGCCAGTACCCTGAAGCGTCCGCTACTGGCCCTATCTTCTCTGGCGCTAGTCGAGAATGATACGGTGCCGGGTGTGAGGCGTATCGATTGGGTGCGCGTGGGCTTCGTGGGGATATGCGGATTGCTGCTTATAGGGTTGCTCACGCTCGTCTTTATGGGCAATAGTACAACGTTTGTGGTTGCTGCGTGTATTACCATTCTGGGCGTGATACTGATTTTCTACAATATTGGTGATCGCTCGCACGCTTTTACACTACTACTTGGTACTATTGCATTTGCCCTGATCGCGCTCTGTGAGGTATTCTTCCTGAAGGATGTTTTCGCGGGTAATTATCCGCGCATGAATACGGTCTTTAAGTTCTATTTTCAGGCCTGGGCGCTGCTTTCCATTGCTTCTGGAGCTGGTCTCTTCTTTGTCCTGGAGAGCTTTCGCCCGCTGAAGACTGCTTCGCTTGCTTTACGTCGAGTGCAGGGGAGTGGCAAGGTTATATGGCTGCTGTGCTTGCTGGCGCTGGTGCTGGCCGGAAGCGCCTATCCGCTTTCGGCACCGGAGGCGCGTTACGCGCTTGCCAATCCTACGCGTCCAGGATTTTATCTGCAACGCACAAATAGTCTGGATGGTCTGAATTACTTGCAGACCGACCCGTCTAATCCTGGCGACTACGCGGCTATTCGTTGGCTTAACGCAAATGTGCAGGGCGATCCTGTTATCGTGGAGGCGGTTGGTGACGATTATAGTAATGCCGGGCGCGTCTCGGCATTTACTGGTCTGCCGACACCTATGGGCTGGGTTGGTCACGAAATCCAGTGGCGTCTGAACTGGATTAATAAGGGCACAAACTTAACAGAGTTCCAGCGCCGGGCCACGGATGTCGATACGATCTATAAGAGTTCTGATCCCGCGACGGTTCTGGCGTTGATGGCTCACTACAACGCTCAATATCTCTATGTTGGACCCGTCGAGTATGCTAAATATGCGCTTGATCCCAAACTAAATTTGCATCGTTTTAGTGCTTTTATGCAGGTTGTTTACAACGCCAATGGTGTAACAATATACAAGGTCAGATAAGCCGCCTGATTGTGTTCTGGTTGGAGCTTTGATGATACAATGGCACGGGCAAGGAGGAAAAATCCTTTGAAAAGTTATGAAACTGAACCACGCGACGGAATGCCTGCTTCATCCCCCAACGGGGAGAATATGGAGAACGTGGAGAATGGGGAGATGGTGCAAGATCAAGCAGACGCTGAGCGCGTAGAAGGGACTGCACGTCCCTCTGAGCCGGTTGTGCCTGATGCTGCCAACCCTCCACAAGATGAGCTTGTGTCTTTTGAAGAGCCACGTTCCGATCTGGATATCTCGACCGAAGACGAGGATGATGAACAACCTCGCAGGCGTATATTCTCCCCTCCAACGCGCCAGCAGGTGTTTGACTGGCTGCCTTTCTGGGGCATCATTCTGCTGGGTGCTATTCTGCGCTTCTGGGGTCTGGGCGACAAGCCGCTTCATCACGATGAGAGCTTACACGCGTATTTCTCGCTAAAGCTGATGCAGAATGATCTACAGAACTGGGCCTCCTGCTTCAATACGGCGAATGCAGGCTGCTATCACTATGATCCCCTGCTGCACGGTCCCTTTCAGTTTCATGCTATCGCGCTCGTGTACCAGATTAGCCAGTGGCTGGGCGCGCCCGATCATGGCGTGAATACGACGACGGTAAGAATTGCCGCCGCCACGCTTGGTTCGGTCATCGTAGGGCTACCCTACTTCTTGCGTAATTATCTGGGGCGCATCGGCTCGCTATTGGCCTGTTTCCTCCTGGCGATCTCTCCGAGCATGGTCTACTTCTCGCGTTTCGCTCGTGAAGATATCTACATGGCCTGTTTCACGCTGCTGCTGGTCGTAGCTGTCGGTCGTTATATTCACACGCGCAAGACGCGCTGGATCGTTATCGCAGCGGCTGCCTTTGCGCTCTCTTACGCGACGAAGGAGGCGACGTTCCTGACGGTCCTGATCTTCGGTAGCTTCCTGGGCGCGTTGCTCGTGTGGGAAGTGGGCGTGCGCATCCCATTACGCTCGCGCATTCGATCGGAAAACTCGCGCTATTTCCCGCGTACCTGTGGTCTGGTAACGCTGCTGATCTACTTTCTGGTCCTGGCTCCGATCGCGAAGTTCTTCTTTGGCTGGGTGAAGACTCTCTCCATTTATGTAACGGACCCCAAAAATGTCAATGCGGCGAACGCGTATGTGCAGAATCTAAAGAATGTGACGGTAGCAACCGTTCCCTGGGTCGGCATCATTCTGGGCATCTTTGTGCTCGTGATCCTGGTGCGCGAGATGCTCGGTCGCTCCGCACCGGTTGGAAGGCGTGGCCTTGCAACAAAGCTCGATCCCGATCGGCAGCCCGTGCTCGATACGATTCTTACGATGCCCTGGACACACTGGTTCTTTGCCCTGCTGTGCGCCTGGACGATCTTCCTGGTGCTCTTCACGGCGCTCTTTACCGACATACCTGGCGGCATCGGCAATGGCATCTGGCAGGGATTGTACTACTGGCTTCAGCAGGAGCAGGTTGATCGTGGTGGGCAGCCCTGGTACTACTATCTCCTACTGATCCCGCTCTACGAGCAGGTTGGACTGGTCTTCGGGCTGGTTGGTGTTGTACGCTCGCTGCTGCGTCCGACGCGCTTCCGGCTCTTCATGGTCTACTGGTTTGTCGGCAACGTGTTTATCTATTCCTGGGCTGCTGAGAAGATGCCCTGGCTGATGATCCATATGACGATGCCTATGATGATCCTGGCAGCTATTGGGCTGGAACCGGGCGTCGTGAGGGTCGTTGATCTCGTCAAGAGCCGCTGGCAGCGTTCCACGATAAGCGCTAAGCAAACGATCGTTCCTGTCGCGCCTGCGTGTCCGAAGGTTGGCGTGTCGGCGGGCGTGGCTATCTTCAGTTGTGTCCTGGGCGTGCTGCTCCTGCTCCCTACTTTACAGAATATGTACCAGGTGACGTATGTGCATTATGCCGATGGGCCGCACGAAATGATGATCTACGTGCAGACGACGAAAGATGTCAACGCGCTCATGGCGAGGGTGGATATGCTCGATCAAAAGCTGGATGGGGGCAATCACCAGCTGGCGATTGGCCTGACTTCTGATGCGACGTGGCCCCTCATCTGGTACCTGCGCGATTATCCCAATACCTGCCTGGATTATCCCCAGGGTTGTCCTACAACGGCGAAGAATATCCCTGTGATTATCGTTGGTGGCGACAATCTCTATGGCAACCAGTCCCTGTATTCGGCGGACTATCAATATCACCAGTATCATATGCGTACATGGTGGGATGAGGGCTATAAACCGACTCCCTGTGTGCCGAGCAAGACGGTCAAGTGCGATCCCGCCCTGACCTGGGGTGGCGTCGGGCCGCTGTTGTGGCTCAGCTATGGCGACAATCCTCCGCCGAACGCGAAGTTTGATCTGGGACGCGCCGTCAGCAACGTCTGGCAGTGGTGGTGGCAGCGCAAAGCTATCGGTAGCACGGATGGTACGTACGATATGGGGCTGTTCATTCGCAAGGATCTGGGCGTGACTCCATAATATGTGAGGGGCTGGCACGCGTGTCTGGGCGCGTGCCAGTCAGGAAGTCGTCGCCAGCTGTTTTTGCCCAAGCAGAGCGTCGCGCAGCAAAGGACGAGCGCGCTGGAAGTAGGTCTTCGCCGTATTCTGTGGAATGTTGAGCACCTGCCCGATCTCCACAAAAGTTAACTCTTCGCGGTAGCGCAAGATGACGATGCGGCGAAATTTGGATGGAAGGGTCTGAATGGCCTGTTGCAGCCTCTTCTGCATATCTGATTGTTCGGCGGCCTCTTCAGGTAGCGGATAGGGATCGGGTATCGTCTCCAGAAATGACCACTCCTCTTCCTCGTTACCCATCTCCAGATCTGAAAAGAGGATTGGTTTTTTCTTGCGCAGTTCGTCCATACTGCGGTTCCAGGCGACCTGGTAGAGCCATGCTTTGATAGGTTCCCGCGTGCGCAACGTCAAAGGATTATTGTTTAATTGAGCAATGTGCAGATAAAGCTGAAAGAAGACGTGCTGCACTATATCGTTTGACTGCTCATAATCTTTGATATAACGGCGAATAAAGTTGAATAACGGGGGAGTATAGCGCTGGACCAGGGCTTCGAATGCCTCCTGATCGCCCTGCGCCACCTGTTCGACCAGGGTAGTATCGGGAAGCCCGGCGGGCTGGATTTTGTTATATTGCCGTGTATACATCTATTACCTTCTTACTTTCCTGATTGGTTTTTTGTTGCTTATTCACTTCCATCTATGTCTTCCCACAACAAAGTGTACTCTAGCTACGATATTTTCTGATCCTGTATGTATGATAGCGGAGTAAGATCAAGAAAGTATCAAGAAGTAGTAAGGAACTTGTGAGAGATTTCTAATATACGTAGGCTGTGTAATTGTCTGCGCTTTTTCGCAGCTTATCTCTTAATCCTCGTTGATGCGTAGTACCTGATTCATGACAGGACGCAAGACAACACGCGCCATCATAGCGAACGTGATGATGCATATAGCAAGCAGTATGGCTAGAATGATACTCGCAGAGACCGGAATAATAACCTGAACTGGTGGAACACTTTGTAAGACATAAAACGCGCCTGGGCTGGCCGTTGAACCAGCGCCACCCGGCGCGAGATTAGTGTACACAATGTAGGGGAGTACCAGCACGGAGAGGAGAATACCGGCGATTACGCCGAGTCCAATGCCTGTCACGTAGGTTATGCCCTGTTCCCAGAGCAATATTTTGATGATCTGTGCAGGTGTTGCACCTAGTGCCCGCAACACGACAAAGCTGCTGAGTCGGATGCGCACGTTGAGCCAGGAAGCTATCAGGTTCGCGATCAAGGCCAGCAACATCACGGTTGTTGCTCCGATGGCAAGGATACCGATGAGGCCAAGGTAGAGCGGATCTGCCTGCAGATTGCTGACAATGGCCCGGCGGTCTTGCAATGTATCAACCTGGAAGCAACAGGCGTTCGGATTGCCTACTTCAGCTCGTACTGCTCGCAGCGTCAAGGAGTCAGCGCGAGTTTTGAGCCAGATATAGTTGAGGGGGACATCTATACCAATACTCTGGAAATCTGCTAGCAAAACAGAGGTATAGCTGGCGTAGTCAACAAGTAGACCGCCGGAGGGAATGTAATCGCTTGTATTTGTTGGGATGCTTCCATCGTTGATGGTAGGAATATGTTGTACCTCTGCAACTGCTACGAAATTGACCTCGCCAGCATCGGGTATTGTTAAGGTAAAGTGTGCGCCTGGCGAGAGATGGAGTGTATTCCACATCACCATATCTACATCTGCTGGAATGACGCGCCTGGTAGAGGCCGCTGGTCGTTGTGCTACAAGTTGTTGCATAAGCTGGTGCAGAGGCTGTACTGAATCCTCTCGCGTCCATGTAGCGGTCTGCGCAAATGTGCTCGCGTCCACCGCACGTAGTTCGATCGAGAGATCCTGCGCGCCGTTGTTTGCCGTGACCTGTTGAGCATCACCTAACGTGACCGAAGTGACGCCTGTAATCCCGCTGTAGTATGCTTTCAGGTCATCGAAGTTTGCGTGAAAATAACTGTTAGTAAGCTTTCCGCTGAAGTCCGCTCCAACTTGATAGTTTGCTACATCCTGAATACGTTGTGCCTGAGACGAGGCATATATCATAGCGAAGAGCGTAAATACCGTAGCAAGCGTCAGCAGAAGCGCCATGCGCAGCGATTGGCGTGGAGAGCGCGCCATCTGTGCCAATGCCAGCATCGCCGTAGCTCCCCGACTGCGTGCCGCCAGCCGGGTTCCCAGGCGCAACAGGAAAGGAAAAAGGCGCAGGAAAAGCAGGATGCCAGCTAATAATAAGCAAATAACGCCGCCGAGTGTAAGTGGCGACAGTAAAACTAAGCGTACCTGCGTACTCAGGGCTGGCGAATTTAAAAGATATACCGAGATACCGTAAGCCACGAGGGCAACGAGTGCAGCGATAATATCGACGTTCAAGCGGTGCCAGAGAGTACGATGCGTAGAACGGGCCGCCTCATGCCGCATAGCGAGAATGTTGAGGGCGCTACTACGTCCAACTGCGATGGTCATCGTGAGTATGGTAATGAGCGCGCTGGCGACTGCAAACCAGGATAGATGCGCAATTACCTGGCCCGGTTCATTGAACAGCGCGGCCAGTGCTCCTCGATCTGGCGTGGGAAGTACATTAGCGGTAATGAATGTTACCGCAAGCACAGCGAGAGGTGGTCCAACAAGCAGCCCAATCAGCCCCAGGCCGACGCTCTGGGCGATAAAGGAGCCAAAGATCTGTGCCCGTGTTGCGCCCCGGCTGTGCAGTAATGCAAGCGTATTTGCCTGACGCTCAAGCAAGACATCAGTCATCATACTGATAAAAAACAAGACAAGGCCCAGTATAAGTACAAGGAGGCCCGTCGTTGGAATCTGTGCCAGGGGAATACGAGCTTGATAATTTGCCAATACGTCCGATGGAAGGTATGTACGGCTCTGCTCTAACATCGGTGGTTGGTTGATACCTGCGGCGTTGACGGAACTGGCCTGCACGTTATTGATGCCAGCCTGAAGGTTATCCAGGTCGTAGATCGTAATACGCGTGCTGTTGAGGGGAAAATACCAGTAGAGTGTAGTGGAGAGTTCGAGTTGCATGTTATGTAACTGTGGACTGGCGAATGCGCGTGTGAGTAGCGCGGTGATCGCTTGATCGGAGATCAGCCCGGTATAAATGGTGCCCCTGTTCAACGCGCTTAGCGACTTAGGATAGCTAAGAAAGGTTGCTCCATGCCAGAAGGGGTTATTCAACGAGGCCGGGTCAAATATACCTACAACGTGCAATGCAAGGGTACGCTCGACACGTCGAGAG
>Ga0209839_10001754_pt1 | contig 10917 bp, 9 predicted proteins | sample OrgsoiDNA2013050_FD_185800 | JGI IMG/M metagenome (GOLD analysis project Ga0209839, IMG submission 185800) | Permafrost soil microbial communities from the Arctic, to analyse light accelerated degradation of dissolved organic matter (DOM) -... | ecosystem: Environmental > Terrestrial > Soil >... | reverse complement strand
GCGGGCGAGAGCGCGCGCAGCGCGATATCAGCCAGTTGACGGACACCAAACAGGGCATCCTGCATAATGTCCCTTTCACGCTGAATAACGATATTCTTGCACAACGCGGTTCGACGAACCGCGTTGGCCGCATGGGCGGGCCATATCTCCGCGATCACCGTCTCTTCGGTCACAAAGTCACCCGGACAGACGAGTAAACGGAGGCGCAGGCCAGCGAAGACACGCGATCTGACCAGATGAGGCAGCTCTATCCTCTGCACAAAGCCCACACGCGCTCCCAGGATACGCGCCGACACCTCCCCCGTCTGCCAGGTCTGGATCAGCCGGGCAGTCTCCTTCTCGCGAAATGGTTCATCATTCCAGCCAGGATACGGTCGCTCAATGGCAAGAAAGGTCTGCTCAGCGAGGCGCGCCGCGATATCCGAGACCTGGATGATGTAGCCTGTGTGATGGATAAAGATTAACAGCAACGCCAGCCCTACGAAACCAAGCACGATAGCGACCGTTATACTCAAAATGGGAAGAGAGGTATGATTTGTCACATCGCGCAACGTCGAAAGAACGATTATAGAGTACGCGAAGATAGCAAAAAAGCCTCCCGCGACGACCTGCGTGACGCGGTCCTGCAAAAATCCCCGTAGCGCGCGCGGCGTGTACTGGCTGGACACAAGCTGCAGCACGACAATGGTAATTGAGAAGGCGAGGCCCGCTACCGTGATAAGCGAGCCTGCAATAGTGGAGAGAATCGTGACGGCCTCTGCAATTCCTCCCTCGAAGACAAACACTTCACGCAAGGGTCTGAAGTAATCGTCGAGATGCAGGCAGATGAAGGCAAGCAATGGGCCTATGAGGGAGACAAGCGCGGGCACAAACCAGAAGGTACTGGAAAGCATTCGCCAATACTCATCTAGCGTGCGATCGAAGTCATTGAACATGCTTTTCTCATTTCTACGAGCTTGTTTTTCCAGGTCAAATTATGTGGAAGGTGGTTTTGCGGCTTCGGGCCGCAAAACCACCTTCCACATACAACCGCCTGCGAAGCGCCGCAGGCACTGAAGAGTCACAGGGATGACTCACGAAGCAGCTATTCGCCGTACGGTACCCAGATATTCTTGACCTGGGTAGAGGCACGCAAGAACTCCTGCCCCTCTCCCTGTTGCGTATCCAGCCAGGCGCGAGGGCGACCGTAGTTGACCCAGGTGCGCTTCATGTTCCCTGCCGATGCCAGCTCTACGCGTTGCGAGCCATCGGCGGTGCCGAAGTACCACATGGCGTCAACATCGTCGTGCTCGGCCAGCACCTGGCTCAGGGCGTCGCGCTCACCGGTGACGATGTTGACGACGCCGGACGGCAGGTCGGAGGTCTCGAAGACCTGGTAGCAATCGGTGGCGCTCAGCGGTGCCACCTGCGAGGGGACGACGACAACGGCGTTGCCCATAGCGATGGCAGGCGCAAGCAGAGAAATGAAGCCAAGCAAGGGGTATTCGTCGGGACAGGCTATCCCGATGACCCCGATCGCTTCGGGCAGGGCCAGGACGACGCCACGCAGTGGGGGACGGTGCACGCTCCCCTCGTACTTGTCGGTCCAGGCGGCGTAGCTGAAGAGGCGCGAGAGCGTTGCCTGCACCTCGTTTCTGGCATCGGCGTAGCTACGGCCCGTCTGCTGCACAATGCGACGCGCGAACTCGTCTTCGCGCACTGAGAGGTTCTCGGCCATATAGTAAAGGATCTGTGCGCGGTTATGCGTCGTACCGCTCGCCCAGCCACTGGCCTTGTGCGCGGCCTCGACGGCGTTGCGGATATCTTTGCGGTTGCCCTCACCGACCTCGCCGATGAGCCGACCAGCGCTGTCAAAAACGCTGCGGCTATACCCGGAGTCGGGACGCGCCTGCTTGCCCGCGATGAAGAGCTTGGGCGTGCGGTCGATCGCTGGTAAGGTTCCGGAGGGAAACGAAGCGTCCGGTTCATCGTTCTCTTCATGGGTAGCGCCATTCTCGCTAGCCCCATTCGAGGAGGAATGCTCTTCACCGGTCGCTATCTCCGTGAAGGTGCTCGTTGAGAACGCTGCCTGCTCCACCTCCCAGGCGGGACGCAGGTATTCGTACAGACCTTCCTTGCCGCCCTCGCGCCCGAAGCCGCTCTCGCGGTAGCCGCCGAAGCCACTGGAAGCATCGAACATGTTGGTGCAATTGATCCAGACGCTCCCCGCCTTGATCTTCGGAGCGATATCCAGGGCAAGGTTGATGTTCTCGCTCCATATGCTCGCCGCCAACCCATAGCGCGTATTGTTCGCCAGCTCGACGGCCTCGGTGGGTGTGCGGAAGGTCATCGCGACCAGGACGGGACCGAAGATCTCGACCTGCGCGATTGTCGAGGCGGGCGAGACGTTGGTGAAGAGGGTGGGCGGGAAGAAGTAACCATCGGTCGGACAGGCCCAGGATGGCTGCCAGACCTGCGCGCCCTCCTCGATGCCTTGCGCGACCAGGCGCTGAATCTCCTGCAACTGCGCGGACGAGACGATAGCACCGATGTCGATAGCCTTGTCCAGCGGATCGCCCACGCGCAGTCGCTCCATGCGTGCAAGCAGTTTCGCGTGCAGGCGATCGGCGATATTCTCTTGTACAAGGAGGCGAGAACCGGCGCAGCAGACCTGTCCCTGGTTGAACCAGATCGCGTCCACTACCCCCTCGACGACGCTATCCAGGTCGGCATCGTCGAAGACGATAAAGGGCGATTTGCCGCCCAGCTCCAGCGAGAGCTTCTTGCCGGAGCCAGCGGTGGTGCGCCGAATAGAACGTCCCACGTCGGTCGAGCCGGTGAAAGCAATCTTCTTGACGCCGGGGTGGCGCACCAGAGCTTCGCCGACCTGCGACGCCTCGCCCGTTAGAATATTGATGACACCGGGCGGCAGGCCGATCTCCTGCACGATCTCGGCAAACTTGAGCGCGGTGAGCGGCGTGTAGCGCGCTGGCTTGAGCACGACTGTATTGCCCATAGCGATGGCAGGCGCGATTTTCCAGGCGAGCATCAGCAGGGGAAAGTTCCAGGGAATGATCTGCCCGACGACGCCCACTGGCTCGTAACCTGGCAGTTCCGAAGCCATGAGCTGCGCCCAGCCAGCGTGATAGTAGAAGTGGCGCGCCACCAGGGGAATATCGAGGTCGCGCGTCTCGCGAATCGACTTACCGTTATCGAGCGCTTCCAACACGGCGAACAGGCGAGCATGCTTCTGTATCTGGCGCGCAAGGGCATAGAGGTAGCGCGCGCGCACATGCCCCGGTGTCGCGCTCCACTGCGCGAAGGTGCTGCTGGCAGCTGCCACGGCGGTATCTACGTCGGCGCTATTGGCTGAGGCGACCTGCGTCAGAACCTTGCCAGTCGCGGGATTGATGCTGTCGAGATACTGACCGCTGGTTGGCTTCACCCACTGATTATTGATAAAAAGGTTGAAAGGCTGATGTGCTTTGAGCCACGACAACGCCGTCGAGGCGGCCTCTGGGGCAGGGCCGTAGTCCATCGTCTCAAATATATCCATGACGCTCATCTCATTACGCCTCTCTTGTAATAGTAGGGATGGGGCTTGCCACCATCCGGCCTTTCTCTCACTGACGCTTTTTAACTGGGGTTAGGGACTCCGTTTACGGCGTCCGCGATTCATTGCCTCCTCCCCGTTGGGCACGTTTTTCTCGTCGTCAACGCGTCACTCATCCCTTCATAACGCTTTTCCTCTACTGTCGGGTAGAGGAACATGATAAATCCGGACGCACTGAAAGCTGGTCCCTACCCCAAAAATTTCTCTCCTCCAAAAATGTGTCGGCGAGAGAACCATCCGGCCTGGGAAGCGCTTTCATGCCCATAACAGCAGTTCTCTCCTGGCTGGATAGGCGCAAGGCCGCATCCCTACCATCAAACTAATGGGTTATGATGCGCCGCCGCGTAGCGACCGGTGACGAAGTACGAGAGCTGCCGCTCGATATCGGAGAGCAGGCTGCTGGCACCAATGCGGAAGAGGGAGTTGTGCAGCCATTCGTTCCCCAGTTCCTCTTTCATCAGCATCAACCAGTCCAGGGATGATTTCGCCGAGCGTATGCCGCCTGCTGGCTTAAAGCCTACTTTGTAGCCGGTCTGCTCGTAGTAGTCGCGAATGGCGCGCACCATGACCAGGCCCACCGGGAGCGTCGCGTTGACGGGCTCTTTTCCTGTCGATGTTTTAATGAAATCGGCCCCGGCCATCATGCAGACCAGGCTTGCCATACCGACGTTACGCAGGGTCGCCAGCTCGTGCGTCGCCAGGATGGTCTTCATATGCGCCTCGCCGCATGCCTCGCGAAAGGCGCGCACCTCGTCGTAGAGCGCCTGCCAGTTTCCGGTCAGCACATGCGCTCGCGAGATGACGATATCTATCTCAGCGGCACCCGCCTGGACCGAGGCCGCGATCTCTTGCAATTTCTGCTCGAAGGGATTCTGTCCAGCAGGGAAGCCAGTTGAGACGGCGGCGACGGGAATGTCTGTGCCGCGCAACGCGTCAACGGCGACGGCGACAAGGTTATGGTAGACGCAGACCGCGCCGACCTGCAAGCGGTCCGCCCCCAGGGCCGCCAGGATCTCGGGTCGCAACGGTTGGCGCGCCTTGGCGCAGAGGCGCAGGACGTTGCCGGGCGTATCGTCGCCCGCCAGCGCCGTCAGATCGATACAGGTGATCGCCCGTAGCAGCCACGCCGCCTGCCATTCCTTCTTGACGGTACGGCGCGTGCTCAGCGTGGCGGCGCGGCGCTCGACGGCGCTGCGGTTCACATGCACCTGCCGCACCCAGTCCAGGTCCAGGGGTAGCCCAGGATTGCGCACCTGTTCGCTGCGCGCTTCAGGCCCGGCCTCCGGTTCGGTTCGTGGTTTTATGGTAGTCATAGCTCGTTTCCTCTTAGCGCTGATGATTCTGTATTTATTTTCACACTCTATCTTCATGTATAAAAGAGGAGCTTGTCAAGCCGTTGAGCAAGCACACTGTTGCGCGATGTCGAGCCGAGAGGGACTCAACAGTTACGCAGTTCCGTCATAGGCACATTTAAAAATATAATACGCAATTTTACATAGTAAACCATTATGAAAAGTGATTTATATTTTATTAACATATATTCATGCTAAAAATGCAAGAATATGCTACAATTTGTACTATAAAAATGGTTGACCGTAGCGTATATCTATTAATTAAATTTCTAGTTCTCTGTATCGCAGCACCTTACCTATGCACATAACTCACCACAATGAGTATGTGTACGCGATCGCGAGGAGATAACCATGGCAACTCAATCCACAATCTGTCTCGTTACTATCCACGGCATTGGCTTTGAGCAGTCGCCGGTTCTGGATGCAGATAACAAGTATACTGTTATGCCAGGCTACGCCGACGCTTTGCACGAGCACCTCAGTCACTACCTGGGTGAAACACTGAGCGACGATCCACAGCGCGCGCGCCATCAAGCGGGAGAGGCCGGCCCCATCTATGTCAGTAGCGTCTGGCCACCCAATACACGTAAGCGAGAGAACGGGCTCAAGCGCCTGGGAACCTGGGACCCTTCCGGCATCAGAGGCCAGATCGACACTTCTAACGCCTCTCTCACCGACGGAAAGGGCTCTGTCAGTCATATCGCTCTGGTCTATTCGGAACTGGAAGGAGAGGAGCGGGAAATAGGGTCGGCGGTGGTGGTCGGTGGTATGACCATGCTTCATCTTTCCCAGTATGCCAGCGTGGTCGAGACGATGCGCCTGACATTCGCCGATACACAGCCCTTCTGGGACCACCTGCTCCACCTCTGGGACAACCAGGCGCTTGACCACCCACAGGCAACCGCTCTGGCACAACCGAGCTTGAAGGTACGCAGAGACCTGCATCCACATGCAACAGCGCCGGGCGAGAACGAGCACGCCCTACACGGCTTGATCGCCGTGCTCAGACAACTGGAGAACGACGTGGCGGCGTACGTCTGCCATAACGAACAACGCGAGCGCGTACGCGGCTTCGTGCTGGATGCGCTCCTGCGCCTGGCCAGTCGCGATGATGTAGAGGGGATCGTCATTAACTCGCACAGCAACGGCACCGTCGTCGCCCTCGATGTCCTGCGCGACCTGCCCCCGTTCGCGGCAAAAAAGATCCTGGGACTCGTTACGGCTGGCAGTCCACTGCGCAAGTATAGCGACTTCTTCAATTGGGGTGAACATATGTCGACGATCCCCAGAATCGAGAAGTGGCTCAATTTCCTCGATCCCAAAGATCCGGTTGCCGATCCGCTGGCCCCCGATGCCTCCTGGAAGCGCGGCAAGCCACAGACGGAGGAGATCCTCACCGGACTCTATAAAGCGCTCGATCCGAATACAGGCGAGGTTTTCCCTATGAAGATCGGCGATTACGAAGTCGATAATCTCACGCATAGCATCGGCGGCGGTTTGCAGGCGCACAACTACTGGGACAACGAGCCACAGTTCGTCAAACCGCTGGGTGATCTTTTGCGCGAGTTCGCGCTACGCACGACACCTGTTGCGAATCAGACAGGCTAGCACGTACCATTTATGATTGATGCCAGCGATCGAGCCAGCTCGCCCATTGCTCAGCATGCCGGGCGAGTTGGCGCAACTTGAGTAGCGCCAGACCAGTCTCGCGTATCCCTATCTGCCGCTCGTCCTCTCCGCTGCTGGCCTCGCCCAGAGAACGTTGCATATTGAATGACAGCCAGCCGAGCCAGATGCCCATGACGCCGTGGAGAGCATCAATGCCCGCCGCACGCACAACGCCACCTGCAGCGACGTAGCCCTCGACGAGCGCGCTAAACGTATCTTCCCGCACCGCCTCAATCGCCAGTCCGCTCCAATCCAGCGCGACGCTCGCCAGTTCCATCGTTGGATTGACCAGACCCACACTCTCCCAATCCACGAGCAGCGGCGTGTGCTCATCGCGCCAGATAACGTTCTTCTGATCGATGTCGCGGTGGCTGAGCACCATCTCCTGGCTCAATCGCGCGCCCGCCTGCTCATAGAGGCGGCTCCACTCGATCAACTGCGGCATAGCTACACGTACATGCCGCGCCCAGGATATACCCTGGTCGTACGCCTGTACGGTCAGCAGATCCCAATCGTCATCGCGAAAGCTGCCCCACTCCGATAATGGCAAGGCGTGTATTTGGAGATTCAACGCGTGCATATGTCCCAGCACAGCGCCTATCTGCTTCCCACGCTTGGGTTCCACTGACGGAGCCTCCAGCACCTCGCCAATAATCCAGGGATAGACCAGCAGCGTGATGTCGTCGATCTCCTGCACCGGATCGCCGCTACAGGTCAACGCGGCGATGGCGGGAATATCATGAGCCGCCATCGCTGCCGCGATCTGCTCGCTGAGACGATAGGTCTCATGCATATGTGGCCTGCGCATGATAGCCGGATTCAGTTGCTTGATGGCGAAAGAACCCCGCGTCGTATCGAGTCGCCACATACGATGCAACAGCCCACCAGGGACGCTCCGCAGCTCACCCGTTGGCTCTCCGAGGCTACATATGGTACAGAGGCGCGCTATCTGCGCAGCATTCATAATATTACACCGATCTACAAAACAAGCTATGCTTTCTGTTCACGCTGATATGGCGTCCTCAATTCTATCACACCTGCCAGCAACGGACAGGCGAGAATATGGGTCAAATGACCCATGCGACGAACAGTGATGCAGTCTATGCTTGATATATCGCCCGGCAGTAGCCATCAAGTACTTCCCTGACCGGAAGAAAGGAAGCTTCATTGAAAAAGCAGCCACCCCTCATGATACTGATCATGTTTATACTGCTCTTGCTGGCCCTGTCACCGCTGATCTGCCAACAAATCTACACGGCAGTTACACATGCACATATGCCCACACCTATATATAGTCCACGCGGACCCGCCCACAATCAGGTTATGTCCTGCTCCTCGGCCCTCACTATGGTTGGCACTTCAGAAAAGTTTTCTTCCTTCTCCAGCGTACAGAATGGGCAACGTTGCACCGTCGTTGTGGTGCACACTGGCTTCTCCGCTAGATTTTATACTTCACCGCTAGCCTTTTGAGCCAGTTGCTCTGTTTCTCGCTTGGCATATATTTCTTTTTTTGTAACCGCTTCACCATATCGCTAACAAATTCCCGCTCCAGCTCACCAACGCGCCCGCTCTCGGCGGCTATGCTCTCGAAGAGCGTATTGAGCTTCTGCGCCTGTGTACGCATCTTCGCCAGGTCCGCCTCTGGAACAGCATTGTGCGCCTCGGGCAGCTGCGAGGCCTGCCACTTCTCATAGGCGGCATGATCCTTGTTGAACGCGCCCAGGCCAGCCAGTTCGTCGGCACGCTCGTTATGAATATGGCCCGCGTGCCCACGCACCCAGGTAAATTGCGGTGGCTTCTTGCGATAACTGAGCAACTGGCGATATATTTGCCATAAATCCGGATTGGCTTTCATCTGATACGTCCCCTGCGCTACCTTGATGGTGTACTCGCTATCGCTATAGATCGTCAGGGGGAGCGTGGGCGGCGCAATAGAGAGCACGGCCAGCACAGCGGAGATCTCGGCGCGGTTGTTTGTCGTCGTTCCCGCCCTGGGAATATGACCGTAGCATTCGAGGCAGGGCGCACCCTCGCGGACATTGCCATCTACGACATCAGCGGCAGTCCAGAGCAGCGCGCTCCAACCTGCCGGACCACCCGGATTTTTTATGCACGCTCCATCGGTATAGGCGACCACGCCGGACTGATCCACCTCCGGCAGGAATGCGCGGATGTTGAGCTTGTCGACGCCATCGAGGACGGAAAGCCACTCTAACGATTGTGGAATGTTACTTATTTCACTCACCACATCTAACCTTTCACACGTATTACAGTAAAGATGAGCAATTTCACGTCCTCATTTTAACACAGCTGCGCGTTTTTGGGTAGCCCCTTATGCTAGATTACTATCGGGAACCACCTCCAGATCCAGCCCTTGCAAGGCGACCACCTCCAGGTCGGCCACCTTGTATATCTTGACGAGATTATCACAAACAACGATAGGTCCCGGCATACTACTCGCTCCTCATTTGTTTTATAAATGGAGGCGTTCCAGGTGATCCCGAAACGCAGCGACCTGGGCGCTGTGTTCGCGTTTGTGTCCATAGTACATGTAGACAAGAACATCATCAAGGGCATAGGCCATGCCATACCAGGGGAGCGTCCCGTTCCGACGCAGCGTTTCGGCAGGAATATCGGCGATCAGCGACAGCGTGCGGGCATGCGCGTCATTGAACTCCGCCAGCACTTCCTGTATCTTTTTTGCTTGACGGCTGCCCACCTCATTATAGTTGAATTGACCTCCTTGCTCGATATATCTGCCCAGAACAGGTGTAGGACCATCGCTTGTAAAGCTGGTCAGGATATCAACCAGCACCTGTTCATAGGAGGCAAGATGGGCGATGATATCCTTGACTGACCAGACACCACACGCGCCCGGCGTCTCCCATTCGGCTTCAGGGAAGCCATCGATGGTTTGGAGTACCGTTAGTTGTCCGTATTTCAAAATGTCCTTTGCGTTCATGAGATAGTCCTTTCCTTTACTCTATGCTGCTCAAAGGTGGCCGTATGCTGATGAGCAGGCGAGACGCTTCTTTTCCCAATAAGAAAGATGCCCAACAAGATGAATACCAGCCCTGCCAGTGTATTGATACCCACGGCTTCGTGAAGCAGGAGCGCTCCATAGGCCAGGGCCATACAGGGGAGCAGGTAGGTGACGAGCACGGTACGCGTTGGCCCTACATGGTCGATGAGCCAGTAGAAACAGATGTACGCAAGTGTTGTTCCTCCCAACGCCAGGGCAAGCACAGAAGCAATAACAGCGATTGACGGGAGATGCAGCGGTGGATTCACCACGAGCGCGATGCCAGCAATGGGACCAAGAATGCACGCTCCCATAGCCGTCTGCCCAAGAGCTGGCAGAATCGATGGAAGGCCCGTCAGCATGCGATGCGCAAAGAGTCCTCCGAAAGCATAACTAACCGCTCCAAGCAGGATCGAGCCAGTCCCCAACAGGTAGAGCACCGATCCACCGGTAAACAGTGTAGCGGGACCAATCACGATCACGACACCGAGCAGGCCGAGAGCGACACCTGCCAGACGTTCCCAGGTAATGCGCTCGCCACCGGGCCACCACTGCGAAATGATAACGGTCGCGAGTGGAATGGTCGCGGCCAGAACAGCAGACATACCAGATGGCACGTATTGCTCTCCCCAACTGATTGCCAGATAGGGAATGATGGCGTTGAAGAGAGCCACTACGAAGAAGCCCCACAGGTGTCTGCGCCAGCCCTTCATGATCCCAGCTTGAAATGGGACGACGAGCAGCAGCCCGAGCGTTGCTATAACGAAACGCGCTCCAACCAGAATCAGCGGCGAAAGCTCAGTAACGGCGATTCGGATGAAGAGAAACGATGCGCCCCACAGTGCCGCCAGGGCAAAAAGGACAAGGTATTCTCTGATTCGCATATGCTCTTCCCCCGCTAGCGTAATCCTGCAAACAAATCTTCTTCCACCTCTCTCCCTCCTTTGACGAGGCTGAAGACGCGATAATAGCTTTGAGTTCCCCATAGCATCACGCGCTGCTCCTGCGAGAGATGTTCGAGTACGGAGTAGGCGGGCACCTGTGTCTTGTGGCAAGCAATCGCACGAGCGACGGTACGCCAATAGTTCCAGGTATCGATCCTGGCTGTGACCGACCAATCGGGCCAGGTGACTATACCGCGCCTAGTACCGTCGATCATCATAACCAGGTCGCCGAAGACGGATTGATAGACGGCAAACACTTCTGCAGTCTCAGCCATATAATACAATTTTGCAACGCTGTGCGCAGCCAGGTCACGATAGTAGAGAGAACTCGGATTGGCC
>Ga0209839_10001753_pt1 | contig 10922 bp, 8 predicted proteins | sample OrgsoiDNA2013050_FD_185800 | JGI IMG/M metagenome (GOLD analysis project Ga0209839, IMG submission 185800) | Permafrost soil microbial communities from the Arctic, to analyse light accelerated degradation of dissolved organic matter (DOM) -... | ecosystem: Environmental > Terrestrial > Soil >... | reverse complement strand
GGCCCGCGACATCCGCGAGACGTTCCGCCGGATGGCGATGAACGACGAGGAGACGGTCGCCCTGATCGCGGGCGGTCACACCTTCGGCAAGACCCACGGTGCGGGCCCGGAGGAGAACGTCGGCCCCGACCCCGAGGCTGCCCCGCTCGAGCAGCAGGGCCTGGGCTGGAAGAGCACCTACGGGACCGGCAAGGGCGGCGACACGATCACCAGCGGTCTCGAGGTTACGTGGACGAGTACCCCGGTGACGTGGGACAACAGCTTCCTCGAGACCCTGTACGGCCACGAGTGGGAGCTGACCAAGAGCCCCGCCGGTGCGCACCAGTGGAAGCCGAAGGACGGCGCCGGGGCGGGTACCGTCCCCGACGCCCACGACCCGTCGAAGAGCCACGCCCCGACGATGCTGACGACCGACCTCGCGCTCCGCGTGGACCCGGTCTACGAGCAGATCTCGCGGCGCTTCCTCGGGAACCCCGACGAGCTCGCGGACGCCTTCGCCCGGGCGTGGTTCAAGCTGACCCACCGCGACATGGGCCCGATCGTGCGCTACCTCGGCCCGGAGGTCCCGACCGAGACGCTGCTGTGGCAGGACCCCCTCCCCGCGGTGACGCACGACCTCATCGACGCTGAGGACATCGCCTCCCTCAAGGCCCAGATCCTTGCCTCGGGCCTGTCGGTGTCCCAGCTCGTGTCCACCGCGTGGGCGTCGGCCTCGTCCTTCCGTGGCAGCGACAAGCGCGGTGGCGCCAACGGTGCGCGCATCCGCCTCGAGCCGCAGAGCGGATGGGAGGCCAACGACCCCGACCAGCCGGCGACGGTGCTGCGCACCCTGGAGGGGATCCAGGAGGCCTTCAACGGCGCCCAGACCGGCGGCAAGCAGGCCTCGCTCGCCGACCTGATCGTGCTCGCTGGTGGTGCGGCCGTCGAGCAGGCCGCCAAGGACGCCGGCTTCGACGTCGAGGTCCCCTTCACGCCGGGCCGCGCGGACGCGTCGCAGGAGCAGACCGACGTGGAGTCGTTTGCCGCGCTCGAGCCGGCCGCCGACGGGTTCCGCAACTACCTCGGGAAGGGCAGCCGGCTGCCGGCTGAGTACCTGCTGATCGACCGGGCGAACCTGCTGACCCTGAGCGCCCCCGAGATGACGGTCCTCGTCGGTGGCCTCCGCGTCCTGGGCGCGAACTACCAGCAGTCGCCGCTCGGCGTCTTCACCACGACCCCCGGGTCCCTGACCAACGACTTCTTCGTCAACCTGCTCGACCTGGGCACGACGTGGAAGCCCGTGTCCGGAAACGCTGTGTCCGAGACTGCGCTGCCCGGGGATGGGAACACGTTCGAGGGTCGCGGCGCCGCCACGGGCGAGGTCAAGTGGACCGGCAGCCGTGTCGACCTCGTCTTCGGGTCGAACTCCGAGCTGCGCGCGCTCGCGGAGGTCTACGCGAGCGATGACGCGAAGGAGAAGTTCGTGAACGACTTCGTCGCGGCGTGGGACAGGGTGATGAACCTCGACCGGTTCGACCTCGTCTGATCATGACGTCCAGGCCGGCCCGCGCCGGCCGGCCTGGACGTCAGACAGCAAAGAGGCTTCGTTATGGGCGGCTCGGAGGCCGGCGATCAGCCCCGTTGTCGGTGGGTTGGCTGGTCTATTGTGGGTGGACACAGGAGCCCAGCGTGAGCAAGAGGATAACTATGACTACACTCGGTCGGCCGAATACCGCACTTCTCGTCGTCGACGTGCAGAACGGCGTCGTGGCGGAGGCTCACGAGCGCGACGCGGTCGTCGCGAACGTCGGCAGCCTTGTCGAGAAGGCGCGGCGGGAAGAGGTCCCCGTCATCTGGGTTCAGCACTCCGACGGGCGGCTTACGAAGGGGAGCGAGGACTGGCGGATCGTCCCCGAGCTGGCTCCGGCTGACGCCGAGCCGCTCGTCGATAAGAGCTACGGCGACTCCTTTGAGGACACCACCCTCGAGACCGTGCTGTCGGGCCTCGAAGTCGGGCGGCTCGTCGTCGTCGGCGCACAGACCGATGCGTGCATCCGCTCGACGCTCCACGGCGCGCTCGTCAGGGGGTACGACGCGACCCTGGTCAGCGACGCCCACACGACAGGGGACCAGACGGCATGGGGGGCGCCGCCGCCAGACCAGGTGATCACCCACACGAACCTGTACTGGACCTACCAGACGGCGCCGGGGCGGACGGCAGGGACGGTCGAGACCAAGGATGCCGACTTCGGCGGCACGTCCTGAGGCAGTCATGCCTGGTCATCGCGGGCCGCTGGAGCTGAACGCGGCGGTGATCTGATCACGGCTGGCGCCGCTGGCGAGCAGGACGTGCAGCAGGAGCCGGGCCTTGAGGGGATCCAGGAAGCCGGCGCTGATCAGGCCCCGGCTGAGCAGGTCCTGCTCGGAGCCGGGAAAGCCGTACGTGGTAGCGAGGACCGAGCCGGCGCCCGTGCGGGATGCGAGGACCACCGGGATCTGGCCCGCGAGCGAGTCGAGGACCGGTACGACCGCGGCGGGCACGTGCCCGGCACCGAAGGCACCGATCACCAGGCCGTCAAAGCGGCCGGTGGAGGCGCGCAGCAGTTCCCCGTCGTCGCCCAGGCTCATGACGATCAGGCCGACGCGTACCGGCCGGGGCGGGCCGGCCGGGGGCACGGCCAGCCGCCCAGCCGGGCGCATCAGCAGGCGGACCTGGCCTTCGACGAGGTGCCCGACCGGCCCGGCCGACGGTGAGGCGAACGCGGTGATGCTCGTGGCGTGGGTCTTGCGGACGTACCGGGCAGCGTGGATCTCATCGGCGAACACCACCGTGCAGCCCAGCCCGCGCAGCTGCGGGCTGGCCGCGGCCTGGATGGCAGCCAGGATGTTCGCCGGGCCGTCCGGGCCCGCCAGGGCGGGGTTGCGCATCGCCCCGGTGACGGCGACCGGCGCGTCACCGGCGTGCAGCAGGTCGAGCAGGAACGCGGTTTCCTCGATGGTGTCCGTGCCCTGCGTCACCACGGCCCCGGCCGCGCCTGCGGCTATCCGCTCGCCGATCAGGGCGGCCAGGCCGGTGACATCCTCGATGGTCAGCGACGCGCCCGGAACGCGCCGGACGTCATGCACCTCGACGCTGATGCCGGACTCGGCCAGGCCCGGCACCGCGGCCAGCAACTGCTGCCCGCTCAGAGCCGGGACGGCTCCGCCGGGCTGGCCGGGGTCGCGTGTCATCGCGATCGTGCCGCCCAGGGAGAGCATCGCCACCTGGGGTGGCGCTGGATGTGAGCTGGCCACGGCTGGCTTCCCTTCTGGGCACGCAGCGGTGGTCAACGTGCCGGGACAGCTTATCGACAGCCACTGGCGACTACCGGCCGATATTCCTGACCGTGCCTACTCATTCGGTCCGTTCCTGCCGCTCATGCGTCGCGTAGCCGCAGGAGCAGTCCGCCGGCGAGAAGCGCTGCGGCGGCCCAGGCGGCGAGCACGCCGAGGCCGGCCCACGGGCTGATCGGCTGGCCGCGCAGGCCGGTGGTGGCCTGGATGGCCAGCCCGGCGGTCATCGGCGCGTACCGCTCGATGCTTCTATGCCAGTGCGGGCTGTTCACGACGACGGCGATGATCGGAGCGAGGTAGAGCAGGCCGAGGACGGTCCCGATGGCCGGCCCGGCGTCCCGGATGATGGTGGCGATGCCGAGGCTGAGCAGCGCGATCAGGGTCAGGTAGAGGACCGAGCCGGCGGCGGCGCGCAGTACCGGCCCGTCGCCCAGCGACAGCGGCGGGTAGCCGTGCGCCGGGGTGAAGCCGTGGCCGGACAGGATGAGCCGCCCGGCCAGCAGGGAGCCGGCCACGGCGACGGTCCCGGCCGCCAGCACCAGGCCGGTGACGATGGCCGCCTTGGCGGCGAGGACGGTGGTCCGGCGGGGCATCGCGGTGATGGTGGTGCGGATCATCCCGGTGCTGTACTCACTGCTGATCGCCAGCACGCCCAGGATCGCGGCGACCGCCTGGCCGAGGTCGATCCCGGTGAGGCTGAGCTTGCCGGGGTCTACGCTGCAGCCCCCGGACGGGCAGCTGACGGCCGCGGCGGCCGCGGCGCTCACCGCCATGGTCAGCGCGATGACGGCGGCCAGCAGCCAGGGCGTGCCCGGCAGGGTGCGCAGCTTGGTCCACTCCGCGTGCAGTGCCTCGCGCAGGCTGGCCCGCCCCCCGTGCCGAACGTTCCGCCTGCCCGCCGGCCGCGCGGGCAGGTCATCCGGCAGGTGTGCCCGCCGCGCGGGCGGGGCCTGGCTCATGCGTCCCTCCGGCGGAGCAGGTAGAGGGCCAGGCCGAGGGCGAGCGCCGCCCAGCCGCCCAGCACCGCGAATCCGGCCCACGGCGCCAGCGGGAAGTAGCCGGCCGCCGGCGTGTAGCCGGCGATGACCTGCGGGTACTGGGGCGTGCTCTGCTGGATGGCGAAGGCGGCGGCCGGGCTGAGCCGCAGCAGCCAGTTCGCTGCGCCGACGGGCAGGACGTCGGCGGTCCCGAGGATGTACGGCAGGATGATCACCACGATGCCGGCGGTGACCGCCGCGGCGCCGCGCCGCAGCATGGTTCCGATGGCGACGGCCAGGACGGCGGCGACGGCCAGCACCGCCGCGGTGCCGGCTATCACCCGCAGCTCGGTCAGCGAGGTCACCGGGAGCACGTAGTTGCCCTTGGCGCGCGCCAGCCGGCTAGCGAGCAGGACCACGGCGGCGGCGGCGGCCAGCCCGGCCACGAAGGTGACGGCGCCGGCCACGATGGCCTTGGCCGCCAGCACCCGGCCGCGCCGCGGGCTGGCGGCCAGGGTGATGCGGATCAGGCCCCGCCGGTACTCGGCGGTGATGAACATCACCGACACGACGACCACCGCGATCAGCCCCGCGAACGCGCCCACCAGGTACTGCCCGATGCCGTCGCCCGCCCCCACGGCGGGCGAGATGTCGCCGGTCCCGGTCACGGTGAAACCGGCGCTGGCGTGCCTGAACCCGCTGACCGACGCCGGGAGCCCGCCAGGACTGCCGCCGACGGTGCCGCCGCGCCACCCGCCGCCAGGCCGGGTGCCCGAGAGGCTCGCATGGTCGAAGACGGCAGTGGCCAGGCTGGGGCCGCCGGTACTGGTGCCCCCGCCCAGAGACTGGGACACCACCGCCTGGTGATCCGGCGAGGCGGCGAACAGCCCGGCCTGCACAGCGGCGGGCAGCCCGGCCAGGTGAGCGGTGCCGGCCCGGGTCCAGTGGATGCCGTCGGCTGAGTCGTAGCCAGTGAGCGTGTCACCAGACCGGGTCAGCCGCAGCCAGCGCGGGGATGCCGCGGAAACGGCACCGGGCAGCCCGGCCGTGTCGTGGGTGTAGTCGTACTGCATCCGCACCCCGTGGCCGCCGGTGACCATCATCGCCGCATAGGCCGAGCCCGGTTTGGCGGACGCCTTGACGATGATCCCGGCCTTGGACCACGGCTGGAGGCCACTGGCAAAGTTCGCCTCCGGGTCCGGGCCGGCCGCGATCCCGCCAGTCGAGTACTGGCCGGTCAGGGAGCTCACCCGGACGGTGATGCTGCCGCTGCCGTCCAGCGGCTGGTGCAGGAAGTAGAAGCTGTCGGTGACCGCCTCGCCGCCCGGCCCCAGCGGAATGCGCGGCAGGCATGCAGCGCCGCTCTGAACGGGGCTGGTCGGGCTGGCTTGGCAGGTGGTGCTGCCGCCGTTGGCGACGAGCAGCCCGAACACGACCATCACCAGTGCCCCGACGACCATGGCGATGACCCAGCCGCGCACGGTCCGGAACTTGGTCCACTCGGCGCGCAGCAGCTGAGCGAAGCCGTCGCGCGCGGCCTGCTGGCCCGGGCGGTACGGCGTGATCACGGGAGTGGTCATCTCGCGGCCTCCGTCGTGGCTGATACAGCGCGGAACTCGACCGCGTCGTGGGTGAGATCCAGGTAGGCCTCCTCCAGCGTCGCGCGATGCGCCGACACCTCCGAGAACGGCACCGCGCTGTCACCCAGCAGCGCCACGACTTTTTCTGCCGCCAGCCCGGACACCGTCAGCGCGTCGGTGCCGGCGGCGGCGATGGTGGCCCCCGCGTGCTCCAGCACCGCCGCCGCCTGCGGCGCCGCGGTGGTGCGCAGCGTGACCCGGTCGCCGGACGCGGTCGCGAGCAGCTCGCGGGTGCTGGTATCAGCGATCACCCGGCCGCGGCCGACGATGACCAGATGGCTGGCGGTGTCCTGGAGCTCACTCATCAGGTGGCTGGACACCAGCACCGCGCGGCCCTGGGCGGCCAGCGACCGCAGGAAACCGCGCATCCACACGATGCCCTCCGGGTCCATGCCGTTGAACGGCTCGTCCAGCATCAGCACCGGCGGGTCACCGAGCAGTGCCGCGGCGATCCCCAGCCGCTGCCGCATACCGAGGGAGTAGCCGCCCGCCTTCCGCCGGGCAGCCTGCTCCAGGCCAGCCTGCCCGATCGCCTCGTCCACTCGCTTGGCGGTCAGGCCCTGGGAGTGGGCCAGCCACAGCAGGTGGTTGCGCGCGCTGCGGCCGGGCTGCAGCGCGGCGGCGTCCAGCAGCGACCCGACATGGGTCAGCGGATGCCGCAGAGACCGGTAGGGCTCGCCGCCGATCAGCGCGGTGCCGGCCTCGGTCGCGTCGAGGCCGAGGATGACCCGCATCGTGGTCGACTTGCCGGCGCCGTTGGGGCCGATGAACCCGGTGACTTGGCCCGGCTGAACGGTGAACGACATGCCGTCCAGCGCCAGTACCGGCCCGAACCGCTTGCGCAGCCCGCTCACTTCTATCGTTGCCTCGCTCATCTGGCCGCCTTCTCGCCCGGTGGATGTTTCACTTCCAAAGCGGTTGTACGCCAGCGCGGGTATCAGCCCGGTGCCAGCGGCTGAAACCTGGCTGATACCCGGGACCTGGCATTGTCGGGTCCAGGTCACCCAGCCTCGGCCTGAGCCGGGCGGAGCGCACGCAGGAGAGAAGGACACGGGCAGATCATGAGAGTGCTGGTCGCTGAAGATGTCGAGGACCTGGCCACGGCGATCGCGGCCGGGCTGCGCCGCGAGGGCATGGCGGTCGACGTCGTCCTGGACGGCACCGCGGCGCTCGACCACCTGGCCCTCACCCCCTACGACGTCGTGGTGCTGGACCGGGACCTGCCCGGAACCCACGGCGACGAGGTCTGCCGGCGGCTGACGGCCGAGCGGTCCGGCAGCCGGGTCCTGATGCTGACAGCGGCCAGCACCGTCCGGGACCGGGTGGACGGGCTCGGGCTCGGCGCCGACGACTACCTGCCCAAGCCTTTCGACTTCGCCGAGCTCGTCGCGCGCATCCGTGCCCTCGGCCGCCGCCCCGCGACGTTGCTGCCCCCGGTCCTCGAGCGCGGTGACGTGACTCTCGACCCCAGCCGGCGCGTCGCGTTCCGCGCCGGACGGCGCCTGGAGCTCAGCCCGAAGGAGTTCGCGCTGCTGGAGTGCCTGCTCGCCTCGGCCGGCCGGGTGGTCTCCGCCGAGGAACTGCTGGAGCGAGTCTGGGACGAAGCAGCCGACCCCTTCACCACCGCGGTCAAGCAGACCATGCGCCGACTCCGGGCCAAGCTCGGCGAGCCGCCCGTCATCCGCACCGTCCGGGAGGGCGGCTACCAGATCGGAGGGCCGTGATGCGCCTTCTCAACCCCGCGGCCGCAGCGCTTCGCCTGCCCCGGCGGACCCTGCGAGCGCAGCTCGCCCTGCTCTACGCCGCCGTGTTCTGCACCTCAGCCGCCGCCCTGGCCGCGGCGGCGGTGATATTCAAGCCTAACTTTCTGGTGGGGAGCAGCTGCATGGCTGCCCCGCATACCCCCAGCCATCGCGAGCCCTGCAGCCAGTACGCCGCCCACCTGTCCTTCGCGGGCACCATCAGCCATGATGCGAAGCAGAATGTGGCCGGAGTGGCTATGGTCGCGGTGCTGGCCGTCCTCGCCCTCGGGATCGGCTGGCTGATCGCCGGCCGGGTCCTGCGGCCCCTGCGCACCATCACGGCAACCGCCCGTGATATCTCCGCCAGGAACCTGCACCAGCGCCTTGCCGTTGACGGCCCCGACGACGAGTTCAGGCAGCTCGGGGAAACGCTTGACGGCTTGTTCGGGCGGCTGGAGGCATCGTTCCAGGCGCAGCGGCATTTCGTGGCCAACGCCTCCCACGAGCTGCGCACCCCGCTCACCGCAGAGAAGACCCTGCTCCAGGTCGCGCTCGCCGACCCGGACGCCACCACGGCCACGCTGCGATCCGCCTGCGAGAAGGCGCTGCAGTGGAACGACCAGCAGGAACGCCTCATCGACGCGCTGCTCACTCTCGCCAGCAGCGAGCGCGGAATCGAACGCTGGGAACCCTTCGACCTCGCCGACATCGCCGGGAAGGCAATCCTGGACCGGCACCAGGACGCCGAGCGCCGGGGCATCCGCATCGACGCAGCCCTCACCTCGGCTCCGGCCACCGGCGACCCAGCCCTGGCCGAGAGCCTCCTAGCCAACCTGGTCGGAAACGCCATCCGGCACAACCTAGAACGAGGCCGGGTCGAGATCTCCACCGCTATCACCGACGGGCTGGCGGTCGTAACTGTCAGCAACACCGGACCGCTGGTCCCGCCCGATGAGGTGGACCGCCTCTTCCAGCCGTTCCAGCGGCTCGGCACCCAGCGGCTCCGCCAGGCTGGCGGGCACGGGCTCGGCCTGGCCATCGCCACCGCTATCGTCAGCGTCCACGGCGCTGCACTCACAGCGAACCCCCGGCCCGAGGGCGGCCTCGACATCACGGTGAGCTTTCCCTGACATCCGCTGGCTCCTTGTTGAAACTTTCCAGCAGCGAGTCGGCGCTCAGATATCCGCGGTGGCGACTGCCCGCGGGTCTTCGAGTGCGTTTGAGCTGCTCAATCGCCCATCTATCAAACCTCGGCAGGCGAGCCGCGTCCCCGTGACGCCACCGCACTAGGTGGCGGCCCCGTTTATGAGGAGAAATAATTCGGAAAGCTACTCAAAAAGTTTCAATCCCCCAGAGGAGACGCCATGAGGAGATGGATGAGGGCGCTGCTGGCTGTCGGCGTGGCTGCGGTGGCTGCGCTGTTAGCAGCCGCGTACCTCCAGGCGGCGCCACCGGCGTCGGCCGCCTCGCTGGTCCAGGTGACGAACTTCGGCAGCAACCCATCCAACTTGCAGATGTACGTGTACGTGCCGAACAGCGTCATCGCCAACGCGCCCATTCTGGTAGCGCTGCATCAGTGCACCGGCTCGGGGCCCGGATTCTATTCCGGCACCGAGTTCGCCTCGCTGGCCGACGAGTACGGGTTCATCGTTATCTACCCCTCGGTGACCAGGAGCGGCAGTTGCTGGGATGTTTCGTCGAGCCAGGCGCTGGCCAGAAACGGCGGCAGTGATCCGGCGGGGATCATGTCAATGATCACGTACACCGAACAGCACTACGGCGGCGACCCGAGCCGGGTCTACATCACCGGGGCGTCGTCGGGAGCCATGATGACCGACGTCATGCTGGGCGACTATCCCGACGTGTTCAAGGCCGGCGCCGCGTTCATGGGGGTGCCGTTCGGCTGCTTTGCCGGCCCGGGCGTGGACGTCTGGAACAGCGCGTGCGCCGAGGGCCAGATCACGACGACCCCGCAAGCCTGGGGGAACCTGGTCCGCGCGGCTGACCCGGGCTACAACGGCCCGCGGCCGCGCGTGCAACTGTGGCACGGCACCGCTGACACCACCCTCAACTACGTGAATCTGGGCGAAGAGGTCAAGCAGTGGACTAACGTGCTCGGGGCCAGCCAGACTCCGGCGTCGACCGACACGCCGCAATCGGGCTGGACGCGTACCCGCTACGACGACAGCGCCGGCAATGCGGAGGTCGAGGCGTACAGCATCGCGGGCGCCGGTCATGTGCTCCCGGAGACCGGCATGGCCGCCTACGCCATCCACTTCTTCGGCCTGGACAGCCAGACCGTGCCCACCAGCCCTCCGCCCAGCAGCCCTCCGCCCACCAGCCCTCCGCCCACCAGCACCTGCCATGTCACCTACACCAAGGCGAGCGAATGGACTGGCGGCTTCGTCGCCAACGTCACCATCAGCGACACCGGCACCGCTCCCGTTACTGGCTGGAAACTGACCTTTACGTTCCCGGGCGACCAGAAGATCACCAGCGCGTGGAACGCGACAGTCAGCCAGAGCGGCACCAGCGTCGCCGCCGCCAACGTCAGCTATGACGCCGCGATCAGCCTGGGCGGGAGCGTATCGATCGGCTTCCAGGGCACCTGGACGAGTAACGACACCTCGCCCGCCGCCTTCAGCCTGAACGGCACGGCCTGTTCCTGAGCACGGCTACCCGGGAGCTATGCCAGAGGTGACAGACCAGCAGCACGAGATGGTCGCCTCGACGATGAGATGGCCGCCGCACCGGCCGCGCCCTTCTGGAACGAAAGGCGCTACGCCAGCGCGGATAGATAGATAGTCGGCTCTATTTCTAGGGTATAGTCCAAACTTAGAGCATCCCTGCTAGGCTGCTTGAGGTGCCCAGCACTGGACTGCGCGAGCTCAAGAAGGCGCGCACCCGCCGGCTCATCGCCGATACCGCAGCGCGCCTGTTCGCCGAGCGCGGCTATGAGCATGTCGCCGTCAGTGATGTGGCGCGCGAGGCCGAGGTCGCCGAGCAAACGGTCTACAACTACTTTCGGACCAAGGAGCAGCTGGTCACCGATCGCGAGCAGCAGGTCCAGGATCGGCTGTGCGACCTGATCCGCTCCCGGCCGCCCGCCATTACTCCGGCCGCTGCCATCCGCGACTTCGTCCTTGAGTCCGTCGCCGGGATTCGCCGCATCCCGCCGGAGCTCTGGCGTGGCGAGCTCGGCTACCTGGCGGCCATCAGCCCGGCCGTCCACCGGCTGGCGCTGGAGCTGA
>Ga0209839_10001752_pt1 | contig 10933 bp, 7 predicted proteins | sample OrgsoiDNA2013050_FD_185800 | JGI IMG/M metagenome (GOLD analysis project Ga0209839, IMG submission 185800) | Permafrost soil microbial communities from the Arctic, to analyse light accelerated degradation of dissolved organic matter (DOM) -... | ecosystem: Environmental > Terrestrial > Soil >... | reverse complement strand
GTCCACCTCGGCGGTGAAGGCCAGCTCCTTGCCGTCGTCCAGCTTGGTGATCTCGAGGTCCGGCTGGCCGAGGGCAAAGACCTCGTGCTCCTGCAGCGCCTTGCCGTACAGCTCCGGGACCGCCTCGTTCACCGCCTGCTCCAGCACGGCGCCACGGCCGATCCGCTGGTCGATGACCCGCGGCGGGACCCGGCCCGGCCGGAAGCCCGGTATGCGGACCTGCCGGGCGACCTCGCGGTAGGCGTGGTCAAGGTTCGGCTTCAGCTCATCAAACGGCACCTCGACGGTGAGCTTGACACGGGTGGGGCTCAGTTCTTCGACGTCTGTCTTCACTGCGAGGTGGCTCCTGAGAAATTCTCCCGGGCCAGCGACCTGGCGCGGCCTGGGCATGGCTGATCGCACATGGCTACGGCCGCCAAGTCTAGGGCAGGTCGGCAGTGTTCACCCGCCACGGGTGATGATCATCTCCGCTGGGCGGCGGGAATGGCGTTCTGGCTCCGCCGCGACGCACGTGCAGCTGGGGTCGACCGCTCCGCTTGGCTCCGGCCAAGCGGGGCGCGGGAGCGCGGGAGCGCGGGAGCGCGGGAGCGCGGGCGGGGGGCACTACGCGCCGAGCCCGGCCCGGCCAAGCGGAGCCGCGGGAGCGACAAACGTCGTGAACGTGCGGTTACTGCTGCTGATTCAGCAGCGGCTGCACGTCCACGACGTTCCGGGCCATCCGCTGGTAGACCGTAGCCGCCCTGCAGGGCGTTCCGGACAGCCCACCGGCTGTCCGCGGGCCGCCGGAAAGCCACGAGGTCCTCGGCCAACGTCATGGCCGGCCCCCTGCTGTCGTCAGGACGACAGCGGCGGCCCAGTCACGTCGTTGGAATATCTTGACGGCGCCGCTGGAGCGGCAGCAGAGAGCCGAGATTCACGCTCTCAGCAACTCAAGCTGGGCGACCAGTTCGCCAGGGCGTCCCGCGAGGACGACAGTCAACCCATGCCGCCGCTGCTTCGTTCTTGGTTAGCGACATGAGGAGGTGGCTGCGTGCAGGACGCCGACGGCGCCGATGAGCTGGAGCAGCTGCTCGCCGATCGCGGCCAGCAGCTGATGCGTACCGCAGTCCTGCTCACCGGAAGCCACCAGGACGGAGAGGATCTGCTGCAGGCCGGACTGGAGAGGCTGCTGAGGCGCGCGCGGCGGATCGAGGGCAGCCCTGAGGGCTATCTGCGGCGCACGATGTACAACCTGGCGGCCGACGGCTGGCGACGGCAGAGCCGCTGGCGCAGCAAGCTCCCGATGATCACTGCCAGCCAGGCGACGGCCGAGACGGACGTGACCGCCGCCGTGGACCTGCGCGATGCGCTGATCCGGATCTTGTCCATGCTCCCGCCCCAGCAGCGCGCCGTCATCGTGCTCCGCTACTGGGAGCAGCTCAGCGAGGCCGAGACGGCCAGCGCGCTCGGCTGCTCGGCCGGCACCGTCAAGTCGACGGCCTCCCGGGGGCTGAGCCGGATGCGCGATCTCGCCGGGCCTTGGCTGACCGCGGAAACCGACCTGAGGAAGGCGACATGAGCGGCGAGTTCGAGGACCTCGTGCGCGACAGCATGAGCTGGTTCGCAGCGGACGTCCAGGTTCCCCCGCAGCTGGTCAGCCGGGCCCGGCAGCGGCTCCGGCGCCGGCGGCTCGCGGCGCGGGCCGCAGTCGCCGCCGCGACGGCTGCGGTCAGCGCGGCCGCCGTCATCGTGGTGACGGCCGGCGCCGGCGGCGTGCGGCCGGGGCCCGGCGGCCCGGCTCCGACCGGCCCGGCCCAGGTGAGCGCCTACGTGCTCCGCCGCGCGGAAAAGGCGGTGCGCACTCAGCGGCTGATCTTCGAGGTCATCACGCCGCAGCAGGTTATGACGACGCAGCGACGCGGCAAGCCGCCCCTGAAGTCCTTCATTCCCCGCGAGCTTGTCCGGACCTACCAGGGTTGGGAGCGGGACGAGGTCTTCGCGACCTACCTGCGCGGGCATGGACGGCCGCGTGCCGCGCATGTCGATACCGGAAGCGGGCCGCCGCGCTGGACCAAGGGCACCCTGAGCCCGTTCACCGAGACCATCGTCAACTACTCGAGCAGAACCTGGTACCGGGGCACGCAGCTCGTCGGGCGCGGCGCCACCAGCTACCCCGGGACTGCCTGCGACCTAGTGCGCAGCATGTGGGACCCACTGGGCGCCGGCGAGCTGTTCTTCCGCTCGCCCTCGTTCGTCGCCTCGGCGCTGGCCTGCGGCGGCTTCTCAGTAGCCGGGCACGTCCAGGTCGACGGGACCGCGGCCATCAAGCTGACCGGCACCCCGCGGCTGAACGTGGTGCCGATAACCGTGTACATCAGTCCGAGCACCTACCTGCTGATCCGGACCATGATCGGCGGCCTGCGCCAGGACTACCGGTGGCTGGCCCCGACCCGGGCAAACAGGGCCCTGCTCACGGTGCCCATCCCGGCCGGATTCCGGCGGACCGCCGATTCCAGCGAGCCACAGCAGTGCTATACGCCCGGCAGCTGCTAGGAGGCAGGGCGCTACAGCAGCTCCAGGCGGCGGCCCCGGGCGATGGCCTGACGGCGGTTGGCGACGCCCAGCTTGCGGTAGGCCGACCGCAGGTGGGTCTTGACCGTATTAATCGACAGGAACAGCGCCTCGGCGATCTCCTGGTTGGTCATGTGCGACGGCAGGAACCGCAGCACCGCCAGCTCGCTGGCCGTCAGCGGCAGGTCCGCCTGCCCGGCTGCCCCGGCGAACCGGGGCAGCTGGCCGTCGAACCGCTCCAGGATGCGGCCGGCGAAGCCCGCGCAGCGGCTCGTCGGCGGGACCAGGACGGTCATGGCGGACCGGACGGACGGGCCGCCGTCGAGAAAGACCCGGTAGCCGCCCCCGGGCTCGGCCAGCACCAGCGCCTGCTCGATGGCCTCGGCCGCAGCGGCGACCTGGCCGAGGCGGCGTTGCGCGACCGCGGTAATCAGCAGGGCCGCCACCCGGTCCCGCAGAGTCACGTCCTGCGCGGCACCGGTGCGACAGCCCTCGGCGGCCTGCAGCGCGCCGGCGTCGTCGCCGGCGGCCAGCCGGAGCCGGGCGTGGCCTAGCTCCCCCTGCGGCCGGGCCCACCGGAGCGCCGCGGGATCGCCGCCGAGAAGCAGGCTGGCCTGCGCGGGCTCGCCCGCTGCCAGCGCGACGCGGGCCTCCAGCACGGTGAGCAGCTCGCCGAGCGGCCGGTCGTTGACGGCATGGGCCTCGCGCAGCCGGAGCAGGATCGAGTGCGCCGCCGCCGTGTCGGACTCGGCGCCAGCACAGTGCGCGCGGATGAGCCCGCTGATAACCGCGACGCTGGGCTCACCCGCCAGCTCGCCCCCAGCATTCCGGTCGGCCTCGTCGAGCAGCCTGCGCGCCGCGTCGATCTCATCGCGGGCCACGCTCACCTGCGCCCCGGCCAGCGCGAGGGGACAGGCGGCCTCGGGCCGCCAGCCGGCCGGGCCGCTCGCGACCTCGGTCATCAGCCGGTCGGCCGCGGCCAGGTCCCCGTACTGGGCGGCAGCCAGCGCCTGCCAGGCCATGGCCCGCGCACGCATCCCCGGCATGCTGCCCGCCGCCAGCTGCGCGCTGGCCCGGGCCAGCGCGTGCCGGGCCGCCCCGATCTCCCAGCGCCGCAGCCGGGCACACCCGAGGGCGAACCACAGCAGGCCGGCGGCGCGGTATTCCGGGACCGCTGCCGCCGTGGCCTCCGCCCGCTCGGCGCGTGACCACTGCCGCGCCAGATCGGCGCGCTCGCCGGCCTGATCGTTCTCGCCGGGCTCGGCCGGGCCGCCGTCGGCGTCGCCAGCGTGCTGCATGACCTGCAACGCCGCCAGCCATGGCTCCACTGCCCGCCGGGTACCGGGGTCCAGGCGGGCCAGCGAGCGCTGCGCGCAGGCTAGGTGAGGTGCAGCCCCGGCCGGGTCGCCCTGCCACAGCCGGCAGGCGGCCATCGCGGCCGCCACTGGCGCGTCGTCAGCCCGCCGGGCGGCCGGGAACGTGGCCAGCACGGCCTCCAGGTCGGCCGCGCTCCCTGCCCTGGGCCGCGCACCAGCAGACCGGGCAGCAGCAGACCGGGCACCGCTCCTGCCGCCGGAGAGCGGCCGGCCCTTCGCCGCCCGCAGGCCCCCGCGCCCTGGTACACGGCCGTCCGTGCCAGCTGCGTCCGTGCCCGCCGCGGCCGTGCCCGCCGCATCGTCCGCGGCCCAGGCGTGCGAGCCGGCCGGCGCTCGGCGGCCGTCGCCGGCCAGGACCTCCGCGCCGTTCTTGCCCCAGGCACCCCGGCCACCCTGCATGCCCGCGGCGGCCTGCGCGCCTCGCTCCGCCTGGCCGCCCCTGACGGCCTGAGCGGCCCGGTTGGCCCCCGCGTTCCGCCCGGTCGCGGCATCTCTCCCGGCCCGGGCATCGCCACCAGGTCCCCCAGCCTGGGCATTTCCCCCGGCCCGGACGCCCGCGCCCGCCCCGGCCCGGCCGCCGGCACCGGCCTCGACCAGCACGCCCGCGCCCGCCTCGGCCAGCACCTGCGCGCCAAAGTCCCAGTCACCGGCCTGCGCGGCCGCGCGGACGGCCTCGATGGCCTCCCCCCGGGCCGCATGCCAGCGCGCGGCCCGCCCGAGCAGGGCGGGAACCTCCTGCGGCAGCTCCCGGCTCAGCTCGACGGCCAGCACCTCGCGGAGCATGGGGTGGTAACGGTATTCGGCGCCGCTCCCGCCCACTAGCTCGACCATACTGTTCTCCCGGGTCAGCCGCTCTAGCGTCCGGGCGCCTGTCCCGTGCTCGCCGGTCAGCGCGTCGGCCAGGTCGCCGGACATCCTCGCGGCGACGCTGGTGCGCAGCATGAACTGGCGAGTATCGGGCGACTGCCGGTCCAGCACCTCGTCACGGACGTAATCGATCACGACCGTCTCGGTGCCCCCCGCCAGGCCCTCGGCCAGCCGGCCAGGCACGCTCCCGGCGCCTCCGGCGGCCACGCCATGAGCACCCGCGGCGCCCCTGCGGCTCCGGCCGCCGTTCTCGGCCAGCCTTCCGCCCGTGCCTCCGGCCAGGCCGTCGCCCCCGTCCCCGGCCACGCCGCCTGCCGCGGCCGGGGCCGCGGATCCGGCCTGCGGTGCCATCGCCGCCAGCCGCAGCCCGGCCATCCAGCCCTCGGTGCGGTCCAGCAGCCCGCCGCGCTGCGCGGGGGTCATGCCGATGCCGAGCATCGCGAGGTACGCATCTGCCTCCGCCGCCGTGCAGGCCAGGTCGGCCGCGCCGATATCGGCGAGCTCGCCGGCTACCCGCAGCCGGGCCAGGGCGAGCCCCGGCGGGCAGCGGCCGGACAGGACGAGCCGCAGGCCGGGCGGCGCATGCCGGATGAGCATGTCCAGGCCGGCTAGGGCGCCGCTGCCAGCCAGCTCGTGAACATCGTCGATGACCAGCACGACCGGCTCGGACACTCGGCGCACGGCCGCTACGATGCGCAGCGGGTAAGCCTCGGGCGGCGCGGTCGCGAGCTGGCTCGCGTCGTCCGCCCCGACGGCGCGGACGCGGACCAGCGCGGCCAGCAGGTACTGCCAGAACCTGGCCGGCTCGCGGTCCTCGGCGCTGGCGGTCAGCCAGGCGGGCTGGCGGGCGGCCGGGCGGGTAGCGGCCCACGAGGCGCAGGCCACCGTCTTCCCGGCACCGGCCGGACCGGAGACCAGGGTGACCCGGTGGCTGACGGCGGAGTCGACCAGCTCGACGACCCGGCGGCGGCGCAGGACCGGGAACGTCGGCCGTGGCACCCGCAGCTTGTCGTCGAGCAACGGCGGAAGCCCGAGCACGGACACCGTCCGCAGTGGCTGCTGCCGGCTCAGTCGCTGCCGAGCCAGTCGCGCCCGAGACGGCGCCACGGGCTTGCTTGCTGTACTTGACATGAATTCCCCCGAGAGAGAGCCGGCCGCGCTAATCGCGGACCGGACTCCTTCACCCGCTGCGGTGAAATTGCAGCTGAAAGCCCCGCATTGGGCTTACCCCCAGACGACGGCCGCGAACCAGCCAGCCTGGGGATGTGGCGCGGAAGCCGGCTGATACGCAACTAGCCAGTAGCTAAATAACCGACGCGCCGCCGGAATCGCGCCACCTGCTATCACCCCGGCTGGGTGATGCCCTGCCGCAGGCTCGCTCCGTAGCGTGCGGAGCAGGAAACCCGACAACTGTCCAGCATCCGGGCAGCCGCGCGGCGCCCGCCGGGCAAACCGCGGCGTAGGCCCCGACCTGCCGGTCAGAGGGGAGCACCCGATGAGCAGTCCACAGGACAAAACCGCAGGTTACGAGACTAATCCAGGACCTGCGGGGTCCGCCGCGACCACGGCCGCGCCCGGTGCGCACCGCGCGCCGGGCGGTTATATGGAACCAGACGCCTCATCCGTCAGCGGCTACGGCTCGGGCACCATGAACGGCGGCACCGCCCTAGCCGCCACGCTGATGATTCTTTCGGGCCTATGGGGATTCTTCATGGGGCTGACGGCAGTCATCAAGCAGAGCTTCTACGTTCACGTGCCGAACTACACGTTCCAGTTCAGCATCCACGGCTGGGGCTGGACGCACCTGATTATCGGCATCGTGCTATTCGCCGCAGGCGTATGCGTGCTCCTCGGCCAGACGTGGGCGAAAGCACTCGGTATCGTGCTCGCGGTAGTCAGCGCGATCGCGAACTTCATTTTCCTGCCGTATTACCCGATCTGGTCAATAGTCGTCATAGCCGTCGATGTTTTCATTATCTGGGCGCTGGCTGCCAGCATCGGCCGGCGCGCAGCCGCCTAGCCTGCCGGGCCGGGCGGTCACCAGCCCCGGCCCGCGCTCGCTGGGCACGAGCCCCGTCCCGGCCGCTGCAGGGGCGGGGCTCGCTGGCGCCGGTCAGGAGGCCGACTGCAGGTTCAGGCGCCGGATGATCTCCGCGACGATCTCCTCCCGGGCGCCCGTGGCGGGGACCATCAGCACCGGCTCGGCCGGCTGCGGCAATTCCAGGTCGGCATACTGGGTGTCCAGCAGCTGGCGCGGGAAGAAGTGCCCCTTCCGCAGGCCGAGCCGGGCCTCATCCACGTCATGCGGGATCACCAGGAACACCAGGCCGACGTCCGCGCCGGCTGAGCGCAGCAGGTCACGATAGCGGCGCTTGAGGGCGGAGCAGGCCAGGACGGCCGACTCGCCCGCAGCGTCCCGCTGCGCTATCCAGTCCATCATCGCCCGCAGCCAGGGCCGGCGGTCCTCGTCGGTCAGCGGCACGCCGGCGGCCATCTTGGTCACGTTGGCGGGCGGATGGAACTCGTCGCCGTCAGCGAAGGCCCAGCCGAGCCTGCTCGCCAGCAGCTGACCCACCGTCGTCTTGCCGCTGCCGGCCACCCCGGCAATCACCACGATCATGGCCCGGCAGCCTATCGCCCGCGCCAGCGCCGCCCAGGCGGCCAGCGGCAATCACCCGGAGCGGATGATGCACGGGCCTGCTCGCGGGGCAAAGGTGACAGCGAGCAAAGGGAACAGTGAGCAAGACAACAGTGAGCGACGAGAATCCCCGACAGCGGTAACAACCGGTACGGCGGCTGCGGGGCTCGCGTAACGGGGATGGTGTCATGTCACAGGGCCAGGATTCCGCCGGGCCATTCCAGGTGGGCAACCGGCAGCTAACGCGATGATGGCGGGCGGCAGTCCGTGAGCGCCGGGCGGCCGGGCGGCAGAGAGCTGAGCCGGGAGCAGTTTCGCGCCCTCTACGACCGGCTGCGCCTGGAGCCCGGCTGGGGGCCGCGGGACCGCCGCGGGGCGCTGAACTATCTCTCGCCGGACCTGGTCGCGGCGGCCTGCCGGGATGTGCGGCTCGGCCGGTCGGTCTCGCTGGCCACGCCGCTGGCTGACACCGCCGCGCCGGACAACCCCGAGCCCGTGCGGCACGAGATGACCGCGGGCCAGCCCGCCACGGTCCCTGGCGGCGAGCCCGGCGCGGCCGGGCCGCCCCAGCCTGGCCTCACGTTCGCCACGGACCGGTTCGCGATGAACGTCCACGGCGACGCCGACAGTCACCTGGACGCGCTATGCCACGTCATCTACGACGGCAGGCTCTACAACGACGTCACCGCCACCGGGATTACCGAGGATGGAGCCCAGGAGGAGTCGGTCGGGGTGGCCGCCGACGGGATAGTCGGCCGCGGCGTGCTGCTGGACATCCCGCGGCTGCGCGGCCTGCCCTGGCTCGAGCCGGGCGAGCATGTCACCGCCGACGACCTGGCCGGGGCCGAGGCAGCGCAGGGCGTCCGGGTGGGCCGGGGCGACCTTCTGTTCGTGCGCGTCGGGCACAGCAGGCGGCGCGTCGAGCTGGGGCCCTGGGACGCCGCCGCGAGCCGGGCCGGGCTGCATCCGTCCGCGCTGGACTTCGTCGCCGACCGACAGGTGGCGGTCCTGGGCAGTGACAGCAACAACGACACCGCCCCGAGCGCGGCCGAGGGAGTCGATTTCCCCGTGCACGTGCTCGCCGTGAACGCACTCGGCGTCCACCTGCTGGACTACCTCCAGTTCGAGGACCTGGTGCCGTTCTGCGAGATGGTCGGCCGGTGGTCGTTCCTGTGCGTGATCGCCCCGCTGCGGCTGCCCGGCGGCACCGGCTCCCCGGTCAACCCGATCGCCGTGGTCTGACCGCAGAACATCACCCGCGCCGGATGGCCCGCGAGAGCGGCCGGCCGGCTCAGATTAGACAGGCTGCCGCGCAGATAGGGGAATGGCCATGGCAACAGGGGAAGGGCACGTGGACGCGCTCGTCATTCTTGGCGCGCTGCCGTCCGACGACGCGTGGCATAGTCCGGCGGCCTGACCATGACCCAGCCTGAGCTCGCGCGGGCGCCTGCCCGGGGCCCGGCCGGGTCCTGACGTTGCGGCTGCGGGGGCGGCGGTGACGATTAGCCAGATTCTGGCCGGGGCGGCGCTGGCGCTTGTCCTGACCGTGGGCTGCCAGGTGCTGGCCAGCCGCCTGCGCATTCCCGCGATCTTCGTCCTGCTGCCGGCCGGGTTTGCCGCGGGCGCCCTGACCAGCGACGTGAACCCGCAGCTCCTGCTGGAGCGGGCGTTCGACCCGCTGATCACGCTGGCCGTCGCGACGGTCCTGTACACGGCGGGCCTGCGGGTCCGCCTGAGCCGCCTGACCAGCCACACCCGCCGGATCGTGCTGCGGCTGGTGCTCATCGGCGCGCCGGTCACCCTGGTCCTCGGCGCGGTGGCCGCCGCGCTGCTGCTGGGCATGCCCCGCGGCATAGCGGTCCTGACCGGCGCGATCCTCGTGGCCTCCGGGCCCTCGGTCGTCCGGCCGCTGCTGGCCTTCGTCCGGCCGGCCGAGCGCCTGCGCCACGTCCTGGCGTGGGAGGCCGCGCTGCTCACCCCGGTCGGCGCCCTGCTCGCGGTGGTGGTGTTCTACGGCGTCCTGGCCGCGGCGGACAGCGCCAGCTTCGGCGCGGCGGCCGGGCAGTTCGTCCTCAGCATCGCCGTCGGCGTGGCCGGGGGAATCGCCGGAACGGCCGTGCTGTGGGCGGCGCTGCGCAAGGCGGCCCTGCCCCGGTCCCTGGTGGCCAGCGTGCAGCTGGCGATCGTCGTCGGGATCGCCGCCGCGTGCGACGTGCTCCGCGCGGACACCGGGCTGCTCGCCGCGCTCATCGTGGGCCTGGCCCAGGCGAACCTGCACGGCTTCCGCGTTCCGGGCCGGCGCTTCCTGGAGACCCTGCTCGACCTGATCCTGGGCCTGCTGCTGCTGTCCGTCGCGGCCACCGTGACCCCGGCGTCACTCGGACCGCTCCTGCTGCCGGCGCTGGGCGTGGTGGCCGTGCTGGTCCTGGTCGCCCGGCCGCTGGTCGCGCTGGCCGCCACGCACGGCACCGACCTGACCAGGCGGGAGCGGGCCTTCGCGGGCTGGATGGCGCCCAGGGGCGTCGTCACCGCCGCCACGGCGGCCGCCTTCGCGGCGCCCCTGGCGGCCCGCAACCTGCCGGGCGCGGCCAAGATCCTGCCGGTGGCATTCCTGGTGATCCTCATGACCATCGCCCTCTACGGGCTCACCGCGGTGCCGGCCAGCCACTGGCTGGGCGTGCTGCGGTCACCGCGCAGCCGGCCGCTGCTGGTCGGCGGGGAGGACTGGATCATCGACCTGGGCCGCGCCCTGCAGACGGCCGGCCTGGACGTGCTGATGTGGGCCGGGCTGGAACCGCAGCGCGAGCGGATCAGGCAGGCCGCCCTGCAGCTGGCTCCCGACAGCCTGCTGGCCTCGGTGATGTCCGAGCGTGCCGACCTGTCGGGGGTCACGACGATCATGCTGATGACCGCGGAGGACGATTTCAACGCGCTCGCGGCGGCCCTGCTCCGCTACAACGTGGGTGACCGGGTCTACCGGCTGGGGTCGCCGGCCAGCGGCGGCGTGGTCGCCCCGTTCACCGGCGGGAAGGTCCTGTTCGGCCCCGCGCTCAACCGGTCCACCATGACCAGCAGGTACGAGGAAGGCGCCCGGATCGTGGCGCAGCCGGCCGGCTGTCCCCGGCCTGCCGGCCACGAGCTGCTGTTCATCGTGCGAGCCGACGGGCTGCTGGATCCCGCCACCCGGCAGGTCGCGCCGGCGCCGCATGAGGGCGACACCGTGATCCTGCTCAGCACGACGGAGCAGTAACTCCTCAGCCGGCCCGCCACACCGTGATCCGATCGGTCCTGGCCGCGGTGGCCAGCGCCTGGTAGTCCCGCTCATTCTGGTCGGCGTAGGCCGCGGCGAAGTCGGCGATGGCCTGGTCGAACACGTCCTTGGCCCCCAGGTAGGCGCCGATGGCGATCCGGTCCCCGGTCCGGGCGTGCGCGCGGGCCAGCGTCCAGCCGCACAGCTCGCCATGGGTGCGCATGCCGCGCGGGACCATTCCCTCGACGGACG
>Ga0209839_10001751_pt1 | contig 10935 bp, 5 predicted proteins | sample OrgsoiDNA2013050_FD_185800 | JGI IMG/M metagenome (GOLD analysis project Ga0209839, IMG submission 185800) | Permafrost soil microbial communities from the Arctic, to analyse light accelerated degradation of dissolved organic matter (DOM) -... | ecosystem: Environmental > Terrestrial > Soil >... | reverse complement strand
CGCAAGCTCGGCCGCGGCGTTCGCCCGTGGCAGCGTGCTCACCGCGCGGATACCGGCCAGCGGCATGCCCAGGCGACGCAGCCACGCTACCAGTCGGGCCTGCTCGAGCTGAGCCGGGTCGTAACGTCGATACTGCGACACCGGATCGACCTCGGCCGGGCACAGCAGGCCGAGCTCGTCGTACAGGCGCAGCGCCTTGCGCGACAGCCCGGACGCGCGAGCGAACGCCCCGCTGGTCATCGGCTCCATAGCGCCCTCCTCAGACCGGGCGGGCCGCCCGGCCATCATCAGCCTCGGGCAGGCCCCAGGGGCGAAGTCAAACGGCCGTCCTCAGCTGCCGCCAACGTACGGTCACGGCCCTCCGCGCGCCCCGATCGCCAGCACGCGGCGCCGAGCCCGCGGAATGCGCCCGGCCTCGCCTGGTTGACATGAGGGACAGCAACGAAGACAGAACAGAAGGACATCTGATGGCTCTGAAGACCTGGTTCATTACCGGGACGTCGCGCGGCTTCGGCCGGGAGTGGGCGATCGCGGCCCTTGACCGCGGCGACAAGGTCGCGGCGACGGCCAGGGACCTCTCCACCCTCGACGATCTGGCCGCCAAGTACGGTGACGCGATCCTGCCGATCCAGCTGGACGTCACAGACCGCGAGGCCGGCTTCGCCGCGGTCAAGCAGGCGCATGAGCACTTCGGACGGCTCGACGTGATCGTGAACAACGCAGGCTACGGGCAGTTCGGCATGGTCGAGGAGATCAGTGAGACCGAAATCCGGGCACAGCTGGAAACGAACGTGCTCGGCGCGCTGTGGATCACCCAGGCGGCCCTCCCCTACCTGCGCGAGCAGGGCAGCGGGCACATCCTGCAGGTGTCGTCGATCGGCGGGATCTCCGCCTTCCTGAACACCGGCGCGTACCACGCGTCCAAGTGGGCCATGGAAGGGATGAGCCAGAGCCTGGCTCAGGAGGTAGCCGGGTTCGGCGTCAAGGTCACGCTCATCGAGCCGACCGGCTACTCGACGGACTGGGCCGGCTCCTCCGCCAAGCACGCGACCGAACTGGCCGCCTACGAGCCGGTCCGCCAGCAGGCTGCGCAAGCACGCGCCAAGCGCTTTACCCCAGGCGATCCGGTCGCGACCCGCGACGCCGTGCTGCAGCTGGTGGATGCCCAGAACCCGCCGCTGCGCCTGTTCCTCGGCGAGGCGCCGCTCGGCATCGCCACCGCGGACTACGAGTCCCGGCTGGCGACCTGGCGTGAATGGCAGCCGGTGGCCGCCGCCGCCCAAGGGCACGGCCGCTGAGGTAGATGGACGACCCGTACGATCTTCAGCGCTTCGTGGCGGCCCAGGACGCTCACGGGACCTACGATCGCGCCACCGCCGAGCTCCGCGCTGGCGCCAAGGCCAGCCACTGGATGTGGTTCGTGTTTCCGCAGATCACCGGGCTGGGACGGAGCTCGGTGTCCAGAAGGTACGCGATTTGTTCGCTGGCGGAGGCCAGGGCCTACCTGGCTCATCCCGTGCTCGGACCGCGACTGGTCGAATGCGCCACCATCGTGGCGGGCCTGGCCGGCCGCACCGCTGAGCAGATCTTCGGCGGCATCGACGCGCAGAAGCTTCGTTCGTCCATGACGCTGTTCTTGCACGCCGACCCGGGCGAGCCGGTCTTCGGCCGGGTGCTCGACCAGTACTTCGGCGGCAAGCCAGACCCGGCGACCGAGCAGCGCATCTGACCGGCCGCAGCCGGCACGGCCCACCGCGGCCAGCACGACCGGCAGCGTCTCCGCGGAAACGCTTCACACAATTGCGTGCGGCGTCTCCGCGGAGACGCCGCACGCCATGGTGTCGCGTAACTCGGGGTATGGGTGACGCGTCTGGGCGGATGTACCGCAGCAGCGCGGTGACGGGCATGCCCCTGGCGTCCGCTGGGTCCGCGGTCCCTGGTCCGCGGTCCCTGGTCCCCGTGTGACGGGACAGTACGTGCGTGCCTGTGGTGCGGCGGGCCCGGGGGAAAGATCGTGGTGGATCGGGGCTCCGTGGTGGATCCGGTGCATCCCGGTGCACCGGATCCACCGCCAGGCCCGAATCCACCACGAAAATCCCTGTAATGGGGCCGGGAACGGCCCCTGGTGAGGCAGCCGGGACAGGCGCGGCGAGCGGGACACGGCTTCGACGCCGCCCCCAGCAGCGGTTACCGGTCGTCGGGCAGGCGGCTGGCCAGGAGCTGGGCCAGGTGGAGGCCGGAGACCTGGCCCAGCTGCTCGAGCTGGGTGCGGCAGGAGAACCCGTCGGCCAGCACCACCGCGTCCGGCGGCGCGTCGCGGACGGCGGGCAGCAGGGCGGTCTGCGCCACGGCCACCGAGACGTCGTAGTGGCCGCGTTCGACGCCGAAGTTGCCGGCCAGCCCGCAGCAGCCGCCGACCGCACGGACCTGCGCGCCGGCCCGGGCCAGCAGCGCGGAGTCGGCGTGCCAGCCCATCACGGCGTGGTGGTGGCAGTGCGGCTGGGCCACCGCGCGCACGTCGGTGAGGTCGGGCGGTGACCAGTCCTTCGTCTGCGCCAGCAGCTCGGCGAGCGTACGGGTGCTGGCGCGGACCGCCGCGGCGCGCGGGTCCGCTGGCAGCAGCTCGGTGATCTCGCCGCGCAGCACGGCGGTGCAGGAAGGCTCCAGCCCGACGATCGGGATGCCGGCCCGCACCGCCGGGTCCAGCGCCCGCAGGCTCCGCCGCAGCTGCCGGCGGGCGCCGTCCAGCTGGCCGGTGGAGATCCAGGTCAGCCCGCAGCACACCGGCTGGCCGGTGATCTGCACCGAGTAGCCGGCCGCCTCGAGCACCCGGACGGCGGCCTGGCCGACCTCGGGGGTGAAGTGGTCGGTGAACGTGTCCACCCACAGCAGCACCGGGGACCCGGCCCGCGCGGGCTGACGGCCGAACCACTGGCGGAACGTCGTCGGGGCAAACTGCGGCAGCGGACGGCGGGCGTCGATGCCGCCCAGCCGCTTGGCCAGGCCGGCCAGCGGCCCAGGGCGCAGCGCGGCGTTCGCCAGGCCCGGGGCGCGGGCCGCAAGCCGAGCCCAGCGGGGCAGCCAGCCCAGTGAGTAGTGGGCGGCCGGCCGCAGCCGGCGCCGGCGCCGGTACCGCTGGTACAGCACCTCGGCCTTATAGGTGGCCATGTCCACCCCCGCCGGGCAGTCCGACGAACAGCCCTTGCAGGACAGGCACAGGTCCAGCGCTTCGGCCACCTCCGCGGACCGGAAGCCCTTGATCAGGGTGCCGTTCGCGAGCTCCTGCAGCACCCGCGAGCGGCCCCGGGTGGAGTCCTTCTCGTCCCTGGTGGCCAGGTAGGACGGGCACATCACGCCACCCGCGGCTGTGGTGTCGGCCCGGCACTTGCCGACACCGACGCAGCGGTGCACCGCCACCGACAGGTCACCGCCGTCGTGCGGATAGGCGAAACCGAGCCCGGTGCGCAGCGGGCGGGCCTGCGGCACGCGCAGGTCCGCGTCGATCGGCGCCGGGTCGACAAGCACGCCGGGATTGAACACGTTGCCCGGGTCGAAGATCGCCTTGACCGCGGCGATGACCTCGATGGCCTCGGGTGAGTACATGTAGGGCAGCAACTCGCCCCGGGCCCGGCCGTCCCCGTGCTCACCGGACATCGAGCCGCCGTACTTGCCCACCAGCTGCGCCGCGGCCACGGCGAAGGACCGGTAACGGTCCGGCGCGGTGGCGAACGGGAAGTCGATGCGGACGTGCACGCAGCCGTCGCCGAAGTGCCCGTAGGTCAGGCCGTCCAGGTTATGGGTGGCCATCAGCGCGCCGAAGTCCCGCAGGTACGCGCCCAGGTGCTGCGGCGGGACGGCGGCGTCTTCCCAGCCGGGCCAGGCCGGCGCGCCCGCCGGAGTGCGTCCGCCCAGGCCGGCGCCGTCCTCGCGGATGCGCCACAGGGCCCGCGCTGGGCCGCCGGTGACGACCAGCGCATCGAGGCAGCCGGCGTCGGCGATGAGCCGCTGGGCCCCGTCCCGCGCCTGCGCCTGCGTCTCGCCCGCGATCTCGGCGAAAAGCCACGCCTCGCCGCGCGGCAGCCGGGGCACGGCCGCGGCGCCCCGGCGGGCCCGGAACACCTGCACCAGCCGCGCGTCCATGCCTTCCAGCGCCACCGGCTGGTGCGGCAGCAGGCCGGGCACCGCGTCGGCGGCCTCCGGCATGCCGGGGTAGCCGAGCACGGCCAGCGCCACCGCCTGGGGTGACGGCACCAGCGCGACCGTCGCCCCGACGATCATGCCGAGCGTGCCTTCGGTGCCGGCCAGGAACTTGGCCAGATCCGCGCCGTTCTCGGGCAGCAGGTGCTCAAGTGAGTAACCGGACACCTGCCGGGTGAACCGGCCGAACTCGGTGCGGATCAGCCCCAGCCGCGGCGCGATCAGCTTCTCGAGCGCGGCGCCGGCCAGCCCGGCGGCGGCCAGGCCGTCGCGGCCGAACCGGCGGGCCGCCAGCCGGTCCCCCGACGCCAGCAGCAGGTCCAGGCTGATGACGTTATCGGCCGTTCGGCCATATCTGAGGGCCCGTGCGCCGCAGGCGTTGTTGCCGATCGAGCCGCCGATGCTGGCCCGCGCGTGGGTGGACGGGTCGGGCCCGAACCGCAGCCCGTACCCGGCCGCGGCCGCGGTGATGTCGTCCAGGATCGCGCCCGGTTCGGCGACCGCGGTCCGCGCCTGCGGGTCCACCGCGAGCACTCGGTTCAGGTGGCGGGAGAAGTCAAGCACCAGGCCGGGACCGACCGCGTTGCCGGCGATGGAGGTCCCGCCGCCCCGGCTGGTGACCGGCACGCCGAACTGGCGGGCCACGCCCAGCGCGGCCGCCGCCTCGTCTACGTGCGCCGGGAACGCCACCACGGCCGGCACGACCCGGTAATTCGACGCGTCGGAGGAGTACTCGGCCCGCCGCCGGGCCGAGTCGTCGACGTGGCCGACCCCGGCCGCCCGCAGCGCCGCCGCCAGCTCACCGGGCTTCGGGCCGGCCTGCTGACCAGGCTGAGCGGCCTGCGCGGCGCTCACCGCTGCGCCGTCTCCCGCCCGTAGTGCCGTCACGATGTGATGCTATCCGCCGCCCGGGCCCGGCCTGTTTTACGGGTGGACGACGGTGCGGACCTGGCGGGCCATCTCGATGTCCTCGCGGGCGGCGATCCGCAGGGTGCGGACTCCGGCGTCCGGCGGCCCGATGTCCCGGTCACCGGTCCCGGCCGCGTTACGCTCCTCGTCGACGCGGACGCCGAGGAAGCCGAGCCGGGCGGCGGCCCGGGACCGGACCTCGGCGGAGTTCTCCCCGACGCCGCCGGTGAACACCAGCGCGTCCAGGCCGCCCAGGGCGGCCGCCATCGTGGCCACGCTGCCGGCCAGCCGGTGCAGGTACACCTCCCTGGCCAGTTCCGCGTGAGCGTCGCCCGCCGCGGCCCGGGCCAGGATCTCCCGCATATCACCGGTTCCGGCCAGGCCGTAAAGGCCGGACCTGTGCTCCAGGGCGTCGCCGATTTCGGCCGCCGGGATCCCCGCGTGCGTCTGCAGCCACAGCACCAGCCCGGGGTCCAACGAACCGGACCGGGTCGCCATGACCAGGCCGTCCAGCGGCGTGAAGCTCATCGTGGTATCCACGCTGCGGCCGCCCCGCACCGCGGCCAGCGACGCGCCCGCGCCCAGGTGGCAGCTGACCAGCCGCAGCGACGAAGCGTCGCCGCCGATCATTTCGGCGGCCCGCCGCGATACGTAGGCGTGCGACAGCCCGTGGAACCCGAACCGGCGCAGCGCCCAGCGCTCCCGCCAGGTCGCAGGCAGCGCAAGGGTGGCGGCGGCGGCCGGCATGGTGGCGTGGAACGCGGTGTCGAAGCAGGCCACGGCGGGCACCGCGGGCAGCACCGCCTGCACCGCGTCCAGGGCGGCGAGCGACTTGGGCTGGTGCAGCGGAGCCAGGTCGGTGAGCGCGCCGATCCGCTGCCTGACCCCCGGGTCGATCAGCACCGGGCCGCTGAACTCCTCGCCGCCGTGCACGATCCGGTGCCCGACCGCGTGCACCTCGCCGAACGGCTCGATCGCCGCCTTGATCGCGGCCGCCTCGGCCGCGCCACCCGGCGCGGGCAGGTCGGCGGAGCCGGTGACCGAGTCGGCGCCCGCACCCGCAAGCAGCGTCAGGACGCGGAGCTTGAGGCTGCTTGACCCGGCGTTGACGACCAAGATCGCGCTCGGAGTCAGTACGGCCACTTCCAGCCGGTGATCTCCGGCGCGTCCTCACCATGCTCGCGGGTGTAGGCGCGGCTGGTGATCCGCTTGTCGGTCATCAGCTGCCGGACGTGCCCGGCCGAGGCGGCCAGCCCGGGCACCCGGTCGATCACGTCCATCACCAGGTGGAACCGGTCCAGGTCGTTCAGCATGACCATGTCGAACGGCGTGGTGGTGGTGCCTTCCTCCTTGTACCCGCGGACGTGCAGGTTGTCGTGCCCGTGCCGGCGGTAGGTCAGCCGGTGGATCAGCCACGGGTACCCGTGGTACGCGAAGATGGCCGGCCGCCCGACGGGGAACAGCGCGTCGAACTCCGCGTCGGACATGCCGTGCGGATGCTCGGTCTCCGGTTGCAGGCGCATCAGGTCCACCACGTTGACCACCCGCACCTTCAGCTCCGGAAGATGCTCGCGCAGCAGCGACACCGCGGCCAGCGTCTCCAGGGTGGGTATGTCACCGCAGCACGCCATCACCACATCCGGCTCGCCGGGGGCGTCGTTCGACGCCCACTCCCAGATCCCGGCACCGCGGGTGCAGTGGATGATCGCCTCGTCCATGCTCAGCCAGTTCCATTGCGGCTGCTTGCCGGCCACGATGACGTTGACGTAGTGCCGGGAGCGCAGGCAGTGGTCCGCCACCGACAGCAGCGTGTTGGTGTCCGGTGGCAGGTAAGCCCGGATCACCTCGGCTTTCTTGTTCACCACGTGATCGATGAAACCCGGATCCTGGTGCGAGAACCCGTTTTGGTCCTGCCGCCAGACCAGCGAGGACAGCAGGTAGTTCAGCGACGCCACCGGGCGCCGCCACGGGATGCCGCGGGTGACCTTGAGCCACTTGGCGTGCTGGTTGAACATCGAGTCGATGATGTGGATGAACGCCTCGTAGCAGTTGAACAGCCCGTGCCGCCCGGTCAGCAGGTAGCCCTCCAGCCACCCCTGGCACATGTGCTCGCTCAGCACCTCCAGCACCCGGCCATCGGGCGCCAGGTGATCATCCCCGGCGATGATCTCGCCCTCGAAGGCCCGGTTGGTCACCTCGAAGACGTCGCCGAGCCGGTTCGACGCCGTCTCGTCCGGGCCGAACAGCCGGAAGTTCGACGGGTTGGCCGTGATCACGTCGCGCAGCCAGTCGCCGAGCACCCGGGTCGCCTCCGACATCTCGGCGCCCGGCCGGCTGACCGTCACGGCGTAGTCCCTGAAGTCCGGCAGCTCCAGGTCCCGCAGCAGCACGCCGCCGTTGGCGTGCGGGTTCGCGCTCATCCGCGCCGCACCGTCCGGCGCCAGCGCGGCGAGCTCGGGCACCAGCGCGCCCGCCTTGTCGAACAGCTCCTCGGCCCGGTACGAGCGCAGCCACTCCTCCAGCTGGGCCAGGTGCCCGGGGTTGGTCCGGGCCGCGTCGATCGGCACCTGATGCGCCCGCCACGTCCCCTCGACCGGCAGCCCGTCCACGACCTTGGGCCCGGTCCAGCCCTTCGGTGTCTTCAGCACGATCATCGGCCAGGCCGGACGGCTCAGATCCCCGCCGGTGCGGGCGCGCCGCTGGATCGCGTGAATCTCGCTGACCACCGTGTCCATGGTGGCGGCGAGCTGCTGGTGCACCACCGCGGGATCATCGCCCTCGACCGTGTGCACCGTGTACCCGTAGCCGCGCAGCAGCGCTTCGAGTTCGGAGTGCGGTATCCGGGCCAGCAACGTCGGGTTGGCGATCTTGTACCCGTTCAGGTGCAGGATGGGCAGCACCGCGCCGTCCCGGGCCGGATTGAGGAACTTGTCCGAGTGCCAGCTGGCGGCCAGCGGCCCGGTCTCCGCCTCGCCGTCACCGATCACGCAGGCCACGATCAGGTCCGGGTTGTCAAAGGCCGCCCCGTAGGCGTGCACGAGGGAGTAGCCGAGCTCACCGCCCTCGTGAATGGAACCGGGCGTCTCCGGCGCCACGTGCGAGGGAATGCCGCCGGGAAACGAGAACTGCCGGAACAACCGGGCCATGCCCGTCGCGTCCTGGCCGATGCGCGGATAAAGCTCGGTATAGGTTCCCTCCAGGTAGGTGTTCGCCACCATGCCCGGGCCGCCGTGCCCCGGCCCGGCGATGTAAATGACGTTCAGCTGAGAATTCTTGATCACCCGGTTGAGGTGGGCGTAGATCAGGTTCAGCCCCGGCGTCGTCCCCCAGTGGCCAAGCAGCCGCGGCTTGACGTGCTCTGGCCGCAGCGGCTCAGCCAGCAGCGGGTTATCCATCAGGTAGATCTGCCCCACCGACAGGTAGTTGGCCGCCCGCCACCACGCATTAAGGGCATCAAGCTCACTGCCGGTCAACGGACCTTGCTCATTCTCAGCCATGCAAAAACCCCTCTTTTTATCTGAACGGCAGTGGTACTCGGCCCCGGCTAGCGGCTTCTTGGCCCAGGCTATTGCCCCCGGCCTGGTTCTGGGCCGCCGGACGGCCAGCGTTAACCGGCCCAACACCTCAGCGCAACCTGCGCAGGAACGGGTCTTTGTGTTCGGACGGCGTGACCATTATCCGCGCGTCCGCCACCAGTATCCCAGCCGGGCCGACGAGGACCGGATCGAGACGCAGATCGGTGACCTGGGGCAGGTCGTCGGCGAGCCGCGAGACCCGCAGCACCAGGTCACGCAGCGCGGCCGCGGCGGCCTCGTGACCGGGCAGCAGCCCCGCGGAGCGGACGGAGCGGATCAGGCGGTCCGCTCCGGTGTCGGTCAGCGGAGTCAGCCGCGCCGCGCGGTCGGCGAACACCCCGCCGGTCGCGCCCGGGAGCCCGAGCGCCACCAGCGGGCCGAAAATGTCGTCCGCGGTCACCCTGACCGTCACTTCGGCGACGTCCGCGCCTGTGCCTGTGCCTGCGCCTGTGCCGAGGGTCACCGGCGTGTTCTGGTCCGCCGCTGGCGATATTCCGTAGCCGCGGAGCAGGTCGGCCGCCTGCTCCGGCGGCAGCCAGCCGCCGGCTGGTGCGTGCTTGAGGAACTCGCGCACCAGCGCGCGGGCCTCGGTGATCTTGACGTCGGGGAAGTCCGGCACCCGGCCGCGCGGCTCGGCCCGCCAGGCCCCGTAACCGGCCGCACGCGCCACCGCGGCCACCGCGGCCTCCGGGTAACCGTAGGCGGGCATCCGGCCGCCTCCGGGCCGGGGCAGCAGCCGGACGGACTCGGCCTGGTCGAGCACGACCGCGGCCAGCGGGATGCCGACATCCGCCTCCTGGACGGCCTGGACCAGGTCGCCGGTGGCGCCGGTGGGCAGGATCAGCGCGATGATCGCGTGCACCTGTTCGTCGGCCGCGAGCAGTTCCAGGCCCTGGCGGAAATGCTCGCCAGACGCGGTGGCGGTCAGGTCGACCGGGCCGGCCACGGTCCCGGTCGCGGGCACCAGCGCGTGCAGCCGGCGCTTGGTCAGGCCGTGCGGGTGGTGGACGGTCAGGCCGAGGTCGGCGCAGGCGTCGGCGGCCAGCCGCCCGGCGCTGCCGACGTTGGACACGATCGCGACCGTACGCCCGGCCGGCACCGGCTGGGTCGCCAGCAGCGCGGTGGCCTCGATCAGCTCCCCGAAACCCCGCGTGGCGATGACCCCGGCCTGCTCGAACAGCGCCTCCCGGCTGGCCAGCGGCGCGGCCGGGCGGCGGTCCGGCTGCTGGCCGGCCGCCGAACGGGCGGCCAGCACGGTGAGCACCGGCATGACGGCGCCGACCCGGCGGGCGGTCCTGGCGAACTTACGCGGGTTGCCGAACGACTCGATATACAGCACCGCGACCTTGGTCACGCCGTCGTGCTCCCACCACAGCAGCATGTCGTTGCTTGACACATCGAGCTTGGGACCGACCGAGGCGAACGAGGAGATGCCGATGCCCAGCCGGGACAGCTGATCCACCAGCGCGAACCCGAGCCCGCCGGACTGCATCACCAGGCCTGCCACCCCCGGACGGGGCGGCCGGACGGTGAACGTGGCGTTCAGCCCGATGGCGGGCACGGCCACGCCGAACCCGTCCGGGCCGACCAGCCGCATCCCGTGCCGGCGGCACACCGCGAGCAGATCCGCGCACCCCCCGGCGTCCAGCCCGGAGGTGATCACCACCAGCGACCGCACGCCGCGCTGCCCGCACTGCTCCGCCACCTCAAGCACCGAGCCGGCCGGCACCGCGATCACCGCCAGATCGGCCGGCTCGGGCAGGTCCAGGACCGAGGCCAGGCATCGCTCACCGCCGATCTGGCGGGCCCGCGGGTTCACCGCGTACAGGCGGCCTGCGTACCCGCCGGCCCGGATGTTGTCCAGGATGGCGCGGCCCGCGGTGCCTTTGCTCCGGCCAGCCCCGATCACCGCCACGGACTCGGGCGCGAGCACGTGGCGCAGGCTGGCGATGTCCGCGCGGCGCTCGCGTTCGGCCACCGCGTCCAGGTAGCCGTCCAGGGCGGTCCCGCCGTCACCGGCGGGCAGAGCATCGCCGGTCAGCGGAAATGTCATCTCATAGACCCCGGCTTCATCATGACGGTCCACGGGCAGGCCGACGTCGGCGAACACGTTCAGCATGGCCCGGTTCCCGGTCAGCGTCTGCGCGGTGAACGTGGTGATCTGCTGGCTGCGGGCCCGCGAGACCAGATGCTCGAGCAGCAGCGTGGCGATGCCCCGGTGGTGCATGTGGTCGGCCACCGCGAACGCGACCTC
>Ga0209839_10001749_pt1 | contig 10939 bp, 8 predicted proteins | sample OrgsoiDNA2013050_FD_185800 | JGI IMG/M metagenome (GOLD analysis project Ga0209839, IMG submission 185800) | Permafrost soil microbial communities from the Arctic, to analyse light accelerated degradation of dissolved organic matter (DOM) -... | ecosystem: Environmental > Terrestrial > Soil >... | reverse complement strand
GATGTTGATCCTGGCTTCCCCAATCAGGCTGGAGAAGATGATCCCGGCGAAGAACAACGGAACGGTCAGCACGACGCAGCTTGTCGCCAGTTGCATCAGTGGCGGCCCGAACACCCACTGGCCGTGACTGGTCGCCAGAACGTATCCAACCAACAGGCTTGCGAACAACCCGATATAGGCCGGCCCGGTCAGCCTGAGCGTGGTCCGCGTCACGATCAGGTTGGCCAGGAACGCCATCACCAACACCAGCATGATGGCTGCAGCGATGACGAACCAGGTGCCGCCAAGGTTTAACCCGAGTTCGGTAATCGCCTTGGTTTCCACCAGCATGAAGCCGGAGCCCAGAAAGAAAAACGGCAAATAGCTGCGGTCGATCGGATCGGAAAACCCGATGGTCTTGCGCACGAACAGATAGCTGAGAAGCAGAACCATCCCGAGTGCGATCATGTAGGTGACGGGATAGGCGCGCTCGACCATGTAGAAGAACGGCCAGTCGTCGGTCGGAATGGCGGACTCCGGATAGGGTTGCGCGAAATAATCCGAGACATCGGTGAAGCCGATGGACGCGAAGGCGTTCGCATCCGGCATCGCCACGGCCTGCCCTTTCTTGACGATGAATGCGGTGGTTCGCGAATTGTCATACAGCACCCGGACCGCCAGCGGCTTGCCGGCGCCCGGCAGGTCCGAAAGAATCTTCGACAGCTTGAAGCCAAGCGCATCGTTGACCAGGGTAAACGAGATGGAGAGCACGCCGTCCGGCTTGAGCAGCCGGAAGGCTTCGGCGATTCCTTCCTGCGTATAGACATAGGAGTCGACGCGCAGATTGGACGCATGGCTCAACGCGGTATGGGAATCCAGCACGCCATAGACGATCAGGTCATATTGCTGATTTGCGGTGCGGAAGAAGTTTCGTGCATCGTTGATCGAGAGGTTGACGCGGGGGTCGTCGTACGGGCGCTCGGGATGATACTTGGTGCCGAGAAACGCGATGGCGGGATCGATCTCGATGGCGTCGACATGGGCGGCGCCCATCCGCAACGCGGTCGCGGCATCATTGCCGCTGCCCGCGCCGACGATGGCGACGCGTTCCGGGTTTTTCGCGAAATTGTAGGGAAACTCGTAATAGGCCCGAACATAGCGATCCGCGTCGGACTCGTGTCCACGCTTGCTGTCCGCGAAATTGTAGACCTTCTGATAGTAGCTTCCGCCGGACAGGATCTGCATCAATCCGTCAGCCTTGGCCGTTCGCTCCAGCAACTGGTACGGAGAGTAGATCCGCTGCGTCTCGGGTTGCACGGGCCAGGCCAGGATCGCCAGCAGGACGCAAAAGCTTGCGATCCCGACCGGCAGGAATTTGTCGCGCGGAAGGACGACGAGCAGCAGGATCGCGCCCGTCACGGCGAACCAGATCACCGGCGGCAGCCAGTAGAGGCTCATCACGAACAGGGCGATGACCCCGAGAATGCTGCCCGCGAGGTTGAAGCTGTAGGCGTTCAGCGAAGGCGAGCTGTGCAGCAATTTGCCGCAAAGCTGCCCCACCGGATAGCAGATGCATGCGCAAACGATGAAGCTTGCTCCGAGCAGGAAGTAGACCGGCAGGTCGAACGCGCTCAACCAGCCGACGGAAAATATCAGGTACGCCGCGCCGGTATCGAACCGCAAAAGCGTGATCACCCCGACGAACAGCGCCAGCATGGGCAACACCATCGCCGGAGCGCAGGGCTGCCGTTCGGCGACCGCGTAACCGGCACCGAGACCCAGGAAGCAAGCCAGCATGGTGAAATTCTTGTAGAAGGAATAAACTGGAAACATCGATGCCAGCCAGCGGATGAGCACCAGTTCCAGGAGCAGGCTGAGCATCGTCACCAGGACAATCGACCTGATCCTCGTCTTCGTGCTCAAATTCGCATAATCCGCTTCGAACGTTTCGCCCATGGTTCCGACATGGCGCTCCAGCGGCTCGGCGAGCGAGCCCCAGCGGAACAGGCCGGCGAGCGCAAGCAGCCCGAGTGCGATCCGGAGCAAGCCGGCAGCCAGATCCGTCGCATTGATGCTTTCGAGCGCAAGAAGCCCGTAAACGGCGATCGTCGAATAGACGAGCAGCAGACCGGTCAGGGACAGGCAAAAGATATGAATGAGGCTGCGATTGGGATTGTGAGCAATTATCATGGACCGGGACCCGGAGCGTTGGTGAGATGGTTCGCTCACGCGTCAGCCGATCGTGAAATCCACGAAATTGCTCGTGGCCAGGTATTCACGGCGCGTCAGGCGTGCGCCGAAACGTTAATGCAGCTTTACTAAGAGACCATTACTGTCACGGCGCGACTTGGCGCCATTCTGTTAGCCGACGACGCCGAAAGTACCGGCATGTCTTCAAAAGCTTGGGCTCGCGCTCAACTCGTGGTAACCTGGAGCAGACACGGAAACTGATCAACCTGGGAAAGGGATTAGTCATGTCGCGTCGAGCCATCATTTCGCTTGCTGCGCGACCATGTCAACTGACGCCCTCGCGCATCGAAAAGGCGCAGGCGCTCATCGTGTTGCAGCGGCACGTCCCGTTGCAGTTGCCGGCGTCGCAGAGGATTTCCGTCCTGTTGCCGACAGAATCCCACGCTGCATCGACTCCGTCATCTACTATCCCTACCCGCCCTGCTACCAATAGCGTTTTCCGACGAAGTGGAGGCCGGCGCGCTTGTGGGCCGCCATCACGCATGAAGTCCAGCGCCGGTCTTATGAGTGCTTGCTCCCTATGATAGGCTAGAGTAGGTCATTTTCGTATACGACCACTAAGGTTGACACCTGATGACTCCGCAACGGTCGAGGATCTGCAAGGGGTGTTGGCAGCAGATGCATCTGCCTGTGCCACTGCGCGGGATGCTCTCGGTGCCATTTCGAGCGTTCGGCATTCGTCCGAGCAAGATGAACCCGAATACCTGCACCATCTGCGAGTTGATGTTCACGAAGGTGATGAAGGCTCGAAAGGTTACTGTCGATGCCACTGTGCTGTTCGCCGATCTGAGGGGCTACACCGGCCTGTCGCAGTCGCTGTCGCCGGACGCCATATCAGGGCTGCTCGACACCTTCTACGATGAATGCGCGAACGCCATTTGGGAGTATGACGGGTTGCTCAACAAGACCATTGGAGACGCTGTGATGGCTATCTTCAATTTCCCTATCAGGGGAGAAGATCATGCCAGTCGTGCTGTACGCGCCGCGCGCGCGATCCAGAAACGTTGGGCGTCCGAGCGCGAAAACCTCGCCAAGACGCTTGGCGTCGATGGCAGCGAATTAGGGGTAGGCATTGGTATTCATTCCGGTGAACTGAGCTTTGGCGAATTCGGCCGGTCGCATCGCGACCTGACCGCAATCGGCACGGTTGTAAACACCGCTTCGCGGGCGCAAACGGTCGCCGATGCCGACCAGATCCTTGTCACAAAGGTGGTCTATCAACGCGCGCGATCGGATTTGTCGGGCAGCCAGGCAAAAGCGTATCGCCTTAAAGGCTTTGAGGCGCCGATCGAGCTTTATGCGGCATAGCGCCGGATCGATCGAGGTCCGGTGGCTCACGCTTTGTCCGGCCCGACGCGCACCAGCTGCTTGCCGAAATTGGCGCCCTTCAGCAGTCCCATGAACGCAGCGGGCGCGCTGTCCAACCCCCTCCGTGACGAATTCGCGACCGGTTCGAGCCCGGCGGAAGCGGATGATCGACCTGTCTGGCACATCGGCGATTGACTGGCCTGACAGCCAGACTCAATAAACGAGACCGGTGCCGGGCGGCTTTTCGAGTGCGGCCGCCAATGACCTGTACTCCTCGCAGTCGGTCCCGCAAATCGCAGCGATCCGGCTCAGGTGATATTGCGCCTGATCGCGGTTACCCTGCTCAATCTGCCACAGACCGTAATACTGCCACGTCAGCACGTGGTTCGGATCGGCTTTCAGCGCGCGTTCGTACCAGACCTGCGAGAGCTTATAGTCGCCAAGTTTTCGATAGGAATAGCCGATCAGATTGGCCACGTTCGGGTGGTCGTCATGGCCAAGCGCCTTCAACTGCTCGATAGCGGCGGCGTAGTCGTTGCGATCGTAAATCGTCGCATAGGCTGCGCGATAACCCTGGCTAAATGCCGAGTCGTCGATGCTGGACTGCTTGCTGGCCTTCTTGACCTTGTGCGTGGTTTTGGTGCCCGACCGCTTCGGGGATGACGAAGGCGGAGAAGAAGGGCCCGGGTCCATCGCGGAAGAAGCATCACCACCACCACCACCTCCTCCTCCTCCTCCAGCCGCAAAGGCCGGGGTAAGCGAGGATGCAGTATTCATTGCCACCAGAAATGTTGCCAACGTGCCAAGCTTGATCACCAGTTTGATCATTCGAGCCTCCTGCTTACGTGTGCGGACGATCCCTCCAGCTGCAGGTGTTAACTCCGCTTCGCTCGATACATTCCCCCGAAGGATTTTTGTTTCCGCAAAACTTCGAATTGGAACGCCATTAAACGGGGAATGCCATTACGCAGATGCAGGCCAGTGGCGCGAGGGCGGTGAAACGCGTGTATTTCACCACCGCGTGTGCGACAGTTACACTGTCCTTTTTCGGCGGCTCACGCTTTGTCCGGCCCGACGCGCACCAGCTGCTTGCCGAAATTGGCGCCCTTCAGCAGTCCCATGAACGCAGCGGGCGCGCTCTCCAACCCCTCCGTGACGAATTCGCGATGCTTGACCTTGCCCTCGCGCACCCACCCCGACATATCCTTGAGAAAATCCGCATGCCGCGCGGCGAAATCGCTGACGATAAAGCCTCTGATATTCAAGCGCCTGGTCAGCACCGCGCGCATCATGGATGACGCCCATTTCGGCGCAGTTGCCTCGGTGTCGTTGTAATGCGCGATCAGGCCGCACACCGGCACGCGCGCAAACGCATTGAGCAGCGGGAATACCGCTTCGAACACTTTACCTCCGACATTCTCGAAATAGACGTCGATACCTTTCGGGCAGGCTTCCTTCAGCCTGGCCGCGAGATCGGGATCGCGATGATCGAGGCAGTCATCGAAGCCGAGCTCTTTTTTCACATAGTCGCATTTGTCCTTGCCGCCCGCGATGCCGACGGCACGCGCGCCCTTGATCCTGGCAATTTGCCCGACCGCCGAGCCGACCGCGCCGGATGCCGCCGCAACGACGACGGTTTCGCCGGCCTGCGGCTTGCCGATGTCGAGCAGCCCGGTATAGGCGGTCATGCCGGGCATGCCGAGCACGCCCACCGCGGCCGAGACCGGTCCGAGGCCCGGATCGACCTTGCGCAAATCCTTGCCATCGGAAAGCGCGTGGGTTTGCCAGCCGGCCCGCGACAACACGATATCGCCCTTGGCATAGGCGGGATTATTCGAGGCGATCACCTCGCACACCGTGCCGCCCTCCATCACCCCGCCGATCGGCACCGGCGCTGCATAGGACGGCCCGTCGCTCATGCGCCCGCGCATATAGGGATCGAGCGACAGCCAGATGGTGCGCAGCAGGACCTGGCCCTCGCCTTGTGTCGGCAGCGCGTAATCCTCGACCCGGAAGTCCGACGCCTTGGGTTCACCGACCGGGCGAGAGACCAGAACGACACGTTTTGCGGATTGTGACATGGTTGTTTCCTTCGATTTTGTTTGTCATTCCGGGATGGTGCGTTAGCACCAGACCCGGAATCTCGAGATTCCGCGTTCGATGCTTCGCATCGCCCCGGAATGACGGTTCGATTCAAGCCGTGATTTTCGCCAGCGCCGAGTCGAACGCCGAGGCCGCGCTCGGCAGATCCTTGAAGGCAAGCCCGCTGTCGGCCGACTGCTTCTGCGCTTCCGTCGCGCTGGGGCGAATTTCGGCGACCGGCCTGGCGCCATCGAGCAGCGCTTTTGGCGCGATCACGTGAAACTCATGGGCCTCGACCGGCTGATCCTTCAGCAGGAAGACGCTCAAGGAGACGATGTCCTTGCCGCGCCGGTACGAAATATAGCGGTCGACCGCCACCGAACCGTCGCGCTGCATGCCGCCCAATTTGGCATAACCCTTGGCGTCCAGCAGCTTGTGCGCCTTGAAACCTTTCACGCCCACCGAGTTGGCTTTCGCGGTCTCTTCCGACAGGTCGTATTTCCCGGCCATCTCCTTGCCGACGGTGGCGAGTTGACCGGACATGTCGTGCTCGAACGCTTTCACTTCGGTGCGCGGCTTCGATGTCTTGCGTGGTTTTGCGGCGTCGCGCTTCTCCAGTTCGGCCCTGCATTGCGCGACGACTTCACCGACGGATTTCTTCTCCGCATTGACCAGCAGGTTCTTCAGATCCTGATCTGAAAGTGCCGCAATCCTGTCGTCCGACCAATCGACCATAATGTTCAACTTCTGTTTTCGACTTGTATTGATGTGAATCGTTTGAAAAACTGCGGCACAATCGAAGGCGTCGATTCCAGGCAGCGCAGCCATCCGTGGCGCCAACAATAGCGCGTTTCGCCGGGCTTGTGGTGGTCAATTTAGGTCCTACCAAACCAGGCCTGCTGACGCAGGCCCCGCAAAGCTAGGCCCCGCCGGGGTAATTGGGGCTTTCGCGCGTGATGGTGACGTCGTGGACGTGGCTTTCGCGCAGGCCCGCGCCGGTGATGCGCACGAACTGCGCCTTCTCATGGAACTCGGTCAGGTTTCGCGCGCCGACATATCCCATCGCCGCGCGCAGGCCGCCGGCGAGCTGATGCATGACGTTGCCGACCGGGCCCTTGTAGGGCACCTGGCCCTCGATGCCTTCCGGCACCAGCTTGAGCGTGTCCTTGATGTCCTGCTGGAAGTAGCGGTCGGCGGACCCGCGCGCCATCGCACCCACCGAGCCCATGCCGCGGTAGGCCTTGTAGGAGCGGCCCTGCCACAGGAACACCTCGCCCGGGGTCTCGTCGGTGCCGGCCAGCAACGAACCCACCATGGCGATGTCGGCGCCGGCGGCCAGCGCCTTGGCCAGATCGCCGGAATATTTGATGCCGCCGTCGGCGATCACGGGCACATTGGCTTTCTTGGCGGCTTCGACCGCATCCATGATCGCGGTGAGCTGCGGCACGCCGACGCCGGCGACAATCCGGGTGGTGCAGATCGAACCCGGACCGATGCCGACCTTGATCGCGTCCGCGCCGGCGTCGATCAGCGCCTGCGCACCCTCCATGGTGGCGATATTGCCGGCGATGACCTGCACCGCATTGGAGAGCCGCTTGATGCGGTTGACGGCGGCGAGCACCCGCGAGGAATGGCCGTGCGCGGTATCCACCACGATCAGGTCGACCCCGGCGTCGATCAGCCGCTCGGTACGCTCAAAACCGTCTTCGCCGACAGTGGTCGCGGCGGCGACCCGCAGCCTTCCCTGCGCATCCTTGCAGGCCAGGGGATGCGCGACCGCCTTCTCCATGTCCTTCACGGTGATCAGGCCGACACAGCGATATCGATCGTCGACCACCAGCAGTTTTTCGATGCGATGCTTGTGCAGCATCCGCTTCGCCTCGTCCTGGCTGACGCCTTCGCGCACCGTCACGAGATTCTCGTGCGTCATCAGTTCAGAGATTTTCTGGCGCGGATCGGTCGCAAACCGAACGTCGCGGTTGGTGAGAATGCCGACCAGCTTGCCCGGCACGCCCTTGGCCGCGCCCGTGACCACGGGAATGCCGGAAAACCCGTGATCCTTCATCAGCGCCAGCGCGTCCGACAGCATCGCCTCGGGACCGATGGTCAATGGATTGACCACCATTCCGGACTCGAACTTCTTGACCTGCCGCACCTGGGCGGCCTGGCCGTCGACGTCGAAATTGCGGTGGATGACGCCGACGCCGCCGGCCTGCGCCATCGCGATCGCCATGCGCGCTTCGGTGACGGTATCCATCGCAGACGCGATAATCGGGATGTTGAGGGGAATGGCGCGGGTGACGCGGGAGCGGATATCGGCCTCGGAAGGCAGGATATCCGAAAGGCCGGGTTTCAGAAGCACGTCGTCGAACGTATAGGCTTCGCGGATCCCCTGAATTCCCTGCACCAGCGCCATTGCCAACTCCATTCGGCGGCTCGTTCGCCGCGATACGACCTAGGGGATGAACAAGACCTCCAGCGATACACTTGGCATCGCCGTCGAATCGAAGCCCATCGGTAGGGTTGGCGGTGGTCGATAGCATGGCGGGCTGCCGAATCAAAGCGTTTGCCAGCCATGCACAGGCTTTTCGTCAGCCGGCCCGCGTTCGCCCCCTGGCGCCAGCGCGGACAGCCCGCTTTCCGCAGGGTTAGCGCGGCTAACCCGGTTTCGGCAGCGTTTAGCGCGGATAACCAGGTGGCCGGCCGTACCGGCGGATCGCCTCCACCACCTGCCGGTGCATGCGCTCTTCCCGTTTCATATGAACGGCGATCAGCGCGTGCGCCGACGGCACCAGCAGCAGGACGTGAAAAAACAGCCCGAAAACCACGCAAAAGGCGATCAGGAACAGGTTGAAGATCGCCGAAAACGGCTGCCCGTTCACGAGCAGCCCAAGCGGCGGCAGCAGGGCTGACAGGACATAGATCATGACAGGATCTCCGGCGGCGGTGTGAGGCAGGATTTAGGTGGTATTCCAGCTTAGGCAATAGCCGGGGTCGTCAGCCCTGCGGTTACGCAGCGTAAGAGTGGCAAAATGCCGCTAACATCGTGAGTCGCCTGATCTTATTCGATCAGAAGGTCGATCGGCACGCCCAGCGCGCGGGCGAATTTCCGCTGCAATTCGGCGGGCCCTTTGCGCCGGCCAGTTTCGATCTCGGACAGGTAGTTCTGGCTGATGCCGACTGCCGCAGCCAACTCGCCCTGAATCATGTCGCGCCACTCGCGGATGACGCGCACCGCGTTGTCGCCATTTGCGAGGCGATCGGCCACGGCTTTTGGCAGCACGACTTCGCGGCCTTCCTTGAGGGCACGTGTGGAACTGCGGATGATCCGGCTCGCGGCGGCATCTTCCTGCGCCTCGGCGGCGAGACCGACCAACCGATCATACTCAACGCGCGGCAGCACGGCGAGATCGTCGCCACCGGGAGTGCGGATGAACTGGACGTTGCTTTTTACGGTGCCGGCTTTTGCCATGGTGTCCTCTCAATCGTAAATATCGCGGCGGTGTCCAACCGCGTGGATTGTGATGATATTGGCTTTGATCGTGAACAAGACGCGCCAGTCACCGGAGCGCAACCGCATTCCGGCAGCACCTTTGAGCGCTTTCACATCGCCGACGCCGGTTTTAGCGAATACCTTCAATTTGAGGTCGATCTGCGCGCGCGTGGTCGCCGTAAGTTTGCGCCATTGGCGGATGGCGGCGGACGTAAACTCGATCTCTTTCACCCACTTGCTATCGCATAATGCGATTCACAGATCAAGCATGAAATCGCATAATGCGATACGCTGAAATAGTAAGTCCTCATGGCCGCGATGACGGCGACGACCGCATGGAAGCGACGAGTCACGCAGGATTTAGACGTCGCGCGACGTTCCGCAATAGCCTCACCGTCCCTGCGGTGTTACAGCCCTCCTCCCGTCTCTTTCCCGCCGCTCTCCCCGATTTTTGATGAACAAAGAACGCCTGATCCCGCTCATCGTGGCCACCGCCCTGTTCATGGAGAACATGGATTCGACCGTGATCGCCACCTCGCTGCCGGCGATCGCGGCGGATATTGGCGCCAGCCCCCTGACGCTGAAACTTGCCATCACCTCGTATCTGCTGTCGCTGGCGGTATTTATTCCGGCGAGCGGCTGGACCGCCGATCGGTTTGGCGCGCGGATGGTGTTCTCGATCGCCGTCGGGGTCTTTATCGTGGGTTCGATCGGCTGCGCGCTGTCCTCCTCCGTCACCGATTTTGTGATCGCGCGCATCGTGCAGGGTTTTGGCGGTGCGATGATGACGCCGGTGGGGCGGCTGGTGCTGCTGCGCTCGATCGACAAGAGCGCGCTGGTCAACGCGATGGCCTGGGTCACGGTGCCGGCGCTGGTCGGACCGGTGATCGGGCCGCCGCTCGGCGGCTTCATCACGACATACCTGACCTGGCACTGGATCTTCCTGATCAACATTCCGATCGGGCTGCTCGGCATTGCGATGGCGCTGCGCTACATCGACCCGATCCGCAGCGAGGACCCCGAGCGCTTCGATCTCTATGGACTGGTGCTGGCCGGGATCGGGCTCGGCGGCATCGCGTTCGGACTTTCGATCGCCGGCCTCAATCTGGTGCCATGGACGGTTGTCATCGCCCTGGTCGCGATCGGCACCATTTCGATGACGCTTTACGTGATCCATGCCAGGCGAACCGCTTCGCCGGTGCTGGATTTCGCGCTGCTGCGGCTGCCGACGATGCGCGCCAGCATCATCGGCGGCTTTCTGTTCCGTCTCGGCATCGGCGCGTTGCCGTTTCTGCTGCCGCTGTTGATGCAGGTCGGATTCGGCCTGTCGCCGCTGCGCTCGGGGCTGGTGACCTTTGCGTCGGCGGTCGGCGCCATGGGCATGAAAACGCTGGCGGCGCGCATCATCCGCACCTTCGGTTTCCGCAACATCATGATCATCAACGCGGTGGTGAGTTCGGTCTTTCTGGCCGCCTGCGCGCTGTTCACGAGCGCAACGCCGCTGCTGCTGATCATGATCCTGCTGGTGGTCGGCGGCTTCTTTCGTTCGCTGCAATTCACCGCCATCAACACGCTGGCCTATGCCGAAGTCGAACCGGCGCAGATGAGCCGCGCCACCACGCTGGTCAGCGTCAACCAGCAACTGGCGGTTTCCGCCGGCGTCGCCGTCGGCGCGTTCTCGGTGGAAACCACCATGCTGGTGCACCATGTCGGCGAATTGAGCGCTGCCGATTTCGCGCCGGCGTTCATCGTGGTGGCGATCATCTCGACGATCTCGGCGTACTTCTTCTACGAGATGCCCGCCGATGCCGGTCATCAGGTATCGGG
>Ga0209839_10001748_pt1 | contig 10940 bp, 9 predicted proteins | sample OrgsoiDNA2013050_FD_185800 | JGI IMG/M metagenome (GOLD analysis project Ga0209839, IMG submission 185800) | Permafrost soil microbial communities from the Arctic, to analyse light accelerated degradation of dissolved organic matter (DOM) -... | ecosystem: Environmental > Terrestrial > Soil >... | reverse complement strand
CGGGCGGCCGAAGGGATCGAAGCCGGCCGGCCCAGGGTCGGCCGGTCCGGGACCGGTCATCGTGGCGGGCAGCGCCGTCATGTCCCGGGGCACCCGGATGCCGCCGCCCGGCTCCGGCGTGAACGAGCTCGCCGAGGTGACGGGTAGCGGGCCGAACATGCGCTCGGGTTCCGGCGCGGCCGCCCAGGGCGGGCCGGCCAGCGTCCCGGCGCCGCGGCCGCCCCGGCCCGCCGTGGTGGTCCTGGGCACCGGGACGATGGCCGGGCGGTGCGGCGCCGCCGGGGGATGGGCGATCTCGCCCACGCTGCCGCCTTGCCAGCCACCCGGGGCCGGCCAGCCGGCCGCGGGTACGGGGGGTACGGCGGGCGGGGCCAGCTGGGGCCGGATGGGCCGGGCCGTCTCCTGGGCAGGCCCGGGAGGCTGGCCAGGCCCTGGGGCGTGACCAGCCCCGGGGGCCTGGTCAGGCCGGCGGTACCCGTGCTGCCCCCGGGGACTCCGGGACCGCCTCGACGGGCCGGGTCCGGACCCGGCCAGGACTCGTTTGCGGCGCGAGCTCATGATCAGCAGCAGCACGACGACCAGCACGATGAGCGCACACAAGGCGGTCACGATGTCGCGGACCAGCGACCCGGCGAACGCGCTGGCGTTCGCCCGCGGGGCCGCGCTCACCCGCCGGGGCGGCTTATCCGGCTTGGCCGGCGGGGGTGACGTCGCCGCGCGGGCCGGCCTGGTGGCGGTGCTGATGTCGGCGGCCAGGGTGACCGCCCGGGCCGCGTCCAGGGTGCCGTAGCCGGTGCCCGGGCCGGCCGCGCCGTCGGTGACCGCGGTCGTGGCGGTGCTCTTGGTCAGCGCCTGGGTGACCTGGGCCACGGTCAGATGCGGGAATCTGGACAGCAGGAGGGCGGCGACGCCGGCCACGATTCCGCTGGCCGTGCTGGTGCTGCTGATCGTGGCGTAGCTGGCGGGCGTGGTCGCGGCCGTCAGGTTAACCCCGGGGGCGGTCAGCGACACGTAGGAACGTTTGCTGCTGAACGGGGCGAGGTGCCCGCTGCGGCTGACCGCGCCCACCGCGATCACGCCGGCGTAGGCGGCCGGGTAGTTCACCAGGCGGGGGCCCTCGCCGTCGTCGCCCGCGGGCGCCACCAGCACGACGTTCTTGCGCAGCGCGTAGGAGACCGCGGCCTGCTCGGCGGGGCTGCCGCCGGCCGCCGCCGGGTCTCCGTGTCCCGTCAGCCCGAACGTCCCCGGGTCCAGCGGCAGGTCAATGACCCGGGCGCCGTGGTTGACCGCGTACGTGATGCCGTCGGCGATGGCGCCGGGCAGCCGCCGGGTGATGGCCTGGTCCGCGTTGAGCGGATCGTTGAATTCCAGGTTCACCCGGATGGACAGGATTTTCGCGGCGGGCGCGACCCCGACGATGCCGGACTGGCGGGCGGGGCCGTGCCCGTGGCCGGCGATGATGGCCGCCACCTGGGTGCCGTCGATGCCCCAGAACGGTCCGCTGGGCGTCCGGCCGGAACCGCTGTAGTCGGGTCCGGTGAGCACATCGCCGGCCAGGTCGGGATGGCTGGCGGCGACCCCGGTGCCGAGCACCGCGACGATGACTCCCGAGCCCCGGGTCCGCGGCCATGCCTGGGTCACGTTCAGCCCGGCTAGCCACCACTCCTGGGCGCGGACGGCGTCGGCGGCCGCTGCGGTCCCTGAGCCGACGCCGAAGGCAGGCACGGACCCGGCCACGGCGAAAACGGCAATGACCGCAGCTAGTCCTGTGGTGAAAGGCACCAGGGGGCTGCGGAGCGATCGGTGTGACACTTGGTCGGAAATCTCCTCCGAGGCTGGCCGAGTTCGCCTGCGGCTGCCATGTCGGATCGGGCCTATGCCATCGTGCCATGCGACCGCCTTGGGCGGAATGCGTCACCGCGGAATAGTTTGCGGTATCGCGGTAATCGATACCCGGGCGCCGGGCGGCAGGCTGAGCCGCTGGCCCGCGTCCCCGCTGTTCACCGCGAGGCAGATCAGCCCGGCGCTGTCGGCGTAGGCGACGAGCTCACCGGGCGGGACCGCGCCGAACATCTCCCGGTAGGGCATCCTCAGCTGGTGCGTGCCGGATTGGACCAAGACGGCACCGCCTGGCGCCAGCCCGATCTGGGCCGCGTCCGACGCGGTGATGGTGAGCTGGACATTGCCGAACCGGTCCACGGTCAGCACCTCACCTTCGGCGACCGAACCACGCACCAGCCGTTCCGGCGCGGGCAGCGTCACGAGCTCGCCGACGTCGATTTCCTCGCCCGCCGCGGCCAGCTCCGCGCCGGCCGCCAGGTGCGCGGCCACCGGCATGAAGATGTCCCGGCCGTGAAAGGTCGCCGTCACCCGGTCGAGCCACAGCTGCCGGCTGGTCAGGCTGAACGCCCGGGCCGCGCCGCCGGACGCGGTCACGGCCCAGGACAGCAGGCCGTTGTCCGGGCCGACGAACACCGAGTCCCCGGCCGCCACCGCGACGCCCCGCCGGGCCGTGCCGACCCCGGGGTCGACCACGGCCACGTGCACGGCCGGGGGCAGGTAGGGCACGGTCTGCGCGAGCACGGCCGCGCCGCGCCTGATGTCACCGGGCGGGACCAGGTGGGTGACGTCGATGATGCCCGCGTGCGGCGCCAGCCGGGCCGCGACACCGTGGCAGGCGGCGACGAAACCGTCTTCGAGCCCATAGTCGGTCAGGAAGCTGAGGTAACGAAAACGGGTCACGATCCGTGAGCGTACGTCGGACGCCCGCCGGGGCATACCCCCGAAGGTCAGGTACGGTCGGCACTAGCCGGGTCGCAGGCGCCGGGAGGAGGTCGGATGTCCGGGTTGACGGAGGCAGACATGCGGATCCTGGCGTTCGAGCGGCGCGGGTGGCGGTCGGCCGGAGTGAAGGAGCAAGCCATCGCTGAGGACCTGGACATGCCGGCCACCCGGTACTACCAGCTGCTGAACGAGCTGATCGACCGGCCGGAGGCGCTCGCGTTCGACCCGGTGCTGGTCAAGCGGCTGCGCGCCCAGCGGGCCCGCCGCCAGCGGATGCGCTCGCCCCGGCCGAAGGGCAGCCAGGGGCAGCCGCGGTGACCGGCCTGCCGCGGCCGGCCACCGCCGAGGGCCAGGCCGGGCTTGACGCGCTGCTCGCGGACCCGGGGCACGCGCTGATCGCCACCGACTTCGACGGCACGCTGGCGCCGATCGTGCCGCGCCCGGGCGACGCCCGGGCCTACCCCGGGGCGGTGCCGGCCCTGATCGCCTTGGCCAAGGCCGTCGGCACGGTCGCGGTCATCACCGGCCGGGCCCCGGCGAACGTGGTCCGGCTGGGCGGGCTCGAGGCGGTCCCCGGTCTCATCGTGCTCGGCCACTACGGCTGGCAGCGCTGGCAGGACGGCCAGCTGACCGAGCCCGAGCCCGGTCCGGCCGTCGAGGCCGCCCGGGCCGCGCTGCCTGGCCTGCTCCGCGATGCGGGCGCGCCGGAGGGCACCTCGATCGAGGACAAGACGCACGCGCTGGCCGTCCACACCCGCCGCACGGCCGACCCGGAGGCCGCGCTGCGCGGGCTCCGCGATCCCCTCGGCGAGCTGGCGGGCCGGCTGGGGCTGATGGCGGAGCCGGGCCGGTTCGTCATCGAGCTGCGACCGCCGGGCGTGGACAAGGGCACCGCGCTGACCGGCCTGGTCGCCGAGCGCGTGGCCGCCTCGGTCCTGTTCTGCGGCGATGACCTGGGCGATCTGCCGGCTTTCGCCGCCGTCCGGGCGCTGCGCGCGGACGGCGTCCCCGGCTGCGCGGTGGCCAGCGCTAGCCCCGAGTCGCCGCAGGTCGCGGCCGCGGCCGACCTGGTGGTGGAGGGTCCAGGGGGTGTCGTGGCATTGCTCGCCGCGATCGCCAGCGAGCTGGGCGGGTGAGCGGGGCCGCGGGCACGCACCCAGGTCCGTTCGGTCAAAGATTTCCTAGGCCGAACGAACCGTGGTGTTACCTTCAGGGCCAGCGCGGCCGCGGCGGCGCGGACGAACGTCCCGGCTGCTACGTCCGCAGGCACGCCAGCTGATCGGCCAGCCAGCACGCGGGCCGGGCGGTGGCGGCGGCGGCGGCCAGGGCGGCGCTGCGGCGGCGGCGTTCGGCGTCGGGCATGGCGAGCGCCTGGTGCATGGCGTCGGCGGTCTCGGTGACGTCGTAGGGGTTGACGAGCAGCGCGTCGGCGGCGAGCATCGCGGCGGCGCCGGCCTCCCGGGAGAGCACCAGCGCGCAGCCGTGTTCGGACAGGATCGGGCCCTCCTGCGCGACCAGGTTCATGCCGTCCCTGATCGGGTTCACCACCAGCACGTCGGCCAGCGCGCACGCCGCCAGCGACCGGGGATAGTCGTCTTTGACCTCGAGGATCAGCGGGTTCCAGTCCGCCGTGCCGAACTCCTCGGTGATCTCCGTGGCCAGCCGCCTGACCCGTTCGGTGTAGGCGCGGTACTCCGGCACGGCCGACCGGGACGGGTAGGCGAAGGCCAGGTGCATGACGCGGCCCCGCCACTGCGGCCGGGTCACCAGCAGCTCGCGGTAGGCGGCCAGGCCGCGCACGATGTTCTTGGACAGCTCGGTCCGGTCCACCCTGACGATCAGCTTTCTGCCGCCCGCGGCCCGCCCGAGCGTGCCCACGTGAGCGCGCACATCCTGCGCCTGGGCGCGGGTCCGCAGCGCGGGGGCGTCCACGCCGAGCGGGTGCACGGCCACCTCGGTGACGTGCCCGCGGTACCGGACCCGACCCACAGTCCCGACGGTGCCCGGCGTGCGGTCCACCTCGGCACCGGGCATCGCCGCGCAGCAGTCGAGGAACGCGTCGGCCCAGCGCCCGACGTGAAAGCCGGCCCGGTCCGCACCGAGAATGCCATCGATCAGGGCGTGGCCCACGTCCTGGGGCAGCATCCGGTAGTAGTCGGGCGGCGCCCACGGCGTGTGCCAGAAGTGCGCGATGCCGATGTCGCGGACCGCGCCGCCGAGCTTTTCCCGCAGCAGCCGGGGAGCCAGGCTCAGGTGATAATCCTGAATCAGGATCCGGGTCTGGGCGCCCGCGGGCTCGGCCGCGCCGGCCAGGGCTTCTTCGGCCAGCGCGTCGGCGAACGCCCGGTTGTAGGCCAGGTAAGCCTGCCAGTCCAGGGCGAACCTGCGGCCGAACTGCGGCTCGTTCGGAGTGTCGAACAACAGGTGGTGCAGGAACCACAGGGTCGAGTTGGCTACGTGGTTGTAGGCCCGGTCGAAGGTGTCGGGCGGGATGTCGAGCATCCGCACCGGCACGCTGCCGCGGTCGCGGGCTCCCGTGTCCTGCTGTCGCGCGGCCGCGCGGTCCGCGTCACTGAGCGCCGCGCAGATCCAGATCACGTCGGCTTCAGGCGCGACGGCCGCCAGTCCAGAGGTCACCCCGGCGATCATGCCGCCGCCCCCGCGCTGGCCGGTCAACGAGCCGTCGGTGGCGAACTGATAAGAAATCGGCCCGCGGTTAGACGCCACCAGTACCCGTTGCTTCATACCCCGGCAGGTTAGTGCCCCCTCAGCCAACGATGTCCCAGGGGGGCCCAAGGGGTCCAGGGGCCTACGGGACCAGTTGCCCAGAGGACCCGGTGGCCCAGAGGAGCCGGTGGCCCAAACCGTCGAGTCCCCCGTCCACGGGGGCCCAGGGGGTACGGGGGGGCGGAGCCCTCCCGTAAAGCGGGGGGGTCTGGGGGGTCGTCCCCCCGAGGCAATACTGCGGTACGCTTAGTTCCGATTAGGACACAACTGAATAACGCTCATCCAGAGGGGTGGAGGGATCGGCCCTGCGAAGCCCCGGCAACCGAGCGCGCATGCAGTACCCGTCGTAAACGGCGAGGCGCGCGAGATGGTGCCAAGTCCGGCCTGTGGTCAGGGTGACCACTGGGAAAGATGGGGAAGGAAGGCTTCGCCGGTGACTACAGCAACGACACAGACAACCACAACCCCTTCCGGGTTCGGCTATGCCACCGGGCTGTCCTGCCGTGAGTGCGGCAAGGTGTACGAGCTCGGTCCGCATTACGCTTGCGAGGAGTGTTTCGGGCCGCTGGAGGTCCGGTACGACTACCCGCGGCTCACCCGGTCCGACATCGAGGCCGGCCCGCCGAACATGTGGCGGTACGCACCGCTGCTGCCGGTGCCGCCTGATATCGTCGGCCGGCCCACGACCGAGCCCGGTTTCACCCGGCTTATCCGCGCCGACAACCTGGCACATGCGCTGGGCATGCGCAGGCTCTGGATCAAGGACGACCGGGGCAACCCGACGCATTCGTTTAAGGACCGGGTCGTCGCGGTGGCGCTGGCCGCCGCGACCGAGATGGGTTTCAAGGTGCTGGCCTGCCCGTCGACCGGCAACCTGGCCAACGCGGTCGCCGCCGCGGCGGCGCGGGCCGGCATCCGTTCGGTGGTGCTTGTGCCCGCCGACCTGGAGCTGCAGAAGATCATCACCACCGCGGTCTACGGCGGCACGTTCGTCACCGTGGACGGCACCTACGACGACGTGAACCGGCTGGCGTCCGAGCTTGCGGGCGATCATCCGGACTGGGCGTTCGTGAACGTGAACGTGCGGCCCTATTACGCCGAGGGGTCCAAGACGCTCGGCTTCGAGATCGCCGAGCAGCTCGGCTGGCGGCTCCCCGAGCAGGTCGTGGTGCCGATCGCCTCGGGCGCGCAGTTGGTGAAGGTGGATAAGGGCTTCGCTGAGCTGACCTCGCTCGGCCTGGTGGCTGAGACACCGTGGCGGGTGTTCGGGGCCCAGGCGACGGGGTGCGCGCCGGTATCGGCCGCGTTCGCCGCCGGGCACGACGTGGTGCGCCCGGTCCGGCCGTCCACCATCGCCAAGTCGCTGGCCATCGGCAACCCCGCCGACGGGCCGTACGTGCTCGACGTGGTCCGGCGCACCGGCGGGGCGATCGCCGACGTCAGCGACGAGGAGGTCGTCGACTCGATTCGGCTGCTGGCCGAATGCGAGGGCATCTTCGGCGAGACCGCGGGCGGCGTCACCCTGGGCGTGCTGCGCAAGCTGCTGGCCGGCGGCCAGCTCGACCCGGAGGCCGAGACCGTGATCATAAACTCGGGCGACGGGCTGAAGACCCTTGACGCGGTCGCCTCGGCGGTGCGGATCCCCGCCCCGATCAAGCCCACTCTCGAAGCGTTCCAGGAGGCAGTGCCGTGACCGTCAACGTTCGCATCCCCACCATCCTGCGTTCCTACACCGGCGGTGCGGCGGAGGTGGCGGCGTCCGAAGGTACGCTCCGCGACGTCATCGCCGGCCTGGACGCCAGCTACCCGGGCCTGGGCGGCCGGATCATCGATGACGGCGGCAAGCTGCGCCGGTTCGTCAACGTGTACGTGGGTGACGAAGACGTCCGTTTCGCGCAGGGGCTTGATACGCACGTTGCGGCTGGGACGAGGGTATCTGTCATTCCCGCGGTCGCAGGCGGCGCGCCCGAGGCTGTGACCAACGTAGGTCAGATGGCGTGATTGGCGGGTAAGTGGCGTCAGGCGCGCTCGGTACAAGGTAGGGTCAAAACCGGTCGCCGTCGGACGGGGACGGGGTTCGTGCGCATCGCGTACGCAGCCGTTCTCACCTGGTGGGATCGACGGGTTCCGCGGTGACAAGGGCGGGGCTCGAGGCCCGAGCGCAGTTAGGGAGTTGTTTGGAATGGCTCAGGGCACCGTCAAGTGGTTTAACCCGGACAAGGGATACGGCTTCATCGCCGTCGACGGTGGCAAGGACGTGTTCGTCCACTTCTCCGCGATCCAGTCGGATGGATATCGCTCTTTGGAAGAGGGACAACGGGTCGAGTTCGAGATCACGCAGAGCGATCGGGGCGCGCAGGCCGACAAGGTTCACGTGGTCCCTTAGGTTCGCTAGCGGCTCCGGGTTCGCCCGGGTCGCAGTTCGGCCCGGCCCTACCGGGGCCGGGCCGAACTGATTTCGCCACGTCTCTTAGCTTGGCGGCGTTTCCGCCCCGGCTGGACGTGAGTCGTAAGGTCAGCGTCAGCCTGCCCGGATGACAGCAGGCGGCGCGCTCTTTTGCCCACCCGTGGCAGCCCGGCTGTCTCGGCTTTTACCTCGGGCGTTTGCACTCTCCCTATGAGAGTGCTAAACATAGTGCTGGCACTCTCCTTATGCGAGTGCCAGCACTATGGCGGGATCGGGCGATGAGGTACCGGCCTCGCGGCAGGAAAGGACTGACCGCGGGAGGTGCCGTCCGTCGCGGGCGTCGGCTCGATCCGCGCGTTACGCCACGGAGGACTGGAGCCTATGGCAGCCAAGATGATCGCGTTTGACGAGGAAGCCCGGCGCGGCCTCGAACGCGGTATGGACCAGCTCGCCAACGCCGTGAAGGTAACTCTCGGCCCTAAGGGCCGCAACGTGGTACTCGAGAAGAAGTGGGGAGCCCCCACGATCACCAACGATGGCGTGTCCATCGCCAAGGAGATCGAGCTCGAGGACCCGTGGGAGAAGATCGGCGCCGAGCTTGTCAAGGAAGTAGCGAAGAAGACCGACGACGTGGCCGGAGACGGCACGACGACGGCTACCGTGCTGGCCCAGGCGCTGGTGCGCGAGGGCCTGCGCAACGTCGCGGCGGGCGCCAACCCGATGTCGCTCAAGCGCGGCATCGAGGCGGCGGTCGAGCGGGTGAGCGAGGAGCTTTCCAAGCTCGCCAGGGACGTGGAGACCAAGGAGCAGATCGCCTCCACCGCCTCCATCTCGGCCGGCGACACGGCCATCGGCGAGATGATCGCCGAGGCCATGGACAAGGTCGGCAAGGAAGGTGTCATCACCGTCGAGGAGTCCAACACCTTCGGCCTCGAGCTTGAGCTCACCGAGGGCATGCGCTTCGACAAGGGATACATCGCCCCTTATTTCGTCACCGATCCGGAGCGGCTCGAGGCCGTCCTCGAGGACCCGTACATCCTCGTGGTCAACTCCAAGATCTCGGCGAACAAGGACCTGCTCCCGCTGCTCGACAAGGTGGTGCAGTCCGGCAAGTCGCTGGTCATCCTCGCCGAGGACGTCGAGGGCGAGGCCCTGGCGACCCTGGTCGTGAACAAGATGCGCGGCCTGTTCAAGTCGGTGGCCGTCAAGGCCCCTGGCTTCGGCGACCGCCGCAAGGCCATGCTCGGTGACATCGCCATCCTGACCGGTGGCCAGGTCATCAGCGAGGAAGTCGGCCTGAAGCTGGAGAACGTCGACCTCGACGTGCTCGGCCGGGCCCGCAAGGTCGTGGTCACCAAGGACGAGACGACGATCGTCGACGGCGCTGGCGACGCCGAGCAGATCTCCGGCCGGGTCAACCAGATCCGCACCGAGATCGACAACACCGACTCGGACTATGACCGGGAGAAGCTGCAGGAGCGGCTGGCCAAGCTGGCCGGCGGCGTCGCCGTCATCAAGGCGGGGGCGGCCACCGAGGTCGAGCTGAAGGAGCGCAAGCACCGCATCGAGGACGCGGTGCGCAACGCCAAGGCCGCGGTCGAGGAAGGTGTTGTCCCCGGTGGCGGCGTCGCGCTGCTGCAGGCGGGCAAGAACGCCTTCGAGAAGCTCGACCTGTCGGGCGACGAGGCGACCGGCATGAAGATCGTGCGCCGGGCGCTGGAGGAGCCGCTCAAGCAGATCGCGGTGAACGCCGGCCATGAGGGCGGCGTGGTGGTCGAGAGGGTCAAGACGCTGCCCGCGGGCCAGGGCCTGAACGCCGCGACCGGTGAGTACGTCGACATGTTCAAGGCCGGGATCATCGACCCCGCAAAGGTCACCAGGTCGGCGCTGCAGAACGCGGCTTCGATCGCGGGCCTGTTCCTCACCACGGAGGCCGTGATCGCGGAGAAGCCGGAGAAGGACAAGGCCCCCGCCGCCCCAGGCGGCGGAGACATGGACTTCTGATTCTCCGCACAGCAACACCGTTTCACCCAGACGGCCCGGGGCTCGCCCCGGGCCGTCTGCATTTTCCGGCCCGGCCCAGCACATCGATGCGGGTGCGGCCGGATCCCGCAGAACGTGGTGGAAGTTTCTTGAAACCGGCAAAACACGTAGACCCGGCGATAACGAAGCTACGATCCGGCGTCCCGGACCGATAGCCTTAGAAATGCCCATAGCATCCTGTCGGTCGCATGATCGCTGGCTGTTGTTAGTTCTTTCTCTTCAACGTGAGGTCTGCGCGTGCCAACCGGCAAGGTCAAGTGGTATGACTCCGATAAGGGGTATGGCTTTCTCGCCCGTGACGACGGAGGCGAGGTCTTCGTGCATTCATCGGCGCTGCCCTCGGGGACGACCGCGCTGCGGCAGGGGCAGCGGGTGGAGTTCGGGGTCGCTGAGGGACGCAGGGGAGCCCAGGCGCTGCAGCTGCGGGTCCTGGAGCCTCCGCCGACGGTCGCCGCGGTCAGGCAGGCTGGCAAGAAGCCGGACGAGATGATCGTGATCATCGAGGACCTGATCAAGCTGCTCGATGAGGTGTCGACGACCTACCGTCGGGGCAAGCACCCGGAGGCCCGCGACGCGAAGAAGATCGCCGCCGTGCTCCGCGCCGTCGCCGACGACATCGAGCCCTGACCGCTAGCGGTCCCGCCGGGTGCGGGGCGGCGGGGGTGGTTCGTTCATCCGCTGCGCGAGCACCCGCCGTCGGCGCCTGCTGACCAGCGTGACCAGCGCGGCGGTCAGGCACCCGGCCGGGATGGCCAGCCCGGCCTGGCCGTTGTTCAGCATCGAGACGAGCACGCCGACCAGGCTGCCGGCCACGTTCGACACCTGGTTCAGCGTCTCGGAGACCGCGAACGCCGACGACCGGATCTCCTCGCCGATTTCGCGCTGCACCGTGGAGTCCAGCGACAGCTTGGCCAGCCCGGCGGCGAGCGCGGCGGTGAACGCCACGGCGATGGCCGCTTCCAGGCTGAAGAACCAGGCG
>Ga0209839_10001747_pt1 | contig 10948 bp, 8 predicted proteins | sample OrgsoiDNA2013050_FD_185800 | JGI IMG/M metagenome (GOLD analysis project Ga0209839, IMG submission 185800) | Permafrost soil microbial communities from the Arctic, to analyse light accelerated degradation of dissolved organic matter (DOM) -... | ecosystem: Environmental > Terrestrial > Soil >... | reverse complement strand
CTGCTATGTGCTATTACTCTGATTTGAGCACATGACGGATGCTTGTAACTGACCTTTAACCGAACAAGCTGCCTGAGCAGGCAGCTTCCGGTCAAGAGCCGCCTTCTCGGCCAAAAGCTTTGCGTATGAAGAAACAGCAGTAACTTTTTTTGATGGCCGGCTGGTTTTGCTATCGCGCGTCCGCGTGGTGCCGGGCATGATGGTGAATCACGCCCGCGGAGGCAATGGAGCACTTAACATATGCCAGGACAGCTGGATAATTTTGGAAAAGGCTTGAAAAAGGAGGTACGTCCCCTTAGGGCTCGCATCGACGGGTATGCGAGTGGCGAGGTGACGGCCCTGTTCCGCGAATATACCGAGACCCGGTCCATGGCCGCGCTTAACCAGTTCGACGATCAGGTTCGGGCGGGGTTTCGCGAGGCGCGGCGGTCTCACCGTAAAGTCCGTTCCCGCCCTCACGTGCCGCCATTCTGGATCTTTGCCGTTCTGGTCGTCGCCAGCTTTGCTGTCATACTCGTACTGCTATATTTCCCTATTATTTCGGCCAAGCCGCTTTCGAGCAGCACAAAGCAGGCAGTAGCGCGGGGGAGTATGGTCCGGCCGGAGCTTAACCCGGCAAAAAACTGGACCATCGCGAACCCGGCGATCAGCGGAAGCCCCCCTTTTAGCGCTGGCGGGCATCAGGTGCTGCCTCTTAAGGCGGCGCCCGCTATTTCGCACCACGGATCTGCATCGCACCACGGATCTGCATCGCACCACGGATCTGCATCGCACCACGGATCTGCTTCACACCACGGATCTGCTTCACACCACGGATCTGCTTCACACCACGGATCTGCATCACCCCTCGGATCTGCTTCATCTCCAGGATCCGCTTCAGCTCCGGGATCTGCGTCCCCCCCTGCGCCGCCCTCGGGATCTGCGTCGCCTCCGGGATCCGTGGCCCCCCCGGGACCGACGTCTCCGCCGGAATCCACGTCTCCCCCGGGATCCACCACGCAGGTCCTTCCGTCGTCGGGGACCGGGCCTTCCCGGTGACGGCCGCAGGCGTGCTCGTCACCGTCGTGCCATCGCCTGCACGCCCGCGATGAACAGGTCGATGCCGAACCGGTAGTGGAACTCCGGCTCCACGTCCGTCATCTCCGGCGCGCACTCCACCAGCCGCGGGTACCGCGCGAGCGGCAGCATCGCGAACTGCAACTGCTTGCGCCGCTGAACTTCCGCGCGCTCGTCCGCCGACAGCCCCGGGTCGACATCGGGCTCAAAGCCCGGTTCGCTCATGACGAGCGTGAGGCCCGTCCACAGCGCGCTGCGGGCGATCTCGCTGGCGTACTGCGCGCCGAACCCGGCGCTGCGCAGCACCTCCAGTGCGACCTCGGTGGCGTGCAGGAAGGCCTCGCTCTGCTTCTCGTGGCTCAGCACCAGCTGGGCCGCCGCCGGATGGGCCCGCAGCACCCGGACTAGTGACTCCAGCAGACCCCTGAGCTGGTCCGCCCAGGGCGCCGCGGGTCGACCGCGACGTCAATCTCGCTCCAGACCTGGTCCGCCAGCGCCACCAGCAGCTCGTCCTTGCCAGCCTCGATACCCTGCACACCATGGCCGGGCTGTGACAGCGTGGTAGGCGGCTCACCCGGACCCGGTTCAGCTCAGCGTGGACAGGTCCATCGCGCTGGATTCGCTCAGACCGTCCAGGACGGTCACGGTCGCCCAGCCCTGGCGGACCAGGGCGAGGTCGGTGTCGGCGCCGGGCTCCGCGTCGAGTTGGGAGAACGTGATGGGGATGAAGCCCTCGCCTGCCTCGCCGATGAGCGCCCGCGCGACCCGGTAGGAGGCCAGCCGCGCTGCGTGCAGCCCGCGGAGCTGGTCTGCGGGCCGGTCGGGCACGTTCACGTTCGCGACGGCGGGAATCCCGGCGCGCGGCAGGAACCACTCGAGCGCGCGGGCCGTGGCCAGCGCGGCGGTGTCCCAGTGCTGGGGCCGGTCCGACGCGAGCGATACCGCCATGGCCGGCAGGCCCGCCGCCGCGGCGGTCAGTGCCGCGCCGACCGTTCCGGAGTGCAGGATGGCCCGCCCGATGTTCGGCCCGCGGTTGATGCCCGCCAGCACGATGTCCGGCGGCGGCCCGAAGGCGCCGTGCGAGCCTACGAAAACGATCATCGCCGGCGACGCCTGCACCGCGACCGTGGGCACGCCTTCCAGACCGTCCAGCGTCCGGTCCGCGACCAGCAGGCGGCCGCCCGCCGCCAGCCCGGACATCGCGGCACTGGCGCCGCTCCGCTCCCCGTCCGGCGCCGCGACGGTCACCTTCAGCCCGGCCGCGACGGCGACCTGCGCCAGCGTGCGCAGCCCGGCGCTGTCAATTCCGTCGTCGTTGGTGATCAGTGCGCGCATGAGGTCATATAAGCACCCGGCGCGGCCAGCCCTCGCCCGGGGTGCGCCCGGGAGCCGGGCCTGCGGCCGGCTACGTGAACAGGCCGCGGATGTCGTCGGCATCCAGGCTGGCCCCGAAGGCGTTCCCGTCGTCCATGACGCTGGAGAACAGCGCGGCTTTGCGTGCCTTGAGCGCCATGACCTTCTCCTCGATGGTGTCCCTCGCGATGAGCCGGTACACCATGACGTTGCGGGTCTGCCCGATGCGGTGGGTCCGGTCGACGGCCTGCTCCTCCGTCGCGGGATTCCACCACGGGTCAAGCAGGAAGCAGTAGTCGGCCTCGGTCAGGTTCAGGCCGAACCCGCCTGCCTTCAGGCTGATCAGGAACACCGGGGCGGTCCCGTCCTTGAACTGCCCGATCACTGCGGCCCGGTCCGTCGTCTTGCCATCCAGGTAACAGTGACCGATGCCCTCGACGGCCAGGCGCTCCCGCACGATACGAAGGAAGCCGGTGAACTGGCTGAAGACCAGCGCCCGGTGCCCGCCGCCGATGACGTTCCGCAGCTGTTCGACCATAGCGTCGATCTTGCTGCTCGGAAGGTCGAGGTGCTCGCCGTCGACGAGGCCGGCGTGCAGGCTCAGCTGGCGCAGCAGGGTGAGCGAGCGCAGGATGGTGAACCGGTTGCGCTGCAGGTCATCGACCAGCCCGAGGACCTTCTGCCGTTCCCGCTGCAAATGCCGTTGATAGATCGTGCGGTGCCGCGGATGCAGGTCCACCTCGAGCACCTGCTCCTGCTTGTCGGGCAGGTCAGCAGCCACCCGCTCCTTCGTGCGGCGCAGGACCAGCGGCCGGATCCGGCGGCGCAGCTGCGCGAGGAGCTCCGGCTGGCCGCCGTTCTCGATCGGGCGGGCATAGAAATCGCGGAACCGGGCCGGCCGCGGGAACAGTCCCGGCGCGGTGATCGACAACAGCGACCACAGCTCCATCAGATTGTTCTCCATCGGGGTGCCGGTGATAGCGAGCTTGAACGGCGCGGGCAGTTTCCGGGCACACTGGTACGCCTTCGACTGGTGGTTCTTGACGAACTGGGCCTCGTCGAGCAGCAGGCCGGACCAGTCCGTGGCCGCGTAGGCGTCGTAGTCGAGCCGGAGCAGCGTGTACGAGGTCACCACCACGTCGGCGCCGTCGATGATGTCGCCCAGGCTCTGGCCGCGTTTGCGCAGTGTGCCGGATATCCCCGCCACGGTCAGGTCCGGGGCGAACCGGGCGGCTTCGGTGACCCAGTTCGCCGTGACGCTCGTCGGCGCGACGATGAGAAACGGCGCGAGCCCCGGCTGAGCCTGCCTGGCGTGGCAGATCAGCGCCAGCGACTGCAGCGTCTTACCCAGTCCCATGTCGTCGGCCAGGATGCCGCCGAGCTGGTGCTCCCACAGGAACGCCAGCCAGCCGAACCCGTCGGCCTGGTACGGCCGCAGCGTGGCGCGCAGCGCCGTGGGCAGGGGCTTGGGCTCGACGGAGCCGAGCGCCAGAAGGCCGCCAACCTGACGCTGCCACGCCTGCGCCTGGGTCTCGATGACGCCGAGCGCGGCAAACTCCTCCCATAGCCCCGCCTGGAACCGGCTGATCCGCAAGGGGCCGTCCGTCGTGTCGGGCGCGTCCTGCAGCGCACGCGCCTCGTCGATCAGCCGCTGGAGCGCCTGCAGTTCCGGTTTTTCGAGGGAGAAATACGCGCCGTCGGCCAGGAGCAGATGCGAATGATTCCGGTTCAGGGCGACGAACAAATCCGTGAACGGGACCTCATGTCCCTCAACGGTGACGGTGACGCCGAGATCGAACCAGTCGGTCTCGCCGGCCACGTCGCCGGCCGAGACGCTTATTCTCAGTGAGTCGCCCGCCTCACGGTATTCAGCGGGCTCACCGGTGATCTCGACGGTGACGCCCGGGTGCCCGTCCAGCAGCGGCAGGACCTCCGTGCTGAACCGCATGGTGCGCAAGTCCCGGAGGGTCGCGCCCGGAACGAGCGGTGCGCTGGCCTTCATGTTGCGCAGGCCGAACGCCTCCAGCCCGACGTCGAGGCCCGCCACGATGGCGTGCTCGGCCTGCAGATCCCGGTACCCGGGATCCCCGTCCGGGGACAGGGGGGCACGGCGCCGGGACTCGCCGACCTCGTAGGCCCACTCCCAGCGCAGATCCAGCTCGTGGCCGGCGCCGTAGGACGCGCGCAGCACCAGCGTGGGGTCCGGGAGCGCCGGAGGAGTGAACGAGCCGTCGGAGGAGATCACCCTGGCCAACTGGCGCAGCCGGGGGTAATACCCGTCGCGGAACCGGGCGTGGTCCCCGGCGGGAACCTGCAGCTGCCGAGCGTCCAGCGCCAGCCGCTGCAGCGACGGCGGGACTCCACTGGCGAGCCGGGCGATGCACAGCGGCCAGTCACCGCGGTCGGCTCCTGGCGCCAGGTCAGCTCTGGGCGCCAGGCCTGCCCGGGGCGGCACATCCTCGCGGTTCGTGTAGACCAGCCCATGACCATCCGGCCCGATGAACGCGACGGGGATGGCGTCGATGGAGGTCTCGCCGATGACCACTTCGGGGGTGATCAGGAGCGTGCCCGCACGGCCGGTGACGTCCAGGCACAGCTCCGCGTGCCGGTAAGAGTCCAGCGGGCCGAGCCGCTTCCGTGCGTGAACCAGGTGGAGGCCGATCTCCTCCGCCTCGTCCAGCAGCGGCCAGAGGCGCGTGGACTCGAACGCCGACAAGGCGATCGTCCTTTCCTCCCCGTAGGAGTAGGAGGAGACGAAGGGCTGGCCGCCCGATCTGTAGAGGGCGTAGAACTCTTTCAGCCACCGGATGTGCGAGGCCCGGTAGTCGCCGGAGTACTGCAGATTGCCCAGCTGAGACCAGCTCAGGCCGCCGGCCACCCAGCCGTTCTTTCCCGGTCGCACCAGGCGGCCAAGCAACTGCGGCAGCGGATCCGGCCCGGTCCGGCGGCTCCAGGGCAGGGACTGGGGAACAGACAGGGTGAGCTCGATCGCCAGCAGGTTACTGGCCGCCGTGCCCGGCAGGCCCGCGGCGCCCGGCGGGCCAGCCTTCCCGGATGTCAGCAGCGAGGCCAGCGACTGCTCCCACATCGCGTGGCCTGCGCCGGCGGTCGCCTTGTCCCCGGGGCCGCCCGTCTCTTTCGCGTGCCCGCTGCCATCGGGGCGGAGCGCGCCGGTGGCGGTCAGCACCAGCGCGACGACGTGCTTGCAGTTGAACCTGACCGGGCAACTGCATTCGCCCTGCTCGAACCGGTGAACTAGCCCGTCGGCGGACGAGAAGCGCGCCGTCGTCGTATAGAGGTTGCCGTACTGGCCGCGCACCGTCCCGGCCAGGGCTCCGGCCGACAGTTTCCACAGCGCGCGCACGACCGCGTGCTGCCGCACGTACTGCACGCCCCGCTCATAGGCGCCCGGGTCGACCGCTTCCGCCAGGCTGGCGGGGTCGATGTCGACCTCCACGTCACGCTGCACGCTGCCGACGCTACCCACCCCCACTGACACTGACGCTGAACTTGCCATGCTGCCAGAACGTTTTCGCGGCGACAGCTGATTACCCGGGCCGTAACGACGACCAGGAACCGGTAGGCCATGCCACCTGCATGCACGGCGCATGCAAAGGGATACAGCGGTACTCAGAAGAGGCGGAGCGAGTCGTCATCGGTGCCGCGCATGGCCTCGTAGTCGAGGGTGACACAGCGGATGCCGCGATCGGTGGCGAGCACGCGGGCCTGCGGTTTGATCTCCTGGGCGGCGAAGATGCCCCGAACCGGCGCGAGCAGCGGATCCCGGTTGAGCAGCTCCAGGTAGCGGGTGAGCTGTTCCACGCCATCGATCTCGCCGCGGCGCTTGATCTCGACCGCGACGCTCGTGCCGGTGGCGTCCTTGCACATCAGGTCGACCGGGCCGATGGGCGTCGGGTACTCGCGCCGGACCAGCCGCCAGCCGTCCCCGAGCAGTTGCACCTGCGCCGCGAGCAGCGCCTGAAGGTGTGATTCCACCCCGTCCTTGACCAGCCCCGGGTCGACGCCCAGGTCGGCCGAGAAGTCGCTCAGGGTCTCCTCGATCGTGACGGCCAGGGTCTCGCCCGCCTTATTCGTCACCGTCCAGCGCCCCGGCTTCTCGGTCAGCCGGCACGGCGGTGACATCCAGTTCAGTGGCTTATAGGAGCCGCCGTCGGAGTGCACGAGGACCGAACCGTCAGCCTTGACGATGAGCAGCCGGAGAGCCAAGGGGAGGTGAGCGGTGAGCCGGCCGACGTAGTCGACGCTGCACCGCGCGATGACGAGCCGCACGGAACGCCACTGTAGCCCGGCTGGTCCAGCCGCGGCGCCTGGCCGGCGATTGACACATAAAGTATCGACCGTGAGCCCGCGCAGATCCCGCCGCCCGCGACCGGACGTACCCCTCCCGTTGGGTCCCGAGCGCGCCGAATCGTGGTCCGACGGGGACTGGATCGTCCGCCAGATCCCTGGCGCCGCCGCGACCAAGGCCTACCGCTGTCCCGGCTGCGATCAGGAAATACCAGTTGGCACGGCGCACGTCGTGGCCTGGCCGGCCGAGGCGCCCGGAGTCGACCTGCGGCGGCACTGGCACCGGACCTGCTGGAACCGGCGGCTGAACCGGCGGCCGGGCTCGGCCCGCCGTGGCTGACTTCACCGTAGCGAACGCCGAACGGAAAGGAACGACCATGCCGCTCTTCGACCTGACGGGCAAGAAGGCGTTTGTGACGGGGGCCTCGCGGGGTATCGGCCGGGTGATCGCGGCCGCGTTCGCCGAGGTCGGCGCCGACGTCGCGCTCGTCGCGCGGAGCGAGGACGGACTGCGGGAGACGGCCCGCCAGGTGACCGGCCATGGCCGCACCGCGGTGGTCATCCCGGCGGACGTGACCCGGGAGGAGGCGGTGTCCGCCGCCGTTCAGGAGGCGATTGCCGCGCTGGGGCACCTGGACATCGTGGTGAACAACGCCGGCGGCAGCGACTTCATGGCCACCTTCCTCGACACGCGGCTGGACGGCTGGCACAAGATCATGCGGCTCAATCTGGACTCCGCGGTGTACGTCTGCCACGCGGCCGGGCCGCATCTCGTGGAGCGGGGGACCGGCTCGGTGATCAACGTCGCGTCCGTCGGCGGGCTGGGCGGTGCCCCTCTCCTGTCGCACTACGGTGCGGCCAAGGCCGCCGTCGTCTCGCTCACGAAGTCTCTCGCGGTGGAGTGGGCGGCCCATGGCGTCCGGGCCAACGCGCTGTGCCCCGGCTGGACCGCGACCGACCTCAACCGCAACCTGTGGGGGAACGAGGAGGCGAGCCGGGCCACGATCGCCGCGGTCCCGATGGGCCGCTGGGGCCGCGCCGAGGAGATGGCAGGCCCGGCCGTGTTCCTGGCCAGCGAGGCGTCCTCGTACATGACGGGGCAGGTGCTGATCGTCGACGGCGGCCAGACGGTCATCTGACCACGGTGAAGGGCCAGGTCCCCGCTCCGGGGCCTGGCCCTTCACCGTGTGGTGGCGCGGCTGCGATCGCAGCGCCGTTACCGGGTTCTTACTACTCGGTCCACCAGTCCTCGTCGTCCGGCGCCTTGCCGTTGGCGGGCTGCTTGGCGCCGTTGGGGACACCGCTGCGGGCGGCCTGGCCGGCCGGAGCCGGAGCCGGGCGCTGCACCGGGGCCTGGACCGTGACCGCAGGCTTGTGTGCTTCCTGCGGGGGAGCCTGCGGAGCGGGAGCCGGGGGGCGAGGCGCTTCCGCGCCGATGGCCTGGCGCGACGGGGCCGCGTGCACGGCCGCGTCGTCCATTCCCGGGACCCCGCCGCCGAGCAGCTGGCGCAGCTGGGCGAGGTGGCTGCTGATGCTGTCCTTCTGGCGGGTGAGGTCGTCGACCTGGCGCTGCGCCGCGGCGCGGGAGCGTTCGGCTTCGGACTTCGTCTCGGACAGCAGGTGATCCGCTTGGCTCTTGGCCTGGCTGACGATCTGGTCCGCGTTCTTCTTGGCGTTGCTGACCAGCTGCTTGGCGTGCTGGTCAGCGTCGCGCCGGGTCTGCTCGGCCTGGGCGCTCGCCTTGGCGGCCCGCTGCTCGGCCGTCGAAGCGCGCTGCTCGGCCTCGGAGACGAGCTTCTGGGTCGCGGCCTGTGCGGCGGAGAGACGCTCGGCCTCCTGCCGTTCGGCCTCTTCCCGGCGCGCGGCGAGCTGGATCTCGAACTCGGCTTCGGCCTGCGCCCGCTGTGCTTCGCTCTCCTCGAGGATCCGCTGGGCCTGGCTGCGCATCTCGTCAGCCTGGCGCTTGGATGTGGTGAGGATCTCGTCGCGTTCCCGCTTGGCGGACGCCTTGAGCTGAGCCACTTCGCGCTCGGTGGTGGTCCGCAGCTTGGCAATGTCGCGCTCCACCGCCGCCCGCTTCTCGGCGATCTCGTGATCCGCCGTCGCGCGCAGCTTGGCGACCTCACGCTCGGTCGTCGAGGTGAGCTCGTCGGACTCGCGCCGTGCACCCGTCCTGATGGAGTCGGCCTCACGCTCCGCCGCACCACGCTGGTCGTCGGTCTCACGCTTGGCGATCGCCCGCAGTTCCGCCGCCTCGTTCTCGGCGGAGGCGCGCACCTCGGCGGCGTCTACCTTCGACGCGGCCTTGATCTCGTTGGCCTCGGACCGGGCCGCCTGGACAAGCTCGGTGGCCTGTTCCTCGGCGAGCCTGAGCAACTGCTCGATCCGTGCCCCCAGGCCGGAGTAGGTGGGGCGCTCCTGCTCCTGCAGCTGCCGGTGAGCATCGCCAAGCTCCCGGTGCATGACCTGGACTTGATCCTTGTGTTGGCGCAAATCCCCCTCAAGCTGGGCGAGATGCTCGTTGACCTGCTGGGGGTCGTAGCCGCGCATCACCTTGGCGAATTCGCGTGGCTGGCTGTCTTCAAAGAAATTCGTGAGCTGTGCGTCAATGTCCGATTGCATGTGGCCTAACCCTGTTGGACGGAACGGCAGGCGGGGGACAGATGAGCATCTCGCCGCCCGATCAGTCCGGCTCAGCCGCCGGCACAACGGCCGTTACCTGCGCCCGGTCGTTACGGACTTCTGCGATTTTCTCACCTGGTAGCAGGCAGACTACTCCGCCTTTGGGACGTTGTCGGTTCCTTCGGACTTCCCAGGGGTGGATTCTCTGGACTCGCCGTCATGCTTCCGGTCGATTGGCATCATAACGGACATTGATCGTATATCTTCCCTGCTGAGAGGGCACTTTCGGGTCGCCGCCGACGGTCGCGCGTGAGCCCGGTGGTACGCCTGAGGTACGGGTGTCCTCGGTTGGGACGGCCGGTCGCGCCCCGCCGCCGGGCCGGCTGGACCCGGCCCGCGGCGGCGCAGGCGTGCCCTGGGCGGCCCGACTGTGTTTTGGTCACGGACGCCGGGGTACGGCCAGTCGTCCCGAATTCGCCCCTTTGAGCCCGCTGCGCCCGCTAATCCGCCAGCGGATGCTCGACCAGTTCGGTCAGCACCCCCCCGAGGTCCGCCGGATGGAGGAAGGCGATCGAGGCGCCCATGGACCCGTGCCGGGGACGCTCGTCGACGAGCCGGATTCCGGTCGCGCTGATCGCTGCGAGCGCGGCGCGGACGTCGGTGACCCCGTACCCGATGTGATGAATTCCCTCCCCGCGCCGGGCGAGGAACTTCCCGACCGGTGAATCCGGCCCGAGCGGCTCCAGCAGCTGGATATAGGAGCCCAAAGCCAGAAAGCCTCCCGGGGGCGCCCACTCCACGGCTGTCCCGGCCGCGGCCCGCGGGTCGGGGCCGGCGGGCGGGCCGGCCTGGGCCGGGCCCGGATCTGCCGTCGCGACCAGCAGCATGGCCTCCCGGACACCCTGCTCCTCGTGAACTTCCCGGGCCGTCACCGTGAGGCCGAACGTCGAGCAGTACAGCTCGATCTTTTCCTCCAGGTCACGGCAAGCGATCCCGACATGGTCGATATGGGTCAGCATGATCGGCAACAACCTCCTGCTGTGATGACAGCAGAAACTGCACTCCCTTGGCCAGGCCGGGTCGCCGGGCCGGGGTGTGGGCCGGGGTGTGGGCCGGGTCACGGTCGGGGTTCGGGGAGCCTCCTGGTGGCTATGTATCGTGAAGGACCGCGCCCGGGCAGGCGGTACGGCGCGGGATAAGGAGGTATCGGGATGAGCGAGGCCCTGGCCAGCAATACAGCAATCCCCGCCGGGCGTGAGCCCGTCATCGTCAGCGGGGCCAGGACGGCGATCGGCCGCCTCCTCGGCTCACTCGCCGGTTTTTCCGGCGCGGAGCTCGGTGGCGCCGTGATCAAGGCGGCCCTGCAGCGCGCGGGCCTGCCCGGTGACCAGGTTGACTACGTGATCATGGGCCAGGTGCTCCAGGCGGGGGCGGGCCAGATTCCCGCGCGGCAGGCAGCCGTGGCCGGTGGCATCCCGATGACCGTCCCGGCGCTCACGGTCAACAAGGTCTGCCTGTCCGGCCTGGACGCCATCGCGCTCGCCTCCCAGCTGGTGCGGCTGGGCGAATGCGACGTCGTGGTGGCCGGTGGTATGGAGTCGATGACCCA
>Ga0209839_10001745_pt1 | contig 10951 bp, 7 predicted proteins | sample OrgsoiDNA2013050_FD_185800 | JGI IMG/M metagenome (GOLD analysis project Ga0209839, IMG submission 185800) | Permafrost soil microbial communities from the Arctic, to analyse light accelerated degradation of dissolved organic matter (DOM) -... | ecosystem: Environmental > Terrestrial > Soil >... | reverse complement strand
GCGGTGACCAGCACGGACCTGACGACAAGGGTGTCCAGCAGCACGCCGAACGCGACCGCGAAGCCCAGCTCGGCCAGGAAGGTGACCGGCAGCGTGCTGAGCGCGGCGAAGGTGCCGGCCAGCACGAAGCCCGCCGAGGTGATGACCCCGCCGGTCGCCGCCAGCCCGGTCAGCGCGCCGTGACGCGGTCCGCTTTTGCCTGCTTCCTCCCGCACCCGGGTCATCAGGAAGATGTTGTAGTCGATGCCCAGGGCGACCAGGAACACGAACACGAACAGCGGGAACGAGTTGTCCGCGTTGCCGTAGTTGAACACGTGATTGAAGAACAAGGAGCTAACGCCAAGCGACGCGGCGAACGACAGCACGACGGTGGCGACGAGCATGATCGGTGCGACCAGCGCGCGCAGCAGCAGCCCCAGGATCACGAACACCAGCACCAGGATGATCGGGATGATCACCTTCCGGTCATGGTCCGCGGCGCGCGCGATGTCCAGCGTGACCGCGGTATTGCCGCCCACCATCGCGTCCGCCCCGGGAACCGCGTGCACGGCGGCCCGGACCCGGTCGATCGCGGCGAACGCTGCCTGGCTGTCCGGTGCCGAGGTGAGCGTGCCCTGCAGCCAGGCGTGGCCGGCCCTGATCACCGGAGGGGTCACGCCGGTGATCCCGGGCGTGGCCTTGAAGGCCGCCTCGACCTGGGCCGCCTGCGGCTCGTTGGCGACCACGATCACCGGCTGCCCGGCGCCGGCCGGGAAGTTCTGGTCGATGACCGTCTGCCCGGCCACCGAGTCCGGGTGGTGGCCCACGAAGGACTCGGCGGCGGTCAGGCCGCTGGCCCTCAGGCCAAGCAGGCCGAGCGCCATCACGCCGAGCACCACGGCGGTCGTCACCCAGACCACCCGCGGCCTGGCCGCGATGCGCCGGCCCACCCCGGCCCAGATGCCCCTGGTGGTCGGCTCGGCCGAGCCAAATGTGGGCTTGACCGGCCAGAATACCCAGCGCCCGCAGATCACCAGCAGGGCCGGCAGCAGCGTCATCATGGAAACCAGCGCCACCCCGACGCCGATGGCCAGCACCGGTCCCAGGCTCTTGGTGGAGTTCAGCTCGGCCGCCGACAGCGTCAGCAGGGCGAGGATCACGGTACCCGCGCTGGCGATGATGGCAGGCCCGGCCCGGCGCAGCGCGAGGGCCATCGCCTCGTGCCGGTCCTCGTGCCGGCGCAGTTCCTCCCGGTACCGGGCGGTCAGCAGCAGCGCATAGTCGGTTCCCGCACCGAACACCAGCACGTAGAGGATGCCGGCGCTCTGTGCGTTGACGGTCAGGCCGGCGTGCGCCGCCAGCAGGTAGATGAGCGCCAGGGCGCTGGTCAGCGCGACGCCCGCGGAGATCACCGGCAGTAGCCACAGAGTCGGGCTGCGATAGGTGATCAGCAGCAGCACGATCACGATGAGCAAAGTGGCGATCAGCAGGGTGCCGTCGATGCCCTTGAACGAGTTGGCCGAATCCGCGGCGCTGCCCAGCGGGCCGGCGATGTGCACGGACAATCCGGCCGCGTTTGCCTGTGCGATGTCGCGCAGGTTGGTCGCCGCGGCCGAGGCGCCATTCCAGCCCTTCGAGCCCAGATTGACGGGCACGATCGTCTCGATCGCCTTGCCGTCGCTGGCAAAGATCGGCCCGGCTATCTGCCCGGGCACGACGCCGGTCACTCCGGCGAACCGCCTGGCGTCAGCGACCGCCTTCGCACGGTCGGCGCTGGTCAGGCCGGAGGACCGGGCATAGACCACGACGCCGGTGAAGATGTTCGGAGACTGAAACTGTGACTGCAGGTCAAGCACCTTGGTCGACTCGGCCTTGGCCGGCAGCCAGGCCGACGAGTCGTTCTTCTCCGCCCCGGTTAGCTTGCCGGACAGCGGCGCGGCCAGGGCCACGATGATCAGCCAGAAGACCAGCACGGCCCATTTGGCCCGGCGTCCACTGGCCATGGTGATGATCGTGCGGGCTCGGCTCATGATGATCCCCTGGTGAGTCGCATGCCTGTTTGCCCCATTGGCTGCTTTGCCCCGTTGGCTGCACTATCCGGCATCACCGCAGGAAAAGTCAAGACATATCTCATGTGTTGGACCGTGTACGGCGCGTACCCCCCGGCTGACCTACCCCGCCCGCCGCGGCGTCCCCGAGCTCAGGAATGCGGTCCGCGTGAGTGGCACCGCCGCAGGACTGCATCTCCTCGCGTGGCTTCCCGACAGGATCGACGAGCAAAAAACGGCGGCGCGGGCCCCGGCGTTCCGGCGTCGGCGTGCACGAACTGCACCGTCACTGCACGGTACAAGCGCCGTCACCACCTGCGCTTCTGCTCGGCTACGCGCTTCCCGCGGCGTCAGAGCTATCAGCAGCTACGATGCTGCTCGCCGACGCCATGGAGGCCAGCACCCGGAATCAGGCGTAAAAGATCCCGTTGCCCGCCACCCCGCTTCCCCTCCGAGCCCGCGGCTCTACGGGGAACATTTTCAGTCGTATTCACCCTGAGAATGCTCCCTATAAAGGCACGATCTGCCCCGCTGCGTCCCCGCGCGTCGGGTCATCCTGCGCGTCCGTGGGCGGGGTTCCTTTTCGCCCGTTGTGGCGTCTTGACGTCCGTGCGTATCCAACGGCGTGCCGACCGGCGCCAGCGACTTCAGCCCGGCCAACTGGGACGCCTACCTGGGCATCGTGGCAGCAGTCCGCCTGGCGCAGCGAAGGGGAGCGGCCCGCAGGGCCATCCAAAATCTAGTGCGGATCTTCGCTCGCTATAACCTGACGGAGCCTGGTGAGCAGGGATTCTTCGGTGAAGGGCTTCTCGATCAGGTTGACGTCCCCCGCCACGATGCCCTTGCTGTCCAGCAGGCCCCGGGTGTACCCCGACATGAACAGCACCTTCACGTCCGGTCGCAGCGTCCGGATCCGCTCGGCGGCTTCTTGCCCGAGCATCTGCGGCATGACGATGTCGGTGACCAGTACGTCTATGCCGCCGTCATGGTTCGTGGCAACCTGGATGGCCTCGCGGCCGTTGGCGGCGGTGATCACCTGGTAGCCGCTACGGGAGAGGATCCTGCGGGTCACCTCCCGCATCGCGGGCTCGTCCTCGACCACGAGAATGGTCTCGCCCGTGCCGCGGCCCGAGGCCGAGGCCGGGGCCGGGGCCCGCGCCGGCACGGCGTCGTGGCCGGTGGCCGGGAGCAGGATGGTGAACGTGGTGCCGATGCCGGGCTCTGAGTAGACCCGCACGTGACCGCGGGCCTGGGTGATGATCCCGTACACGCTGGCCAGGCCCAGGCGGGTGCCCTCGCCCTTAAACTTGGTGGTGAAGAACGGCTCGAACGCGCGGTCGATGACCTCCCTGGTCATTCCGGCGCCGGTGTCGCTCACCTTCAGGCAGGCATACCGGCCGGGCACCAGGCCCGTCCGGCTGGCCGGATCGGTGGCGTCGATGTCGGTGGTGGCGGTTGTCAGCGTCAGCGTGCCGCCCGCCGGCATGGCGTCGCCGGCGTTGACGGCCAGGGTGACCAGGACCTGCTCGATCTGGCCGGGGTCGGCCAGCACCGCGCACAGGTCCGGGTCCAGGCTCGTGGTCAGGACCACGTGCGCGCCTAGGGTGCGGATGAGCAGGTGCTCGACGCCATTGATGACCTCGTTGAGGTTCAGCGGCCGGGGCCGGACGACCTCCCGGCAGGCGAAGGCCAGCAGCTGGTTGGTCATGTCTGCCGCGCGTTCGGCCGCCCGCTGGATCTGCAGGACGTCCTCGCGGACCGACGGCAAGCTCACCTGCGAGCCACCTTTGGCCACCTCCGCGCTGACGAACGCGGCGTAGTTCGAGATGACGGCGAGCAGGTTATTGAAATCGTGGGCCAGCCCGCCTGCCAGCTCGCCGAGGTTCGCCAGCCGCAGGGACTGCTGCAGCTGGCGTTGCATCTTGTCCCGCTCGGCCTGGCCGCGCAGCCGCTCGCGTTCGGCTAGCACCTCCAGCCGCTCGGTCACGTCACGGACCGCCGCCATGACCAGGATGCCGTCGGGGGTGTCGATGACCGACAACGAGATCTCGCCGGGGAACGTGCTGCCATCGCGGCGGCGGCAGGAAGGTTCCGTCTGGGCACGCACCGGGCGCGACTCCGGATCGGCCATGTACCGGGTACGGTGTGCCGCGTGCGCGGCCCTGACCGCATCGGGAACCAGTATCTCCATCTCCTGGCCCACCAGTTCCTCACGCCGGTAGCCGAACAGTCGTTCCGTCTGCGCGTTGACGAGCGCGATCTGGCCGTTCGCCGCCACGCACACCATCGCGTCCGGGGCGCCATCGAGTAGGCCAACGAACAAGTGATCAGTGACCTGCATGCTGACCTGCCCCGTTGACATTGGTTAGCCGCGGCCGGTCCCCGCCGGAGGCACGGCCGCCACGGCCGACCCGGAGGCAGGTGCCGGTGCCAGAATTAACTTTAAGTTATTACATCATAACTGTTCGTTACAGGATCCAGACTATCCGGGGCCGGCTATAGATAGCGGTCGGTTACGGGCTACGTTGGCCGGGTACCCCGGCTGGATGACCGGGTATGGCGGCGGGCAGCCATACGGTGACGGTCGTGCCGGTACCGGCCGCTGAGGAAATTGCGGCGGTCCCGCCGGCCTGGCGGGTCATGCCGTAGACAGTGGCCAGGCCGAGCCCGCCGCCCTCGGCGAAGGGCTTGGTCGTGAAGAACGGCTCGAATGCGTGCTCGATGACCTCCGGTTCCATTCCCGTGCCGCTGTCGCGGGCGGTCAGGCACACGTAGGACCCTGAGGACAGGCCCAGGTCCGCTGCCTCGCTGTGTCCGAGCGTCAAGCTCTGTGTCTGAATCGAGAAGCTGCCGCCGTCTGGCATGGCGTCCCTGGCGTTCGTCGTGAGGTTCATGAGGATCTGCTCGACCTGGCCGGGGTAGGCGGTGACGGGCCGGAGCCGGGGGGACAGGCACAGGCGGAACTCGGTGCTCGCGCCGACTGTGCTCCGCAGTAGCTCGTCGATCCCGCCGATGACCTTATTGAGGTCGATGAGCTCGGCGCGGAGCACGTCGCGGTTCCCCGCCTCGCGCAGCTGACTGACGAGCTTGATCATTCGCTGGCCGGCCTGCTCGATATGCTCGGCATTCCGGCTCATGCCGGGCAGATCGAGGCGGGTACCTCGCTGCAATGTCCCGGTTGCCTGGTCGCGGATGAAGGCTGCGTAGCTGAGGATGGCGCCGACCTGGTTGTTGAGTTCGTGGGCGACGCCGTCGGCCAGCCGGCCGATGCTTTCCAGGTGCTGCGCCCGCTGGAGATGAGCTTGCATGCGTGCTAGCCGCGAGCGTTGCTCAGCTTCGGCGACGGCGCGGCGGATGACCGGAGCCAGGCGGCCGGGCCGGTCCTTCAAGATGTAGTCGGTGGCTCCTTGCCTGATGAGCTCGACCGCTGCTTCGTCACCGATCGCACCGGACACGACGATGACGGGCGTGTCCGGGCACCGCTCCCGCGCGATCTTAATGGCGCCCTCGCCGGAGAAGCCCGGCAGGGAGAAATCGGCCAGGATCACGTCCGGGTGGAAGGCGTCGATCTGCTGCGCATAGGAGGCCGCCGTGTCGACGGCGACGGCAGTGAAGTCCAGGCCCGCGCCGGCTAGAAGGCGCTGCTCGAGTTCGGCATCGGCAGGATTGTCCTCCAGGATGAGGATGCGTAGCCCGCCCCGCCCGGCCGTATCTGTCCCCTCGTCGGGCAAGGCCCGCGCCTGCCACGTGCGGGGGGCCGCGCCTGGCTCACCAGCCCCCGGGCCGCGGCCGCGTTGCCCGTTACTCATGAACGGCCCTCCCCTGCTCAGCCGGTGACGTTAAGTCCCTCGATCCGCCAACGGTGCGTCACTTGCTGACGACGGGATGACGTCGGACGGGATTTCGATGAGGCGCAGCCGGAACATGCCAAGGGTGCCGACTGCGGCGGCGAAGTCGGCGAAGCATCTGGCCGGCGCTGCCGTCCGGCGCCGCGTCCGGGAGCGCGGCCAATCCGGCGTCCTCAAACGTCTGCAGGTCTTTCGCAATTCGTGATCATACCACTACTTTAAGTGAGGACAGCCCGGGAGGCGAAGCCGTGCACGAGAGTTCACCGGCTGCCTTTGGGTAGCCCTCCGGCGGCCAGGAAACCGCGGACCAATGCCCCTGGACGGGTGATCCCGGGCCTGGATTACTTTGCGAAGGTAGGCCGGGGGGCAATCGTGGAATACATTTCCGTCTGCCTGCCCGCGTTTACTCCCGGCACCGTCCACCGTGACGACTGAGCTAAAGACTCACCGGTCAAGCGCGTGTGTCACCCGGCCTCCGGGGGCCGCCGGCCGCCGTAGATGACGTAGTCCAGTTCCTTCCAGTACACGTCCACGCCCTCGAAGCCCGCGGCCCGGAGCCAGTCGAGCTGCGGGGACAGGGGGCTCATGTACCGCACATGGTTGGCGTAGCGATGCTGCTCGTCCGGGCTGCGGTGCGCCCGGTTGGCCGCCGTGGCCGGGTCACGGCGCTCATCGGCCCGCAGCCAGGTCTCCTCGACAACAGGGTCGCTGGGGGCCACCGGGTCGAAGTTCAGGAACCAGCCGCCCGGTGCCAGGCGGGCGAGAATCTCGCGGAAGAGCTGCTGTTTGCGTTCGTCGGGCAGATGATGCACGCACATCGAGCTGATCACGGCGGCCACCGTGCCGGGAATGCCATCCGGCCAGTCGCTGCCCGTCAGATCGAATTCGACATAGGTGCAGCGGCCGCTGTAGGGGGCGAGCTCTTTTTCTCCTTCGGCCATCATCTGCGGCGAGAAATCGGCCAGGATCGCCTGGGCCCCCGGATAACGGTCCAGGACGGTACGCGCCGCCGCGCCGGTCCCGGCTCCCAGGTCGACGAAGGTGAAGGGCTCGTCCTCGCTGAACGGCAGCAGCGCGGCCACCAGCTCGCGCTGGCCGGCCCGCCGCCGCTCGCGGTCACCGGCCGTCGATCTCCAGTAGGAGATGCCCTGATCGGACTTCCAGATGGCGGCGTTCGTGTCTGGCGTGTCCGGCATGCTCGCGATGCTACCGGCGGGCGCCCTGTGACGGGCGCCGGCCTGGCGGCGCAGCTGGCCGCCGGGACCACGTGCGATCCGTCCGCCCCGGCCGACGCGGCGCCTACTGCACCCCGGCCGCGATGGCGGCTCCGACCGCGATCAGAACGAGCCCGCCGATGAATTCGCTGCGCCCGCCGGTCTTGGCCCCGAGCCGGTTACCCAGTTCCAGGCCGATCAGGGAAAGGGTCACGCTGATCGCGCCGATGATGACAGCGGCCAGCAGCACGCCCACATGGTAGGCACCCAGGGCAAAGCCGACCGCCAGGTTGTCGACACTGAGGGCCAGCCCGGTGACCAGCAGCCGCCCGGTGTCCTGCCCGGCGCTGGCGGCCTCCTGCCCGCGGTCGTCTGCGTCGCGGTCGCGGACGGCCTGAATCAGGGCGTAGCCGCCCACGGCGATCAGCAGAGCTGCGCCGATCCAGTGCGATGCGTGGCCGAGCGTTCGCGCGAGGCTGTGGCCGAGCAGCAGGCCCAGGATCGGCATGCCGGTCTCGAACAGCCCGAAGACCACCCCGACGCGAAGGCGGGTCCGGGTGTCCACCCCGCTGACGCCGATGCCGACCGCCCCCGCGAAGTCCGACAGGCCCAGCGAAACTGCGACGAGCAGCAAGGCGAGCACAGGCCAACGGTACAGACCACCAGGCCATGCGCGTTACGAGACCGCAGTCCGGGGCGGATCGGCTGCGCCTCAGCCGATGCCGAACCAGCCCGCCACGGTCAGGCCCAGGACGGCGGTCGCCATGACCGCGGTCACGGCCACGCAGACGGTGGCGACGATGCGGAAGACCGGCCCGTTCGCGGCGGTGCCGAGCAGGCTGCGGCGGTTGGCCAGGACCAGTACGTAGGTGAGCAGCACGGGCGTGATCACCCCGTTGACCACCTGGGCCTGCACGAGCAGCTGGATGAGGTTGCCGGGAATCAGCGCGACGGCGGCCCCGATCACGACCTGGCCGGTGAACAGGCCCAGGAACAGCCTGGCTTCGCGGAAGCTCTTGCCCACGGAACGTTCCGCGCCGACGGCCTCGCTCAGCGCGTAGGCGGTCGACAACGGCACGACCGCTGCCGCCAGCGAGGACGCGCCCAGCAGGCCCAGCGCGAACAGCTGCGCGGCGAACCGGCCCGCGACCGGCCGCAGCGCCAGCGCCGCTTGCTGGGCGGAGGCCAGCGGCGCGCGGGTCTTAATCGCCGCGGCGGTCGCGACGATGATGAATATGCTGATCAGGTCGGCGAAGATCGCGCCGCTGATCGCGTCCACCCGTTCCTTGCCGTAGTCAGCCGGGCCGATGCCTTTATCGGCGACCGCGGCAGCAATATAAAACTGCATGTACGGGGTGATGGTCGTGCCGATCAGGGCCACCGCGAGCAGGAGGAACGCCTTGCTGCCGGTGAAGTGCGGCCAGATGAGCTGGCTGCCCGCCTGGGCCAGGTCCGGGCGGGCCAGCACGGCGGCGACCGGGTAGGCCAGGAACGCCAGGGACAGGATGAGGAAGACCCGCTCGGCGTACCGGTAAGAGCCGAAGACCACCAGCGCCCAGATCACCGCCGCCGCGACCGGAATGGACACGTACTTGCTGACCCCGACCAGCTCCAGCGCGGCGGCGATCCCGGCGAACTCCGACACGACCAGCCCGATGTTGGCGAGCAGGAACGCCAGCAGCGCGAACGCGGTGACCCGCAGCGAGAACTGCTCACGGATCAGTGCTCCCAGCCCTTCGCCGGTGTAAGCGCCCAGCCGGGCGCACATCTCCTGCACCACGACCAGCGCCACGGTGATCAGCACCATCAGGAACAAGGTCTGGTAGCCGAACTGGGCCCCCGCCGAGGCGTAGGTGGCGATCCCGCCGGCGTCGTTGCCGGCATTCGCCGCGATCAGGCCGGGGCCGGCGAAAGCAGCCGCCAGCAGCAGCCGTCGCCACCGCCACCGCCGCCAGGGCCGGCGCGGCGGCACCGGTGCGGCCTGTGCCGTCTCAGCGCGGCCGGTGTCCTGCCCGGGGGTGGTCGGTGATGTCATGCGCGGCCCTCTTCGTGCTCGTCAGGATCAGCGCGTCACCGCGCGGGGGAACTGCCAGCGGCGGTGACCTCTGATCACCGCGTCCAGCACGTCGTCGGCCAGGATGCGGCCCAGGGGCCGGTCGTCTTCGTCCAGCACCACGACCGACAGCCGCCGGGAGTCGATCAGCCGGTCGGCGACTTCGCGCACGTCCGCGTCGGTGGTGACGGTGACCGGCCAGGGCGGGCCCATCAGCTCCGACAGGGCGGTGCCGGGCTCGGCGAGCAGCAGCTCGCCTACGGAGATGTCGTCGGCCAGGCGGCCCTCGTCGTCCACCACGATGATCGCGTCCAGGTCCACGGCGTGCTCGGCCTGCCCGGCCAGGCGGCGGCGCACCTCGGCGATGGTGTCGTCGGGGTGGGCCAGCACCAGGACCGTGGTCATCGCCCCGCCGGCAGAATCAGGCGGGTATTCCAGCACCGGCCGGAGGTGGGCGGCGGCCTCCTGCGGCAGGGCGGCCAGCAGGACCGTGCGATCTTCCTGGCTGAGGTCACGCAGGGCATCGGCGGCCTCGTCGGGTTCCATCCGCGCGAGCAGCCGGGCCGCGTGGCTGGTGTCGGTTTCGGTCAGCAGCTGATGGAGTTCGTCCGCGTCCATTTCCTCCAGCGCGTCCGCGGCGGTCTCCGGCTCGACCAGGTCCAGCAGCTCCTGCCGCTCCCGGCGGCCAAGATCCTCCAGAAGGTCGGCCAGCTCCGCGGGACGCAGCGTGTTCAGCTCCCCGCGGTGACGGGACAGCCGGGCCCCGCCCTGGCCGGCGTCCGGCCCGAATGACTGCACCGAGGCCCAGTCGATCACCACCTCGGGGGTCGGGCGGGTGCGCCAGCGGGCGGGCCCCAGCCGGCGCAGCAGCGACCCGAAGCCGACATCCACCCCGACCAGCCGCACGGGCCCGCCCACGGTGGCCAGGTACAGATCCGACGCCCGCACCACGCGGGCCCCGTCGATGTCCACGAGCTGGTGATCGAGCACCTCACCGGCGAGGGCCGTTTCCCCCTCGCGTGCCACGAAGTCCTGTAGGTCAAGCCGTGCGGTGGTCAGGATGACCTCCCGCTGGCGAACCGAGGCGACCGCGCTGGCCGGGACAAACGCGCGGTGCATGGCGACCTTGACCACCACACCGGCCAGCGGCGGATACGGCTGGGCGGTGTCCCAGCGGACCACGACGTCCGCGACCTTTCCGATCACCCCGCCTTTGCCGCTGCGCACCGGCCGGCCCAGCAGCCCGGCGAGCGAGACCAGTGAGTCACGGATCTCCCGGGCGAGCTCCAGGCGGCGCGAGCGCCGCTCGAACCGGTGCCGCAAAGCCGTGGACGGGGACGGGAATGACACCATGGTCAACCTCGCACAGAACAACGCAACGGGCAGGGGCCGGTTCCCAGCACACCCGGTCAGACACCGGGGCCATCGGCCGCATGCCCAGCGAGAGCGGCCGCCTGCTCAGGCAGCGTCACTCAGCGGGTGCGATTCGAGGGCCCATCGAGGCGTCTTTCAGGAGGTGCGCAGGAGGGGACTTGGATCATGTGGTTCGGACATGGCTGTCCACCTCCTCGCCGCACGCGCCGCAGCGCACCCGTCATCGTTCGCCAGGGACTGCGGCGAGCCTATCCCGCGACGGCGTCCCCGGCGACGGCGTCCCGGCCCGTCGCCGGGAAGCCGCCGGTTCCGGCGGGAGCGCAGGATGGTCTCGGGGACAGCATCAGGCTGGCCAGCACGATGGCGACCGTCACGCCCGAGACCAGCACGGTGCGACCGGCGGTGGCCACTGTGCCCGCGACCTGGCCGCGATGG
>Ga0209839_10001744_pt1 | contig 10952 bp, 6 predicted proteins | sample OrgsoiDNA2013050_FD_185800 | JGI IMG/M metagenome (GOLD analysis project Ga0209839, IMG submission 185800) | Permafrost soil microbial communities from the Arctic, to analyse light accelerated degradation of dissolved organic matter (DOM) -... | ecosystem: Environmental > Terrestrial > Soil >... | reverse complement strand
CCACGGCGTGGGACAGCGACCGCCAGAACGGCGCCTGGAACGATAAGGTCTGGCATGACCTCTTTATCGACAGGCTGACGGCAGGAGCAAAGGTTCTGGACCTCGGCTGCGGCTCGGGACAGCCTGTTGCACGACACATGGCCGAGCGAGGCTTGCGCGTGACCGGCGTCGACTCGTCGCCAACGATGATATCGCTTTGCCGCAGCCGTCTGCCCGATCACGCATGGATCGTGGCCGACATGCGGGAGTTGTCGCTGGGTCGGCGCTTCCAAGGCATCCTGGCTTGGGACAGTTTCTTTCACCTCGACCATGATGACCAGCGCCGCATGTTCGCGGTGTTCGCGGCGCACGCATCCGGCGGTGCCTGGCTGATGTTCAACGCGGGACCGCGGCACGGAGAGGCGATCGGCAACTATCGGGGTGACCCCTTGTATCACGCCAGTCTCTCACCGGCTGAGTATGAGACCCTGATCAAGCGTTGCGGGTTCGAGGTGATCGAACACGCCGCCAATGACGAGCGCGCCGGCGGGCGCACGGCGTGGCTCTGCAGATCGCGGGACGGCGCGTGAATGGTGGCACCGTCTCCTGATTCGGTCCTTCAACTCACCGGACCTGCTTCGATCGCGATTTCACTCGCGCGGCCCGATCCCGGGTTTCCTCGCAGTTGACGCTACGGCTCATCGCTCGACGAATGCGCGTTGCAACTGTTCGGTAATCGGTTTCATGAGGTAGCTCATCATGGTCCGGCTGCCGGTCTGCATGAAGACTTCCGCGGGCATGCCCGAGACCAGCTGCAGTCCGGCCAACCGGCGAAGCTCCTCCTCCGGCAGCGTCATTCTGACCGTGAAGAATGACACATTGGCCGCACTTGCCGTTTGATCATGGCTGACATCGGCCGATACAAAAGACACCAGGCCGACGATCTGCGGTGTGGTGCGTTGGTTGAAGGCCGAGAAGCGGATCAGCGCCTTCTGTCCCACCCGCACCTGGTCGATATCGTTGGGTTGCAGCCGCGCCTCGACCTGCAAGTCGTCCGAATCCGGCACCACTTCCATGATGGCGTCGCCGGCTTTGATGACGCCACCAACCGTATGCGCTGCCAGCTGATGCACAATCCCCGAAGTCGGCGCGCGGAGTTCGATCCGATCGAGCATATCCCGGGCAGCGACGCCGCGCTGAACGAGTTCGCCTTCCTTGCCTTGCACTTCGCCGAGTTCCTTGACGACTTCGGTACGAAAATCCTGATCGATCCGTACGATCTGAAGCTGGGCTTCGCCAATTTTTGCCTTGGTCTCGGCGATCGCGGAGATCAATTGGCCGCGCTCACCTTCGATCCGCGCCGCCTCGCGCTGCAACGTCGTCAGCCGCGTGATCGGGACCAGCCGCTTGTCATACAGATCCTGGACTCCCGTAAGTTCCCCTGCGATCAGTTCCAGCTGCTTCGCCTTGGATGCGACCTGGGCATCGAGGCCTCCGATCTGCTCGCCGAGTTGCGCGACACGGCTTTGCAGAAGATCCTTCTGGCTGTAACGCGCGCTCGCGCGAGCCTTGAACTGCGTGTCCTCGGACACCAGAAGATCGTTGACCGCACTGTCGTTCAACCGCCCCGCCAGTTCGGCCGGAACTTCGGGCTGCGGCAGGCCGTCGCGCTCGGCAATCAGTCGGGCGATCCGCGCCCGGGATTCATCGAGTTGCTTGCTCACCACCTGAAGACTGGCTTGCGCCTGGGTCGGGTCGAGACGCAGCAACAAATCGCCGATGGCGACGCGCATGCCATTGTGGACAGGAATCTCCGCCACAACCCCGCCGGTCGGATGCTGGATGGTCTTGACGTTGGATTGAACCACCAGATTACCGGGAACCACGACCGCACCTGCCAGCGGAATCAGCGTCATCCAGCCACCGCCCACAACGAGGCCAATGAGCAGCACCCGAAGGCCGACCCTCAACTCGCGCTCGAACGAGCGCCCGGTCCGCACCGCCAGGGTATCACCCGGCGCGTTATCGTTGTGGGCCAGGCCGTCGCGATTGACCAGGAAGGCAACGCCTGTACTAACGCCAACGCGGCCTTTCTCGATCAACTGGCCAAGAGTCGTCTTGGGTTCAGTCGTTTTGGGTTCGACATTGCCGACCGGACGCGGAAGAGCCAATTGAGGCTTACCCATCGGTTCCATCGGTGTCGACGGCGGGCTGGTCAATCGGGGCTGATTGATCGGCGTCGACGGCCGCTTGTTGTCCGATCCGCGAAACTCGGGCGAGGGCTTCAACAGATCCATCGGGATGGCGTTGTCGAGCGTGACGACGCGACGGCGCGGCGGCGGCTTGAGATTCGGTTCGACCGGACGTTCGCCTCTGCGCCCGGATGGGGGCGGGCCATTGATTCGCCCGGCCTGGGAAGCGGGATTGATTCGCCCGGTCGGCGAAGCAGTATTGCTACGTCCAGCCGCGGGAGCGGAATTGATGCGTTTGGCCGGGGGAGCGGAACGCCCGGCCGGAGGGGCCGCGTTGAATCCCAATTGCTCGAGACAGACCGCAATGGCCCGCTCCATCTTGCTTTTCTTTTGCTTTGGCGGGCGTGCCCGCTGACGCCCGGGCGCAGGCGGACGTGAACCCTCGCGAGCCGGACGACGCGCCTGCGGTGTGCGCGCGTCATCCGAGGTTTCCGGATCGAACGCCTGCCGCAGACGCTGCAGTTCGAGAATCAGCGCGGCGCCTTGCGGCCCGACGCCCTCGCGGCGCGGCTCGCCGGCAGGGCGTTGCGCGGACGCGTCGTCATGTTGCGGGCGTTCTCCGGGCCTGATCACTGAACCGTCGGGCCTCATGACGGGACGCTCTCGGCAAGCGGAGCCCGTCGAACCGTCTTCGCGTTGGGTGCCGCCACGGGTTGTCTTACCTGTTGTGCGGGCTGTCCCTGCGCCGTTCGCACCCGTGCGAATATCTCCTCGCTCGGGCCGAACGCAATTGCCTTACCTTCGTAGAGGATCATTGCCATGTTCAATGCGGCGAGCGCGCTCGGCCGATGCGATATGACGATCACGATGCATTTGTTGTAACGCAGGATTTGAATAGCGCGGGTCAGGGCAGCTTCTCCCTCGGCATCCAGATTGGCATTGGGTTCATCGAGCACGACGAGGAACGGATCGCCGAAGATCGCCCGCGCCAGCCCAACTCTCTGCCGCTGCCCCGCGGACAACGCCATGCCGCCTTCCCCGATTCGCGTCGCGTAGCCATCCGGCAGACGCAGAATGATCTCATGCACGCCGGCGATCTGCGCGGCCCTCAGGATGGCATCGGAGGTTGCCTGCTCATCGAAACGGCAAATGTTTTCGGCAACGGTGCCGTCGAACAGGCCGACCTCCTGGGGCAGGTAGCCGACATAGCGGCCGAGATCTTCGTTCCGCCATTGATCGAGCGCGGCGCCATCGAGCCGCACGACGCCTTGCTTGGCCGGCCAGATTCCGACCAGCGCCTTCGAGAGCGAGGTCTTGCCCGACGCGCTCGCGCCAAGCAGGGCCAGTCCCATGCCGGCCTTGAGCGAAAACGAAACATTCGAAACGATGGTTTTTTCGCCGGCCGGCGCGGTGATGGCGAGATTCTGCACTGAAAGCTCGCGGCTGGGACGCGGCAGCACTACCGGCGGCACAACGGGCGCCGCGGTTGCCTTGCAGATTTCGCGCAAACGCTTGATGCTCAGACGTGCGGCGATAAGCTGTTTCCAGGTGCTGAGTGCTACTTCGACGGGCGCCAGGGCGCGACCCATCATGATCGACGAAGCGATCATGATGCCGCCCGACGCCTTGTCGGCCACCACGAGATACGCACCGAGGCCCAACATCCCCGATTGCAACACATAGCGCAGCACCTTCGCACCCGATCCGAGATTGGCATACACATCGGTGGCGCGGATATTTTCTCGCAAATAGCGCTCATTGGCCCGCGACCAGCGCGCCGTGAATCGATCCGTCATGCCCAGTGCCCGGATGACCTCGGCATTGCGTTGCGTCGCGTCCGCCAGCACCTGTCGCTGGGCGCTGGAATCCATCGCGGACTTGGCCGCGCCGCGCGTCATGCGCTCGGTCAGCAATGTCACGCCGATGATCGCGGCGGTCCCAAGCAGCGCCGTGATGCCGATGGCCGGATGAAACAGAAACAACCCAATGAGAAAAATCGGGATCCATGGCATGTCAAGGAACGCCGTCGGTCCCATGCTCGACATGAACGAGCGCACCTGATCCAGATCACGCAAGGGCTGCTGCATCAGCATCGGTTTCACGCCGCGCAGCGGCAGGGTGGCGAGCGCCACATGAATTGCTTCCTGCAAGCCGGCATCGAAAAGTGTCGCCACGCGACAGAGCATCCGCGAGCGCAGCGCGTCAAAATATCCTTGCGCGACGTAGGCCAGCAGGACCATCAGCGAGAGGCCGAGCAAGGTCGAGATGTTGCGGCTCGGAATAACCCGATCATAAACCTGCAACATATAGAGTGAGCCCGACAGCATCAGAATGTTGATCACCCCGCTGAATGCGGCGATGCCAATCATGCGCCGCGCACTTTCGCGCAGCCTGAGCGTCACCGGATCATCGGTCGCGGCGGCAGCGGCGGGCGGCAGAGGCGATACCCCGCCGGAAAGAAATGTCTGTGCGTGATTCTGAGCGACACTCATGCCAATGCGGCTCTCCGTCAGGCCGATATCGATCGGCGATCAGCTCTCCTTGACAGGCGATACGGACCATTTTCCGGCAAGAATGAGACCGTCGCCAATCGCCGTCGAGATTTCGCGGGCACAAAGAATCGCCACAAGTGTAGAGCCTGTAGAGACGCTCGCGTTGGCCTCGGGCATTTTGCGAACAGGTTGACCGCGATAGTCGGTACTCAAGAACCCTCCATCGTCATAGATTCGTCCGCCTATAACCTTTCTTCTGCGCGCATTGGCCCCCGGATAGGCTGAAAGACGCCACGAAGCTAAATGATCTTTCATCTTGCGCCTCTCGCCGCTGCCCGGTCGAACGGCTGCGCTCATCAGTCATGAAACGCAGGGAATAAAGGAAGAAGACAATGGATCGCAGACACGGACATCTCGCGCGCGATGGTCGGGGAACCGATCAAGATCCGCGCCCCCGATGGATCCCTTTGCTCCAGCCGGCCCGACAACACCGTCACATGTGGGGATAGCGCTCCGACCAGCATGACTTCCTGCGTCCCACGTATCCATGGGACGGGCGCCGGAGGTTAGCCGGTTGTTCAATTCAGCTCATGTCTTGTCTTGCTGGTTGAACGATCGACACATTGCGGGCGGGCGCCCGCATTAAGAGAGGGATTCTTCGTTCGCCGATTCGGCGAAACGTGATTGGGGCGGGTCATTTGACTGACAGTAACAACGGCTCTTGGCGAAACACGACACGGCACGAGGTCAATGGCCGTGCAATGCGATACGACACGTTGTGGCATGCTACGCGTGAAATCCACGTGGAACCCGCGCATCGGGTGGATGCCGCGATTCGCCGCCTCTCGGGTAGCGAGGCGCGCGAATGAGAAAACGCAAAACCGACTACGGAACGATCATTCTGCACTGGCTGCTTGTCGCCGCGTTTGGAGTTGCCTTCGTCACAGGAATGCGTATCGCGTCCGAAGCGCCGGAACGCAGCTGGATCAATTCGTTCGATGCGGTGCTACCCCAGAATGTCTGGGTGATGCATATGCAGGCGGCCGTCGTGCTGGTGGCGGTGGCGCTCGCATACACGATCTATGTGCTTCGGTCCGGTCTCGGGCGCCGCATCCGGTTGGACAAGGTGCGCCTGCGGGGACTTGTTGGTCGCGGGCAGGCGAGGCGAGGTGCCGTCAACATCCTCCTGTACTGGGTGTTCTTCGTCGCGATGCTGGCGCTGATGGCCAGCGGCGGGTTGATGTATTTTGGCTATTTCGCCGGCTATGATGTGGCGACGCTGCACTGGTATGCGACCGGGGTGGTACTCGGCTTCGCCGGCCTTCATGTCCTGTCGCACCTTCGGATCGGCGGAACATCGCAGTTGCTTCGAATCTTTCGGCCCACAGGCCTGTCGGCGCCGCCACCGCAGCTCGATGCCGTTGAATTGCTGACGATGCTGGCCGAGCAATCGGCGCGGCTGCAGCCGGAATCCGGAGGCGCCGACAAGACAGCGTCCGAGACCCGGATGCAGCCGGTCCGGCGAGCGGCGCCTGTACGGCCAGTCCAGCGCGAGACACGGGTGCAGGAGGTCCAGCGCGAGGCGGCGCTGCATCCGGTCCAGCGCGAGACACGGGTGCAGGCGGTCCAGCGAGAGGCGCCACTGCAGCCGCTCCAGCGCGAGGCGCATGTGCAGCTGGTCCGGCGAGAGGCACCGCTGCAGCCAATCCAGCGCGAGGCGCCGCTGCAACCGGTCCAGCGCGAGGCGCGTGTGCAGCTGGTCCGGCGCGAGGCGCCGCTGCAGCCGGTCCAGCGCGAGGCGCGTGTGCAGCCGGTCCAGCGAGAGGCACTGCTGCGGCCGGTCCTGCGAGAGGCACCCCTGCAGCCGGTCCAGCGCGATGCACTCCTGCAGCCGATCCAGCGGGAGGCACCTCTGCAGCCGACACCACGGCTCAAGGATGCCACTCGCGGTCGGCCGCCTCTACGGAGCGCCGCCACGCATCCGGCGCTGGGACCGGCGGCAAAAAGCCGAACGTCGAAGCCGCGAAACCCGACATTCCAATCCAATCCTTTTGTCGTTGCCGCAGCGATCGCGATCGCCGGCGCTTCGATCGTCGTCGCAACCGATCGGCTGGCCGTCGACCAGCTGCAGATTCACCGCATCAGCAGCGCCGATGTGCCCATCCTCGACGGCGACACCTCCGATCGGGCCTGGCGAAGCATCCAGCCATTCTCCGTGATGACCAACCAGGGAGGAAATTTTGACGGCAAGGGGGAATCGAGAATCGATATTCGCGCGGTGCACGACGGCACCTGGGCGTATTTCCTGTTCACATGGGATGATCCGACGCGTTCGCTGAAACATCTGCCGCTCGTCAAGGAGATCGACGGATGGCACATGCTTCACAATGGCTACGAGAGCGGCGACGAGCACGAATACAATGAGGATAAATTCTCGGTCCTGCTGACCACTTTGGATGCAACGCTCGCGGGCGACCGGACCTTCCACGCCGGCACCCATCCGATTCCCGAAGCGCCGCCGACCATGACCGGGCGCGGCCTGCATTACACGACCGGCAACGACGTCTATGTCGACGTCTGGCTTTGGAAGGCCACAAGTACTGGTGCAACAGGCTGGATGGATGACTCCCATTTCGGTCCACCGCTGGATCCGACGCCGATGCAGGTGCGCAATGTCGTCCCGTATCGAGGCGGCTTCGCGCCGGATCCGGGCACCGCGAACTATGCCGACAATTTTATCGTGAGCGACGAGCCCGCCGTCGACGGCAAGCGGATGATTACACCGCGCCGGCTGCCCAGGGATCTTGCGAAGACGGCCGCGGCGATGGGGGAGATCGACCTCGACCCAAATCATGGCGAGAGCGACGGCGCGCGCTGGTTCATGACGGAGGCGGAGTCGGTGCCGTATTCGTCGCAACAGGATGTCACCGTCCCGGTGGGGACAGTAATTCCAGGAGTCATCATCGCCGGCGAATTCTCGGGTGATCGCGCCGACATCCGATGTGCGGCCCGCTGGGCCTCCGGGCACTGGGCGCTGGAGGTAGCGCGCCGCCTCGACACCCACAGCAAATACGATGTTCCGCTTCAGACTGGAGTCTTCATGCGGGTCGCGGCCTTTGATCATAGTCAGATCAGGCATACCCGGCATGTCCGGCCAATCCGTCTTGAGGTAGAATAATGCGGAAGATCTGCAAGGTAACCCTGAACGACGAGCCGCATCTGGCGAATTGCGGCGACCTCGTGCTCGACTGGGCCTTGATGAACGGCATCGATCTGCCGCACGATTGTCGCGCCGGGGTTTGCGGTGCCTGCCGTGTGCGCCTCGTTGAAGGCAGGGTGTTCGGCGGCCACGAGCAGGGTGACGACATGATTCACGCCTGCCAGGCGCGAATCGTTTCCGATATCGAGATCGTGACCGAGGCCGTCCCGGATCAGGTCACGATGACGGGCCGTGTGACCCAGATGGTTCGCCTGGCGCCCGACGTGATCGGCGTGGACGTCGAGCTGCCGAAACCGCTGGATTATCTTCCAGGTCAGTTCTGCAAGACGCAATTTCGGGGGTTTCCGTCGCGATGTTACAGCCCGACCTATCCGCTCGAGGGGCGCGCCAACAATCGGATGTTGCATTTTCACATCCGCCGATTCCCTGACGGAGTTGTATCCTCGGAGCTGGGGCGAAAAATCCGCGTCGGGCACCGCATGAAGGTGACGGGTCCGTTCGGCAGCGCCTTTCTCAGGCCAAACCACTCCGGCAGCATTGTCCTTGTCGCCAGCGGCACCGGTTTCGCGCCGATGTGGTCGATCGCGGTTGCAGCGATCCTGGAGCGGCCGCAGCGGGAACTGGTATTCGTGGTCGCGGCGCGAAAGCTTCAGTCGTTGTACATGCACAGCGCGCTGTGCCGCCTGGCGCTGTTTCCCAATGTCACGATCATACCGACCGTGTCGGAAGCGCAGAGCGTTTCCCCCGCCATTCGCAGCGGACGGCCAACCGACCATTTGCCAAGTCTGTCGCCGAACGATGTCGTCTACACCTCAGGCGCGCCGGCCATGACCGATACCGTGGCACGGATCGCCAGGGCCGCCGGCGCCAGGTGTTATACCGACCCCTTCGTGGCGAATCCGGACCAGTCGAGCGCGCCAAAGCCGGTTGCCGCCAGGATGTCGCGATGACGCCGCGGCGCAGCGACGTTACTTGGTCTTTCCGTCCTTGTCGTATTGCGAGACGAACGCCCAGAGGTCGTTGACCTCTTTCTCGTTCTTGATGCCGGCGAATGCCATCTTGGTCCCGGGGATTTTCGCCTTCGGGTCCTTGATGTATTCCTTGAACTGGGCCTCGTCCCAGGTGATGCCGGAATTCTTGTTGGCGTCCGAGTAGTTGTAATCCGGCGCGGTGCCGGACTTGCGGCCGTCCAGCCCGTTGAGCTGCGGGCCGACCTTGTTCTTGGCGCCGTCGCCGATCGCATGACAGGCCAGGCATTTGTTGAACGACGTCTTGCCGGCCGCGGCGTCCTGCGCCAGCGCGGCGGAGGCAGCCGCCGACGCAGCGATGACGACCAGTGCGCTCAGTTTCAGCTTTTTCATGGGATGCTCTTTGTGGTTTCGGGGTGGCTCTGCGGCTGCTTCTTGCACGGCGCGCGCGTGGAGGACAAGCCACGAAACGCTTTTCGCGTTTCAACGATCGCGCCCGAATTCCGGGTTCTTTCGCGATCGCCGGCATCCGCGGCCCGCCGATCCCTTCGAGCTACCCAAAGCGGTCCAGACGTGCTTGATTTGCCACGCAAATTGACCGGAGCGGTTGCGCTCACGCGCGCCTGCGACCGTAGGGGAATGACAAATGGCCATCATGATGCCCGCATCGGACCAGGCGGTTCTGGCGCGCCGCGATGCGATCGTTGCGGCGCTGCGCGCGATCGTGCCGGGCGAGGGCGTGATCGACAGTGCAGCCGAGATGCTGCCTTACGAATCCGACGGCCTGATGGCCTATCGTCAACCGCCGATGGTCGTCGTGCTCCCCGATACTACCGAACAGGTGTCGCGGGTTCTGAAATACTGCTTCGAGCAGGGCATCAAGGTGGTGCCGCGCGGCGCCGGGACCTCGCTGTCCGGCGGTGCGCTGCCGCTGGCCGATGGCGTGCTGCTCGGCCTGGGCAAATTCAAGCGCATCCGCGAGATCGATTTCGACAACCGCGTGGTGGTGACCGAGCCAGGGGTCACCAATCTCGCCATCAGCCAGGCGGTCGCCCACGCCGGATTCTATTATGCGCCCGACCCCTCGTCACAGATCGCCTGCTCGATCGGCGGCAATGTCGCGGAGAACTCCGGCGGCGTGCATTGCCTGAAATACGGCATGACCACCAACAACGTGCTTGGCTGCGAAATCGTGCTGATATCAGGCGAAATCATCCGTGTCGGCGGCAAGGCCGCCGAAACCAGCGGATACGATCTGATGGGCATCATCACCGGGTCCGAAGGCCTGCTCGGCGTCATTACCGAGGTCACCGTGCGGATCCTGCAGAAGCCCGAGACCGCGCGCGCGCTGATGGTCGGTTTCGGCGAGGTCGAGGCGGCCGGCGAATGCGTGGCGCGGATCATCGGCGCCGGGATCATTCCCGGCGGCATGGAAATGATGGACAAGCCGGCGATCCACGCCGCCGAAGCTTTCGTCCATGCCGGCTATCCGCTCGACGTCGAGGCGCTGCTGATCATCGAACTCGACGGTCCCGGCGTCGAGGTCGATGAACTGATCGGCCGCGTCGAGGCGATCGCGCAAGGCTGCGGCTCGACCACGTGCCGGATTTCCACTTCCGAGACCGAACGCAATCTGTTCTGGGCCGGCCGCAAGGCGGCATTTCCGGCCGTTGGGCGGATTTCACCGGACTATCTCTGCATGGACGGCACGATCCCGCGCGGCGCATTGCCCAAGGCACTGGCGCGCATCCGCGAGCTTTCGAAAAAGTACGATCTGCGCGTCGCCAATGTGTTTCATGCCGGCGACGGCAATCTGCATCCGCTGATCCTGTACGATGCCAACAAGCCCGGCGAGATGGAGCGGGCAGAGGCCTTCGGCGCGGACATCCTTCGGGTCTGCGTCGAACTTGGCGGTGTCCTCACCGGCGAACATGGCGTCGGCATCGAGAAGCGCGACCTGATGCCGGAGATGTTCAGCGAGATCGATCTCAACCAGCAGCAGCGGCTGAAATGCGCGTTCGACGCGCGAGGATTGCTCAATCCCGGCAAGGTGTTTCCAACCCTGCATCGCTGCGCCGAACTCGGCCGCGTGCACGTCCAC
>Ga0209839_10001742_pt1 | contig 10958 bp, 6 predicted proteins | sample OrgsoiDNA2013050_FD_185800 | JGI IMG/M metagenome (GOLD analysis project Ga0209839, IMG submission 185800) | Permafrost soil microbial communities from the Arctic, to analyse light accelerated degradation of dissolved organic matter (DOM) -... | ecosystem: Environmental > Terrestrial > Soil >... | reverse complement strand
TGTTGTGAGGTGCTGTGGCTGCGTGTTTTTAGCACTGCTGATCGTCTTCTAGCTCGAGCGGAGGTATTTTGTTACTTTTGCCCAAAGTAGGGCAAAAAAGGCGCAAAAATCCTGCTCTCTGGATTGCCTCCGCGCGAGAGCAGGATTTTTGTGTTGGTGTTGCTTGCTACTCAGGTGGCTCTTCGGAGTTATAAAGCCCCAACCGATTTGGGATCTCCGGAGCGAACATCTCGCTTTCGGTATCCGTTTAGTCTGCTTATGGCACTTGCTGCTCTAAGGCCGCCAGTTGTTGCTCTAATTCCTTGAGCGGTGTTTTGCGCCGTTCCAGGATCTCCTGTGCTTCGGCCTCCACCTCACGTAGCTCGTCTTCATCCAGATAGGTGTTTCCCTGATCATCCGATATCATTTCTAGCAAGGCACTTATAGGAATACGCCGCTTTTTTGCGACTTTTCGTAGCTTGAACCAACCGATGTGGCTCATCTGAATTGTGCGTGGCTCATCTTCCAGATACTTTCGCTTTTGTTTTATCTTATCACGCAGAGTTGTAATCTGCTCCTCTCGCGTGAGCGGCTGACTCGTTGATGCCTGCTGTTTCGCCATGCGGTCTCGCTCCTTCTCGTTTATTGGATTATGGTCATGATAACAGAAAATCACTAGAAAAATCAAGATATCGCCCATCTGTCTTTCTATAGAAAAGGGCTGTTTATATTTTCCCAGAAAAAAGTTGCAGGTGGTCGCGGTAGTTGCGGGTAGTTATAACATTCAGGGAAAGATTCAAACTCTTTTTTTACGACACAATAGAAGAGAATATAAAGAGTAAGAAAATGTCACTTTGCATTTCTTCCATGCTGATATTACTACCCGCAACTACCGCGACCACCTGCAATCGCTACGGTTTATAGTTTAAGCACAAGAGAAAGAGGGTTATAGACAGTTGTCAGGAAGCTATAACTATCATATGCTATCCTAAACTATTCGCAACAGTTTTAAAGAGTTCCAAACACTTGCTCATAGGTGTTTTTCCTGCTATACTCCCGCCATGAGGACACATGTTCGTGAAAGGAGCAACGATGCACACCAACCGTACCCACCAGCCTCTCACCTATGATGTGCGGTTGCCCGACGACGCCCAGGCCGATGCTCTTCGCCTCCTTGACGCAAGTAAGGCGGTCGTCAATGTTGCGCTCACGATCCTCTGGCCCTCCCTCGACGAGTTTGGGAGTGAGCGTGTGGGGCCTGCCTGGAAGCAGGTCGGCAAGTCCATCGGAAGCCCTTTGCCGCACGGTGATCGCCAATGGAGATGCGAAAGCGAAATCGTGGGCAGAGTGCTGCGTCAACAAGCGGAACGAAAGAAAGCGTTTGCGTTGGTCGCCCCAATCCTCTCTGATGGCTTTATTCGACCCAAGACCGAGCATCGACCGGCAGGCAAAAACCGCCCCTCGATCAAAGAAGCTATTACCACGTTGCAAAAGAGTGTGGACGAAGATGAAACGAGCTTTGTGACGCTGCAAAATGTGGTCGAGCAAGCGTGCAACTTCTTTTTCCAGCATGACCGCTTTCCCACAACCTATGAGGAATTGCAACTTGTTCCTCTCCTCAAAGTCGGCATGCTCACCTACGCAGGCGATGATGGTGGCACAAAAGGCCAGGCATACCGTCTGGCGCTTGATGTGGAGGCAGGTGTGGCGCGGTTCCGGTTCCGCTACCCGGACGAAGCGGGAGTCTGGCACTGGCGCAAAGTGGACACGATCATTCCTTTGCCTGCAATCGCGCGTGAGCGTCTCACTCACGGGGAGATGATGGCTCCGACGCTCCGCGAAGAGAGGCGGGTGAATGGGGAGCATTTCGCGGTCCTCGACTTCATCATCGAGGTCAAGAAAACAGAACTTCCTGCCTGGGAGAACGTTGAGCGCGTGCTGGGAGCAGACTGGGGCGTCCATTCGTTACTGACGGCAACCGCCGTGGATGAACACAACGAACAAGTGGGCCGTCCATTTTATTTGCATACTGGCAGCTTTGATGGCAGACAAGCACGCACCCGACGGCAAATTGATGAACTGAAAAAGAAAGTTGCCAGGGATGAAGAACTGCGGGATGCCTTGCCAGAAGATCACTCTAAACGAGCTTGGTTTAATCACCAGCTTGCCATCTTTCGTCGTGAGATTGATCGGTGTTGGCGCAAGTATGAACAGCGCAATCGTGCCCTGGCTCATCTCGCAAGTAATGTGTTGTTGCTCTTGTGTCAGGTGCATGGCTGCTCGCTTCTCTCGATGGAATCCTTAAAAACACTGAAAACCACCGGTCGAGGACGGGGAGTGCGAGGCAGATGGCGCAATTATCGCAACAACTCGACCATCCGAGGAGAAATCTGGCGACTCCTCCGCTACAAATGTCATCTCATCAGCCTGCGGTTCCACACCGAACAACCCCGTGGGACCAGTCATACCTGCCCCCATTGTGGGGCACCTGCGAAAACCTATCGTGATCCCTCGGACCGCAAACAAGCGGTGAAGTGGGGACGGTGGATGCATTGTGACGCGTGTTCCTACAATGGCGACCGGGATTACTGCGCCTCAGTCAATATCGCCCGCTTAGGTGTCGCCTACTTGGTACAAATGAAACACACGGGCAGGGCGCGCTCCTGCTCGATTGCTGACCCGTGGGTCAAGCCAGTGTCCTACACGGGCACTGGCGCGGTGCTGCTGTTGTCACCGACGGGTTCCCATGCCCGCCCGATTGTGTCGGGAAAGATCTGTTACTACCCTGGTTGGCTCGGTTCGGCTTTTCTCCAATCGTCTCAGAAGAAGCATATCTTCTTACGATTGTGTGGATAGCTCTCTCTTGCTAAGGATAGTTACACATTTTAGCAACGGTTCACACATTCCCAGGCTTAAAAAGATAAAGTAGGCAGAGATTATTTTGACGGTACTGTCGTTGTGACAGCCAGTACCGTCAAAAATAGAGCGGGGTTTTGAAGAGTTTTTTAAGCAGAAAAGCCCTCAGAGAGGACAGACGGCGAGGTTAGAGTACAAAAACATGCATTTTTTCTGCGCTATTTTGTTGCAATGACACACCAGCGAAAGGATTTGCGGTGCATATCACGCTCTTGCTGAATCATCCACCCTCGTGGACCCAGGGGGATACCCTTCTGCCTAGTGAGTGCTCTGCCTAGCCTGATGGCAAAGGAGGCAGGCCGGGGCAGGGGAAAGGCGGTTTTAAGTGGTTCTGGCAATGTATTGGCGAAGAAAGCGGAGGTGCGGAGGTGCTCTTCCAAAGCGGATGCGTAGAGTGGGCTTTCACCCAGCAAGGTGTGCCACTGCGCAAGAAAGAGCGTCCAGGCGACAGTCTGGGTCTCATCGTGCTCGATCAGAAAGAGCTGCTCAGATGCGCGGGCAAATGCCCTGCCAAGCGTCTGCTTGTAGGTCTTTGCTCGTACATGCTGGCTGTAAGAGAGATAAATCAAGGCTTGATCTTCTGTCAGCAAGGCATAGTACTCGGTAGAGCCTTCTGCGATCTCAAAGCGGATCATGCCAAACCGGCGCTCAATTTCACGCTGGTAGGCGGTCACATGATCCAGAAAATCATCATGTTCCATCCTCAGTGCCTGCGCAATAGCTCTGCTATCGGCAAGTGGGCTGTTCTGCTCAAGGATAATCAGCGAGATGTCCTTTCCCATAAAAAAACATGGCACGGGTACCCATACGCCTTCAGACGGTGGGAGGAAGTGCCGCCTCCTTTCGCTGCTGATAGGTGTAGCCATCGCTGTGCGCAATGAGCACACAAAAGCGATGATGAATGTCAGTGACAACGCCCGACGCAGTTGTGATGTTGAAGCTACCACGAGTACGCACGGCCACCTTGCCCACATAGATTCCCTTCTTGGCCCCGCTCGTGACCACGGCGCGCACCAAATCGCCCGTCTGGAACCCCTGGACGCGCTTGTGCTGCTTGGGACCAGTACGCGGGAACCCAAACTTGTCCATACGGCACATCTGCCGACTGCCATGCCCCGTTGCTGTAATAGAGAGTGGAACGATGTCCTTGATGATGGGAGAGGCGGGCGTGCTCCTACCTACGCACACCGCATCTAACCAATGGGTCTTGGTTAGTCCTCTGGTGACGCGATTGTACTTTGTCAAGCCTCCGCTGCCGCCTTCGATGGGCAATCCGAATGTTTTGAGGCGCTCGTACAACGCCCATCTCGTCGCATTCACCGCCGCTACGTCCTTGAGTGGCGCTTTGGTCTGAGCAAGGATACGCTTGAGCAAATCAGGTTTGGTCTTGAGGAACTCCCTGATGTCTCGTGTCCCTTTCGCCTGATTGCATGCCTCACAGGCAAGACAGAGGTTCGAAACCCGATTCGTGCCACCCATTGCCCGAGGGTCGATGTGTTCGATCTGAAGCGGTACCCTGGTAGCGCCGCAGTAGGTACAGGCATGCTTCCACTTCAGCAGGAGATATTCCCGTGTTTCATATCCGGCAAGCGTCCCTTGTTGATATTGCACTCCTGAGATTTCAGCATTCTCCATCCGTTGAGTGTCGAATCTCACGACCTCCTGGGAAATTGCGGCGATCGGGCAGAGGCGACGAAGACGGCTCACCCACGTGAGGATGTTCGAGATCCGACTCTCTAAGGATGGTGGCAACCACCCCTCTTGCCGACGACGGTTCTGCCATCGAGGTTTGCGGTATCTCGTTTTGCGCTGTCTGCGAGAACGACGAACTAAGCGACGGCTATTGAGACTCGCCTTCATCTTTTCACCTCGATGGGAGAGTTCCGCCGCAAAGACGACATGCATAGTGGCGTCATTCACAAGAGCAAGTCCAGTGGTTTTGCTTCCTGGGTCAACCTTGACGCGCAACGTCTGGACCTGTGGAGCTTCGACAGCGGTCTTCAAGAGAATGGTGAATGGGTAGCGTTTCCACACCGCCGCTTTGCCTTCTTTGAGCAAAAGACGGGCACGGCCTGGATGGACCGGGTTGAGCGGCTGCTTGTTGGTATCAAGCACAAAAACGTTCGACATTCATCGTTCCTTTTGTTCTGCCCTTATGGGCCTCCTGTTGCCAGGGTAATGCTCACCTCGTCAATGTTCGTGGAAGGTTTGACGTGCATAGCACTGAGTTTACCCTTCGCTCTGTTTAACCATGCACCGTAGAGGTCCAAGCTGGTGAAGCACCCGGACGTACCTAGTTTCTTCCCGAACGTAGCCCCATCAGCCTCGTCGGTGCGAGACTAGTGGCTGAGACTGGTCAAGAGTGAGGCTCACTCCTGCGAGCAAGCCTGCCCCCTTTCCAGGGGGTGGGTTCCTAACTCACGCGCTCCTTCTCATGAGGAAGACTCCTCTGGCCCTTCATATACCTCGATAGCCTGGAGAACGGCAAAAATGTCCTCATCGGGAGCCGTTTTTACGAGCGCTTCCCAACAGGATTGTCCTTCTTCTAGCAGAAGCCCACGTGAGTAGAGCAATGGGGGGAATGTGGGAGAGAGATACGTGCCCCGCTCCAGGACCTGTCCACGGTTCTGGTGCGAGCAGCACCAACCATGCCCGTAGATATCATAGCTAAAGTCCTCAACCTCCTCAATAGAGCGCTGGCAGACCAGAGCCTCGCACGCTTTTGAAATTTCAGGTACTGTATCCTCTTCGCTTAACAGCGGCGTGACCTGTTCTTCGAGGGGGGGTGGTTCTGACTCTTGCTGCTGAGGCTGGCTCCAAACGAGACGAACTGGTGCAGCTTGCGCGAGCGGCGCGTCACTCACACTCCACAGCTTTTGCTTGCTATGTGTATCTTCGCTTTTATTGAGCCGATAATTGCTTGCTCCGTAGGGAGTCCCTTTGCGCTTTTGCAAAGCACGACCCAACTTGATGGAGAAGGCTTTCACTTCCTTTGGTTCTTGCATTGCCAAGCCTGCCAATGGTTCCGGGAGCAAGGAGGCAAAATTTGTATCCTGCTTCATTTTCTCGATAATCTGGGCGGTCGTGTACTTTCCCGTCCCCAGCGCTGTTCCGTGCCAATACTCCAGAAACCCGGCCCATTGTGGTCCTTCTGTATCGGTCTCCTCATAGAGCTGGTTCAAGTTATCAAGAAAGCCATCCACCCCTGCAAAGGCGAGAATACCACCAACCACTTCGCACCAGCCAGTAAAATCAGCCAGTGCAGGCAGTGGCGTTGCTGGAGTTGGTCGGCCCGCAACGATCCACGCACGCGTCATCGTGAGCAGGGATGCAATAATTTTGCCACGATCCTGGCGAATGAATTTGATCAGTGGGCTGTAGGTGAATTTGTTCCGCATCCAGGGTTTGGACATCCCAGCATCCATGCGAATGCGATAGCTACGCCGTGGGATGTCGCCGCCGAGTTGGAGATTGTTGCCATTACACATAATCATGCTCCGCTGAGCCAGTTCTGGACTTTGCATGGTGCCTAGCAAACGCGCGCTCCAGACATCAGCGGTCAGAAACGATGCCAGCGTACTGGAGTAGAGGAGTCCGTCAACATTATCCAGGGAGATCAACAGGTTGCCTTCTACCAATTGTGAGGTGAGCGTCTTGCGCCACTCATTTTCGTCGGAAGGCGGGACCATTGCTGCGGCAGAGCGGCCCTGCGCAACGTAGGCGATGCCTTTAGAAAGCAGACCTTTCCCAGAGCCTTGTTTGGTTGCATCAATGGCGGCCATTGGCACGGCACTGTAGAGCGAGCGTGTCACGGTGGTCAGAAGCAAACCAAAGGCATTCGCGCCATCAGACCGGCTCTCATAGGGAAACTCTTCAAAATATCTCCAGGCAAAGTCGCGGGCCTCCTCGACCTCCTGTTGTGTCGGGTTCGTCGGGATCGGCGGAATAACCAGGTCAGGATGAGGCAGGTAGATCAATCGGGCCTGCGGGTCATAACCTGGCTGATCTAAAATAGTTCCATCTTTGCGTACCACTGGAACCTCGGTAATACCCCGAAGCGCTGGAAATTTCCAGGACTTTGCTGAAAGGATGTGCCGGGCAATAGCCGTTGGCGGATAGGTTGGCCCATACGTCTGGCGTGCCTGGTTATAGCTCAAAAAGTTGGCGGCTCGCGCCATTTCAAAGAGCACCAGAGCCTCATCCAGGCCCTCGATCAGTGGCTTGCCCTCTTCGTCGATCCGGCAGCGTACCAGTTTGCCACGCCGGACAAAGAGCACCGGGGGGACATTGGCGCTATAGAGTGCCATCAACGTTGCATCGGCATCCTCTTCAATGTTCCCCGAAAGCTTGATGTCTGGCTTGCTGGTCACTGAAATGTGCTGTGCCTGGCCTGCTCGCTCCATTTCCTCTTTCATCAGTTTGTTTAAGATGCGCTGCGAGTAGCCAGACTCCTTTTTCATGCTCTGGCGAATGGCGGTGAGGATGACTGCCTGTTCGCGTGTCTCCAGGCGTGCGATGCGTGAGGCGAGCGCATAGAGGCCATTGCTGTCCTGGTTGCCAATAGCCTCTTCCACTAGCGGTTGCACCTCAGAGAGCTGCTCTATTTGGGGGAGGCCAGCAGTAAGATCAAGCGGAAGTGCCTCGTGGATAGCCTTCTCCAACTCTGCCGGATAGTCCTTTGTACGGCCATCGACAAAGAGCTTCTTATGCAGCTCGTTGGGATCTTTCACGCCGTGACTGCGTTGCAGCGAGACGGCGTAGACTTCGCCCTGATAGTTCAGCTCACGCAGGCGGTTCGCGAGGCCATCGACAAATTGCTTGCCTGCATCCTGCTTTTTGCCGGGCGTGGGAGGCTCCTGCACGATGTAGAGGGTCTCGATCTCGCGCAAGTGTGCAGCCTCCAGGACTTTGGTGTTGCTTGCGCCTGGAATACCAAGCGTGGGGATAGCATGCGACCAATGCGTCCAGCAATCGCTCTCGCCCTCTACCAACCAGAGGAGTTTCGCGGCGCGGGCTTCCTGCAACTTATGTAGGCCATAGGGAATGAGTGGAGCTTCTGCACCATCCCAGTAGGAGCCGTCGCCTGCACTGATCGCGGTGCGGATGCGGCTACGGTGGTATACCGTGCCATCCTCCAGAAAGTACGGGATGCGGATAACACCTCGGACAGACTTTCCGCCTGGGGACTTCCAGGTATAGTTGTCCTCAATCTGAGCATTGAAGAGCACATGAGGATGAATGAATTTGTGTAGCACCAGATCAAAGAGGTCCAGCTTGCGGGTTGGTCCTGGCGTAGGTGCGCGCGCGCCGTTGTAGAGATCGGCCTCACGAATACCTAGCGCAGCGCAGATGTCGGCGCGCTGACAACCAGCAAAGCAGTGAATGCCGACGTGTCCGTCCTGCTCATCTTCCCAGAAGATCAGACTAGCTCGCTTATCACCATGGACCGGGCAACACATCTGATAGCCGCGCGAGTACGGCTTGGCTGATTGCACCACGAGAGGGAGCGCAAGGAAACGCTCAAAGGGGGTCTGTGATTGGTGCTGTAGCTGCTGCATCATACCCCCTCCTGCCAGCAAGGAGAACACAATGGAACCATCCAATACGGAAACGCGCATTTCTGTATTGGACGCAACACATCGGTAGTTCCGAATGAGAGAACATGTGGACGTGCGCACTCGTTCCTTCTTCGATTGTCCTGCTGCATTTTCTGAAGTCTCGTTGCTTGTGGTCTCCTTGCTGCTTTGGTATTCTCTTTGCAGAGTACAGCAAAAATCGCGTTTCTACTAGCCCTGCACATGCACACATACACGCTCAAATGCACGCCTTTGTGCATGCAAAAAAATCAAGCCGCTCTACAGGCCGGTTCAGCGTTATCACTTTCCGCCGCGAGTGGGGGTGTTTTCCGCCGCGAGTGGGGGTGTTTTCCGCCGCGAGTGGGGGTATAACATGGGCATTAATGGTCATCTTGCCCCTTCTTTCTCCGCCGACGTGGCTTTTGTACCTCGACAGGTATTGAGGGGGATGACGCCTTTTGCTCCTGTATCTTGCGCTGTCGGGCATGCTCACTTACCTGGTCTGCGAGCAGAGGACCAGCAAGAAAAGAAATAAGATCCTGGACGTGCTCATCAAGCAGCTGCTGGAACGCAACCCGCCGACCCGTGCGTAGCGTCTCTGCCGAAAGATGCCTGCTATAAGCCACCTCCTGCTCAATACGCTGCAGTGTTGAGGGGGCGAGCTCCTCCTGCTTAAATTTTCCCGTGGCCAGCCCCATTGTGAGCGCTTTATCAACGGCTGGATGCGCTTCGCGCCGGACGATACCTTGCTGCTCCAGTCGTTCGAGGGCGAGCAACACGCGTTGGGTATCCCGCAGGCGATCATGGCCGTGGGAGAGATCCTCCTGAGACTGGAGGGCACTTTGCAGCAACAGAGTGGAAAAGGTGGTGAAGAACTGGCCGCCAGCCGTAATGAGCGCGTTACAGAGATAAAAAGCCAGCAGGAGTTCCTGCTGCTCACGTATTGCATGAAAGCCGAGCAGAAGGGCCGTGGGAAGGCTGAAGAATTGTTGCTGTGTGCCAAAGAGTGCGTCAAAGAACTCAGACCCTAGATGATAATCAACTTCATCAGGAATTTGAATGCTGCCATCGGGACCTGGTTTCAGACGCTCGATGACGAGCAGGGGAGAGTACACCTTGCGATCCTGTTTTCGCCGCCGTTTTTGTCGCGCCAGTGGCAGTGGCTTCATCTCCTGCTCAGGAGGACGCTCATCTGAGGTGATATAGGTCGAGGCGAGATAGAGGATGGAGTGCATTACTTTGCGCTGCTCTTCCCGGTCGTCGGCTCTGGTCCCTGCCCCCATCCGGATAAGGAGTTGTCGCAAGCTGACCCGCGCGTCGACTTTTTGCCCTGCTGCCTGCGTTTGCAGATAGTAGGCGTCCAGCAGGATAATCAGGTGCTTGAGGCCTTCTGGGCCAAGCATCCGCGTAACATAGCGGTGGAGCGCCACATTTTCTGCGGTATTGGTCCCCACCACCTGCAGCAGCGACCCGTTTGGCGTGAGTAACTCCAGCGTTCCTGCTTCTTGCCTCTGCTCATTAAAGAGGGAAGGCTGAACGGCTGGGCCAAAACTTTGGGCGAGGCCGCGAAATGAGTTGGTCAGCGGCAATCGGGTCCGGTGCGCTGAGTTCAGCGCAGGAAGCGGGCGACCTAGTGCCTTTGTCTGTTGTTGCTTCTGATATACTCCCCAGTAGAGCATGGCGAGCTGTTCTGCTGCTGTATGGGTCGCTTCCCACGCAGCTAGACGCTCTTGGGCGCGCGCGCGCCGCTCAAGTTCATAGGGGTCGGTATCGGCAGAAAAGAGCAACATGCCCGCTTGAATGCGCTTCGATAACTCCCGCCCCTGCTCACCCAGTTGATCAAGCGTCAGCAGACAGTAACGCTCGTTTTCTGGGATCAGCGCGCAGGTTCCTACCACCATATTCGGTGGGATGAGATGAGGATAGTCTTCTTCGTCAGTCTGATATGTCAACAGCACGGGGTGCTGTTGAGCAAACGCAATGGAAGTGGCTTGAGCCCAATATCGAAACCCATAGTCGTATTCATTCACAATGAGTGTCTGGGCAAAATGGCTCTCAAGGATCTGGAAAAAGGGTTTGGTCTTTTCATTCCAGGGTTCCCAGCCTTCTGTGTGCAGCTCTTGCAGCAGTTCCTCGCTTACCCCTTCCAGGGTTGCGAACATGCCCCAAGTCCAGAACCGTTGCCCTGGAAATTGCTCCATACTCAGATAACTTTGCTCATAGGGCGAATTCCAGGGTGTTGATGACCAGCTCTCCGCCCCTTCAAATCCCCGTCCATGCGCTGGCTTGTGGTGAACTGGCTTATACAGCTTCATATGCTTTCTCCATCCTGCTGAATCACGCACACCATTCGAGATGAGAGGGAATATCCGCGTCTGCTCTCGTTTCCTTACTGGAGCAGGTATTGGAAAAGCCACTCCCATCCGTTCCCCGTAAGCATTCCAAAAGTAACAGAAATTTCTTAGAAAAGCAAGCTTCTTCCCATAT
>Ga0209839_10001741_pt1 | contig 10959 bp, 8 predicted proteins | sample OrgsoiDNA2013050_FD_185800 | JGI IMG/M metagenome (GOLD analysis project Ga0209839, IMG submission 185800) | Permafrost soil microbial communities from the Arctic, to analyse light accelerated degradation of dissolved organic matter (DOM) -... | ecosystem: Environmental > Terrestrial > Soil >... | reverse complement strand
TACAGGCGCTTGAGGTTCTGCTGGATCGTCGAGTGCCGTACCTCGTCGATCATCTGGATCGCCTGGCCGTTGTGCAGTTCCGGGTTGGGAACCGTACGGAACAGCAGCGGCATAGCCCGGGCGGCCGAGATCTCCGGGAGCGGAATGATGGACAGGAACAGCTTCTGCCATTCCAGCCAGCGCTCCTGCACCTGCCGGAACATGTTGCCCCGGATGGCGCCGTCCTGGGCCCCGTAGACCCGGTGGTCCTTCTCCTCCTCCATGGGGAAGTAGGACCGGAGGACCTGCTTCAGCGGGTCCTTCTTCTGAGCCTTACGGAACGTGTAGTCCGTTCCGTACTGCGAGACAGGCTCGTGGTACTGCGGTTCCCAGGACAGTTCCTGGATCTTCTGATGGGCCTTTGCCACACTCTGGCGACTCATCGTCACCCCTTTCCTCTTGAGCTGCTCCGGCTGCCCTCCCGCGCAGCCCCTGGGCGGGCACTGACCCGGTTCGTTCGTATCCCGGGCCGGTGCGTGGTCCACCCACACGAAAAGTTCTTGTGTGCTGGATCACACCCCGTAAGCCATGGTCATGAGCTCTCGAAATGAGACACATGACGATGGCCAGGACGTTCGGCCCATCGCTACGGGGGTGGATTGCGGGCATCAGCCGTCGCCGAAGACGGCGTCCCTGAGTTCGGCGAGCCGGTCCTGGACCTTGGCGGCAACGTGCCGGTTGCCCTCCGCGGCGGGAGTGATCCCCAGGCACTTGAGGAGCTCGGCGGCGCGGGCGCCCGGATCGCCGCCCTCACCCAGGGTCGGGTGCAGGCCTTCCCGGGCCAGATGCTCGAACACCAGGTCGACGATGCTCCACGGGTTGAAGGTCTCGTGGGTAGGTTCGGCTGGCTCCACGGCCACCTCCTGGCGGATGATCGACGATGTACGTGATCGGGTTGCGCGCTGAAGCGGTGGTGCCGGGTCCGCCTCGAACGTGGCGGATGAGGACTCCGCATGAGCCAACGCCGGTCTCGCTAGCGCGGGGGTCTCAACTTGAGACATCGCAACTGATCCGGACGTTTAACGATTCGTTTAGCTTGGTATCAGCCACGTAAACCCGGATGCGCCGCACCGGCAGGCTGAGCCTCCAGCCTGAGACATCCGTTCGCACGGTTCCGGGAGGCACCATGGTGCACGCAGCAATGCCGCTGCAGGCCGGGAACGGCAGCAGTCGGCTGGCGAAGGCACGGGAGCGGTTTCTCGCCTCCGGGCCGGTCGGCCCGCACGAAGTACGGGAACCGATTCTGTCCTCTTGGCGCCGGTCACGAGACTGGCACGTCAGAGCCGACCGGATCGATCTGCGGTACACCCGCGATCCCGATCCGGAGACCGCCCTGGCCCGGCAGGCCGACCCGGTACTGAAGCATCTGCACGAGCAGCTGGACGGGCAGCCGATCAGCATCATCCTCACCGACGCCAGCGGGCTCGTGCTGTCCCGGCTGACCGCCGATCACGATCTCGAACGGCACCTGGACGGCGTCAAGCTAGCCCCGGGCTTCAGCTACTCGGAAGAACTGGTCGGCACCAACGGGATCGGCACCGCATTGGAGGCCGGCCGCCCCACGCACGTCTTCGGCCACGAGCACTACGCCGAGCACCTGGAGAGCCTGGCCTGCGCCGGGGTGCCCATTCACCACCCGATCACCGGCAAGACGGTCGGCGTCATCGACCTGACCTGCTGGCGCAAGAACGCCGACCCGCTGCTGGTCGCGCTGGTCAATAACACGGCCGACCAGATCACCCAGGCCCTGCTCAACGGGACCAGCGGACGCGAGTTCAACCTGCTCGAGGAGTACGTCCGGGCCTGCCGGCGGACCGGCGGGATAGTGCTGGCCATCGGCAACGACGTGGTGATGATGAACGACTACGCTCGGCGGATCCTGGATCCCGCCGATCAGGCGGCGCTCATCGGCCAGGCCGCGGAGATACTGGCCCGGCGGCACGCCGGCGCGGTGACGGCGGATCTGCCCACCGGGCTGAAGGCGCGGATGTACTGCCACCCCATCGACGGCGACGGTCCGTTCAGCGACGGCATCGTGCACGTGAAGCTGATGGAGGCCGCCACCCGGCCCGCGGCCGCGTCCGGCAAGCCCAACGCGAAAACCACGATGTACCTGCCCGGGCTGGTCGGCACGGGCGTGCTGTGGACGCGGGCGTGCCGGGAAGCGGAAATAGCCTACGACTCGGGCGAGTGGCTAACCCTGGAAGGCGAGCCCGGCGTGGGCAAGATGGCCCTGGCCAAGGCCGTGCACCAGCGGCGCAACCCCGCGGGCCGCCTGCACATCCTGGACGCGTCGGATGCGGCGGGCACGGACTGGCTGCTGCTGGCCCGCAGCGAACTTATCGACGGTGACGGCATGCTGGTCATCCGGCACGTCGACGAGCTCAACGCCAAGCAGCTGCACGCGCTGTCCAGCGCGCTGCAGGAGGCCCGGGCCGCACGGCGGGAGCACACCCTGCGGGTTGCCGTCACGCTGAACCGCAAGAGCGCCAACGCAGACCTGACCGAGCTGCTGCGCTTCTTCCCCGCCACGGTGGAGCTGCCCCCGCTGCGCCACCACATCGAGGACCTGCAGGAACTGGTCCCCTTCTTCCTGGCCCGGCTGAGCCAGCAAGGACGCGTGGTCTGCTCGCCCGAGGCGATGCAGCTGCTCCTGCGGTCCAGCTGGCCCGGCAATGCCGGGCAGCTGTGGCAGGTGCTGAAGCGGGTCGTGCAGCGCCGCCGCGCGGGCTCGATCCAGCCGACCGACCTGCCGCCCGAGTGCTGGACGGTGAGCCGTCGGCTGCTCAGCCCACTGGAGTCGATGGAGCGCGACGCGATCGTGCAGAGCCTGCTCGACTGCGACGGCAACAAGGTCAAGGCCGCCGAGTCCCTGGGTATGTCACGCGCGACGATCTACCGCAAGATCCACGAGTACGGGATCGTCACCCCGGGACCGGCCCCGACGTCCCCATCCTGAGCGAGCAGGGTCTGCGGCCGCTGCGGATCGTGGGCGGGCGCCGTTGCCCGCCTGCGACGGCGATCAGGCGGCGGTAACCGAGCGGTGACAACCGATCGGTCTTAACCGATCAGGCGGCGGGAACTTCGGCCTCTTCCGCCGCGTCGACCAGGGCATCCGGCAAGCTCTCGCCGGTGCCACAGAACACGCGGCGCCCCTCCGCGCGGGTACGGCGCAGCAGCACCGTGAATTGGTCTCCTGTCTTCTCTGAGCAGATCACAAAACCGTCGTCCAACAGACGGGACGTCAGGTCAACCAGGTCACTCATCCTCGACCATTCCCCACACGACGTTGCAGGCGGCCATATCCAGGCCCATTCCGACTCTGGGCCGGCCTCTTGCTGGCGACGCCCAGTGTACCGAACGTCATGACGCCCACGCTGTGTGTAATGTCGCTAACTGACGAGTCATCGTAACCAGCACCCAGGCAGCCCTGCAGGCATCTGGCCGCATAAGTCCCAATGATCTTCCCGGCTGTCCCACTCACCCTTCCGGGCCAATGCCTCCTGACCTGATCGTGGCTTGGGGCACGAAAAAGCCCGGGGCCTGCTGGCCACCGGGCTTTCGGAACCAAGAGGGCACCTCCAACAATGTTCAGGGTCTCCACTGAACACTCTTGGAGGTGGCGGGAATCGAACCCGCGTCCTTCAGTGCATCAACAGGGCTTCTCCGAGCGCAGCCTGCTCTGCTTTTCTCAGCCCCGGCATTCACACAAGCAAGATGCCGACAGGCTCAGTCACTGTTCGATGTCCCGCGCTGGCCCCGTGACCGGGCCAGACGGTGATCCTTCTAGCTGATGCCAGGCACCGGGTCGAAGGCACCCCCGGGCTGACAGCTGTTTAACTCGCCTTAAGCGGCGAGGGTAACAGCAGTGCGCGTTTTATTGGCACTTATTGTTTTACGGTCGCGTGATTAACGAGGTCACAACCGCAACCCTCGGCTCGCTTCCCCTGAATCAACCACCGAAGTCGAAACCGTTCACCCCCTCTTGAGTTGTCAGCCGGACATCGCACGCGGTGACCTGCTCCGCCTGACCGTACACCTGACAACACCGGGGCGCCACCCGAGATTCCCCGGCCGGGCGAAAGTACGGCTGGGCGGACGGCGGGCTTCAGCTGGTTCCGGGGCTGCCGGTCCGGGCGGCACGGAAAAGGAATGACCCCCGCGGGCGCTGGCGGTGACCAAACGCGCCCGCGGGGGTCGACCGGCAGGGTCGGAGCCGGTCCGGATGCCCGGGTCTCCCCCGAGTTGAGACCCGGTTCACAACGACTGAGGCCGCAACCCCCCTAGCGAAACCCAGTCATCAGCTAAGACGTCGGAGAGTAGCCATATGGTTGCTTGCGGTCACAGGGCCTTCGTAACGACTGGATAACGGGCGCCGAGGGGCGCGTCAGCCCGTCGACTGAAGGCCGTTGAGGAACTGGCCGGCCAGCAGGGCGGCGGAAAGCTGAGCGGACGGGCCGGATTCGAGGACCGCGAACGCCACGTCGCCCCGGTAGCCGACGAACCAGCTCTGCCATTGGGTACTGCGGCCGCTGCCTGCCGCCACCAGGGCGGTCTGGCCGTAGACCGGCGGCCCCGGTACATCGGCCCCGTGGGCCGAGCCGGACGTGACAGCCGCGCGCATCAGCGCGCGCAGCGACGTGAGCGCGGTCGCGCCCAGCGGCACCCGGGACGATGCGGACCCGTCGAGCGGGTTCGTGACCAGCACCGGTGAGTGCCAGGTCCCGGAGGCGACCTCACCGGCGATCAGGGCCATGGCGAGCGGACTCACCTGCACGCCCTGGCCGATGGTCTCCCCCGCGAGCTGGCCGTCGCTGGTGGCGGCGGGCACCGAGCCGGAGAAGGCCGGCAGCGGCAGCTGCCACTTGGCCCCGACGCCAAAGCCGGTGACCGTGCTGTTCAGCGCGCTGCTGGTCAGCCGGCGGGACAGCCCCGCGAACGCAGTGCCGCAGCCCTGGGCGAAGTCGGTGCTGAACGACGTGTCGGCGCCCAGGCTGGACGCGAGCTGCTGGTCGCTGAAGAGCTGGCCGCCGACGTTGGCCACGCTGGTGCAGGGGATCTCGGTGCTGGCGGAAAAGCCCGTGCCGAGCAGGGCGGCGGTCGACACGATCGTGAACGCGGTCCCCGGGCTCAGGCGGGCGTTGAGGGCAGCGTCGGACGGAAGCTGCCTGCCCGGGGCACTTTGGCCCGCGACCGCCAGGAGCTTGCCGGTGGAGGCCTGCACGGCGACGATCTCGGCGTCGGGCGCGGCACCCATGGCGTTGAGCGCGGCCGCCTGCACCTGAGCATTGATCGTGGTCTGCACGGGCTGGCCGGCCTTGCCCCGCCACTGCTGCAGGACCGCGACCTGTGCCCCGCTGGCGTTCTCGGCCACCACCTCGGTGGTCGGCGAGCCCGCCAGCAGTCGCTGGTAGGCGGCCTGCAGGCCGGTCAGGCCAATGGTCGTGCCGGGCTGGTAGGAGGCACCCTCGTGGCGCAGCATGTCGGAGTTCTCCGAGCCGACCGTGCCGACCACCTCGCTGGCCTCGGAGGAGAACAGCCGCTGGCTGACCCGGTGCACCGTCAGGCCGGGCACCCGGGCCAGCTCCGGCGATAGCTGCGCGTAGTCATCCGGATCGAGCGAAAGCAGGGTGAGGAACTGGCCGGGTGAGGCGGCCTGGATCTGGCCGAGGACCTGGGCGGAGTTGAGCTGGGTCACCTCGGCGAAGTCATCCGCCGTTTCGGTGGGGTCGGGCAGCGCCCGGGGCCAGACCCCGACCTGGTACACCGCGGAAGGCACCTCGAGCGGCTGTCCCGCGGAGTCCTGCACCGAGGCCCGGGGCGGCACAGAGGTCATCACCGCGAGCCGCTCCCCCGCGCCCAGCGAGGGATTGATGACGCTGGGGGCCCACTGGACCTTCCAGTCGGAGCCGAGCTTGCGCAGCGCGAACTGGCCGGAGTAGGTCCACTGGTGACCGCCCTCCCCCAGGTTCACCGAGGCGGAGAAGTGCGCGACGGCGGTGCTGCCATCCTGGTCGATCCGGCCCATGGACAGGAACATGGCCGTGGCGTCCAGCTGGGTGAACGCATCGGCGAGAGCGCCGGAGACGGCCGGCCTGCTTCCGGTGGTGTAGGAGGCGGCGGTGCGGTAATCGTGCTGCTGCCACGCCAGCAGGAAGGCCTGCACGGTGCCCTCGGCGGACGGCTCCTGCGCGAAGCCGTTCAGGAACCCGGCCACCACGATCCCAAGCGTCACCAGGATCACGATCAGCCCGATCCGGCGGGCGCGCATCGACAGCCGCTTGGGCGGCCGCTGCTTGTGCGCCGAAGGCGGCCGGGGCGGCACCGGACGCTGGCTCGGGGGCAGGGCACGCCACCCGGTCCGCGGCACGACCCGGACGGGCCGGGCGGGCCGGGCGCGGCCGGCGTGACTGCCCCGGTCACGAGGGTAGAAGGACACGGGCCTCCTCACCGTCGCCGCCGGAGAGCACGGTCCACCTCCCTGGCCGCATCCCGGCTAGCGAGGTCATGACGCTTATCGTAGGTCCGTTTGCCTCGCCCCAGCCCCAGCTCTACCTTGGCTTTCCCATCTTTGAAGTACAGCTCCAGCGGAACCAGGGTCAGGCCCTGCTCGGCGGTCTTGGCGGACAGCTTTTCGATCTCCTTGCGGTGCAGGAGAAGTTTCCTGGTCCGCCGGACATCATGGTTGGTCCAGGTGCCCTGGGTGTACTCGGGTATGTGCACATTGTGCAGCCACACCTCCCCATCGGAGATCTGGGCGAAACCGTCGGCGAGCGACGCGCGCCCGGCCCGGAGCGATTTCACCTCCGTCCCCGTGAGCACCAGCCCGGCCTCGTACGTGTCCTCGATCCGGTAGTCGTACCGGGCGCGGCGGTTGCGGGCGATCATCTTCCGCCCTTGCTCCCGAGCCACGTCCCTCCTGTCTGCTCATGTCATACGCGCAGGTAACGGCGAAGTGTGAGGAACGACGTCGCGCCGCACAGCAGCACACCCACGCACATCGCGAGGACGACAACCTCCACGAGGTCACCCGCGCTGAGAATCACGTTGAAAGTGAAGTACTGCTGTAGCGTATCCAGCCAAAGCGATTTCACGGCAATCAGCAGGCCGACGGAGATCAGCCAGCCGATAAGGCCTGCGATGATTCCCTCCAGCAGGAACGGCAGCTGGATATAGAAGTTCGACGCTCCAACCAGGCGCATGATGCCGGTTTCCCGGCGGCGGTTGAACGCCGACAGCCGGATCGTGTTGGCCACCAGCAGGGTCGCCGCGATCAGCAGGATCAGCGCCACGATGACCACGGCGTTGCGGGCACCGCCGAGCAGCTTGTAGAACTTGGCCAGGATCGACCGGTCGTCGATCACCGAGTCCACGCCGCTCTTCCCGGTGACCGCAGTGGCGACGGGGCCGTAATCAGCCTGCGGGTTCTTCAGCTTCACCTGGAAAGAGTCCGGGATGTCGCCCTGGCTGACGGTGGAGACGAACGACGGATTGTTGGAGAACTCCTGCTTGAACTGCTGGAAAGCCTGCGCCTGGGACTGGTAGACGACGCTCGCGACCTGCGGCATCGACGTGAGCTGGGCGTCGATCGCCTGCCGCTGGACGGCGGTGGCGGGCCCGTTCTGCTTGCACTGGACGCTGACGCTCTCCGCCGTGCACAGATAGATGGAGATCTCGACCTTGCCCTGCCAGTAGCTGCGGGTGGCGTCGACCTGCTTCACGAACAGCAGGCCGGTCCCGAGCAGTGACAGGCTGATCGCCACTACCACGACGAGCGCCACCGTCATGGTGAGATTCCGGCGCAGGCCGATCCAGATCTCCTGCAGAACGAACTGGGCACGCATGCTTGCTGATCCCTCGCAGTACTCGGTCGCCGGGGTCCCGGCGGTGGTGCGCTCGTGGGCTGGCGGACAGGCTACGGCACCTCAGTAGGCCTGGCCGTAAACACCGCGAGACTGATCGCGGACCACCTTGCCGTATTCGAGTTCGATGACGCGCTTCCGCATGGAGTCGACGATGGCGGCGTCGTGGGTAGCCATGACGACGGTGGTGCCCGTCCGGTTGATCCGGTCGAGGACCTTCATGATGCCGATCGAGGTCGCCGGGTCGATGTTGCCGGTCGGCTCGTCCGCGAGCAGGATCATGGGGCGGTTCACGAAGGCCCGGGCCATGGCGACGCGCTGCTGCTCGCCACCGGACAGCTCGTCCGGCAGCCGGTCGTGCTTGCCCTCCAGACCCACCAGGTCGATCACCTCGGGCACGACCTTGCGGATGAACCGCCGGGGCTTGCCGATGACCTCCAGCGCGAAGGCCACATTCTGGTAGACGTTCTTGCTCGGCAGCAGCCGGAAGTCCTGGAAAACGCAGCCGATCCGGCGCCGGAGCATCGGCACCCGCCAATTGGACAGCCGGGCCAGGTCCCGGCCGGAGACCCGGATGTGGCCGTCGGTGGGACGCTCTTCCTTCAAGACCAGCCGCAGGAACGTGGACTTGCCCGATCCGGAGGGGCCGACCAGGAAGACGAACTCGCCCTTGTCCACCGAGATGGTCACGTTCTCCAGAGCGGGGCGGCTCTGGCTCGGATAGGCCTTGGTGACATTATCGAAGTTGATCACAGAACCATCACAGCGATATCGGAAACGGACAAGGAACGGAGCGCCCTCTCACTGGTCCAGCCGACGGCTGCCGGGGCTCGCCAGAGTTCCCCAAAGGGCACCTGGCCTGGCGATCCGCTGTAGCCGCGCAAGTCCAGACCACCGGGGGGTAGCCTGGATTAGTCAATGGAACAGTGTAGGGGGAAACGAGCGAGCACAGCCCTATAACGCTCCAAGTGCAGGCACGACCGGCCGGAAGGACTTCCATTGAGCTGCGAACACCTAATCTGCGCGCGCTGCGAGGGCCCAGTTAGCGAAGGCCGTTGCCCGGCCTGCCGGTCGGCCAAGGCTGACGTACACCACCAGACCAACTATCGCCCGCACATCCTGATCGCCTCGGCACTGCTCATCGTCCTCCTGGCGCTCCTAGCCGCCCACGGAAGCTTTTAGTTAGGGCCGCTCGTTACCGGCCCAGCGAGTCCCGGGCCGCAGGCCCGGGCGAGTGGCCGGTGCGGCCGGCGAAGTACCACCGCGCGGGCGCGGAGCGCAGCGGGGGGTTCCGGGGGGTCGCTCCCCCGGGCTAACACAGCACTATTCGTTCTGGCCGCGGCGGAGCCAGCGGATTTCGGCTTCGATGAAGTCGTCGATCTCGCCGTCGAGCACCGCGGTGGTGTTCCCCGTCTCCATGCCCGTCCGGACGTCCTTCACGTTCTGGTACGGATACAGCACGTAGTTGCGGATCTGGGTCCCCCAGCTTCCGCTGATCTCGCCGCGCAGCGCGGCCATCTCCTCGGCCTCCTCCTGACGGCGGCGCTCCAGCAGCTTGGCCTGCAGCACGGACATCGCGGACGCGCGGTTCTGGATCTGGCTCCGCTCGTTCTGGCAGGAAACGACGATCCCGGTCGGCAGGTGAGTGATCCGGACCGCCGAGTCGGTCGTGTTGACGCCCTGGCCGCCGGGGCCGCTGGACCGGTACACGTCGACCCGGATCTCGTCCTCGTTGATCTCGATGTGGTCGGTCTGCTCGACCACCGGGACCACGTCCACACCGGCGAAGGAGGTCTGCCGCCGGCCCTGGTTGTCGTACTTGGAGATGCGCACCATCCGGTGCGTGCCGTGCTCACCGCGCAGCGTGCCGTAGGCGTAGGGCGCCTTCACCGCGAACGTCGTCGACTTGATGCCGGCTTCCTCGGCGTAAGAGATGTCGTACACCTCGGTCGGGTAGCCGTGCCGCTCCGCCCAGCGCTGGTACATGCGCATCAGGTTCTGCGCGAAGTCGGCGGCGTCGGCGCCGCCCGCCTGCGCGTTGATCGAGACCAGGGCCTCGCGTACGTCGTACTCCCCGGAAAGGAGGGTGCGGACCTCGAGCTGGTCGATCTCCTTGCGCAGGGCCGCGAGGTCATGCTGCGCCTCGGCCCGCGTCGGCTCGTCGTCCTCGCTCTCGGCCAGCTCGAACATCACCCGGGTGTCGTCGAGCCGCTGCCGCAGGCTCTCCAGCCTGGCCAGCTCGCCCTCAACGTAGGAGAGGCGGCGGGTAACCGCCTGGGCGTGCTGCTGATCGCTCCACAGGTCCGGGTCGGCGGCCTGCTCACGCAGGCTCTCCACCTCAACCTTCATAGCGTCGGGATCAAGAACCGCTGCTACGCTGGCGAGCTTCGACGACAGTTCCGAGATCTCATCAGAGGGATCTGTTGCTGCCATGGCGGACAGCCTATGCGAGCCGGCGCCTGCTGGCGTATGCCGGCACGGCAGCAGGTCGGGCCGGGTATCCTGCCGAACGGGCCCGTGCGTGGGCCAGCCCGACGGGACCGATCACCGTAAGCCGGGGCAGCCCCGGCTTTTCACCTGGACACCAACATGAATGCGACTGTGAGCGGCCTTCCCAGAGCGCTGCGGGTCTTGCTCGGCCCGCTCGCCGCGCTGGGCCTGCTGCTGTCCATGCAGGGCTGCAGCACCAGCGCGGCGGCGACGACCTTGACGCCAGGCCCCACGCCGGCCAGCGCACTGCAGATCTACAACGCGTACGTGACCGCGGAAAAAGTTGCCCTGGTCAACCACGACGAGCTGCTGGCCCTGTCGCTGCTGACCGGCTCGCAGTACAGCATCACCCAGGCCGCGTACTACGCCGCCGTCACGACCGGTCACACGGTGACCGGGCTGGTCTACGGCAAGCCGACGCTGTACGTGCCGAAGCTGATCACGTACCCGCAGTGGTTCATGGCCGCGGTCCCGGAGCACCCGGCCACCGGCGGCGCCGAGCAGACCGAGGTGCTCGTGTTCGACCGGCCGGACGCCGAAGCCATCTGGGCGCTGAGCGGAAGCGCGG
>Ga0209839_10001740_pt1 | contig 10961 bp, 9 predicted proteins | sample OrgsoiDNA2013050_FD_185800 | JGI IMG/M metagenome (GOLD analysis project Ga0209839, IMG submission 185800) | Permafrost soil microbial communities from the Arctic, to analyse light accelerated degradation of dissolved organic matter (DOM) -... | ecosystem: Environmental > Terrestrial > Soil >... | reverse complement strand
CCGGCGCGTTGGAGATCCACAGCTTCTCGCCGCTCAGGCGGTACCCGTCGCCGTCGGGTTCGGCCCGCAGCGAGATCGCCGAGACGTCGGAGCCGGCGTCGGGCTCGGTCAGCGCGAACGCTGCGACCGCGGTTCCGGCGGCGACGCGGGGGATCCACTCGCCCCGGATCTGGGGGCGGCCGGCCTGCGCGATCGGGTGGGCGCCGAGGCCCTGGAGCGCGAACGCGGTCTCGGCTTCGGTGCACTCGCGCGCCAGCGCCTCGCGGATCAGGCACAGCTCGAGCGCGGGGATCGCGCGGTCGTTGGCGAACATCCGCTCGAGCAGCCCATGGTCGGCGAGCGCCTCGATCAGCGGACGGTTGACCCGGTCCGGCGGCCCCGTGTCGGCGATCGGCTTCAGCGTCTGGGCCGCGAGCCGCCGGGTGTGCTCGTACAGCTCGCGCTGTTCTGGGGTCAGGTGCAGATCGAGCCCGTGGCTCACTGCTGCAGCACCGCGACACCCATCAGCTCGACCTTCGCCTGGGGGTCGAACAGCTCGGTCACGCCGAACAGGCCGATCGCCGGATAGCGGCGGCCGAAGTGCTTGCGCCACACCCGCCCGAGGCTCAGCAGCGAGTCCCGGTACTCGCCGACGTCGGTGACGAACACCTGCAGCGAGACCAGGTCCTCCGGCTCACCGCCGGCGGTCCGCAGCGCGATCATCAGGTTGGCGGCGGCCTGGTCGAACTGCTCGGCCAGCGTCACGCCGACGATCGCGCCGTCGGGCCCGGCGGCGATCTGGCCGCCGAGATAGACGGCGTTGGCGGCGAGCACCGCGTGCGAGAAGCCGATCGGCTCGGACAGCTCTGCGGAATTGACGATCCGGTTCATCGGCCCTTCCAGTCCGGCCTGCGGCTGTCGCTCCAGGCGCGGTAGAACTCGCCGTGGTCGTCGCTCTGCATCAGCAGCGCCTGGGTGATCGCCTCGAGCTCGATCGAGCTGCCGAGATCCATGTCGAGCTCGCGGGTCAAAAGCGTCTTGGTGGTCGAGTAGGCGAACGCCGGGCCCTCGGCGAGCCGGCGGGCCAGTGCCTGCGCTCGCTCGGTCAGTTGCTCATCGGGCACCAACTCGGTCGCGAGGCCGATGTCGTACGCGCGCTGCGCGCTCAGCTTGTCACCGAGGATCAGCAGCTCGGTCGCCCGGCCGAGGCCGATGACGCGCGGCAGCAGGTAGGCCGAGCCCATGTCGGCGCCGGCCAGTCCGACTCGCGTGAACAGGAATGCGAACGATGCCGACTGCGCCAGCAGGCGAAAGTCGCTGGCCAGCGCGATCACCGAGCCGGCGCCGGCGGCCACGCCGTTGACCGCCGCGATCGCCGGCACCGGGCATTCGCGCAGCGCCTTGACCACCGCGCCGGTCATCCGCGTGAACTCCAGCAGCTCGGACGCCTCGTACTCCTGCAGCTCGCCGATGATCTCCTCGACGTCGCCACCCGAGCAGAAGCCGCGGCCCTCCCCGGTGATCACCAACACCCGCGTATCGCCTCGGTGCGGCAGCTCGCCGAGCAGGTCTCGCAGGTCGGCGTAGACCTCGAACGTGAGCGCGTTAAGCTTCTCCGGGCGGTTGAGCGTCACCGTCGCAACGCCTTCGCTCACGGCGAAGTCGAAGTGTTTCCACTCCTGCGTCAGTGGCACGCTGGCGCGGAACGGGCTCATGTGAAAGCGACCATACTCGACACGGAACTACGCAGCAATGCTGGGTAATATCGACAGCGGAGGAGCGGTGGCCGGTCACAGCCCGTACTGGAATCCGAAGACCGAAACGCTCGAGCGCAGCCGGCTCGAAGCTTTACAGCTCGCCAAGCTCCGTGTCCAGTGCCAATGGGCAGCCTCGCGCAGTCCCTGGTATCGGCGGCAGTTCGCCGCCGGCGGGATTGACCCGGCGGAGTTGCGTGCGCTGGCGGATCTGCGGCGCGTGCCGACATTGACCCGCGACGAATGGATGGCGTCGCAGTTCGCGCGGCCGCCCTACGGCGAGTTGCCGACGATCGGCGGTGCGGGGGCGATCCGGGTGCACACGACCTCCGGCACCACCGGGCGCGGACCGCTGCGCGCGCTGGACTCGCGCAAGGACTGGGCCTGGATCGCCGAGATGTGGGCCTACGGGATCTGGGGCTGCGGTGTGCGGCCGACCGACACCGCCTACATCGCGTTCGGCTACGGCTCGTTCATCGGCTTCTGGGGGCTGCACTACGCGATGGAGAAGGTCGGGGTCCTGAACGTGCCCGGCGGCGCCCAGAGCACCGAGGCGCGGGTAAGGCAGATCATCGACTTCGGCGCGACGGTGGTCGCGTCGACGCCGACCTACGCGATGCGGCTCGCGCAGGAGGCGGGGCAGTTGGGGATCGATTTTCAGGGCTCGAGCGTGCAGCGGCTGATCCTGTCCGGCGAGCCGGCGGGGTCGATCCCGCAGACCAAGGCGCTGATCGAGGAGCAGTGGGGGGCGAAGGCGTTCGACACCGCCGGGATGACCGAGATCGGCACGATCATGGTGTTCGAGTGCGAGGACCAGCCGGGAGGTACGCACATCATCGAGGACCACATGATCGAGGAGGTGCTCGACCCCGTGTCGCTGGAGCCGGTGGCGTATGGAGAGCGCGGCGAGCGGGTGGTGACCTCGTTCGGGCGCGGCGCGATCCCGCTGATTCGCTACCGCACCGGGGACCTGGTGTGTCGCATTCCGGCCGCCCGGTGCACCTGTGGGCGCGGATTTGACATCTACGAGGGCGGGATCCTCGGCCGGGTCGATGACATGAAGATCATCCGCGGCACCAACGTCTACCCCCGGGCGATCGAGGCGATCGTGCGCGAGTTCTCCGAGGTCGACGAGTTCCAGTGCGTGATCACCCGCGAGGGGTTGCGCGACGAGATCACGCTGCGGGTGGAGCTGAAGCCAAACTCTGCCCGGGACGGTTGGGACCCATTGTCCAAGGCGCTGCACAACCGTCTCGCGCTGGCCCACGAAGGGCTCAACTTCCGGGTCGAGCGCGCCGGGCAGGGCGAGTTGCCACGGTTCGAGCTCAAGGCCAAGCGGACCGTCGACCATCGCGACGCTCCGATCGGGGCGGCGCCATGACCGGCGGACCTCGCGATGCGGGTGAGCGGTCGACCGGGACCGCGCCGTCGATCGATCTGCTGGGGGCTGAGATGACCCCCTCGGAGGAGCGCTTGCTGGCGGTGTACGAGGAGCTCAAGGCGCTGTGCTCGGAGGATCTGCCGCCGATCGCCCACGCCAACGTGCGGGCTGCGTTGGCGCTGATGCACAACGTGGTGAACGGTCTGGCGCTGCGCTACGAGCACCTGAGCGACCTGGGCGTGTGAGCTTCGTGTGAGCCGCTCAGCCTCCCCGGCGAACTAGTGGACCCTCTGAGGCGGCGCCGGATGCGAATCGCGGTAATCGGCGGTGGCCCCGGCGGCCTGTACTTCGCAATCCTGATGCGCAAGGTCGCGCCGGATTGCTCGGTGACGGTGTTCGAGCGCAACCGGCCGACCGACGCGTTCGGCTTCGGGGTGGTGTTCTCCGACGAGACGCTGACGGTATTCGAGCACGCCGACCCCGAGAGCTACCGGGCGATCACCGAGCGCTTCACGCGCTGGACCGACATCGACATCCAGCATCGGGGCCGACGGACGCGGTCGGGCGGGCACGGGTTCTCGGCCCTCGGACGCCGCGAATTGCTGGGGATCCTGCAGGAGCGCGCCGTGTCGCTCGGGGTCGAGGTCAGGTTCGAATGTGATGCGCCAGCGCTGGAGGAACTCGGCTGGGCGGACCTGATCGTGGGCGCGGACGGCGCCTCGAGCGCCGTGCGGGCCGCGCGCAGGGACGACTTCCGGCCGTCACTCGATCCCCGCCACTGCCGCTATATGTGGCTCGGTACCGATCTTGTGTTCGACGCGTTCAAGTTCTTCATCGAGGAGACGCCGCACGGCGTCTTCCAGGCGCACGCATATCCCTACGACGACCGGATGAGCACGTTCATCGTCGAGACGCACGAGGGCATCTGGCGGCGGGCGGGGCTAGACCAGTTTGCGCCGGGTTTCTTGGCGCCGGGTGAGAGCGACACGGCGAGCGTGGAGTACTGCGCTGATCTGTTCGCCGACGCGCTGCAGGGGCACTCGGTGTTCGCCAACAACTCCAAGTGGCTGAACTTCGTCACCGTCCGCAACGAGCGCTGGTGCGCCGAGAACGTGGTGCTGCTCGGGGATGCGGCGCACACCGCTCACTTCTCGATCGGCTCGGGCACCAAGCTCGCGATGGAGGACGCTGTCGCGCTCGCGTGGGCGTTCCGTTGTCACGGGGATGATGTTCCGGCGGCGACGCGCGCCTACGAGACCGAGCGCCGGCCGATCGTCCAGAGCACCCAGCGCGCCGCTCAGGCGTCACTGGAGTGGTTCGAGGGGATCGGGCGCTACGTCAACCAGGGGCGGATGCAGTTCGCGTTCAACCTGCTGACCCGGAGTCGGCGGGTCACCTACGACAACCTGCGGTTGCGCGATCCCGCGTTCGTCGAAGGGGTCGACGAACGGTTTGCCGCCGCGCTCATCGCGGCGCCCGACGCGGGTGGCGTCAATGCGTCTGCGGGTGTCGAGGGTTCTGTCGGGCTGGCGGGGGCTGGGGGCGCGCGTGGCGGCGATGCGGGCGTGGAGGGATCTGTCGGGCTGGCGGGGGTTGCGGGCGTGGGCGGGTCCGCGCGGCCGCCGATGTTCATGCCGCTGCGGCTGCGCTCGCTGGAGCTACCGAACCGCGTGGTCGTCTCGGCGATGGACATGTACTCCGCCGTCGAAGGGACGCCGAGCGACTTCCACCTTGTGCACCTCGGCTCACGCGCGTTGGGCGGCGCGGGGATCGTGCTGACCGAGATGATCTGTGTGTCCGATGTGGGGCGGATCACGCCGGGGTGCGCGGGTATGTATCGCGACGAGCACATCGACGCATGGCGACGGATTGTCGCCTTCGCACACGGATACGGCCGCTCGGCGATCGGCGCGCAGATCGGCCATTCGGGTCGGAAGGGCTCGACGAAGCTGATGTGGGAGGGGATGGACGAGCCACTGCCCGATGGCAACTGGCCGCTGATGGGGCCCTCGGCGATCCCGTACAGCGCCGGGAACCAGGTGCCGCGCGAGATGACCGATCACGACATGGACATTGTGCTGCGCCAATTCGTATGGGCGGCCGAAGGTGCGCTGTTGGCCGGGTTCGATCTGCTCGAGCTGCACTGCGCCCACGGGTATCTGCTGTCGAGCTTCCTCTCGCCGCTGACTAATCGGCGTGCGGATGAATACGGGGGGTCGCTGGAGGCCCGAGCGCGCTATCCGCTGCAGGTGTTCGATGCCTGCCGGGCGGTGTGGCCGGCCGAGAAGCCGATGAGCGTGCGAATCTCCGCCACCGATTGGGTCGACGGAGGGTTCGATGACGATCAGGCGGTGCAGTTCGCGCGGATGCTGCGCGAGCACGGCTGCGACATCGTCGACGTGTCCTCGGGGCAGGTCTCGCCCCTCGAGCGCCCCGCGTACGGTCGCAGCTACCAGACCCCGTTCGCCGACCGGATCCGCAACGAGGTCGGGATCCCGAGCATCGCGGTCGGCGCGATCGCGAGCTACGACGACGTCAACACAATCGTGCTCGCCGGGCGCGCCGACCTGTGCGCGCTGGCGCGGCCCCACCTATACGACCCGAATTGGACCCTGCATGCCGCGGCCGAACAGGGCTACGCCGGGGTGGAGTGGGTTCCCCAATACCAGGCCGGGTCCCGCAAGCCACCGACCGGGCGTGGGGATGACCTACGAAAAGAGCTTGAGCGGACATTCGAGCCGGCGGTCTCGCTGCCGGGCGACGACGCCGATCACGAATCGTTCCCGCCCGGTGAGTCGCCGGTGTCCGAGCGAGGGCGCGACTCGCTCGAGTGCGAGGGGGATCGTCAGGCGCCGGCTGGCGACCCAGCGCCCGATTCGCCGACCCCTTCACTCGTGCCCCGCGAATCTTGGTCGTGAACGGGTCGGCGCCGGGGCTGCTGCCGGCCAGCGGGCAGCTGCAGCTGCAGCCGCAGGAGCTGGTGATCACGATGCTCGGCACGTACGTCCGGCCCTTTGGTGATCGCGTGTGGTCGGGAGGGCTGGTGGTGCTACTGGAACAGCTCGGCTTCTCCCGCGGCGCGGCGCGGATGGCACTGACCCGGCTCGTGCGGCGGGGCCTGATCGCCCGTATGCGCGAGGGCCGCCTCGTCCACTACCGGGTCACCCCTCGCGCCGATCGGCTGCTGGCCGAGGGCGACGGGCGAATCTTCTCACTCGGGCATCCGCGCGATGACGGTGGGACTTGGACGGTGCTCTGGCACCAGATCCCCGAGGACCGGCGGCTCGAGCGCAGCCGTCTCGCCCGGCGGCTGCGCTTCCTCGGCTTCGGATCGGTCCAGGACAGCGTCTGGGTCTCGCCCCACGACCACTCGGGGGAGGTCGAAGAGCTGCTGTCCGAGCTCGACGTGGCCGAGCACGCGACGTTGTTCCTGGCCACGGTCGGCGCCGTCGCGGGGCTCGGCGCCCTGGTTTCGCGGGCCTGGGACCTGAGCGGGCTGGTCGATCGCTACGAGGCGTTTCAAACCGATTTCTCGCCATTTCTTGCGGGGCGCGTCCGGGTGGCGCTTAGCGACGCCGAGGCGTTTCTCGTGCGCACGCGGCTGGTGCACCAATTTCGCGGCTTCCCACTGCTCGATCCCGAGCTATCCGAGGGCTTGGCGCCGATGTCCGCTCCGCGCGGGCGGGCGGTGGAAACGTTCCACGAGCTCTACGAGGGTCTGGCCGAGCCCTCACAACGCCACTTTGAAGCGGTGACGGCGGCCTACGAGGCTGTTGCCGGATAGGGCCCCGCTTGTTTGAAGCAAACGTTTGCCGGTGAGCGCGAGCGGGCTGAATTTTCCCCCATCTGTGTACCGCGCTTTTTCAGCCCGCTCGTCGCGGTCGCGGTTGCGGTCGCGGTTGCGGTCGCGTTTGTGCGTGTGGTTGTGGCTGTGGCTGTGAGCGGCGGTCGCTGTGCCTGTGTTTGGCTGCGGCTGCGGCTGCGGGCGGCTGGTGCGGCCGCGCGGGCGCCTATCCCTTTGGTACGAACGCGTAAACGCGGCTCGGGCTCCCGGTGCCGCCGACGAGCCGCAGGGGCGCTACCACGAGCAGGGTGCCGGTGGTCGGCAGCCGCTCGAGGTTGGCGAGCTGGGTCAGGCCCAGGCGGCCGGCCCCGAGAAGGAAGTTGTGCAGCGGGAACGGCGGGTCAAAGCCACCCGCCGAGCCGGCGTCGATGCCGACGGTCTCGACCCCGAAGCCCGAGATCGCGCGCTCACTGGCCAGCCAGCGTGACGCGTTGACGTCGGGCCCCGGCGTCTCCGGGCCGTTCTCGCCCACGTTGAGGAACGCCACCTGATCCTGTGCCCGGGAGCCCCAACCGGTGCGCAACAGGACCCAGGCACCGTCCGGGATGCGACCGTTCTCGGCCTCCCACGCCTCCAGGTCGGCGACCGTCAGCAGGGTGCCGGGATCAGCCTCGGTCTCGGCGGTCTTGTCGACCACGCACGCGGGTCCGACCAGCGTCTGCGGGGTGATCGAGCCGACGTCAGCGCCGTCCTTGCCGGTGACCCAATGGATCGGGGCGTCGAGATGCGTGCCAACATGCTCGCCGATCGTCAGTGTGTACCAAGCCCAGGCCGGTCCGCGGTCGTCGTAGTGGCTGATCTCGGTGCGCGACAGCCCGGGCGTGTTCGCGAACGGCGGCGGCAGCTGTATCACCGGCGTCGACTCGGTCAGCGGCTGCGTGAGATCGACGATCTCGACCGAGCCGGAGGCGAGCGCGTCGAGGAGGGCGGCGACTTGGTTGGTCTGGGTGCTTGACATCTCTCTGCTCCTTGGTTCGATGTGCTCGGGGCGCGCTGCTTCTGGAAGAGTCGGGCGTCGGTTCGGCGGATCGGTCGGGTTGCGCGGCTCGACGGTGCAGTGGCGGGTCGGCGGGTCGGCGGATGGGTCGGGTCGGCTCGATGGACTGGTCGGCGCTCGGTTGGGCGACGGCCGAGGCGGCGCCGCTGCCGCGGCGTACCTAACCGGCGCGGAACGCCTCCTCAAGCCATTCTGCACAGATGGTCGGGTTCACCTTGGCATCGAGCACCAGCGGCCGAGGGTCGGGTTCCGCAAGCCATGCCGTGACCACATCCAGATCTTCGGTGTTCCGGACCGTCGCTGCGCCGGCCCCTGCAGCCCGGGCGATCGCCGCCAGGTCGGCGTCCGGGAAGCGCACCAGCGAGACGTCCTGCCCCATGGGCTCAAAGTGGTGCACCTCGGCGCCGTAAGCAGCGTCGTCGTAGATCACCACGAGCAGCTTCAAGTGCAGCCGGGCGGCGGTCTCGAATTCGGCCAGTGCCATGAATGCGCCGCCGTCCCCGATCGCCGCCACGGTGGGGCGGTCGGGGCGCGCGACCGCGGCTCCGATCGCGTTCCCGAGGCCGAGCCCGACGGCTTGAAAGCCGTTCGGGAACACCCATGAGTGGGCGTCGGGGACATCGAGGTACATCGCCGGGTAACCGAGCGAGTGGCCCGAGTCGACCGCCACCCCGCGTTCCTTCGGGAGGAGGTCGTTGAGCGCTCTCGACAGGGTGCGCGGGTCGATCCACTCGTCTGTTGACGCATCGTCGTAGGGCTCGTCGCGCCAGCGTCGCCTGGCTATTTCGTGTGCAAGCTCCGGGGTGCGGAAGCCGGTGCTTTGACAACCGCGGCGCTCAAGCTCGTCGGCGAGCTTCCGTGCGGCGACGTTCGCGTCGCTTAGGATCGCGATGTCGGCGGCTCGATGGCGTCCGATCGCGCGTGCCTCGAGATCGATTTGGGCGACTTTGGCGTCCGCGTGGATGAGCGCTCCGTGCTTCGTCGTCCAGTGGTTTACCGAGGCGCCCACGACGAGGACGACATCGGCCTGTGGCAGAAGCTCGGCCGCGAACGGAGACGCGAAACCACCAGAGATCCCAAGCGCATAGGGGAGCCCGGCGAACAATCCGTTCGCGGGAGCCGAGGTGGCAAGCAGTGCGCCGATCCCGCGACCGAGCCTTTCCAACTCCTGTTGCGCGCCGGCCCGGACAGCGCCGCGGCCGGCGATGATCGCAATCCGATCGGCGTACTCCAACAGGTCCGCAACCTCCGCGATCGCCTCGACCGCTGGCTCCGGCGGGGCGAGCGCGGGCAGGCGTGGCTGCGACGGTTCAGTCACGTTGGCCGGTTGCGACTGGATATCGATCGGGAGCATCAGCACGACGGGCCTGCGCTCGATCTGCGCCCGCTGATAGGCGCGCTGCGCGTCGTCGGCGGCGGTCGCCGGACCGTAGACGCGGTCGGCAATCGCTCCGACCGATTCGACCAGCCCGTGCTGGTCGATCCGGAAGTTCGAGGTCAGCGCCGCCGCCGGCGTCTCACCCGCCAGCACCAGCAACGGCGTGCGACTCTTCGCCGCCTCGGTGAGTCCGGTCATCGTGTTGGTCAGGCCAGGGCCCTGGTGAACGCTACAGATCCCGACCCGTCCGGTGACCCGCGAATAACCATCCGCCATACACACAGCACCCTCTTCATGACGCGCGTGATGAAAGCGCGCACCGCCTCCACACAGAGCGTTGGTCACGACCAGGTTGCCGCTGCCGATGATCCCGAATGCGTCCTTGACGCCTTGGCCGGCGATCGTGGCGCCAACCACCTCGGCCACCGACCATTCAGGCGTGCTCCGATGGGCCGTCATCGGAGCGCCCCTGTGCCCTCCGGCTTCCTCACGCGAGGATCATCCCATAGGTCTTCGAGGCGGGGCATCGAGTTTCGGCGGTTGCCGCCGTTTCCTTCCCACAGATGACGGGTGTGAGGTCCCAGAAACCTGGCGCCGGTCGCTCGGGTTCTCCCCCAACTCGTTTGCCGCCAGACGAGAAGGGTGATACATACCTACACGATGGCCTCCGATCGAGATCCGCCGCACGACCCGGGCGGGGTCGAAGATTTCGGCTTCGACAGCGTTGATGACGGTCCCCATACAGCCCCGAGCGGCTCTATCCGAAATCCGCCCCCTCGCGAAGCGCCTGCCCCGGATAGCGCGGGCGCTCCGGACTTGCACGACTTTGACTCCTCGGAGCCCGCCCATACGCATGCCGAGCGGGCACCGAACATGCTTCCTGGCCGAGAGCGCCGACGATCCGTATTTGAGCGCCTGTTCGTAAGGCTGATTGCGACCGCCGGCGTGGTCGCCATCGGGGTCGTGATCGGCGCGATCATGGCCGACAATAAGGTCCAGGGTTGGATCATCGGCCTGGTGATCTCCGTCGTAACCGTGGTCCTGTCGGCCATCCTCTGGTCTTCACGTCAGCTCTGACCTATCAGCGTCGCCGTCTTGTGCCGCTGAATGTGTCGGCCGGTGCCCGCATTCCTCGTCCGGCTCGTCAATGTCCACCACAACTACTGATTTGGTGTCGTGCCAGAACATCCTGATGCATGTGCGGCCATACTCGACCCGATCCGGCTGAGGCAAGCCCGAATCTTCAAGCAGTTCGCGCATCTTGAGTTCGGCGTCTATCTGTTCGTTGAGCGATGCCATCTGGCCATGGTGCCCAAACTGATGTGACAGATCTAGACGCAGCTGCGCCAATAGCGTTCCAACTTCGTGACATCTTTGCCACGCGTGGAACGGCGTATCCGGCCCACTGAGCGGCCCGGCTCGGCTCGGAAGTCGATCGCCAGGACACGGCGACGGGCCGCCGCGCGCCTGCGCATCTTCTGCGAGGCCCTTGAGATGCCAAGCCGACGTCTGCTATCAATATGAGTCCGCCGCGGGGTGGAGCAGTCTGGTAGCTCGTCGGGCTCATAACCCGAAGGTCGCGGGTTCGAATCCCGCCCCCGCTACTTCGAAAAGGTCCGCATTTGCGG
>Ga0209839_10001739_pt1 | contig 10962 bp, 10 predicted proteins | sample OrgsoiDNA2013050_FD_185800 | JGI IMG/M metagenome (GOLD analysis project Ga0209839, IMG submission 185800) | Permafrost soil microbial communities from the Arctic, to analyse light accelerated degradation of dissolved organic matter (DOM) -... | ecosystem: Environmental > Terrestrial > Soil >... | reverse complement strand
CGCCGCGGCCGGACGCGCCAAACCCTGCCACCACCACCGTCTTGCCCGCCAGCAGCGTGTTGGTCGCGCGCAGCAGGCCGTCGATGACCGACTGGCCGGTGCCGAAGGTGCTGTCGACCAGGCGCCGGGTCGCGGTGTCGTTGGCCGCGATGACCGGGAACTTCAGCGCGCCCTCGGCCGCCATCCGGCGCAGCCTGATCACGCCGGTGGTCGTCGACTCGCAGCCGCCGCGGACCCCGGGCAGCAGGTCCGGCCGCTGCGTGTGCAGCGTGTTGACCAGGTCGCAGCCGTCGTCGATGACGAGATCGGGGGCACTGTCCAGGGCCCGGGCGATGTGCGCGTAGTAGGCGTCCCGGTCCACGCCGGCCCGGGCGAACACGGTGATCCCGTGCCGCAGGGCCAGCGCGGCGGCCACCTCGTCCTGGGTGGACAGCGGGTTGGACGCGGCCAGCGCGACGCTGGCCCCGCCGGCGCGCAGCACCCGGACCAGGATGGCGGTCTCGGCCGTGACGTTCAGGCAGGCCGCGACGGACAGGCCGGCGAACGGCCGCTGCCCGGCGAACCGGTCGCGGAGCAGTTGCAGCACCGGCATGGCCCGTTCGGCCCACTCGATCCGCGCGCTGCCCGCGTCGGCCAGCGACGGATCGGCGATGTCACCGGGCGTACCGGCCGGGATGTCCCCGTCCAGCGTGGCGGGCGGGGCCGGACGCGCGGCCCGGCCGCCGGGCCGCGGCGTGCGCGGCCCGGCGGTGGTTCTGGCGCTCGACCTGGCGCTGGCCATGCCGGCTAGTACCGGTAGGTGTCCGGCTTGTACGGGCCGTCGACCGGGACACCGACGTAGTCGGACTGGGCCTTGGTCAGCCGGGTCAGCTTGACGCCCAGCGCGTCCAGGTGCAGCCGGGCCACCTTCTCGTCCAGGTGCTTCGGCAGCGTGTAGACGCCGATCGGGTACTCGCTGGTCCGGGTGAACAGCTCCAGCTGCGCCATGACCTGGTTGGTGAAGCTGTTGGACATCACGAAGCTCGGGTGACCGGTCGCGTTGCCCAGGTTCAGCAGGCGGCCCTCGGACAGCACGATGACCGCGTGACCGTCCGGGAAGACCCACTCGTCGACCTGCGGCTTGATGTTGACCCGGCGGATACCGGGGGTCCGGGCCAGGCCCGCCATGTCGATCTCGTTGTCGAAGTGACCGATGTTGCCCACGATGGCCTGGTGCTTCATGGCTGCCATGTGAGCGGCGGTGATGATATCCCGGTTACCGGTGGCACTGACGAAGATGTCCGCGGTGCCCACCACGTCATCCAGCGCGGCGACCTGGTAGCCGTCCATGGCCGCCTGCAGCGCGCAGATCGGGTCGATCTCGGTGATGATGACCCGGGCGCCCTGGCCGCGCAGCGATTCGGCGCAGCCCTTGCCGACGTCGCCGTAACCGCACACCACGGCGACCTTGCCGCCGATGAGGACGTCCGTGCCGCGGTTGATGCCGTCGATCAGCGAGTGCCGGCAGCCGTACTTGTTGTCGAACTTGGACTTGGTGACCGAGTCGTTGACGTTGATGGCCGGGAACAGCAGCGAGCCGGCCCGCGCCATCTCGTACAGCCGGTGCACGCCGGTCGTGGTCTCCTCGGTCACGCCCATGATGGAGTCCGCGACCGCGGTCCACTTGCCGGGGGCGGCGGTCAGCGACGCGCGCAGCCGGTCCAGGATGACCTTCCACTCGTCCGCGTCGTCGTCGGCCGCGGACGGGACCCCGCCCGCCTTCTCGTACTCCGCGCCCTTGTGCACGAACAGCGTGGCGTCGCCGCCGTCGTCCAGCAGCATGTTGGGGGTGGCCCCGTCCGGCCAGGTCAGCGCCTGCTCGGTGCACCACCAGTACTCCTCCAGGCTCTCCCCCTTCCAGGCGAAGACGGGCACGCCCTTCGGGTCGTCGGGGGTGCCGTCGGGGCCGACCACGATCGCGGCGGCCGCGTGGTCCTGGGTGGAGAAGATGTTGCAGCTGGCCCAGCGGACCTGCGCGCCCAGCGCGGTCAGCGTTTCGATGAGCACGGCGGTCTGCACGGTCATGTGCAGCGAGCCGGTGATCCGCGCGCCGCGCAGCGGCTGGGCGGCGGCGAACTCCTCGCGGGTCGCCATCAGGCCCGGCATCTCGTGCTCGGCCAGTCCGATCTCCTTGCGCCCGAACGCGGCGAGCGACAGATCGGCGACCTTGTACGGAAGCGGTGCGTTGGACATGCATTCTCCTCGTTGTCACGGCGTCCGGAGTCGTGGGCGCCCGCCGCCGACGGCGTCTGCGCGTTACCGACCGTATGGGATGGCTGGGGTCCCGCGCACGCTCTGGCGGCCGTTCTTGACAAAAAAATGTAAGCTTTAATCTATGCGCATATCCGAGGCGGCCCGGCGGCTGGGAATGTCCCCGCGGATGCTCCGCTACCGCGAGGATCTGGGGCTGCTGCCGCCGGTGCGGGAGATGAGCCGGGGGCGCGGGCCACGGCACCGCCAGTTCGGCGAGGCGGACCTGGGCGCGGTGACCGCAGCCCTGCAGCTGGAACGCCGGTACCAGGTAAGCCCGGCATCGGTCGCCTTCGGCCTGCGGGTCCTTTCCGAACCCGCGGTCCACGTGGCCGTGGCCGACCTCAGCCGGCGCATCGGGCGCCTGCCGGAACGGCCCGGGCGGGCGCTCGACTTCGAGCAGGAGCGGGCGCTGCGGCTGCTCGGCCGCCCCGGACCAGGCTCAGGAGCCCCAGCGGGCCGGTAAGGCCGACGGATCGGGCCCGGTGGGTTCACTGGGCCCGGCGGGGCGGGACGACCCGGGCTGCGATGGGGCCGACTGCCCGCCGCGCTCCAAGGCGCGCTGGACGACACGGATGGCCGGATCGGTCTCGTCCGCCTTCGCCTCCTGGTAGAGGTCCGGTTCCAGGTAGATGACGTCCGCGATGGGCACCGCGGCCCGGACCCGGCTCTCGGCCGCGTCAATGCCGCGCACCACGGTCGTGGCGGAGTCGCCGGCCCGGACCGCAACCTTGGCCGCCACCAGCAGCGAGTCCGGGCTCAGGTGCACGGTGCGCATGTGGATGACCCGCTCGACCTCGGGCCCGTCCTCCAGCGCCCGGACGATCGTGCGCTCGGCGCCCGGGCTCGCCGCCTCGCCGATCAGCAGGCTCTTGGTCTCCCGGGCCACCACGACCGCGACACAGGCCAGCAGCAGGCCGATGGCGACCGACCCACCGCCGTCCCAGGCCTCGTCGTGGGTCAGGACCGACAGCCCGACCCCGGCGAAGGCGAACGCCAGGCCGATCAGCGCGGCCGAGTCCTCCAGCAGCACCACGATCAGGTCCGGGCCCTTGGCCCGGTGGATGAACGAGCCCCAGCCGGTGCCGTTCCGCTGCCGGTTGGACTCCTTGATCGCGGTGCGCAGCGAGGAACTCTCCAGGATGGCCGAGATGAACAGGACCCCGAAGGCCACGTAGGGGTCGGTGATGGTGCCCGGATGGATGATCTTGCGGATGCCGTCGTAGACCGAGTACGCACCGCCGACCGAGAACAGCACGACCGAGACGAGAAAACCGTAGAAGAAGCGCTCCCGGCCGAACCCGAACGGGTGCTCCACGGTTTCCGCCCGGTTTGCCCGGTTCCGGCCAACGAGCAGCAGGATCTGGTCACTGCAGTCCGCCACCGAGTGGACGAACTCGGCCAGCATCGACGCTGAGCCGGTCAGCAGGAACGCGACCAGCTTGGTGATCGCGATCCCGACGTTGGCGCCGAAGGCGGCCAGGACAGCGACGAGGCTACCGGACCGGCCGTGCCGCTCCCGGGCCGGGCCGTCCGCGCCCTGCTGGGGGGCAGGCCGACCGGGCCGCTGGTCCTCGGCGACGGCGGCTCGGGCGGCTCCGCGCGGCTGATTCTCTGCTCTGATGCGGGATTCCTTCCCAGGTGGAGCTAAGAAATCCGCTCCTTCAGCTCCTGGATGATCTGGATCGGGGTCGGGTCCACCCCAGACGCGATGCCCAGATACACCGTGGCGTAATCGATGAGCTGAACCACACTGGCGAAGCGCTCCAGCGGGTGCTTGCCCGCCATGGTGAGCTCCGAGACGCGGATGCCCCGTTCGGAGGCCAGCTCCGCCGAGGCCGCCCGCCGCCGGGCCACCTGGGGATGCTCGCCGGAATCGGCCAGCAGAAAGAGCCGCAGCGGGAAACCCGATTCCGCGTCCAGGCTGCGGCCCGGGGCGAACGGCCCGTCGAAGGCGACCACCTGGTTGTGGTTGGCCTCCGGCAGTTCCCCCGCGATGCCCGGGTACTTGGCGTTCTCGTTGAGCTGGGCGGCGAAGCGCTTGGCCGCGACCCCGGCCAGGGGCGAGCTACCCCAGATCATCGGCAGCGTGCCCATGAGGTCCAGGGCGAGCGACTTGCCCGGGTTGACGAACGATTCGCTGGTGGGCCGGCACTGGAAGGAGACCTCCTCCAGGACGGCCGCGGTGGCCTCGTAGACGTCCTCCCCGACGTCGATGACGCCTGCCTCGGCGGCGATGAAGATCAGCGGGGTGGACAGGCCCCACAGGGTCGAGCGGGGCATGCCCGCGGACACCACGGGGACGAACGGCGCCCGGGCCTGGGTGGCGATGGCCTGCAGCGGTGATCCCGCGCCGCCCACCCCGACCAGCTGCGCGCCCCGGCGCACCGCCTCGGCCGCCGCCGCCAGCGTCTCCTCGGTGGAGCCCGAGCACGACACCGCGATCACCAGGTCCGCCGCTCCGACCCAGCCCGGGATCTGGTAGCCGTGCGACGTGACGACCTGCACCGGGTTACCGGCGCCGCAGACCGCGTCCAGCACGTCCCCGGCGATCCCGGAACCGCCCATGCCCGCCACCACGATGGCCCGCGGGCGGCCGTGCGCGGTCACCGGGGACAGGTCCACCTCCGAGCAGGCCCGGACGGCAGAACGCACCTGAGCGGCGGACGAGGCCACCTGGCGGAGCATCCCGCCGGGGTCGGCCGCGTCCACCAGCTCGGCGTCGTCCAGCCGGTCGGCGGCCAGCTCGGCGTCCAACCCGGCCAGGTCCCCCTCGTCGGTCACGCTCCCGCCCCGGGCTTGCGGGCCTCGTCCACGAGCAGGACGGGGATGTCGTCGCGGACCGGGTAGGCCAGGCCGCACTCGGCGGAGGTGCAGACCAGCTCGCTGGCTTCGTCGTCCGCGCGCAGCGGCGAATGGCAGTTCGGGCAGGCCAGTATGTCCAGCAGCCAGTCGTCGAGCTTCACGCTTTCTCCTCGGTTGTGGTCTGGTCGATCTCGGCGGGCGGGCCGGCTAGGCCGTGGTGCCGCGGATCAGGGCGAGCACCTCGTCCCGCACGGCTTCCATCGTCGCCTGGTCAGCCGCCTCCACGTTAAGCCGCAGCAGCGGTTCGGTGTTCGAGGGACGGACATTGAACCACCAGTCGGGCACCATGACCGTCAGCCCGTCGAGCTCGTCGGTACTGACCCCGGGACGGCCGGCGAAGGACTCCAGGACCAGAGCGGTCGCCGCCGCCTGGTCCGCCACCTCGCTGTTGACCTCGCCGCTGGCGACGTACCGCTCGTAACGGGCCAGCAGGGCCGACAGCGGGCCGTCGGACTGCCCCAGGGCCGCGAGCACATGCAGCGCCGCGAGCATGCCGGAGTCGGCGAACCAGAAGTCCCGGAAGTAGAAGTGGCCGGAGTGCTCACCGCCGAAGATCGCGCCGGTGCGCGCCATCTCCGCCTTGATGAACGAATGGCCCACCCGCGTGCGGACCGGCGTGCCGCCGTGCTCCGCGATGATCTCCGGCACCGCGCGGGAGGTGATCAGGTTGTGGATGACGGTCGCGCCCGGCTCACGGGCCAGCTCGCGGCTCGCGATGAGCGCGGTGAGCGCCGACGGGGAGACGATCTCGCCCCGCTCGTCCACCACGAAGCAGCGGTCGGCGTCGCCGTCGAAGGCGAGCCCGATGTCGGCCCGCGTCTCGGTCACCGCCCGCTGCAGGTCGCGCAGGTTCTCCGGGTCGATCGGGTTGGCCTCGTGGTTCGGGAAGGTGCCGTCCAGCTCGAAGTACATCGGCACCAGCTTGATGGGCAGCCCATCAAAAACCTTCGGCACGGTGTACCCGGCCATGCCGTTGCCGGCGTCGACCACGACCTTCAGCGGCCGGATGGCGGACACGTCGACCAGCTTCTTCAGGTGCTCCGCGTAGCCGGACAGCAGATCCTGGCGGGTCACCTGCCCGGCCAGGGCGTCGCTGGCGGGCACGCCCGCCTCGATCATCTCGCGCAGCTCGGCCAGGCCGGTCTGCTGGCCGACCGGCTTCGCCCCTTCCCGGCACAGCTTGATGCCGTTGTAGCGGGACGGGTTGTGGCTGGCGGTAATCATGGCGCCGGGGATGCCGAGCGTGCCGCTCGCGTAGTAGAGCATGTCGGTGGAGCCGAGACCGGCGTCGATAACGTCGGCGCCCTGGGCCGTGGCGCCCCGGGCGAACGCCGCCGCCAGCGGCGGCGAGGACGTCCGCATGTCGTGGGTGATCACGATCTCGCCGGCGCCGGTCAGCGGGACGAAGGCGGCCCCGGCCGCCTCGGCCACGTCCTCGTTGAGCTCGTCGGGCACGACACCGCGAATGTCGTACGCCTTGATGATCTTCGACAAATCAGCCACTGCGCCTCGCGCCTCCCGTGCCCTGCCCCGATGCATTACGGCGCCCGGTAAGCCGGGGCGAGCCCGGGTTCGTGCTCGCTGCGTTGCCCGCCGGCTACGGCACCAAGGCTCAGAGCCTACCGCCGCCGGGTAGCAGGGGTGGGCGCAGCGCCAGTACTGCGTTTCCGGCGTCAGGTCGTGGGCTGGCGGCCGGCCGGCTCGCCGGACGAAGCGGTCCCCGGCGGGGCCGAGCGGACCATTCTGAGGTGACGGCGGCGGCCTACCTCGACGCCCTGCCCGACCGGCTCCGGGCCCGGCGGGACCGGGGGCCGCTGACGCTGCTGGGACGCCTCACGGACGGCGTTGGCCAGGGCCTCCAGGTCGTCCACGCTCTGCTGGACGGGGTCGCCGGGCAGCCGGACGACATCCCAGCCCCGGGGGACGGTGAGCCGCTCGGCGTGCTTGGCGCACAGGTCGTAGCAGTGCGGCTCGACGTAGGCGGCCAGCGGGCCGAGCACCGCGGTGGAGTCACGGTAGACGTACGTGAGCGTGTAGACCGGGGGCTGCCTGCATGCGGTGCGCGAGCAGCAACGCGAACTCACCGACCCACCTCACTCACATGATCCAACTCCGCCGGAGCGCCACGGCCGGATCGCATGGCCGGGCCCGCCGGGCCGCTGGTGCGTCCCGGGAGAGATTCTCGCCCTCGGGGGTGGCGCAGCACTATCCCGGACCAGGTCCGGAACAGCCCTGCATGCGTTCCGTACTTCCGTTGACGGTAGCTGGCCGGGGTCGTTAACGCCACCACCCGGGGCACTCTGCGCGATCGTGTCTTCGGCCGGGGCAGCCCGGGCACCGTGCCCGGCGGCTACCGGCAGGCAGCAGCAGGCGATACGCTCGGTAACTGTGCAGGCCGACCAGACCAGTTCCGCGCCCGGCCGCCGGCGCGTCCGGCGGCGAGACCGGCACGGTCGCGGCCTTCGGGGCCGGCTGGTCCCGACGGATGTCCCGCTGTACCGCAGCCGGGCGCAGCAGTTCGACGACCTGGTCCTGGACGCGGTGGCGCGGCTCGAACCGCGCTGGGAGGCCGAGCTGGCCGGGATCGAGTTCGCGGTGCAGGAAGTCCCGGATGAGGAGATCACCGGCGAGGAGATCGTCCCAGTCCCGCTGGCCAGGATCGACCCCGGGGAGATGGATCCGGGCGACGTGGCCGGTTCGCGCTCGCCCAGGATCGTGCTGTACCGCAGGCCGCTGCTCGCGCGGGCTGAAGACGAGGATGAGCTGAGCGAGCTGATCTTCGACGTGGTGGTGGAGGAATTCGCCGAACTGCTGGGGCTCGACCCGGACACCATCGATCCGGGCTTCACCCAAGGGGACTGACTCCAGCGGTTGGCGCCGCGGTCCCGCCGCCCCGCCGGCTCGGCACCGGCGGGGCGGGGACTACACCGCTTCCCGCTTCAGCCGCCGACGCTCCCGCTCGGACATGCCGCCCCAGATACCAAACCGTTCGTCGTTCTCCAGTGCGAACTCCAGGCACTCGGCCCGGACCTCACATCCCCGGCAGACCTTCTTCGCCTCCCGGGTCGAGCCGCCCTTCTCCGGGAAGAACGCCTCGGGATCGGTCTGGGCACACAAGGCCCGGTCCTGCCAGCCAAGATCCTCGGCGTCGTCTGAGCACTCCACACCGTGCTCGAGTAGGACAATGACCTCAGACACGCGCACCTCCTGCCCCTCGCGGGGGCCCCCGGACTCACGCCCCTCCCCCGGGGACGCGTACTTACAACAGTGAAATTACACCCGCGTGTCTTGCTTCCCGTCAAGCCGGCTAGGTGATATTGGCGGCACTAATGTCCGGCAATGGGCGAAAAGTCCCCCAAGATTGCGGCCTTTCCGTTGCCAGGCCGTGAGCGGAGCGAACCGTGCCGGCGGCGCAACGTAGCCAGCAGGGCCCACGGCGGTCACTTGGCCCCGCCACGATGCCGGCCCGGCCGGTCCGGCCGGGCCGGCCCTGGGCACCGCGCGGCGGCGGATGCGGGGCGCCGGTCACCCGGGGTCCGCGAGCCTGCCAGACTTTGGCTATGCGGATCACCGTACTGGCCGGCGGCGTGGGTGCCGCGCGCTTCCTCCGCGGCCTCAAGGCCGCCGCGCCGGACGCGCGGATCAGCGTCATCGGGAACACGGGCGACGACATCACGCTGTTCGGCCTGCGGGTGTGCCCGGACCTGGACACCGTGATGTACACCCTCGGCGGCGGGATCGACGAGGCCCAGGGCTGGGGGCGGGCCGGGGAGACGTTCACCATCCGGGATGAGCTGGCCGCCTACGGCGGCGGCCCCGACTGGTTCACCCTCGGCGACCGGGACTTCGCCACGCACATTCTGCGCAGCCAGCTGCTGGCTGACGGCCAGCCGCTGTCGGCCGTGACCGATGAACTGTGCCGGCGGTGGCAGCCCGGGGTCCGGCTGCTGCCGATGTCGGACGACCAGATCGAGACGCACGTACTGATCGACGACGGGGGCGGCCGGCGTTACGTGCACTTCCAGGAGTGGTGGGTCCGGCTGCACGCGCAGCTCCCCGCGGCGACGATCGTGCCAGCCGGCGCAGCTGACGCCCGCCCGGCGCCAGGCGTGCTGGAGGCCATCGACGGCGCCGACATGGTGCTGCTCCCGCCGTCCAATCCCGTGGTGAGCATCGGCACGATCCTGGCCGTGCCGGGCATTCGCGAGGCGGTGGCGGCCAAGACCGCGGTGGGCGTGTCCCCGATCATCGGCGGATCCCCGGTGCGCGGCATGGCCGACGCGTGCCTGGCCGCGATCGGTATCCCGACGACCGCGGTGGCCGTCGGAGCGCACTACGGAGCCGGGCTCATCGACGGCTGGCTGGTCGACGACGAGGACAAGGCGGCCGCGGCGGACCCCGCGCTGGCCGGGATCGAGGTACGCGTCCTGCCGCTGTACATGCGGGACCTGGCGGCGACCGCTGGCATCGCGCGGGCGGCGCTCGACCTGGCCGCGGAGCTCACCTGATGTCCCAGGGGCAAGACGACGGGACGCGCTCGTTCAGCGTCCGGGGAGTCCCCGGGATCCCGGAGGTCGAGCCCGGCACGGACCTGGCCGCCCTGATCGCCGGGACCGCCGACGACCTGCGGGACGGCGACATCGTCGTGGTGACGTCGAAAATCGTGAGCAAGGCCGAAGGCCGGGTGGTGCGCGGCGACCGGCAGGACGCCATCGACGCCGAAACCGTGCGGGTGGTCGCGCGGCGCGGTGACGCCCGGATCGTCGAGACCCGGCAGGGCCTGGTGCTCGCCGCGGCCGGCGTCGACGCTTCCAACACGCCGCCCGGCACGGTGGTCCTGCTGCCCGAGGACCCGGACGGGTCCGCCCGCCGGCTCCGGAAGGCGCTGAACGACCGCGGCGGCATCACCGTGGGTGTCATCATCACCGACACCCTCGGCCGGGCCTGGCGGATCGGCCAGACCGACACCGCAATCGGCGCCGCCGGTGTCCGGCCCGCGATCGACTACCGGGGCACCGAGGACAGCTTCGGCAACGCCCTGGAGGTCACGCTGGACGCGGTGGCCGACGAGATCGCCGCGGCCGGCGACCTGGTCAAGGGCAAGGCACGGCAGGTCCCGGTGGCCATCGTGCGCGGGCTGGCGGACCTGGTGACGCCGGACGACGGCCCGGGCGCGGCCGCCCTGATCCGGCCTCCGGCCGAGGACATGTTCCGGCTGGGCGCGGCGGAAGTGCCGCTGGCGCGCCGGACGGTCCGGGAGTTCACCGGCGAACCGGTCAGCCCGGTGGCGGTCCGCCGGGCCGTGGCCGCCGCGGTGACCGCCCCCGCTCCACACCACACCGAGCCGTGGCGCTTCGTGATCCTGGAGTCGGCCCGCAGCCGGGCGGAGCTGTGCGACGCGATGCTCGCCACCTGGGTCCGCGACCTGCGCCGGGACGGCTTCACCGAAGAACAGATCGCCCGCCGGGTCCGCCGCGGCGAGCCGTTGCGGCGGGCCCCGCTCATCGTGGTGCCGTGCCTGCTGCCGGACGGGCGACACGGCTACCCGGACGATCGGCGGGCCCGGGCCGAACGGGACATGTTCCTGATCTCGATGGGCGCGGCCGTGCAGAACTTCATGGTGGCCCTTGCGGTCGAGGGACTGGGCTCGTGCTACATATCGAGCGCCCTGTTCTGCCCCGACGTCGCCCGCGGCGCGATCGGCCTGCCGGACGGCGGCGAGCCGATGGGGGCCATCGGCATCGGGCACCCCGCGGCGGCACCCGCCCCGCGGCCGCCCCGCGACCCGGACGACTTCATCCTGACCCG
>Ga0209839_10001738_pt1 | contig 10963 bp, 7 predicted proteins | sample OrgsoiDNA2013050_FD_185800 | JGI IMG/M metagenome (GOLD analysis project Ga0209839, IMG submission 185800) | Permafrost soil microbial communities from the Arctic, to analyse light accelerated degradation of dissolved organic matter (DOM) -... | ecosystem: Environmental > Terrestrial > Soil >... | reverse complement strand
CAGCTCGCCGGAGGCGCCGCTGCGCCCGGAGAGCGTGTAGCCCTCGGCGCTGGTGAACGCGGGCGAGACCATCTTGGCGTTGAGGAACTGCAGCGACGATGCGTACGCGACGTTGACCGTACCGGTCGGCTTGGCCGACGCGGGCGCCGGCGCGCTGGCGGAACTCCCGGCCGCCCCCGGCGACGAAGAGGAACTGCTGCAGCCCGCCGCGACGAGCCCGAAACACGCTATGCCTGCGAGCGCGGCGATACGCGCGCCTCGTTTTGACTGGTAATCGGCCACCTTCCCGACAATAGCCAGCCCTGATTGCGCCGGGCAAGAAACAGGAGCTTGTAGTCACATTGTGACCAGTGGCGGCCCGGTTGCGGCCCAGCGGCTCCGGTCACAGGCCGGGCGGCCCGGTCACAGCCCCGGGGGTCTGCGGCGGGCGAACTGGGTGGCCTGCTCGAACGCGTGGCCCGCCTGCAGGACCGCGAAGTCGGCCCGGTGCGGCCCGACGATCTGCACGCCGATCGGCAGTCCGCTCGCGCTGAACCCGGCCGGCACGGACAGCGCGGGGCAGCCGGTGGCCGAGACCAGGTAGGCGGACTGCATCCAGTCCAGGTAGTCCGTCATGGTCACCCCGGCGATCTCGGACGGGTACTCCAGATCGACGCCGAACGGCAGCACCTGGCTCACCGGCAGCAGCAGGATGTCGCCGGTCGTGAAGAACTCGCGGACGCGGTGAAAGAGCGCCGTGTGCAGCACCTCGGCCCGGCCGAGGTCGGCGCCGCTCAGCTTGCGCCCCTGCTCGACGTTCTCCCGCAGGGTGGACTTGAGCTCCTCGGGCGCACGGTCCAGCAACGGGCCGAACATGACCTCGAACTGCCAGGCCCGCAGGGTGCGGAACGCCTCGTCGGCGCCGGTGAAGTCCGGGCTGCGCTCGGTCACGTGCGCGCCGAGCGCGGCGAACACCTGCGCGGCGTCGTGGACCACTGCGGCGACCTCCGGCTCGACCGGGACCGCCCCGCCCAGGTCCGGGGACCACGCGACCCGCAGCCCGTGCAGGTCCGCGTCCAGCGGCCCGGCGAACCGCGCACCCGGTTCCGCCAGGGCGATGGGCGAGCGCGGATCGGGGCCGGCCAGGACGGACAGCAGGAGGGCCGCGTCGGCGACGGTCCGGGCCATGGGCCCACTGACGTTCAGCGTGGTCCAGCCGAGCAGCGCGGGCCAGCCCGGCACGCGGCCCGGCGACGGCCGGAACCCCACCACGTTGCAGAACGAGGCCGGATTGCGCAGCGATCCGCCCATGTCACTGCCGTCGGCCAGCGGATGCATCCCGCAGGCCAGCGCGGCGGCCGCGCCCCCGCTGCTCCCGCCCGCGGACCTTCCGTGGTCGTACGGGTTCCGGGTGACGCCGAAGACCCGGTTGAAGGTGTGCGATCCCGCGCCGAACTCCGGCACGTTGGTCTTGCCGATCGTGATCACCCCGGCGGCGCGCATCCGCTCAATGACCAGCTCGTCTTCGGTGGGCACGTAGCTGGCCCGCAGCGGCGAGCCGTAGGTCGTGCGGATTCCCGCCGTCTCGTGGACATCCTTGTGCGCCACGGGCAGGCCGTGCAGCACGGGCAGGTCGGCGCCAGAAGCCGCGCGCCCGTCGGCCGCCGCCGCGCTGTCCAGTGCGCTTTCCGCGACCACGGTGACCACGGCGTTCACGCCCGGATTTTCCCGCTCGATCTGGTCCAGGTGCGCCTGCACCACCTCGCGCGCCGACACCTCCCGCCGCTCCAGCGCCGCCCGGAGTTGGCGGGCGGTCATGAAACACAGGTCCGTCATCATGCCTCCCACGGCGTCATCCCTCACGATGGGGCAGGCCGGGGGCTCAGGGCAAGATACGGGCGCTTACGGCCGGGCGGCCATCCCCGGTGAGCGCCTGACCAGGTGAGGGCCACTGACCTGGGGAGTCGCATACTGAGACGGCCATGGCACACGGAATCGTCAACGATCAACGGGGGCGGACAGCAGGGCGAGGAAGGTAGATATTCGCGTCACTCACGGGGGAGAACCAGCAACTATGAATGAGGGCCAAGCTCGCCGACCAGGTCCTTCAAGGTGTCCGGGCCACGTGAGTTACTCAGCACCACATCGTGCCCGGCGGCCAGACTGAGCCTCGCCACGGTGCTGCCGATCATCCCGCTGCCAATGAATCCCACAGTCGTCATGCAGACCGGAACCCACCGGCCGCCGCGGTCATTCCGGGCCCGCGTCCTCGCCCGGATCCTTGTTCGGTGCCCCCTCCGGGGACGGGCTCACTTCCTCTTCCTGACCGGATGCGGGCGGGATGTCCGCGTCGAGCAGCGCGCTTGATCCGGCGGGCCGGGTGGTCGAGTTCTCGCTGCGCTCGCGGAGCCGGCCGAGCGTCTCGCTGTCACCGATCGGAAGGGCGGCCTCCAGCCGCGAGCTTTCCTGGACCTCCGGCAGGTCCATCACCGCGTCAACCAGGCTGGCGCGGCGTCCCGGAGTGATGTGCCCCGGCGCGGCGCGCAGCGACGCCTGCGCGGTGCCTTCGGCCTCGGATGGGGTGGTAACGTCGGCGGCCGCCACGGTCTCGTCGCCGTCCCTGATCTCGAGGTGATGGTGCAGGCCAGGATTGGTCATCAGACTCCTCTCGGGCGTGTGCCCGGTCCGTGCTGGGCTGGCGCGCACAGCACCCTCGCTGCGCAGATCCTGATATCAGCCGTGCCCCGGCAGCCGGCCGCCAAACGGCCTTCCCGCTCCCGGCTTCCCCGCCCACGACCAGGGCGGTTACCCTAATTACGTCTAGGCAGACACGGATACCGAGCGTACAGTTCTGGCTGGTTAACTTCTATGCTCCGCCCCAGGCGACTGAGCGACGCCAGAGAATGTCACGCACATGGGATCCAGAACCGAACCTGCGACGCTGACCGCGACATCGGAAACGCCGGGCGAGAGCGCCGGTTCCCCGTTCCGGAGGCCAGGGCTTTGGGCCAGGGTGGCCCCGTTCGCCGTGGTCGCGGTCCTGGCCGAAGCCAGCCTGGCGCTGCCGTCCGGGCACGAGTCGGGGGGGGCCGTGCTGGCCAGCGCGCTGCTGCTGCTCCTCGCGGCGGCGGGTTTCCTGCTGCCGTGGCCACGGCTGCCCGGCTGGATGCCGGTCCTCGTCCCGCTGACCTACACCGCGTCCGTGCTCGCCCTCGACCTGGCGGCCGGTTCCACCTCCGGAGTCGGGATCGTGATCCTGATCCCCCTGGTGTGGACGGCGCTGTTTCACCGGCGGTGGGAATCGGTCTGCGTGGTCGCTGGGATCGTCGCCACCGAGGTGATCATCTCGCTGGCGCCGGTGGCGGCCCCGGCCGCGGTCAGCGTGCGCCGCGTCATCTTCTGGACGGCGCTGGGCGCCATGATCTCCATCGCGACGCACGGCCTGCGGAAGCGGATCCAGCGCTCCCGGGAACGGAGCGAGCAACTGCAGAGCCACCTGCGCGAGCTGACCGTCCTGGCCGACCGGGACCGTATCGCCACTGACCTGCGGGATACCGTCATCCAGCGGATCTTCGCGGTGGGGCTCAACCTGCAGAGCACCGCGTCCCGGACGCCCCGCGGCGACGTGCGCGACAAGATCACCTCGTCGGTGGACCAACTCGACCAGACGGTGCGGCTGCTCCGGGACGCCATCTTCGCGCTGGAGCAGCGGCCCGGGGAGCGTGGCCTGCGGCAGGAGATCATGGATCTGTGCGCGCAGTTGTCCCCGGCGCCCGAGATCAACTTCAGCGGCCCGATGGACACCGTCGCGGCCGGTACCAGGGGGCAACTGGTCACGATGCTGACGGATGCGCTCGGCCCGGTCAAGGAGAACGCTGTGCCCGCGAAGATCGGCATCGCCGCGGGCGACGGGTCCTGCCGCACGGTCATCGAGGCCGGTCTGGTACCCGGCGTGCCCCGGGCCGGGCTGTGCGGGGAGGATTTCACCGGGGTCCAGGACCGGGGCGCCAGAGCCGGGATTCGCGTCGACATCAAGACCATCCGGGAGGGAGTCAGGGTGGCCTGGCAGGTCCCATGCGACGCACCGATGTCGGCGGCCGGGTCCATACCGCTGGCCGACGTTGACCGCCGGCGTTTAGCGGTGGCGTTGAGCGGTGGCGTTTACCGCTGGCGGTCGAGGGCGCGGTCCAGGTTCACGGCCGCGCTGATCAGGGCCAGATGGGTCAGCGCCTGCGGGAAGTTGCCCAGCGCCTCCCCCGAGGCACCGATCTGCTCCGCGTAAAGGCCCAGGTGGTTGGCGTAGGTGAGCATCTTCTCGAAGATGGTCCGGGCTTCCTTGAGCCGGCCGGCCCGGGTGAGCGCCTCGACGTACCAGAACGAGCAGAGGTTGAAGGTGCCCTCGCCGTCGGCGATACCGTCGTGGCCGGTGATCGCGTACCGGGAGACCAGGCTGTCGGAGGTCAGCTCGGCGCCGATCCGGTCCAGCGTCGACAGGAACCTCGGATCGGTCGGCCCGGCGAACTTCACCAGCGGCATCACCAGCAGAGAGGCGTCGAGCAGCTTGCTGCCGGGGTGCATGACGTAGGTGCGCAGTCCGGGGTCCCAGCACTCCTCCTGCACGTAGCGGTGGGCGGCCGCGGCGAGCTTGCGCCAGCGCTCGACGGGGCCGGGCAGGCCGCGGTCGCGGGCCAGGCGCGCGGCCCGGTCGTAGGCGACCCAGGTCATCAGGGCCGAGTAGGTGAAGCGCTGCCGCGGGCCGCGGATCTCCCAGATGCCCTCGTCCGGTTCCTCCCAGTGCCGGGACAGCCAGTCCAGCCGCCTGGACAACGCGACCCACAGGTCGTAGGAGATCGGCACCTCGCGGTTGTAGAGGTAGACCGAGTCCATCAGCTCGCCGTAGACGTCGATCTGCCGCTGCCGGACCGCGTCGTTGCCGATGCGCACCGGCTGTGAGCCCCGGTAGCCCTCCAGGTGGGACAGGACGGTCTCGTCGGTGTCCTCGCGACCGTCGACCGTGTACATGATCATGATGTCGCGTTCGCGGGTGGCGGACTCACAGCGCTGCTGGACCCATTCCATGAACGAGGCGGCCTCCTCCAGGAAGCCGAGGGTCATGAGCGCGTAGACGGTGAACGCGGCGTCGCGCAGCCAGCTGTACCGGTAGTCCCAGTTCCGGCCGCCGCCCAGTTCCTCGGGCAGCGACGTGGTGGGCGCCGCGACCAGCGCCCCGGTGGGGTGATAGACGAGGAGCTTGAGCACCAGCGCCGAACGCTGGACCATCTCGCGCCATCGTCCCCGGTAGCGGGACTGGCTGACCCAGTGCTGCCAGAAGTCCGACGTGAGGGTGAACAGCCGCTCGGTCTCTCCCGGGGCGAGAGGGCGTACCTCCCCCGCCCACTCCAGCTCGATGTCGACCGTCTCCCCCTCTTCCACCGTGAAGGTCGCGGCAACACCGGTTTCCTCGATCTTCAGTGCCACGTTGGTCCGCAGCACGCAGCGCCCACGGGAGGACTCGAAGACGGCGCCCGTCCCGGGCAGGAGCTCGACGGTATGCGGGGCACGGCCGTAGTCGAACGCCGGGTGACAGGCCAGCTCGAAGGTGGCCCGGCCGCGGACCGCACGGGCCTGGCGGACGAGCAGGTCGCGGGACTTCCCGCTGCCGCTGGTGTCCGGCACCATGAAGTCGATCACCTCGCCGACGGCTTCCGCACCGTGGAACCGGGTCAGCAGGATGTTCGTATCGGGCAGGTAAAGCTGCCTGGGCCGCCCGCTGGTGCGGCTGGACAAGGAGAAGTAGCCGCCCTTACGTGCGTCCAGGAGCGCCCCGAATAGCGAGGGCGCGTCAAAGCGGGACGGGCAATACCAGTCGACCGTGCCGTCCGTCCCGACGAGCGCCACGGTGCGCAGGTCCCCGACGATGCCGTGTTCCTCGATCGGCAGGTAGCCCGTCGGCGGCGTCTCGGACCGATGGCCGTTGCCGACGGAGAAGGATCCCATTCTTCCATCATCCGAGCCGGTATTACGCCCGCATTTCGTCCGTAACACGCGCGCGGACCAGGTCAAACGCCTGACGGAAGGGGAGGGCGGGTCAGCGCCAGGTGTGGACGGGGTCGTTGGTGTGCATGTGCTCGATGTAGCGCTGGGTCATGAGCCGGAGCGCCTCGGTGCGGCTGGCCTCGCCGTGGTTGCTGAGGGCCCCGACGGTGGCGGTCTGCCAGGCAGCGCCGGTCTGGCCGGCCAGGCAGCGCTGCTCGATGATGTCCAGCAGGCGGTCGGCGTGCTCGGTGGCGACGCCCCAGCGGGCCAGGCCGTCGCGGGCCAGCGGCAGGAGCCGGCGCAGGACCAGCTCGGCGGCGGGTGCCTCGCCGAGGCCGGGCCAGTAGAGCCGCGCGTCCATGCCGTGCCGCGCCGCCTCGTGCAGGTTCTCCGCCGCCGTGGCGAACGAGAGCTGCGTCCAGATCGGGCGCTGCGCCTCGGCCAGGGCGCGCAGCAGCCCGTAGTAGAAGGCCGCGTTGGCGATGACGTCGGCCACGGACGGGCCGGCCGGCAGGACCCGGTTCTCTATGCGCAGGTGCGGGACGCCGCGCGAGACCGCGTAAACGGGACGGTTCCAGCGGTAGACGGTCCCGTTGTGCAGGCTCATCTCGGAAAGCTGCGGGCAGCCGCCACGGTCCAGCGTGACCACGGGGTCTTCCTCGTCACACAACGGCAGCAGCGCCGGGAAGTAACGGATGTTCTCCTCGAACAGGTCGAACACCGAGGTGATCCAGCGCTCGCCGAACCACACCCGCGGGCGGACGCCCTGGTGCTTGAGCTCATCGGGCCGGGTGTCGGTGGCCTGCTCGAACAGCGTGATCCGGGTTTCGTCCCAGAGCCGCCGGCCGAACAGGAACGGGGAGTTGGCCGCCACCGCGACCTGGACGCCCGCGATGGCCTGGGCCGCGTTCCAGTAGTTCGCGAACTGCTCAGGGGAGACCTGCAGGTGCAGCTGGACGCTCGTGCACGCGGCCTCGGGGGTGATGCTGCCGGCGTGGGTGAGCAGCCGTTCCGGCCCGTCGATCGCGATCCGCATATCCTCGCCGCGGGCCGCGAAGATCTGCTCGTTCAGCACCCGGTACCGCGCGTTCGCCGAGATGGTGTCCTCGTGCATGTGCTCTTCGCGCAGCGTGGGCAGGATGCCGACCATGACGAGCCGGCTGCCGGTGCTGCGGGCCTTCTGGTCGGCGCAGTTGAGGCTGGTGCGGATCTCCTTCTCCAGGTCCGCCAGGGCGTCCCCGCCGAGCTCACGCGGTGGCACGTTGATCTCGAGGTTGAACTGGCCGAGCTCGGTCGCCCACGCCGGATCGGCGATGGCGTCGAGCACGTCGCCGTTGCGCATGGACGGCTCGCCGGAGGCATCCACGAGGTTCAGCTCAATCTCGACGCCCACCTGAGCGGGCTCACTCTCGAAGCGGTGCTCGCGCAGCATGCGGGCGAATACGTCCAGCGAGCGCCGTACCTTGTCGCGGTACTTGCGGCGATCTTCGCCGGTGATCTTAACTGCCTCAATGTCGCGGCCCATGAGGCCTCCGCTCACCTAGCTGGGGAGACCAGAGAGTACTCCGCACGTCTTTTCTCCAGCCTCGCACGCCGGCGCGGCCGACGCTAGCCGTCCGCGAATCCGGCCAGCTCACCACGGATAGCGGCGGCGAATTGGCCCGGGTCCTCCAGCGGGGCGAAATGGCCCGCCCCGGCCACGAAGCGGACCGTGATGTCGCTGAAGAACTCCTCCACGCGGTCCGCCCAGGCACGCGGGAACAGCGGATCGTGCTCGGGCCACAGCACGACGGCCGGAACCGCGATCCGGTCCCCCGGAGCCGGCGGCTTCTCGGCCAGGGACCGGGCCACCGCTCCCCCGCCCGCCCGGTACCAGCCGATTGACGCGGTGAACGCGCCGGGCATGCCGTACACGGCGACCAGGTGGTCCAGGTCATCCTCGCCGAGCGTGAAAGAGGGACCGGACCAGTGCGACCAGAAGTGCGACAGGTAGGCACGCACCGCGGCCGGCGCTCCGTCGATCAGTTCCGCGGCCAGGGGAAGCTGGTGGAAGGACTGGTACCAGAACTCACGCTGCGGCTGCGCCTCCAGCACGCGGTTCCCGATGCCCGGCAGCGGCGGCGCGATAACCAGCGCGCGAACCAGGTCCGGGTTTGCCTGCGCCACCGTCTGCGCGATCCGGCTGCCGATGTCGTAGCCGGCCAGCACCGGGCGATTCAGGCCCAGTTCGCGGATCAGCCCCACCACGCTGCGGGCCTGCGCCGCAGCGCTGTACTGCTCCGCGGGGTCGGCCGGATGCTTATCCGATTCACCGAATCCCCGCAGGTCGGGAACGACCACGTCGCAGGACGCGGCGAGCTCGGGGGCGAGCAGGCGGTAATCGGCGCGGTCTCCCGGCCAGCCGTGCAGCAGGATCACCGGCTCGCCGGCCCCCGAACGGCCGTAGGCGAGCCGGAACCCGTCGACCGGCTCACTCTGCGGCATCGGCGCCTCCGGGGCAGTGACAGTTCCGGCCCCGTCAAGCTACATCCCGGAACCGCCCCGCTTCTAGCCCCCCATAGCGGGGCGGTTCCGGACATATTCGCCCCGGCGTAGCGGCGACGACGCCGGAGCGGGACCCCTCCGCCAGCCCCGGCACGGGATGAAGAGCGGGCCCTCCTCCCCTCCCCCCAAGGAGAAGGGCCCGGCACGGGAATGAAGAGCGGGCCCTCCTCCCTCCCCTCAGGAGGAGGGCCCTTGCTCTGCCCCCCGCTGAGCACAGCTAACTAGGAAATTACGCGGCGGGCTATCCCCGAAGTCGGGGATAAGGGCGCCGGGAAGGGCCGGCCTACACTCCATACGGCAGGGCGTGTGCCTACCATCCGGTCCGTTGCACCCCGCGCCCGAGCAGACTGCCCGCCACGGGCACCGCAGACCGAGGACAACCGATGACGCTCCAGCCCACCACCTCACTGATGGCGCACGTCAGTACGCCGTCCGGGCTGGTCATCAAGATCGGTGAGGGGAGCCGGCTGGTCTTCGGCCGGGGCGCGGACGCGGATCTGACGATCGCCGTGGGGCGGGGCCTATCCCGCCGGGCCGGAGTGATCAGCGTGCTGTCCGACGGCGCGTGGATCGCCAACATCAGCCGCACGCACGCGCTGTACACCGAGGGCGACGGATACCGGATCCGGCTGCCGCGGATGGAAGAGGAGGGTGAGCCCTCCGGCGGCTGGTTCGTGCGCAGCGGGACCACCATGGTCGGCTCGCGGGCGATGCTGGACGAGGGCCAGCCGCTCGTCGTGACGGTCAGCGGGAACGGCCGGAGCTGGGACGCGCTCGGCGCCGACGATAGCCGCATCCGAACGGACGTGGATTCGACCGTCCTTCCGCTGTACCTGGACCCGATGACGAAGATCTTCCTGGTCGCCCTGATGTGGTGCCGGCCCTGGCTGCTGGACCCGGCCGCGACGACCCCGCTGCCCCGGACGCCTGAGATCGCCCGGGCGGCGCTCGAGGTGACCGGTGCGTACCACGAACTGGAGCGTTTCGACCGCGAGCAGGAGTTCCACGACCGGCTTTCAGCGCGGGTCGCCGAGCACATCAAGGTCCTGCGGCGCAAGATCACCGAGCGCGGCCTGGTCAGCTCGGACAAGCGGCTGTCCGACGAGGTGGTGGTGCGCATCCTGATCGAGCACGGCATCATCACCCGCAGCGATCTCGGCCGGCTGAACGACCCGGCCTGGTGCTCCCGGCAGGAGGACCTGTGGTGGACACAGGTGCCTTAGCAGGCGGTCAGGATCGGTACCGGCAGGCGCCGTGGGCGCAGCAGGCGCCATGGGTGCAGGGGGTGCTCGACGGGGACGGGACAGCCGTCCCCGCGCCCGTGGCCGCCGCCGACGGGACAGGCAGGGCCACTGCGGCCGCCCGGCTCGCCGCGGCCGACGGGGATGCGAAGGTTCCGTGTGTCAGGCCCTGCGAGGGCGGGCCGGTGGCCGGCGGCCCACGCGGCGCCTGGACCAGGAACGTGGCGCTGGCCTGCTGCCCCCCGCTGGCGGCCTTGGCCACGACGTGATACGTCCCGTCCGGTATTTCCTGCGGGAAGAAGACGTGACCCTGGTCGATCGTGTAATTGAAGGTGCCCCTGGGGTCGGTCACCGGCTCATCCTTCGCGGACGCGGCTTCGCGCCCGTTGAGGGACAGGATGATCACGGTGTGCGGGACGAATCCGCTGCCATGAACCTGGAAGCCGCTGTTCCCGTCCCCGAAGGTCTGGCCCATGGTCAGCCTCGGGGTGGTGCTGGTGCCGTCGGCCGGGTTCTGTGGCGGGTTCCCGCCCGGCGGGGGATCGAGGGCCGGCGCGGTGGCGTTAGCGGACGGTCTGGACAGCCCCGGGTCGATTTTCGGGCCGAGGTAGGCGCCTCCGATGGCCAGCATCGCGGCCCCGGCGACCACCCCGGCCACGATCAGCGCGGCCCGGGCCTGCGGTCGCTGCAGGCCGTGCGGGTGGCTGGCGGGGGTCAGCGCGGCGCCGTTGGCTCCCTTCCGTGGCGGTGTCTGCTTGCGCCGCCGGTGGCTGACCGGCGGGGTGAAGGACGCCGGGAGGGCCGTATGCGACGCCGAGGTCGGGTCCTCGCTGTCCGGATCGGGCCCGGTCTGCTGCACCGCGGCGGGCTGCGGGCTGCGCTGATACTCCCCGATCAGCGCCATCGCCGAATCCGGCAGGTACGAATGGGCGTCGGCCGGGTCGGCGGTGGCCTCCACGAACGAGCCGAGCCCGGCCAGCAAGGCCGCCGAGGTGGGCCGCATCCGCGGGCTGCGTTCCAGGCACGCCTCGATCAGGGTCGTCAGGTCCGACGGCAGCCCGGACAGGTCGGGCAGCTCGGTGGCCAGCTTGACCAGCACGTCCATGACCGTCTCGCCGTGGTAGGGCCCGTGTCCGGTCGCGGCGAACAGCAGCGTGGCGCCG
>Ga0209839_10001734_pt1 | contig 10993 bp, 9 predicted proteins | sample OrgsoiDNA2013050_FD_185800 | JGI IMG/M metagenome (GOLD analysis project Ga0209839, IMG submission 185800) | Permafrost soil microbial communities from the Arctic, to analyse light accelerated degradation of dissolved organic matter (DOM) -... | ecosystem: Environmental > Terrestrial > Soil >... | reverse complement strand
TAGAACGGGCCTCCGCCGGTGATCAGCAGAACGTACTCGAAGCTTACGAGCAGCGAGAGTGTCTGATGGATCGTCATGTAGGAAATCGGCCAGCGCAAAGCCGGAAGCGTGATGTGGCGCACGATGGCGAGCGGACCCGCACCGTCGACCCGGGCGGCATGGAAGAGGTGCTCGGGAATCGAGCGGATGGCCGACGTGAAAATGAGCATGCCGAGCGACGCGCCGATAAAGCCGTTGGCGAGAATGATCACCATGAGCGGATGGTTGTTGCGAAGATCGACGGGTGGCGCTCCGAAAACATGCACGACGATCTGATTGAGCAGTCCGCGCTCGTTGGGGTCGATCACCCACAGCCACAGCAGCGCATACACCACCGAAGGGCTCATCCGCGGTAGCAGCCATACCGCGCGAAAGAACGCGCCGAGGCGTTGCGGCACTGCGGTGGTGACCAATGCCAGCAGCAGGGCAAAGGTTACGTTGAATATGCCGAGCGTTGCCACCACGAAGATAGCGGTGATCCCGAGCGCGGCCAGAAGGCGCGTATCGCGCGTTGCCATGCGTTCGAAATTCTCGAGCGTGAATTGCGTCACCGCCAGCGTGCGGCCCATGTCGGTGAACGCCAGCACCAGATCGATAACGATCGGTGCTACAAAAAACAACAGCAACAAAACGAGGGCCGGCCCCAGGAAGATGGCAAAGTTGGCGCGTTGGCGGCGGGCCTGGGCTCTAGCGAAGTCGGGCATAGCCATTTCCTTGCCGGATCGAAAGAGGAGGCATTCGTCTCCTCTCCGATAGAACAACCAACGGACCCTCGGTTGCGACTCGGTTGCGACTCAGGGACGAATAACGAAGTCCTTGCCAAGCTCGTTGGTGAGCTCGTCGACCACGAAATCCGTCGCCGCCTGCGCCGTGAGGCGCCCTGTCTCGATGCCCTGGATGCCCTTGAACACGATCGCATTGTATTGACCAATCTTTGGGTGATTGGGCATGAAGCTCGCGTATTTCAGCATCGGCGTCGCGGCCACCAGCGCCCAACCCTTTTCAATCACTTCGGGCATCGCCTGTTCGCCGTAGTTGATCGGCGTATGGTTGGTCGACACGGCGTGCCGCATATTCGGAATCGGTTGACTTGCAAGCGCGACGATGTAGGCGGCAAGGTCCTTGTTCTTGGACTTGGCGGACACGGCATAAGCGATCGGATGCGACAAATTGGATGGCTTGCCGCCCTTTTTTCCAGGAGGCGCGTTCAACCAGGTTATCTTGTGGAAGTAGTCGTCCTTGCCCTTGAGATTGAAAGCCTTCATCTGATCGGTGACCCGCCACACGCCGTGGAAAAACACGAGTGCCTGTTCGCCGGCGAACGACGCCTGCTCGATGGCATCCCACGACATCGAGGTGTTGGCGGCCGACAGCGCCTTCTTGTCGACGCAGTACTTGACCCACGTATAGAAGTCCTTGAGCGCCGCTTTCGACGCCTGCAGTTTCGCGGCCTGCTTGTCGTAGGGCACGAGGCCAAAGCCTTCCATCAGCATCTGGAAATCGGGCCCCGCGTTCGGCCGGTGCAGGATTCCGTATTTGACGACACCCTTCTGCACCGCCTGGCCGGCGAGATCGCACAAGTCGTACGCCGTGAACTCTCCCGCATCCACCTTGGCCGGCAGCGCAGCGATCTCCTTGTCGGTCTTGCCGAGCTTGCGAAGTTTGTCGTTGTTCAGGAAATACATGCGCACTTCGGAATCCTGCGGAACGCCGTAGCGGGCGCCCTTGTAGCTCACCGCCTGCCACAAAGGCACGATGATGTCGCCATAGAGCTCGGGGTTCTTGGCGATCTGATCTTCCAGATTCAGCGCATAGCCAGCTTCTGCAAAGGCACCCGTCCACTCGTGCGCCATGACGAAGATGTCCGGGCCCTTGTCGACGGCGAAAGCCTTCAACAGATCGAGAGCATCCTCGTCATAGCCCTTGGCGTTTGTCTCGTTGAGGTCGATCTTGACGCGTTTGTCGCTGCCGGCCGCGGCGAGCATCTTGTTGAGCGTGTCGCCGGCGGCGACGAGATTGCCGGCGCGCAGGGGCCCGGAACGATCCGCGCGCGACCACGCCTTGATTACAACGTCCTCAGCCAGCGCCTGCGCAGTGATGGCCCCGAACAGGATGCCGGCCAGTGTTACCGATAGTGCGTGTTTGAAGTTCATGATGATCCTCCTGTTAAATGCGGTCGCTCGCCGCACTGTTGATAGATTCGGTGCCGTTACCAATTACCTGACTTAATGCTCTTCGTTGCATCCCGCATCGAATGCAGCGGCGGCTCAGGAGTGGTGACGGAGTATGTCGTGGTTTATCTATTAGCTGTTCGCCGCCATTGCTTCCGTCGTCGGTACGCTTGCGGGTATATCGATGATTCGTCGCAACATCGTCGGTACGTTCGTGCAAATTGCGTCGGGACGAAGCGCAACCAACGCCCGCAATTCACTCTCTCGCTCTTCGTGCCAAAGAATGATCTTCAGACCGGCGTCGTGAAGCAATTTGACGGCGATCGCATCCAACAGCCGATGCGGATGCGGCGATCGGGCTTCCCAGCACGGGTGCACGCCGTCGGCGTTGTAGGCCTTGGCGAGTCGCACCAAGTCCTCCGGTGTGACCACGCTGCCCATCATCAGCGATGTTCTGATCGACGGCAATCGAGACTTTAATGCGGCTAACGCCGGCCCGTGGAAACCGCCGATGACGATGCGCTCGTGCCAAGCGCTCGCGACGACCATTTCACCGACCGCCATTGCGCAGTCGGGGTCCTTGACCTCGACTAACAGGCTGATCTTCTTTCGCGGCGCCCAGGCAAGCAGCTCGTCGAGGCGGACCAGATCCGGCTCCATCGCCCGGATATCTGCGAACGTGCGCTCCGCGACGCGTTGATCTCCGATTGCGAGATCGTGCCGAATCAGCAATACGCCGTCTCGCGTACCCTGGACGTCGCACTCGATCACATCGGCCCCGTCGGCGACCGCCGCCTCGAAAGCCGCCCAGCTGTTCTCCGCGTGCGCCGCACTGCTGCCCCGATGCGCGACGACTTGCGGATTGATCACGTCGAGCTTTCTGGCGCAGCAAGACCACTCACCGTCCTGCGGACGACCAGGGCCGCCGGCAGGGTGAAGACTGCACGCGGCGATTCCGGCGTCGATGCGCGCTCCCGAATGACGTGCATCACTTGATCAGTCAGCATCCGGACCGGTTGCCGAAAGGTCGTGAGTTGATAGGCGCTCCAGGCGGCTTGCGGAATGTCATCGAAGCCAATGACCGATAAATCAGCCGGAACATGGCGCCTGCGATCGAGGCGAGCAGCATCGAGAAAGCCGAGGGCGATGAGATCGGTGACGCAAAATGCGCCGTCGATTGCTTCCTTGACGAGCATCGCCAGCGCGGCCTCGCGGCCCGTCGAATAGTCCGTGGGTCCTTCCTGCCAAATGCGAACGGGCACACCCGCCTCTGCCGCCCGATCGCGGAATGCTTCGAGACGCCCCAGGAGGCTCGCAGTCCGCGCGCCGCTCGACACGACGGCTAGACGCCGGCATCCAGCCTGAAGAAGCTGCTCAGCGGCCGCGCGACCGCCGGCCGCATGGTCGGTGACCACAGTGTCGACAGCGAAGCCCGGCATCGGCTTGTTAATGAGAATCACCGGTACGCCGCTACCGAGACATTCCTTGACGATGCGGGAAGGAGGCGTGCCATTCATCACGACGATCGCACAAACGCGATACTCGAGCACGCGCTCGATGAGCGCGCCCATATCGCGCTCGGCATTCGCGGCGTTGAGCAACATGCATTGAAACCCGTCGGCGAGCAGCGCCGCGGAGAGCGTGGCGAGGCATTCGGCGTGGAACGGCTGATGCAGATCAGCGCAGACCAGGCCGACAATATTGGAGTGCGCAATGGTCAGACTCTGCGCGAGCCTGTTGATGCGGTAGCCCAGGCGTCCTGCGGCGTCGAGAATGCGCGCGCGGACCTCCCTCGATACGCTCGCACCCGGCGTAAAAGTGCGCGATACAGCCGAACGTGACACGCCCGCTCGCCTCGCAACGTCGGCGGCGGTGACGAACGAACCGCGAACACGCTCCTGGCTCATGGCTGTTCTTCAGTCGTGATTGCACACGTGTGCAAAGACTCTACCCCGTGTTGCACGCGCGTGCAAGCCGGGCTTCTTCCTTCAGTCCGGCGCGAACCCGAACAGCTCGCGCGGCGTGTCCCACAGCAGCTTGCGACGTTCGGCGCGATCCGGAAACAAGGTGAGCACGAGGTGAAGTAGCACGCCGTAATCCACGTGTACCGGTGAGCGAAGGTAAGGCCAGTCCGACGCCCATAGGCAATGGTCCAGCGTAAAGGCATCCATCAGCGCCGCGACGAAGGGCCATGCATCGTCGTACGGCGCGGACTTGCGCGAAAACTTCACGAACCCAGAAAGCTTGACGAAGGCGCGCCCGGTTTTGCCGAGCTCGAGCAGCGCCCGAAAGCCCGGTTGGCCGAGCCCGGCATCCCCCGTGGGACGACCACAGTGGTCGACGAGGATGCGAACGCCGGAATCGACGAGCATCGGCATCATAGTCACGAGCTGGTCGTGCTCGACCTGGATATCGACGCACATTTCGAGCGCGACGAGCTTCTGCAGGAGTGGCTTCGCGTCGCGGAAGTAGTCGACGCCGTAATGCGTGACGTTCCATGCCACGCCGACGACATCTGCGCGCTGGAGCGCCTGCAGCTCGTCCACGGTGGCGTCGTTTGCGACCACGGCGATGCCCTTGTATCGGGCCGCCCCGCTTGCCAGCGCATCGAGCATGCAGTCGTTGGACAGGCCGTAGCCGGAGTTCGGGCCGACCAGCAGCGCGTGCCGCGTCCCATACGCGTCCATCATCTGGGCCAGCTGCGCCGGCGTGCCGATCTCCTGGCCCACCGGCGCGTAATGAGTGTCGGCGCGGTAGGGAAAGCGCGCGGGATCGAGGACGTGCACGTGGCAATCGATCTTCGGCTCTTCGACAATGCTCATTGGAGTACCTTCGCGCTGCGCGCTCCGGCGCATTGGGCACTGAGGCGCTCGGGGCGGCCCTTCGCGCTCACGTCCACGACGACAGCGCCTAAAACGTGGCGGCGATGGCCTGGCGCAGCGCCGGTGTGATCTCCGGCATGACGCCGAACCACGCGTTGAACGCCGGCCGCGCCTGGTTGAGCAGCAGACCAAGGCCGTTGACGGTGATGTTTCCGCGCATGCGCGCCGCCGCGAGCAGCGGCGTCTCCGGCGGAATATAGATGAGGTCGCCGACCAGCGCGCTCTTGGGAAGGCGATCGAGCGAGATCTCCAGCGGCGGCTTGCCGGCCATGCCTAGACTCGTCGCATTGGCGAGAAGCGCGATGTCGCCGAGTGCGTCCTCGCGCTGGTCCCACGGCAGAACCTTCACCACGGACCCGACGGTGTCGGCGATTTCTTCCGCTTTGGCGAGCGTGCGATTGATGACGCGAATCTCCTTGGCGCCTTGCGCCGCGAGGCTTGCCACCACCGCGCGCGCCGCACCGCCCGCGCCAAGCAACACGATGGGCCCGCTGTCGGGTCGCCACTGCGGATTGGCGTCACGCAGGCTCTGGATGAACCCGTTGCCATCGTTGTTGAATCCGGTGAGCGTTCCGTCCTTCTCGACCACGACCGTGTTGACCGCGCCGATCTTGCGCGCAAGGTCGTCGACGCGGTCAAGCAGCGGAAAGATCGCCTGCTTGTGCGGCGTGGTGACGTTGCACCCGCGCAGGCCGAGCACCGCGATGCCGCGTACCGCCGCTTCGAGCTTCTCGGGCGGTACGGGAAACAGCACGTAACGTCCGGGGATGCCGTGGTGCGCGAGCCAATGATTGTGAATCACTGGCGAGCGCGAGTGCGCAACCGGCCAGCCGAGCAGACCCGCAATCCCGAACGTGTTTTGATCTGCCATCGTCTAGTCTCCCGTTCTGCTGCCCTAAACCTGCATCACGGCAATTTGTCTCCAGTCTGCCCATCGCGCGTCTGTCTGCGTCGGCCTTCCGGACAGCGATGACATCGCGCAGCGCTCACGGCGGACGGAATCCTGCCGGCGCGCCGCTATTTGCCGGCCGCCAGCGCCGGCAACGTCGCGATCACTTCCTGTTTGCCGTTGACTACTTTCGTCATGTAGCTTTCGCGATCGAGATCGCCGTTCTTGTCGAAGCTCACGTCCATCAGGATGCCTGGGTAATCCTTCGCGGCCAGCCTGATCCCATGCATGGCATCGGCGAAAGCCTTCGGATCGAGCTTGCCGATTCTCTCGGTGACCGCCTTGACGATGTACATTCCCGTGTAACCCTTCAGCCCGTTGTGATCGGGCTTATAGCCGTGTTCCTTCTGGAACTTGGCGGCGAACGCCCGGATGCCGGGATCGGACGCGTCTGCGGTGAGGCCGACGTGGGCGACGGCGCCGTTCGCGGCATCGCCGGCGAGCTCGACCACCTTCTGGCTCGTGAGCACGGTCTCGCCGACTATCGGCTTGTCGTAGCCCTGCTTGCGGAGCTCGCGCAACGCCCGCGCGGCCTCCTCCTCGTTGGTGTAGACGAAGAGCGCGTCCGCGTTTGCCTGCTTGCCCTTGAGCACGGCGCCGGAGAAGTCGAGCTGTCCCGGATCGGTCGAGATGTCGGCGACTACCTTGATGCCGTAAGGCTCGAGGGCCTTGATGAACACGTCGCGGCCACCCTTGCCGAAATCGTTGTTGGTGTAGATGACCGCCACCGTTTTCGCCTTCAGGGTGTCGTTGAGGTAGCGCGCAACCTTGGGCATGGCCGTGGATTGCGTGAACGACGTGCGGAAGATGTACGGATTGCCTTGCTGAGTGATCGCCGCGGCCTCCCCGCCGGTAAAGTTGGGGATCTCGGCGCGCCGCGTTTCCGCCATGCTGACCATGATCGAGCCGGAGAACACCGGTCCCATAACAATGTAGGCACCATCGTCGATCGCCTTGACCACGAGGGCCTTCGCCACCTGCGGCTGCGATTGGGTGTCGTTCGGGGTGTACTCGACCTTGCGCCCCAGGATTCCGCCCGAAGCGTTGATCTCCTTCACCGCGAGTTTCACGCCGTCATTGAAGTTGGTGCCCGACGTGGCCCCGGTGCCCGACAGTTCCACGAGTCCGAAGATCTTGAGCGGCTGGACCTGGGCGAACAGCGACTGCGCCAGTGTCAGACCCAGAAGAAAGGCGGCAATACGTGTTATGGAGCGCATGGGACTGACCCTCCGGTATTCCGATAAATACACAAGGTATGAAGGTAACACGCAACCTGATTATGCGCGTCCCACGACGCCCGATCCTTTTTCACGCAGGTCGTAAGGAGCAACAGATGCGACGCAGAACGATGATTGGAGCCTTGCTTGGAACGGCCCTATTGATTTGCAGGGACGGTGCTCGCGCGCAGTCTGTACCTGCCGACGTTGCATCGAGCCTGGCACCGACCGGAAGTTTGAGAGTCGCCATCAACTACGGTAACGCAATGCTCGCGCGGCGCGATTCTGAAACCGGAAAATTGAGCGGTGTCTCGGTCGACATCGCCGAAGAGCTGGGCCGACGGCTTGCCTTGCCGTTGACGCTTGTACCGTTCGACGCGGCAGGAAAAGTTTCGGCAGTGGCTGCCAAGAACATATGGGACGTCGCTTTTCTGGCGCGCGATCCGGAAAGGGCTCGCGATATCGCTTTCACCGCAGCCTATGTCGTGATCAATGGCAACTTTGTTTCGCGCAAAGACTCGACCTTGAGTACTCCGGACCAGGTCGACCGTGACGGCGTGCGGATTGCTGTCAGCGGGCAAAGCATCTATGACCTTTTCCTTACCCGGACACTGAAGCACGCAAAGATCGTTCGCGCCGGCAGTCCGCCCGAGGCAGCCGCATTGTTCAAGTCCGGACGACTGGAGGTATGTGCCGGAGTGCAGACTGCGATGCAGCAACTTGTAGCGGGCGATCCAACCCTGCGCATGATCCCCGAGCCTTTCATGCAGATCAATCAAGCGATGGGGACACCAGTTGGCCGAACGGCCGGTGCCGCTTACCTCAAGGCCTTCGTCGAAAGCATCAAGGCAGACGGATTCGCGACCAAAGCATTGGCGCGCAACGGCCACGCAGACGCGACCGTCGCGTCACCCGGCTAATTCGTAGCAGCGGGTAAATCAATCACTCACAACGCTTGCAAACGTCTAATCTCGACCGGTTTAACGCACAGCACAGTTGTGGCGCAGCAAAGCTGGGCGCGTCACGACTCCTTCTTTCATCTGCTACCTTGCGTCAGGCGCAAACCCGAACAGCTCGCGCGGAGTTTCCCAAAGCAGCTTGCGACGGTCGGCGCTATCCGGGAACAACGTGAGCGCGAGGCGAAGCAGCACCCCGTAGTCCACGTGCAGCGGCGAACGAAGGAAAGGCCAGTCCGACGCCCACAGGCAATGGTCCAGCGCGAAGGCATCCATCAGCGCCGTGACGAAGGGCCATGCATCGTCGTACTGACCTGAGTCCGGAGTTTCGAGCCAATCATTCCTGGGGGATGGCTCGGTTGGGGTGGTGTTGAATGGATGGTGCTGCTCGACACGCACGCGACGATCTACGACCGGTATTTACGCTATCAGATGATCGCGGCCGTCTATCGTGGCGAACCTGCATCCGATGAACATCGCACGCTGCTCGAAAGCGCGCTTGCGCGCGACTGGCGCGCCGCGCAAAAGGCGCTGACGAAGCACGTTCAGGATTGCGTCGATCAGATGGTGATCGGCGGATTGATCGGATAGCGCGCGGAGAAGGCGCCGCGCCTGTTCGCGTACTCTGGAAGACGTACTGTGTCGCTAAGAAGTGCGAGCCCCTGCTCTCCTTCTTGTTGCTATCGTTCCTCGCTAAGTCACGTTCTGACGAGCTTGGCCTGTTCCTGACAACGTATCCTGTGCGCCCTGTACGTCGACAAAGATGTCCTGTGCATCTCCACGACCTTCGCCCGCCAGAACACTGCTCTAACAGCAGCGCGGCCCACTATTCCCGTACTTGCGCTCGATCGCCTGCACGCAAAAATCGCGCCGCGACAGAACTGGCGCGCCCGGGTGGTGCGCTGCCGCGTGCGCAAGGTAACGCTCGTAATCCGGAATGCCGAACAGCTGCCGGCAAATCTGGCGAATGCCGCGCATCCTTTCGAATACGACTCTCTTCGGTACGCGAATGTCGGCCTCCGTGCTTGTGGCGCCACTCTGGTCCGCCGTCAGTCTGACCAACTCCAAGGCCTTCATGCCATCACTCCTTGTGCAGGTGCAAGCGGCGGTATTTCGTGCGTCGTCGGGTTCGCCTGCTTCAACGCCTGCAGGCAGATCTTTGCCGCAAAGACACACATCGCGAGCACCAGCAGGACAAAGAAGCCGCAGACGACCGCGTCCAGGTAGTTGTTGAACGCGACTCGTCGCATCTCCTCGATCGACTTGGCGGGTGCGAGCAGCTTGCCCTCCGCGGCGGCTTCGCTGAACTTCCGTGCGAGCGCCACGAAGCCGATGCGCGGGTCGCTGTGAAAGATTTTCTCGACACCGGCGGTCAGCGTGGTGATCAACAGCCACGCCGTCGGCACCAGCGTGACCCAGACATAACGCTCGCGTTTCATCTTGACCAGCACGCTGGTGCACAGCAGCAACGCGATGCCGGCGAGCATTTGGTTGCCCACGCCGAATAATTGCCAGAGCGTGTTGATGCCGCCAAGCGGATCGATCACACCCTGATAGAGGAAGTAACCCCACAACGCGACGCATAGGCCGGTCCCGACGAAGTTCGCCGGCAGGAACTCGGTGTTGCCCAGGGGCTTGTACACGTGACCGAGCATGTCCTGGATCATGAAGCGGCCGACCCGCGTGCCCGCATCCACCGCAGTCAGGATGAACAATGCCTCGAACAGGATGGCAAAGTGATACCAGAACGCCTCCATCGTTTTGCCGCCAAGGGCCTGTGCGAGGATCTTCGCCATGCCCACTGCCAGGGTCGGCGCGCCGCCCGCGCGCGACAGGATGGAGTTCTCGCCGATGTCTGCCGCGGTCTGGTTGATCATTTCCGGCGTGATCGTGAATCCCCAGCTTGAAATGACCTGGGCAGCGTTCGCCGCCGTCGTGCCGATGGCCGCGGAGGGAGAGTTCATCGCGAAGTAGATGCCCGGGTCGAGCACACAGGCTGCGGTCAGCGCCATGATCGCCACGAACGATTCCATCAGCATGCCGCCGAATCCGATCAGCCGCATGTGCGTTTCCTTTTCGATCATCTTAGGTGTCGTGCCCGAGGAAATGAGCGCATGGAAGCCCGACACCGAGCCGCAGGCAATGGTGATGAACAGGAACGGAAATAGCGCTCCCGAAAATACCGGCCCAGTACCGTCGATGAAGCGCGTCGTCGCCGGCATCAACAGCGGCGGCGCGACGTAATAGATGCCGATCGCCAGAGCCACGATGGTACCGATCTTGAGGAACGTGCTGAGATAGTCGCGCGGCGCCAGCATCAGCCACACGGGCAGGCTCGATGCGACCGCGCCGTAAAGGATTAAGGCCCACGCCAGCTGTGGCCCGTCCAGCGTGAACATTGGCCCCCAGGTTGGATCACCGGCCACCGCTCGCCCGTATATGAGCGCGGTCATCAACAGCGCGACGCCGATCACGGACGCTTCCCCGACCCGTCCCGGACGGATGAACCGCATGTAGACGCCCATGATCAGCGCAATCGGGATCGTCGCGGCGATGGTAAACAGTCCCCATGGACTGCCCGTGAGCGCCTTGACCACGATGAGGCTCAGGACAGCGAGAATGATGATCATGATGGCGAGCACGCCGACCAGCGCGATCGAGCCGGCGGTGGGGCCAAGTTCCATCTTGATCATTTCGCCGAGCGACTTGCCGTCGCGACGGACCGACGCGAACAACACGATGAAGTCCTGCACCGCGCCCGCGACCACCACACCGGCAA
>Ga0209839_10001731_pt1 | contig 10997 bp, 8 predicted proteins | sample OrgsoiDNA2013050_FD_185800 | JGI IMG/M metagenome (GOLD analysis project Ga0209839, IMG submission 185800) | Permafrost soil microbial communities from the Arctic, to analyse light accelerated degradation of dissolved organic matter (DOM) -... | ecosystem: Environmental > Terrestrial > Soil >... | reverse complement strand
CATGTCAGCGAGAAGCATGTTAGAGCGCGGTAGAGACCAGGTACCAGACATTACCCAGGCCGCGTCCCGCGAACTGGCCGGGGGTCATATCGCCGACATAGGTGTAGAGCGGATGGCCGTCATATTCCACCTGATTGCCGTTTGCCGTCATATAGACCGCCAGCTTATGGGGAAGATTCATAGAACTGCTAATCATAGTCATGCCCTTCGCAAGAACCGGAGGCCAGCTCTGGGCGCAGGCACCTGTGCAGGCGGAGGCGGGGCGTGGATCATTGAGCTTGTAGTAGAGGATCATGCCTTTCGCATTGGTGAGGACCACAACCATCTTCCCATTGATCTTCACCTGCGTCGTCTTAATGAACGCCGTATTGCCCGGCATAGTTGTTGCCGGTGTCACAGCGGGATATTTTGGCGTCATACCGCCGCTAGCAGGTGTACCCTTGCTCGCGGGAGTCGCGTTATTGGTCTGCATCGTCCCGTCGGTCTTCGTCGTCCCCTGGTTGTTATTTGTATTTGACATCGTGTTGTTTGTACTACCGGTAGTCGTAGGAGTCGAAGCGGTGCCGCAGGCAGCAAGGCATACCATCAAAAGTAGGCCAACGAGTAGCAAAGAGCGTTTGAAATAGAACATGCGATGTTTCTCCTCTCGCGTCAATAACGCGTCTGTTCCAACCGTCGCTCCCCCATTTGTGCCAGGGAGCAAGCGGGCCACGTAAACTGGAAGACCAGTAGTGACTACCATACATTGACTTCGTACTCATCTTCACGTCCGGGATGTACAGCCTATACAAAGTAGACCTTTTTTCCTAGTTTCGCGTCGGGAGAGTGCTTGAACCCGCCAATTGGGGGATGTTAGTGGAAATGCACCGCGAAATGCGCTACAATGCCCCCAAAGGTGAATAATGTAGGTAGACAGAGAAACAAGTCGGCACCCGGTGGGCACTTCCAGGCAATCGTAGGGAACGGGACAGAATAGAGAAATTGGCGTGTACTATGCTTAGCCAATTTGTACCAATGCACAGCATAAAGAGGAGATTCTCATGGCAGGTGACTGTTCATTTGATATAGTATCGCAGTTTGATGAGCAAGAGCTGGTCAACGCAGTCGACCAGACGCGGCGAGAAGTGCAAACGCGTTATGACCTGAAGGATACAAAGACCGAGATCAGCCTGAATAAGGAAAATGTAACTATCCTGACCGATAGTGCGCTCAGCTTGAAGAGCGTTCGTGATATCCTTGAGACAAAGGCGGTACGTCGCGGTCTGTCTTTGAAGATTTTCAAAGCGGGCAAGGAGGAGCCTGCTGCCGGTAGCAAGGTGCGCCAGGTTATCGATTTGCAGCAAGGACTCACAACAGAGCTGGCGAAGGAGATCAGTAAATACATTCGTGATAACAATCCGAAAGTGCGGCCTCAAATTCAGGGAGACGCGGTACGTGTCGTCGCGAAGAGCCGCGATGAATTGCAGGCAGTGATCGCACTGCTCAAACAAAAGGATTACCCGGTCGCCTTGCAGTTTATTAACTATCGTGGGTAATGGAACTCCGGGGAAACAACTTGCACGAACGGGTCGCTCAACCTTTTCAGCAAGAAGGAAAAGAGTACTTTGGTACCAAAGAAGTGTCCATGAGGCAGAATTGTAGTACCCTAGTGCATAATCAACTGACTGTTGCAGGTTTATTTCAGGGAAGCTGATAGGGAGGTCGATGCAATTTAACGCGGTCTGAAGATAGTGCACTAGTTTTAACTAGACCAAGACTGCTAGCATCCTTGTTGGAGGTGTAGACATAGACCTCTAGCGTCTCCAGGGGGGTGCGCTCATTCGAGAAAGTGAACCTTTCATGCCTGGGAACAGACAAGTTTTTACAGCGGCGGTCAGCGCGGCTGACCGCTATCGTTGGGATAGTCAGTGGGCGGACGCGGGGCGGGAATATCAGAAGGCGCTCGCAGAGTTCCCAGAGGATGCGACGGCCCGCGGTGGCCTGGGCTTCTGTTACATGCAAACGAAGCAGTGGCAGTTAGCATTGGAGGAGTACGCAGCCATCCTCCAGCGTGATTCTAGCAATGTGATAGCCCTGAGTAAAACTGCGGAGCTGTACGGCATCTTGAACAGGCGCGAGGACGCCTACCGGGCCTATCTGCACCTGGCCGATCTCTATTCGCAAGCGGGCCAGGGAGCGCGCGCTGAAGCGGCCTGGCAGAAAGCGGTTCAGTTATCGCCCGGTAATCCCGAGCCTCATGAGCGGCTGGCGAGCTACTACTTCGAGAAAAAAGATATCACTGCAATGATTCACGAGCGGCTGGCGGCTGCTCAAGGCTATCTTTTACAGAATCAGTCCGGCGTGGCACGTGTGCAGTGTGAAGAGGTGCTACGTGCCGATGCAAACAATGTACAGGCACAACAACTGCTCTCACAGATCTTTGGCACATCGGAACGGACCTCGGGTCCGCTTCAACCAGGGACGGGGGCAGCGTTTTCAACAGGGCCGGGCAACGGGTATGCAGGGAATGTATCGCCAGACGGTATGCCCTCCGGCCCCAGCGCATATACCGGCAATCCTGGAGCCATGTCATCGGGAAATACAAGCGGAGGTAATACTAGCATCATGGGTAATATGGGTAGCGCAGGCAATTTCAGCGGGATGGGCAATTCGGGATCATCCCTGGCCATGAGCGGGCCTAACAACGGTGGGATGAACCCTGCTCCTCGCAAACGGCTTACTGCCAGCCAGGTCACAGGGGTACTGAAGCAGGCGCAGACGTTTCAGGCCCAGAATCGTTTTAATGATGCTATCGATCTCTGTGAGCAGATTCTGGAGAGTGGCTTCGATCGACCGGATGCCCGTTACTTTCTAGGCTGGCTCTACCAGGAGCAGCAGCGCTGGGACGAGGCGATTCGTCAGTTCCAGATGCTCCTGAACGATCCTGACTACGCTCTGTCCTGCTACTACGCGCTGGGTCAATGCTACCGGGCGCGGGGCGACCTGCGTACGGCGACCGTTCACTTTGACGAAGCCGTTGATCGCGTCAATCTGGACGCGTTGACCGTTGAGGAGTCCGATCAGCTCGTTCAACTGTGCCAGGAGGCGGCTGAAGCTCATCGCCTGCTCGGTGAACAGGAACAGGCGCTCACCGTGTATAACGCGCTGCTGGGCTTCTTGCGTAGTCGCGGTTGGGCTGAAAAGGTTGCGCAGGTCGAGTTTATGCTACAACAGGCCCAGAACGCGTCTGCACCGGCCCGCCCCATGACGCCGCCCGTAGGCAATCCAGGGGTCGAGCAGATGAACTCTATGCCATCTATGACGCAGCAGCCACAGACGCTGTCCGACGCGGCGACCATGGCGTTCAATACCACCAATATCGTCAATAATCCTGCGCCTATGCCGCCCGCGCAACAATCGCCAGCGGCGGCGGCGGGAAACACTTCTGTAAATGATTTACCTGATTGGTTGACCGGTATTCTGAGCGATGCGGATAAGACGCAGATTGCCAATAAGCCCGCGTCGCAGCCGTTGCCATCGCCCCAACAGCAGCCGTCGGCACCGCAGTCTCCTATTGTAGAGCAGTCCGGCACCGAGCGACGCAGTGCATCCGCGCCCCTTGAGCCTGCCGCTCAACCTGCATCACCATCCTGGTTGACCGACGAAGTGAAGCCCGCGAATGCGACGCGCGTGTTGCCACCAGATCAGATGCCGTCCGCGCCGTCCGCGCCGCCAGTTCAGGCATTCCCTGAACCCGTGGCACCGGCGATCCAGCCAGTGCAACCAGTGCAGGCGGCTCAGCCACCCGTAGTGCAACCAGCTCAGCCAGTGCTAGCAGAGCCAACGGGACTGGTAATGCCCTCGTCGGGACCTTTGCAGTCGTTGGATGCTCTTTATCCGACCGTGCCTGCTGCCCCGGCAAAGCCTGCCGAGACGAGGGCAGGGGTCGAAGATCTATTGAGCCAGATGGCGGGTGGGCCGGAAGAGAGCCTCAAGCAGGTTGCGGAGTCCGTCCTGGCGAGTACAGCCTCCTTGCCGGAGAATGTGCGCTTGCAGGTCTTGCGTTCGATGCAGGATATACAGAACTACATCAATCATGGCCTGCTGACATCGGCGACCGAGGAATGCCTGCGCGTCATCGATATTGCGCCGCAGTACCTGGATGTGCATCAGGTGCTCTGCGAGATTTATGTGCGGCAGGGCAAGATCGAGCAGGCGATCACCAAGTACGCGATCCTCGTTGATACTTATGTCGTCAACGGACGGACCGACGACGCGATTACTATCTACCGACGCATCCTGCAACTGGAGCCGAACAACCTGACCTACCGCATGCGCCTGATCAACATGCTCTCCAATCAAGGAAACAAGGAAGATCTGTTGCGCGAGCGCACGCTGGCCGCTGAGTCGTATCTGCGTCTGGGCTACATGGATCGCGCCCTGACTGAGCTTGAGCAGGCGCTGCAGGAGAGTCCGACCAGCGTTTCGACGCGCCTGAACTACGCGCTGGCCCTACAGAAGCTGGGCAGGACACAGCAGGCGGTGGCGGAGTACCAGCGCGTGCTGCAGGTTGATCCGCGCAGTATCACGGCGCTTGTACGCTGGCATATCGCGATGATTACGAGCATCGGGTCGGCGCGCACGACAACGCTGGAACTGCTCTCGCGTATCCGCTGGCAACTGCGTGGCGAGGGACAGAAGCACGCGGAGGCGGTGATCCGCGAGTATTTGCAGAGCGCCGATATCTATCCCAACAACGCCGAGGTTCATTTCGCGCTGGGACAGATCTATCACCAGTCAGGCCAGTTTGATAAGGCGATCGACTCGTACATTCTGGCGATGCGCGATAGCGCGGTCGAGGTGCTGGCACGCGTCAGCGCCGCGCAATCTCTGTTGACGCAGGGCAAGCCCGAAGCCGCGATTCAGCAGTTGGAGCAGGCGCTGCAGAGCGTGCGCCGCTCGCCAACATTAATCGATCCGGCGATCTGGGCCGCGCGCCCACGCGAAGAGGGCGAGCAACACCAGGCACCGGATGTCGAGATCTCGTTGCTGCTGGCTAAGGCCTATGGACGTACAGGTCGACAGGAGCAGATGGAGGCTATTCTGCGCCAGGTGAAACAGGCGCGGCCCGCGCAGGGTGAGATCGCCTCTACGTTGGCCGAGATCTCGGCGCGCCAGGGCGATGTCAGTGGCGCCTTGCAGGAGTATGATGAGCTGGTACGCCACTATCGCAATAATCGGCAGACAGACAACGCATTGAGCGTGCTGAGTGAAATGGTGCGCCTTGCCCCTCAAGATCCACGCGCGCACGACGAACTGGCCGATATCTATGTCAATCGCGGCCTGCTGGACGAGGGCGTCGCGGAGCTGCGCCTGCTGGCCGATATCTACCTGCGCCGCAATGAACTGGAGAAGGCCGCAGCGGCGATTCAGCGCATCGGCAGCATCTATGCCGAGATGGGCAATAACGATGAGGCATTGTCCAATCTACGCCGCGCCGCCGAACTCGATCCCAAGTCAATGGACCTGATGCGCGAGGTGGTTAGCTTCTGCCTGCAGCTCGCGCGACAGATCGAACGCCGCGACGAGGAGGAGGCCGAGCGCTACCAATCTATCGCGGCGCAATACCAGTTCATCATTGCGCGTCACTACTTCGAGACGCAGCAGGTGAAGGAGTCGGTCGCGGCCCTGCAACAATTGATCACGATAGACCGCGGCAACTTCGATGCCTACGATATGCTCGGTCAGACATACCAGTCGGTCGGCGAATACGAGCAGGCCAGCCGCGTCTACCGCAATCTCGGTAAGGTCAATCCCGGCAGCTCCATTGCCCGCGAACGCCTGGCTGCCCTGCAAGAGCTGCGCACGCGCTAAGTGCGTGTTTTACTTGTATCGCTGAGTATAATGGATAGTAGTAAGAAGAATGTAAGGGAGGCGGCTTGTGGCAAAACATTTGTCAGAAACAAGGACAGAAACATTAATTCTGGATTTGTTAAATATACAGGGTTGGGCCACAGGGCGTCCTCCACACGGAAGCACTGTTCGTCAGAACGAATACAAATCATTTCTAGAATTAGAAGAGATCTTCAAAGGGAAGAGCAAACGAGGTAAAGGGGACGCGTACCCTGATTTTCTCTTGATTTCTCGCAGCACCCATCGACCACAGATGGTCGTTGAAGCAAAGTCAGATGTCAATGATTTGAATGAGGCCATAGCAGACGCTATACATTATAGCGAAGCATGTATGGAGGCTGGTCATTCGGTAATCGCTGTAGGTGTTGCTGGTCAAGAGAAAACGAAAATAGATATAGGAGTGCTAAAAAACGTCCAGGGCGAATGGAAGCGCGTTATTTATGCTGGAAACCTTATATCCTGGATTCCTACTCCTCAGGATGTGATCTCTCTCCTTTCCTCCCCGACTCTTTTAGATCTTGCCCCTGTGGTCCCCAGGCCAGAAGTGTTAGCAGACAAGGCTGATCTTATTAACAGGCTACTACGCGAGGCCCACGTAAAGGATGAGTATAGAGCAGCATATGTGGGTGCTATGATGCTAGCTTTGTGGCAATCGAGAGGCTCTTTAAGAAAAGATCCGGATTTTGTGCTTCGTGATATTAATAGCGCCTGTGAAGATGCGTATACAAAAGGAGGTAAGCCTGAACTTGCAAAGAGTTTGCATATCGATGAAGCAAACTCCCGCTTAGCGGCAAGTACCTGGCAAATACTGGCTACCCTCGAAAAGCTTAATGTCGTGACTGCATCTTTTGCTCATGATTATCTAGGGCAGTTGTATGAAGCGTTTTTTCGCTATACGGGCGGGAACACGATTGGACAATATTTTACACCGAGACATATCACCAGATTCATGGCTGATATTTGTGAAGTGACGCAAGATGACATTGTGATTGATCCTGCTTGTGGGACGGGTGGTTTCCTTATAGCATGCCTGCAACGCGTTTGCGAGACTCCAGGACTACGCTACGAGGATGCCGTGCGAGTTGTGCAAAATAATCTCATAGGCTATGAGTCAGAACCTATTACCGCTGCTTTATGTGTTGCCAATATGATCTTACGTGGTGATGGCAAAACGGGAATTCGTAAGGCCGATTGCTTCTCCACAGATGACTATCCAGTAGGAAAATGTCAGGTTGCTCTCATGAATCCTCCTTTTCCTCATAGAAAGACGGATGTACCTCCTCAAAAATTTATAGAAAGAGCACTTGAAGCTCTAGAACAAAGAGGAAAGCTAGCGGTTATTCTTCCTACCAGCCTTATTGTGAAACCTGAAACCGGCGAGTGGAGAAGTGATGTTTTGTCTCGCCATTCTCTTTTAGCTGTATGTGAGCTGCCTGACGAGCTTTTTCAACCTTATGCTTCATCTACTACTTCGATTGTTGTGTTTGAAAAAGGCATACCCCACAATGCAAGACGAGAGACAATTTTTACACGTCTTCAGTATGATGGCTTTGCCCTGCGTAAGGGAACGCGGGTACCACGGCTGGATGGAAAAAATCAGCTCTCTGAAGCAGTCGATGCTATTTTGAATAAAAGGAACCTTCCAGGTTTCTCCGGTGTTGCTGCACTACCTGGTGACGCTGAATGGGCACCAGGTGCTTATATACCCTCAGCACTTCCGACAGAAGAGGAGCTAAAAGTAAGTATCGATGAGCTTTTACGGCGGCTTGCCTCTTTCTATGCAAGGTATGCTCCTCAAGTTGCTGCCCAAAGAAGTGGGCTGAAAAGCGGTGAGTTAAATGCACAACACTATAGGGAGCTGGTTGGATCGACGCGATTGAAAAATGCTCAGTCTATCCCTTGTGAGCCTGATACTATTGGCTATTTCTTTGATATATTTTACGGTCAAAAAGAACTCCATAGCCGCGAAGGTATTCCGCCTGGAGAATCGCTTATTATCTCACCCACGGAGGAATTTAATGGCTGTTATGGCTGGTTATCCTTTGAACATTTGATACAACCTCCCTTTGTTACTGTTGCTCAGACTGGTTCTATCGGTGAAGCGTTCGTCCAATTAGAGCCTTGTGGGGTAAATGATGACTGTCTTCTGCTTCTGCCAAAAGAAGGAACGGATTTACCTCTCTCGTGCATGTTTATTGCTGCCGCACTCATCAGGCTAGAACGATGGCGCTTCAATTATGGAAGGAAATTGACACCTTTAAGGATATGCAATTTTCGCATGTCAAGAATGCCTGAACTCGAAAAATGGGTCGATGAACAGCTTGAGAGATGGAAGAGTATTACAGAAAATACTATAAGTCTCTATTCTGCTTAACATTACTTGTGACCGCTACAATAAGCGCGACGAGCCAGACCCCGCTTGCCTGGAATTTTGGCATGCTTTATGATATACTTCCTGGGCAATAGAGAGAAGACCCCAAGCAGCGAATGGAGGTCAAACATGCGCGCGGATCGACTCCTCTCAATCTTAATGCTTCTACAAACAAAAGGCCGCATGACCGCTCATGACCTGGCCGCACAACTCGAAGTCTCCGAAAGAACAGTGTATCGTGACCTGGAAGCGCTCGGCATGGCTGGCGTGCCTATCTATACCGAGCGGGGACCCAACGGCGGCTACTCGCTGATGGGCGGCTACCAGACGCGTCTTACCGGACTGAACGAGGCCGAGGTGCGAGCACTATTCTTGCTCAATATCACCGGCCCCCTGAACGATCTTGGTCTGGCGGGTGCGCTGGATGACGCGATGTTGAAGCTTACCGCCGCCCTGCCTGCTCCCTCCCGCGAACATGCAGCACTCGTGCGTAAACGTTTCCACATGGATACGACGTGGTGGTATCATAGCGACGACGCCACGCCCTGGCTGCCGACGATTCAGGAAGCGCTGTGGCAGGACCGGCGATTACGCCTCTTCTATCACGAGGACGATGGCATATGGAGTGAGCGCCTGATCGAGCCGTATGGACTGGTCTCCAAGGCCAGCGACTGGTACCTGGTCGCGGGCTGCTACGACGAAAAGTGCGTCTTCCGCGTGTCGCGTATTCACACAGCGACGATCACAGAAGAACGCTTTGTCCGTCAAGAAGACTTCGACCTCGCGGCCTACTGGACCGACTACTGCACACAGGTAGAGGCCAACCATCCTGCCTACTCCTTGCCGCTACGCCTGGCACCCGACGAAGCGCAACGGCTCCCGCAGCTCCTGCGCGACAGCGGCTACATACTCGTCGAGAACGAAGATACTCCTGATGGAAGCGAGCGGACAACCCCTTTGACCGCTTGAAACGTACTAAAAAAGAATAGGTATCCAGTAGGGATGGGCCTTGCGTCCATCCTGTTGTCCTCCACGGATAGGGAGCCGGATGGACGCAAGGCCCATCCCTACTGAAGAAATAGTACGCAAAGGAAAAGCTGTAAGTACCACCTATCTGAAAGGAGTACCTCTATGTGCGGTCGTTTCACGCTCGCAGTCGACATAAATACCATTGCGCGGGTCTTCAATGCTGCTATCCCGTCAGCGCTGAACACGGAGGCGCGCTACAATATCGCGCCTCAGCAGAACGTGCTGACCGTGATGCGCGACGAGACAACGCACCTCGACCTCCTGCGCTGGGGCCTGATCCCCTCGTGGGCGAAGGACGAGAGCACCGGCTCAAAGATGATCAACGCGCGCGCCGAGACGCTGGCGGAGAAGCCCAGCTTCAAGCGCCTGCTGCACTCAAAACGCTGCCTGCTGGTGGCCGATGGTTTCTACGAGTGGAAGAAGGAGCAGGGAGGCAAGACGCCGATGTACATCACATTGCGCGATAAAGATCCGTTCGCCTTCGCGGGCCTGTGGGATACCTGGCGCGATGCAGACGGTCAGCAGATCCGTACCTGCACGATTATCACAACTGAGCCTAACGAGCTGGTCGCATCCATTCACAATCGTATGCCCGTCATTCTCCCACCGAAGGCGCGCGAGGAGTGGCTCGACCCATCTTTGCACGACGATCGTATCCTCCTGCCCCTGCTCGCTCCCTACCCTGCGGAAGAGATGAGCGCCCGCCCCGTATCACGATTAGTTAACAATCCCCGCTACGAGGGTGCTGAATTGATTGCGTAAATGGTGTTTTAATGAAATAGGGGTAAAAAAGGTTTATGAAACGTGCTCCTTTGCTGTATAATTGAGTTATGGCTGTAGTAGTGGAATGACATTTCCTGGTTAGCAAAGGAGCATGTTTGCATGGCTATCTCTCCCGGTTCAACGCTTGTCGATTATGTGGTTCCTGCACGTGCGTCGCGCAGTAGCAACCTGATCAAAGATGGGTTGCTGATTGTCGGCTTTAGCGTATTTCTGGCCCTGTGCGCGCAGGTATCTTTCTACCTTCCGTTTACCCCTGTCCCCATCACGTTGCAGACGTTGGCCGTTCTGTTGACAGGTGCGGCCTTGGGAAGTCGGCGCGGCGGGCTGGCGATGTTGGTATATCTTGCAGAAGGCGCGGTCGGCCTCCCGGTCTTCGCGGGTGGCGTTGGCGGCTTTATCAAGTTATTTGGATTTACTGCTGGATATCTCTGGGCCTTTCCGGTGGCTGCATTTGTCGTCGGCCTGCTCTGCGAGAGGCGGTTGGAGCGCAAATTTCTGACCTCAGCCCTGGTGATGCTGGTGGGATCGCTCATCATCTACGCAATCGGCGTCTCCTGGCTCGCTGTCACCTTGCATGTGGATCTGCTCAAGGCTTTCGCCCTTGGTATGCTGCCGTTTATTCCTGGCGATATTGTCAAGATTGTCTTTGCTGCCCTGCTACTGCCGACCGCCTGGTCAATCGTGCGCGCGGTGAAGCCGGAGCGCAGTGATAGGGGCGCAACGGGCTTATAAATCGCGCCCCTATCGCATGGGGTGCGTTTGTGCGTGATTGTGAAATGTATGATGTGGGGCGCAACGGGCTTGTGAACGGACGGGCTTATAAATCGCGCCCCTACATCAGTGGTTGGTTGGTGGAATCTTTTTGTGCAAAATGATGACCCCATACATGTTCGGCCACAGCTATTGTGAGATCCCCTCGATT
>Ga0209839_10001730_pt1 | contig 10999 bp, 5 predicted proteins | sample OrgsoiDNA2013050_FD_185800 | JGI IMG/M metagenome (GOLD analysis project Ga0209839, IMG submission 185800) | Permafrost soil microbial communities from the Arctic, to analyse light accelerated degradation of dissolved organic matter (DOM) -... | ecosystem: Environmental > Terrestrial > Soil >... | reverse complement strand
GCGCCGTCCGATCCGGTCGGAGAGCGTGGCGAAACCGACGATGGTGAACAGTTCGACCACGAAGGCGAGCATCAGCGCGCTCAGGGCATCGGCCTTTGGTACGCCCAGCGTGTTGATGACATAGCTGAGGCCGAACACCGGAAACAGATAGCCGAGGCCATTTTCGGCGAGCCGCGCGCCGAGCACCACCATGAAGTTACGCGGATGCCGGCGCAGCGCTTCCATCGCCGGATTGCGCTCGATCCTGCCACGCGCCACCACCGCCTCGGTGAAAACAGGCGTTTCCGCGACGCGAAGACGAACGAAAATGCCGACGAGGATAAGCAGGAAGCTTGCCAGGAACGGCAGACGCCAGCCCCAGGACAACAGATCCTCGCGCGGCAATAGCGTCACCAGCGCGAAAGCACCGGCGGCGAGCAGATTGCCGATCGACACGCCGAGCGGCGCGAAGCTGCCCCAGAAACCGCGATGCTGTGCCGGGGCGTTCTCCACGAGGAAGATCACCGCGCCGCCATATTCGGCGCCCGCCCCCAATCCTTGAATGACACGCAGCAGGACCAATAGCGCCGGCGCCCAGTAGCCGATCTGGGCATAGGTCGGCAACACGCCGATCGCGGTGGTGCCGATGCCGATCATCAGCAGCGTCGCCACCAGCACCGGCTTGCGCCCGAACCGGTCGCCCATGATGCCGAACAGGATGCCGCCGAGCGGCCGCACCACGAAACCGACGCCGAAGGTCAGGAATGCCAGCAGCGTGCCGACCACCGGATCGCTCTTTGGGAAGAAAAGATCCCCGAACACCAGCGCCGCGGCGGTGCCGTAGAGGAAGAAGTCATACCATTCGAGCGCCGATCCGATACTGGCCGCAAGGATCACGCGCAGGCGCGAACGTCCGGTGCTGTCGGCTATGATGTCCGTCATCGTTTCCCCCGTTTTGTTTTTTGTAACTTTATCGTTGGTAGTCGGCGGCTGCGCCTTGGCGCGGCCGCCGTCGCAAAGTTCACGCCGCGCGGGTGAAGTACGACTTCTTCGCCGCGGATTGCGTTTCGTAAATCGATCCCTGCCGCGTCGCAGGAGGCAGCGGAAGGCGCACGGGCACGTTGGTCATCCGCGGCGCCACCACGGGGTCGCCCGACAGCAACCGGCTGTTGAATTCGGCAAAATCCTTCACGCCCATCAGCGGCCAGGCGTCGCTCGCCGCCACCTCGTAGAGCAACAGGTTGCGCGGCCGGTCCGACGTGTTCATGGCCGATCCGTGCAACGCCCGGACATGATGGAACGACATGCTGCCGGCCCGTCCCATGCAAGGCACCGCGCGTTCGATTTCGCTTCGGATGGTGTCGGGATCGATCAATCCGGCAAAACAACCGTCATCGCCATGGTGATTCCAGACCTCGCCGGTATGCGTGCCAGGTGTGACCAGCATTGGCCCGTTCGACAGGTCGGTATCGTCGAGCAGCACGCCGATCGCGAGAATGTCGTCATTGGTGTGCGGATAGAACGCCCAATCCTGATGCCATTCCACCGGCGATCCATAATGCGCCGACTTCATGTTGAGTTTTGAGCCGTGCAGCCGCAAGCCGGGTCCGATCAGTTTTTTGAGGATGTCGAGTACCGCTGGCGAACGGACGATCTGGTCGAACAGCGCATGCACCTTGTGCGGCGTCTTGATCCGGCGGACGCGGGGGCTTTCCGCGGTGTGACCCGGCTCGAGGTCATAGACATCGGTGTGTTCGAGGGTTTTTGCCGACCCCGCGACCAGTTCCGCGATCACCGAGCGCAGCTCGGAGAGGGTATCCGCGCCCAGTATTTCGGGCACCACGATCACCCCATCGCGCTTGTAGGCGGCCACATCCTGCTCTGAAATCATCCAGCTTCTCTCCTTGTTAATCTTCCGACCCGCTTTGCGACGCGGATTCTCTCCCGCCGAAACTCTTACAATGATAGCGCTATCACCGGCCCGAAACCGCGGCGGCATGAGAATGATAGCGCTGTCATTTCTCTCACGCAAGCCGAAATCATGTATTCCGGCGGGGAAATCGGTAGTCTCTTGGCATGAGCACGCCTGGACCGAACGAGTCGCATTCCGCCCCAACCCTGTCCGCCGTGGCGAGGCTCGCGGGCGTATCGTCGATCACCGTCAGCCGCGTGGTGCGCTTGCCGGGCCTGGTGGCGCCGGAGACCCGGGGCCGGGTCGAGGCCGCGATGCGGGAACTGGGCTATGTGCCGAACCAGGTGGCAGGCTCGCTGGCAAGTGCCCGTACCAGCTCGGTCGGCGTGCTGGTGCCGACCATCGCCAATTCGATCTTTGCCGATACCGTGCAGGGCCTGTCCGACGAATTGGAGCCGCTCGGCTACGCCGTGATCCTGGCGCAGTCGCGTTACGATTCAGCACGGGAAGATCACATGCTTTCAGCGCTGCTGTCGCGGCGCCCCGAGGCGATCATCATGGTCGGCTCGCCCGCGACCGACGACGGCGCCCGGCTGCTGCGGCGCGCCGGCATTCCCGTCGCCGAGACCTGGGACCTTCCGGCTGACCCGATCGATGCCGTCGCCGGTTTCGACAATTACCAGGCCGGGGTCGCGATCGCACGGCACCTCGTGGCGCAAGGTCGTCAGAGCCTGGCGTTCATCGGCGGCGACGATCCCCGCGCCACGCGCCGCTGGAATGGATTCAAGGACACAGCCCTGGAAGCCGGCGCGAAAATTCCGCGCCGGCTGATTCTGGAGCGCAACGCCTCGGGCAGTGTTGCCGCGCTGGCCAACCTGCCCGGCGTGGACGCGGTGTTCGCCGCCAATGATGCGCATGCCATCGGCTTCATGTCCGGCCTGCGCGCCGCCGGGCTGTTACGACAGGGTCCAGCCTCGGAGCAGCCCGTCGCCGTCATTGGTCTGGGCGATCTGGAGATGGGCCGGCTGATCGCGCCCAGTCTGAGCACCATCCGCGTGCATGGCGACGCCATCGGCCGCACCGCCGCAAAGCTGATGCTGACGCGCGAGGGACCGCGCCATGTCGATCTCGGCTTTGAACTGGTGCTGCGCGACAGCGGCTGACATCGTCATTCCGGGGCGCGTCGAAGACGCGAACCTCAGATGTGCAATTGCACATCGGGGAATCTCGAGATTCCGGGTTCGCTCGCTTCGCGATCGCCCCGGAATGACGGATTATCGCTCAAGCAGCCCGGCGATCTCGGGCAGCAAAACCGTCCGATCCGAGAATGCGATCTGCGCCGCATCGCGCTCCCAGTCGCCCGTGCGCGGCTCCAGCGGATCTTGCGCGCTCAGGCGATATTCGAGCACAAACCTCGCATACAGCGCCCGGCGCGCGTCCGCCCCGGGCTGCACGGCTTCCCACGTCATGAGTATGGCGCTGGTGACGTGATAGAGCGCACTTGCCGCCTGCCGCGCGGTCGCTTCCAGTGCGGGCTCGGCTGAGACGCGCTCGGCGAACGCCAGTGTCCGATCAAGTGCAAGGCGCAGGCGATCGCGAAAAACCGCCGGAATCGGCGTGGCCTCATCCAGCAATTTCCTGAGCGCGGTTTCCAGCGTCCGGTGGGCACGGCTCTTGCCGACCGCGCGCGTGACAATATCGAGCGCGTTGATGTTACTGGTGCCTTCCCAGAGCACGCCGATCTGGGCGTCGCGGACCAGTCGCGCATTCACCCACTCCTCGATGTACCCGTTGCCGCCGCGGACTTCCATCGAACCCGTCGCCACCGGAATATTGTCACGGCAGGCGCGGAATTTGAGCAGCGGGGTGAGAATTCGCAAAACACTTTCCGCGTGCTTCGAACCGGCATTGGCGCGGTCCATGGCGTCGGCGGCAAACAGAAACATCGAGAGCGCCTGCTCGGTCGGCACGGTGATCTTCAAGAGCTGGCGGCGGAGCAGGGGATATTCGATAATGGCCTTGCCGAAGGCAACGCGACCGCGCGCGCAAACCATCGCCTCGTTGACGCCACGCCGCATCATGGCGGCTGCCCGAACGCCGTGCGAAAGCCGTGACAGGTTGACCTGCTCCATCATCTGCTTGAGGCCGCGGTCGGCCTCGCCAACAAGATAGGCGACCGCGCCCTCCAAAACGATCTCGCCGCTCGCCATCGAGCGGGTGCCGAGCTTGTCCTTGAGGCGAACGATGCGATAGGCGTTGCGGCGGCCGTCCTTCAGCCGGCGCGGCATGGCAAACAGCGCAAGTCCCCTGGTGCCAGAAGCGGCGCCTTCCGGGCGCGCCAGCAGCAGTGCGACATCCGCGTCGGCGTGCGAGCAGAACCATTTGTCGCCATACAGCCGCCACACCCCGTCCTCGCAGCGCGCCGTGGTTTCGATCGCGCCGACGTCGGAGCCGCCGGAACGTTCGGTCATGAACTGCGTGCCCTTCCATAGCGTGGCGACATCGCCCGACAGCATTTTCGGCAGCAGATAATCCCTGAGCTCGGCGCCGGCGAATTTGCGAATGAGATGGATCGAGGTGTCGGTCACGCTGATCGGACACATCAGCCCGAACTCGGCCTGCACGAACAGATATTGCAGCGCATATTTGGCCACCGCGGGCAGCGGTCGATCCATCCCAAGCGTGCCGGCGCGATGGCTCATGGCGTGAAACTGGAAATCGCCGAACGCGATTTTCTCCATTTCGCGGTAGGACGAATGATAATCGATCCAGTCCTGGTCGCGGCCGAACCGATCGCGTGCATTCAAGACCGGCGGATGCCTGTCGGCGGCCCGCGCCAGTTCGTCGAGCCTGCTGCCCGCCAGCGCACCGAGGCGATCGAAATGCGGTTCCAGCCGGCGAAAATCATCTGGCTCAAGATACAGCTTCAGAAGATCGCGCAGGCCGCGATCCCCTGCATAAAAATTCTGCCCGGCGCAATCCGGCGCGATGTGAGCGGCGCCGCGATCGGGATTTTGGGCTTCGGCGGACGCTCCTTGCGATGGAAGCGCGTCCATGTCTGACCCTCGTTTTTTGCGGATCGGCGGATCGACGCTCAATATCGTCTTCCAGAGGAATATTCCAACACTATCGGTGCGGCGGCCGCGGGTTGTGAAATTTCACAACAGGGTTCACCGGGCCGTATGGATCGTACGAATTGATTGAGCCCGGAAATGTCGAGCAATTTCGCGATCTCTGAACATCGGATTGCGATCAATGCTGCACCGGAACACGTGGACGCAGCCTAGCCATCTGGCCGGGCTGCGCGGCTAACGGACCGTCACACTGGCGCCGATGACGTAGAATACCTTCATGGCGCTCGCCCGCTTGCGCAGCGCATGAAAATTTTGCTTGATCCCGGCCGGCTCTTGAACAGACTGGCGGCCGGTCTCATCTTGGTCCTGCCGCGGATCATGACGGCCGCCTTGATGACGGCAAAGTGTGGAGGGGACGGAATTGGCCGCGATTGAGAAATCGGAGCGTTTAGCTCACATACAAATTTTCAATTTCCATTCGTTCCGCGACCTCAGGCCGCTGGTCGTTCTGCTCGCGGTGACCCTGTCCGGCTGCGGGGACAAGCCGCCGCCGCAGGCCGCGGCGGGTCCACCGCCGGTCACGGTCGCCCAGCCCACCAAACGTACCGTCACCGATTGGGATGAATTCACCGGACGGTTCGAGGCGGTGGAGGAGGTCCAGGTTCGCGCCCGGGTCGGCGGTTTCGTCACCAATGTCGAGTTTCGTGACGGCGCCTTCGTCAATACCGGCGACCTGCTCTACATCATCGATCCCCGCCCGTTCGAGGCGGTCGCCGAGCAGGCCGACGGCCAGCTCTCGGACGCGCGCGCCAAGGGAGAACTGGCAAAACGCGAACTCGACCGCGGACTGACCTTGGTCCAGACCAGTGCAGTGTCCGAATCCGTCGTCGATCAGCGCCGCCAGGCGCTGCAGGCGGCAAAGGCTGCGGAGATGCAGGCCGAGGGCGCGCTGAAGGCGGCCCAGCTCAATATCGAATTTACCCACGTCATAGCGCCGATCGGCGGCAGAGTGAGCCGCCATCTCATCAGCGTCGGCAATCTCGTGCAGGGCAGCGACGCCGGCGGCGGCACGCTCTTGACCTCGATCGTCTCGCTCGATCCGATCTACATCTATTTCGACATGGACGAGGCGACCTATCTCAAGAACAACCGGCTTTATTTCGAAGGCAAGCGCCCGAGTTCGCGCGAGAACCCAAACCCGGTGCAGGTGACGCTAACCGGCGAAACCAAACCATCGCATGACGGCAAGGTTGATTTCCTCGATAACCGGCTCGATGTCTCGACCGGCACGCTGCGCGGACGGGCGGTGATCCCGAACAAGGACTTTTCGATTCTGCCGGGGCAGTTCGGCCGGGTGCGGCTGATCGGAAGCGCGCCCTACGAAGCGCTGCTGCTGCCTGACACCGCCATCGCCACCGATCAGTCGCGCAAGATCGTGTTCGTGGTCAAGGACGACGATACGGTGGAGGCGAGACCGGTTGTGCTCGGACCCCTCGACGAGGGCTTGCGCGTGATCCGCGAGGGCCTGAAGGCGGAAGACCGCGTGATTGTCGATGGCCTGCAGCGTGCGCGCGTCGGCGCAAAGGTGAGCCCGCACGCCGCGCCCGCAGCTCCTGCCGGTAGCAAGACATGAACCTCGGTCAGCTTTCCATCAATCGGCCGATCCTGGCGATGGTGCTGTCCATCGTGCTGCTGATCGTCGGTGCGCTCGCTTACACCACGCTGCCGGTGGCTGAATATCCGCAAGTGGTGCCGCCGACCGTCGTCGTCACCACGCAATATCCCGGCGCTTCCGCGCAAACGGTTTCCGACACGGTCGCAGCCCCGATCGAGCAGGAGATCAATGGCGTCGAGGACATGCTGTATCTCTACAGCCAGGCGACCTCGAACGGCCAGCTCACCATTACGGTCACCTTCAAGCTTGGCACCGATCTCGACAAGGCCCAGGTGCTGGTTCAGAACCGCGTCGCGATCGCGCAGCCGCGGCTGCCGGAAGAGGTGCAGCGCAACGGCGTCGTCACGCGCAAGAACAGTCCCGACATTCTGATGGTCGTGTTCATGCTGTCGCCCGACGACAGCTTCGACCAGCTCTATATCAGCAATTATGCGCTGCTGCAGGTGCGCGACCAGTTGCTGCGGCTCGATGGTATCGGCGATATCCAGATGTTCGGCGCGCGCGACTACTCGATGCGGCTGTGGCTTGATCCGGACCGGATCGCGACGCTCGGCATGACCGCTGGCGAAGTGCTGGCGGCGATCCGCGCCCAGAACCTGCAGATCACTGGCGGCCAGCTCGCCGAGCCGCCGATCGCCGACCGCGCCTTCCAGCCGAACCTCACCTTTACCGGCCGCCTGAAGGATATCGGGCAGTTCGAGGATATCGTGGTCAAGGCAGGTAGTGACGGCCGCACCGTGCGCTTGCGTGATGTGGCGCGGATCGAACTGGGCGCTTTGTCATATTCCACCAACAGCTTCCTGCTCAGGAAATCAGCGGTCGCGCTATTGGTGACCCAGCGTCCCGGATCGAACGCGCTCGCCACGGCGAAAAACATCTCCAACGCCATGGTCAAACTCAAGGCCGATTTCCCGCGCGGGCTCGACTACAATATCGGCTACAACCCGACCGAGTTCATCGCGCAATCCGTCAGCGAGCTGATCAAGACGATCTACGAGGCGATGCTGCTGGTCGTGATCGTCGTGCTGGTGTTCCTGCAGGGCTGGCGGCCTGCGATCATCCCGATCGTCGCCATACCGGTGTCGCTGGTCGGCACCTTCGCGGTGATGGCGGCGCTCGGATTTTCCATCAACAATCTGACCCTGTTCGGTCTCGTGCTGGCGGTCGGCATCGTGGTCGACGACGCGATCGTGGTGGTCGAAAATGTCGAGCGCCATCTTCGCGACGGCATGAGCCGGCGCGATGCGGCGCTGAAGACGATGGAGGAAGTCGGCGGCGCGCTGGTCTCGATCGCGCTGGTGCTGTGTGCGGTGTTCGTGCCGACCGCGTTTCTGGGCGGCATTTCCGGACAATTCTTCCAGCAGTTCGCGATCACGATCGCGGTCGCCACGGCGATTTCCTGCTTTTGTTCGCTGACGCTTTCGCCTGCGCTGGCTTCGCAGATCCTGCAGCCGCACGAAGACAAGCGGCCGCCGGCGAGCTGGAATTTCATCGGGCGCGGATGGGACAAATTCACCGGCTTCTTCAATCGCAGTTTTGATCGGCTGTCCCACGGCTACGGCAATGCGGCAGACTTTGTGATCCGGCATTCGGTCGTCATGTTGCTGGTTTACGTTGTGCTGATCTGCAGCGCCGGATGGCTGATCGTCACCACGCCGCAGGGCTTTATTCCGGCGCAGGATCGCGGCTATGTCATCGTTTCGGTGCAACTGCCGGGCGCGGCGTCGCTGGAGCGTACGACCGAAGTCGTCCGGGCGATTGAAAAAATCACGCTCGATACGCCGGGCATCGTTCGCGTCGCGGTGTTCGCAGGCTTCTCGGGTGCGACCCGAACGCAGGCGGGCAATGCCGCGGCCTTGTTCCCGGTGTTCGAAGAGCCGGAGGTGCGCCTGAAGAAGGGGCTGTCCGCGGCAGCGATCACAGGCGAGTTGCGCAAGCGCCTGTCCGCGCTTCAGGGCGCGTTCATCATCGTGATTCCGCCGCCCGCGGTGCCGGGCATCGGCACCGGCGGCGGCTTCACGATGCGCATCCAGGATCGCCAGGGTCGCGGCCCCGAACTGCTGGCGGCGGCCACCGATGAACTGGTGGCGGCGGCGCGCAAGGCGCCCGGTCTTACCTCGGTGTTTTCTCCGTTCACCGCCAATACACCGCAGGTGTTCGTCGATATCGACCGCATCAAGGCGCAGAAGCTTGGCGTCCCGATCCAGAATGTGACCGATACGATCCAGACCTATTTCGGCTCGGCCTATGTCAACGACTTCAACCTGTTCGGCCGTACCTATCACGTCACCGCCCAGGCGGATTTGCCGTTTCGGAAGGAAACCGCCGATCTCGCGCGCCTGCGCACCCGCAATGCCGCCGGCGACATGGTGATGCTCGGCAGCGTGGTCAATTTCCGCGATATGTCGGGACCGGATCGTGTCGCGCGCTACAACCTGTATCCGGCGTCCGAACTCCAGGGCGATGCGACGCCGGGAACGAGTTCGGCGACCGCCATCGACACCATGAAGCGGCTGGCGGCGGAGACCTTGCCCAGTGGCTTCTCCTATGAGTGGACCGACCTGTCCTATCAGCAGGTCACCGGGGGCAATTCAGGTCTCTATGTGTTTCCGATCTGCGTGCTGTTCGTGTTCCTGGTGCTGGCCGCGCAATACGGCAGTTGGAGCTTGCCGTTTGCCGTGCTCCTGATCGTGCCGATGTGCCTGCTGGCCGCAACCATCGGGGTGCGGATCATGGGGCAGGACGTCAATATCCTGACCCAGATCGGTTTTGTGGTCCTCGTCGGTCTTGCCGCGAAGAACGCGATTCTGATCGTCGAGTTTGCCCGCGACATCGAGCTTGAGGGTCGCGAACGGCTGGAGGCGGTGATCGAGGCCTGCCGGTTGCGGCTGCGTCCGATATTGATGACATCGTTCGCCTTCATTCTCGGTGTGCTGCCGCTGGTGGTCTCGACCGGCTCGGGATCGGAAATGCGTCAGGCGGTCGGCGTTGCCGTGTTCTTCGGCATGCTCGGCGTGACTCTGTTCGGACTGATCTTCACGCCGATCTTCTACGTCCTGGTCCGCAACCTGGCCGATCGGCGGCACGACAAGAAGGCCGTTGCAGGCGGATAGCGGGCTGCCGTCATCAATTCCACCTCGCGCCTTCAAGACTATTGGCTTATCTGAAATAGGTGGGCAGTTGCAGGGTTATAAAATATCATGTTCGGAACAGTAATTTGTTGCGGCGGGAGACGAATATGAAGTCGGGATTATTGGCGGCCGTTGCGGCAGCCGGGCTGTTACTCGCCGGGCCGGCGTCGGCACAGGGCGTCAAGATTGGCATTCTAAACGACCAATCGGGGGTCTATGCGGACTATGGCGGCAAATATTCCGTCGAGGCCGCCAAGATGGCGGTCGAGGACTTTGGCGGCAGCGTGCTCGGCCAAAAAATAGATGTCGTCTCCGCCGACCATCAGAACAAACCTGATCTGGCCACCGCCATCGCGCGGCGCTGGTACGAGGTCGAAGGCGTCGACATGATCACCGAGCTGACGACGTCCTCGGTCGCGCTCGCCATTCACGATCTGTCGAGGCAGATGAAGAAGATCGACATCGTGGTGGGGGCTGCGACCTCGCGCCTGACCGGCGACGCCTGCCAGCCTTACGGCTTCCACTGGGCCTACGATACCCATGCGCTCGCGGTCGGCACCGGCGGCGCGCTGGTCGAAGCGGGCGGCGATACCTGGTTCTTCATGACCGCGGACTACGCCTTCGGCTATGCGCTCGAGAAAGACACCGGCGATCTCGTCAGGGAAAAGGGCGGCAAGGTGCTGGGCTCGGTCCGGATTCCCTTGAACTCGTCCGACTTCTCGTCGTTCCTGCTGCAGGCCCAAAGCTCGAAGGCGAAAATCATCGGGCTCGCCAATGCCGGTCTCGACACCACCAACTCGATCAAGCAGGCGGCCGAATTCGGCATCGTCAAGGGCGGCCAAAAACTCGCCGGACTGTTGCTGACGCTGGCCGAGGTGCACGGCCTCGGTCTCGAAGCCGCCCAAGGCCTGGTGCTGACCGAGGGATACTACTGGGATCGCGACGACAAGAGCCGCGATCTCGCCAAGCGCTTCTTCGCGCGCACCGGCCGGATGCCGAACATGATCCAGGCCGGCACCTATTCGGCGACGCTGCAGTACTTGAAGGCCGTGAAGGCAGCCGGCACCAAGGACACCGAAGCGGTCGCCCAGAAGCTGAAGGAGCTTCCGGTGGACGATCTGTTCGCGCAAGGCGGCAAGGTGCTGGAAAACGGCCGTATGGTGCACGACCTTTATCTGTTCGAGGTCAAGAAGCCGTCGGAGTCCAAGAAGCCCTGGGACTACTACAA
>Ga0209839_10001729_pt1 | contig 11000 bp, 10 predicted proteins | sample OrgsoiDNA2013050_FD_185800 | JGI IMG/M metagenome (GOLD analysis project Ga0209839, IMG submission 185800) | Permafrost soil microbial communities from the Arctic, to analyse light accelerated degradation of dissolved organic matter (DOM) -... | ecosystem: Environmental > Terrestrial > Soil >... | reverse complement strand
ACGTTCACGACGGCGGGGACGTTCGCGTACATCTGCACGCTGCACCCGTTCATGCACGGCACGGTGGTCGTGCAGGCGGCCGCCTCGTCCAACACGGGCTCGACGACGAACAGCACGCCGAGCTCCAGCACCACGACCCCCAGCTCGGCCACCGCCACCACCGCGGCCCAGACGGGTCAGACGTTGCCGCTGACCGGCTTCGACGTGATCCCGCGCCTGCTGGCTGGCCTGCTCCTGCTCGGGGGTGGGATCATGCTCCGCCGGCTCGCGACGCGCCGCTGATCAGCCGACGCGTTCGCGGATCAGGCGAGCGACCTCGCCGCCGTCGGCCCGGCCCTTGGTCTCCTTCATCACGAAGCCCACCAGGGGGCCGACCGCGCGCATATTCCCCTGCCGCACCTGCTCGGCGGCAGCGGGATCCGCGGCGATGGCCCGGTCGATGATCTCGGTCAGGCCGCCATCGTCGGCGGTGAGCGAACCGAGGCCGCGCTCCTCCACGATCGTCCGGGGGTCACCTCCCTCGGCGACCAGCCGGGTGAGCACGTCGCGGGCGGCGTCACGGGCCACCTCCTTGGCGCTCACCATTCCCGCCAGCGTGGCCAGCGCCTCGGGCGTGACCTTGGACTGCGCCGGATCGGCGTCGGACCCGATCCGCTCGACCAGCTGCGGAATCCAATTCGCGACCGTGACGGGATCGTGGCCGTCCGCGGCCAGGGCGCGCTCGTAGTAGTCCCCCAGCTCCGTCCGGAACGCCAGCTCGCGCGCCCGGTCTGGGGCCAGGCCGAGCTGCTGCTCGAAGCGCTTCGCGCGCGCGGCGGGGAGCTCGGCCAGGTCCGCCTGCGCGGCGGCGTGCATCTCCCCGGTGACCACGAGCGGAACCAGGTCGGGCTCGGGGAAGTAGCGGTAGTCGTGGGCCTCCTCCTTGGAGCGCAGTGGAGTCAGCCGGTCACTGGCGGGGTCGAAGTGGAGGGTCTCCTGGGCCACCGCCCCGCCGCTCTGCAGCAGTCCGATCTGCCGCTCGATCTCGGCTCGCACCCCCCGCTCGAGGTACCGGAACGAGTTCATGTTCTTCAGCTCCGTCTTGGTTCCCAGCTGCTGGGAACCCACCGGCCGCACCGAGACGTTGGCATCGCAGCGCAGCGAGCCCTCATCCATGTTGACGTCGGAGACGCCGAGCCGCTTGAGCGTCGCCCGCAGTAGCGTCAGCCACTCGCGCGCCTGGTCGGGCGCGTGCAGGTCGGGCTCGGTGACGATCTCCACCAGCGGCGTGCCGCCGCGATTGAAGTCCACCACGCTCCGATCCGAGCCGTGGATGCGTCCGCTCTCGCCCACGTGCACGAGCTTGGCGGCGTCCTCCTCGAGATGGACACGATGGATGCACACCTCGCCGAGGCTGCCGCCCGAGCACAGCGGCACGTCGTACTGGGAGATCTGGTAGCCCTTGGGCAGGTCGGGATAGAAGTAGTTCTTACGATGGAACAGCGACCGCTCGGCGATCTGAGACCCGAGCGCCAGTCCGATCAGCACGCCGAAGTGAACCGCGCGGGCGTTCAGGACCGGCAGGGTCCCGGGCAGGCCGAGGCAGACCGGGCAGGTGTGCGTGTTCGGAGGGTCTCCAAAGGACAGGTCGCAGCCGCAGAACATCTTCGTGCGCGTGGCCAGCTGCACGTGGATCTCGAGGCCGATGACCGGCTCGTACTCGGTGCTCATCGGCGCGCGGCGCTCCCGTCGAAGCCGATCGCCTGCTCGAGCGCATAGGCGGCGTCGAGCAGCCGGCTCTCGCTGAACGCCGGACCGGCGAGCTGGAAGCCGACCGGCAGCCCCGCGCTCAGCCCCGACGGGATCGAGACCGCCGGAATGCCGGCCAGCGGCATCGGCACGGTGCAGAAGTCGTTCAGGTACATCGCCAGGGGATCGGCGGTCTTGGCGCCCAGCTCGAACGCCGTCCAGGGACTCGTGGGCGTGACGACGAAGTCGAACCCCTCGAACACCGCCCGGAAATCTTCGGCGATCATCGTGCGAACCTTCTGGGCCGTTCCGTAGTAGGCGTCGTAGTAACCGCTCGAGAGCGCATAGGTGCCGAGCATGATCCGCCGCTTGACCTCGGGCCCGAACCCGGCGGACCGGGTGCGGGTGTACATCGAGATCAGGTCCGGGGCGTCGACGCGCAGCCCGTAGCGGACGCCGTCATAGCGGGCCAGGTTCGCCGACGCCTCGGCCGGCGCGATCAGGTAGTAGGCCGACAGCGCGTGCGGCGCGTGCGGGAGCGTGCACGGCTCCACGGTGGCGCCCAGCCGCTTGGCCAGCTCGAGCGTGGCCCGGAAGCTGTCGAGCACCCCGGGTTCGATCCCGTCGCCGGCCAGCTCCTCGGGCACGCCGAAGCGAACACCGCGTAGGTCCTCGCGCGCTGGCAGCGCGATCTCGCCGGGGAACGGGAGCGAGGTCGAGTCGCGCTCGTCGTGACCGATCATGTGCGCCAGCAGCATGGCGGCGTCGGTGACATCGCGGGTGAGCGGCCCGGCCTGGTCCAGCGAGGAGGCGAACGCGATCATCCCATATCGCGAACAGGCGCCGTACGTCGGCTTGAGGCCGACGATGCCGCACAGCGCCGCCGGCTGGCGGATTGAGCCGCCGGTGTCGGTGCCGATCGCCCACGGCGCGAGGCCGGCGGCGACCGCGGCGGCGCTGCCGCCCGAGGATCCGCCCGGCACCCGCGAGCGATCCCAGGGGTTCAGCACCGGCCCGTAGCCCGAGTTCTCGTTCGAGGAGCCCATCGCAAACTCGTCCTGATTCGTCTTGCCCAGCAGCGGCGCGCCGCCGGCCGCCAGCTGCGCCACCACCGTGGCCGTGTACGGGGGCCGGTAGCCTTCGAGGATCCGCGAGCCGGCCTGGCTCGGGACGCCCTCGGTGCAGAACAGGTCCTTGACCGCGAGCGGAACGCCGCCCAGCGGCGCGCCGGCCGCCGGAGGCCCGGCGGGCGCCACATCGGCCACCCAGGTGAAGGCGTTGAGCTCGTCGCCCGCGGCGCGGGCCCGGTAGGCCTCGAACAGCTCGGCGGGATCGAGCTCGCCGGCGCGCGTCAGCTTCGCCGCCTGGGCGGCGGTCAGGTCGATCAGCTCGCTCATGCCGCGCCGGGGCTCGGGACTCCGAAGCCGCCGTCCACCGGGTCAGGAGCGGAGGCCAGCGCGACCTTGCGCGGCAGGCACGGCTGCGGCTCGTCGGCTCGGAGGGCATTGACGACATCGACTACGTGCGAGGTCGGTGGCACGCGGTCGAGATCGAGCTCTGAGATCGTCTCGATGTGCTGCAGCACCTTCGACAGCTCGGAGGCCATCTTCTCCAGCTCGTCGTCGGTCAGCTCCAGACGCGCGAGGCGCGCCACGTGAAGGACCTGGGCGGAGTCGAGCATGCCGGGGGATTCTAGGACTCGCGCCGCGCCCGGCGACTGCCGCTTCAGCCGGCTGCGCCGGCGCCGGGCGGCCCGCCGGCCGGCGGTGGGGTCGAGCCCCCGCCGCCGAGAGTCACCGTCTCGACCTCGGTCCGGGCATCCCTGGGGGCCAGACCCTCCACGCGCATCGAGCGATAGCCGCCGAACAGGATCCCGAGCGAGGCCACGAGGCCGAGATAGCACCCGACCTCGAGCGTGCGGTCGAGGTGCGCATCCAGGACCGCCGGGACGTCGACGATCGAGGGGGGATCGAGCATGCGGAACACGATCAGTAGCACCGAGATCACGGCCAGCGTGGTGGTGATCACGCTGAGGTTGACCGGGATCGCAGGCGAGCGCTGGGTCGCCTGGGCGACGACCAGGGCCAGCGCCGTGACCACGGTCAGCAGCAGGATCAGGTCGATCACGGTGAACGCGTCCCAGGCGTTGTAGGTGGCCGCTGCCACCGCGAAGCCGCCGAGACTGACCGCGTTCACCTGCAGCCCGAACCAGCTCAGGAACATGAAGATGAACAGTGCCACCGCGCTGACGCCGGCGATCACCTCACCGTCCCGCAGCCGCGATGGATCGAAGTCCATATGTCCCGTCTTCAGCCGCGAGCCGTGGCCGGTTCAGCGGGCGACGGTCTGCGGGCGCCAGACCAGGACCGCGAGCGCGATCGCCAGGATCGCTCCGAGCCAGAACCCGATGCCGAACAGGCTGAAATGGATGTGGAACAGGAACTTCAGCGCCACGAAGCCGGCCGCCGCGGTGGCGAGGATCTTGCGGGTCGAGGCTCGGTCGCCGCCGATCGTCGGCAGCTCGGTCTGCGTCAGTCGCTCGATCGCGATGTCGGCGATCAGCGCCAGCGCCGACAGCACGGCCAGGATGCCCAGCCAGCCGTCGGGTGAGTCGGTGGCGGTGAACGAGAACGACAGCGGGCCGACCGAGATGTCGAACCAGGCCAGGAACAGCAGATCGATCACCAAGACCAGCGCGATTCCTCCGAGAATCCAGTCATCCCTGGTCACGTTGTCCAGATTCATTGACTCCTCCATCTATGGGTAGGGTTGATGCCGGATGGCATCAGCGCTGCAGGTGTACTCCTCGACGACCCGGCCACAGCCCCCGAGCCTGCCGGTGCGCGCGGCAAAGATAGCGCTGGGTGGGGCGGAAAAGCGCAGGGGGTTCACCTTCTCGACCTTTGTACGACGGTTCTGGCCGACTTCCTTGCGTGCCGTCGCGATTCATAGCCCCCAAAGGCAATCCCCACGGCGCACACGAGACCCAGAAATGCGCCCAGCTTCTGGTCCAGCACGGTCCCCGGTGAGGGCAGGTTGATCAGCACCCGATACGCGAGCAGCACCCCGGTGAGGCTCCCTAGCACGGTCACGATCGGGCTCAGATCCGTCGGGGTTCCGTGCCCGCGCTGGGTGATCCGAAGCGCCATCGCGCCGATCCCGACCAGGATCGTGAGCAGCATCAGCCAGCGGAGCGTGGTCAGCGCCTGCCAGGCGTTCTCGGAGCTCGTCCGGTCCGAGTGTGCCGCCAGCGCGTCACCCGCGCCGGCCACGCCGTACCACTGGACCCCGAACATCAGGATCAGCAGCATCAGCGAGCTGAGGCCCGCGATGGCCTCGCCCCTCAGGCGCAGGGATGTGCGCCGTGCCGTCGTGGAGGCGGGTGTGGAGGTGGCCACCTACGCGGCGCTCTGAGCGCCTGCCGACTCTTGCAGGCCGGCCGCCAGGAGCGTGTTGCGCAGCAGCATCGCGATCGTCATCGGGCCCACCCCGCCGGGCACGGGTGTGATCAAGCGTGCGCGCTCGGCCACGGTGGCGAAGTCCACGTCGCCGACCAGGCCCTGCTCGGCGCGGTTGACCCCGACGTCGATAACCACGGCGCCGGGTTTCACGTGCTCGGCGCCGAGCAGGCGCGGAATCCCGGCGGCGGCCACGAGCACGTCTGCGCGCGAGCACACGGCGGAGAGATCGCGGGTGCGGGAATGGCAGATCGTGACCGTGGCATGGCGCGCCAGCAGCAGCAGCGAGACCGGCTTGCCGACCAGGTCCGAGCGCCCGACGACCACGGTCTCGGCGCCCTCCAGCGGCACGTCGTAGGCGTCAAGCAGCGCGATCACGCCCACCGGAGTGCAGGGTCGCAGGCCCGGCGTGCCCCTCACGAGCCGGCCGACGCTGATCGGCGTGAGCCCGTCGACATCCTTGCCCGGCGCGATCAGTCCGGTCAGGTCCTGGCCGTTCAGGCCCGCTGGCACCGGCAGCTGCAGCAGGATCCCACTGACCTCGGGATCAGCGTTGCGGCGCTCGATCAGCGCGGCGACATCCGCCTGCGAGACGTCGGTAGGCAGATGCTGGTGGTGGTCGGCGATCCCGGCCTCGGCACACGCCTTGCGCTTCATCGCCACGTACACCACCGACGCCGGGTCGTCGCCGACCAGGATCGTCGCCAGCCCCGGCGGCCGTCCCGTGCGCTCGACGAGCTGCGCCACTTCGCCGGCCACCTGCTCGCGCACGCGCTCGGCCACCGCGCGTCCATCGATGATCGCCGCCGTCATGCCGGGCACGCTAGAGGATCGGGCGGGGACGATGCCGCTTGGAGAGACCGAGGTAGCGCCGCCTACCGCTTGGAGATCGGGGCCAGATCGGCGACGAGCTTTCGCTCAGAGTGGTCCTTGCTGAAGCGGATGACCACGATCCCGCCGGGCTCGACGCCGGTGACGACGCCTTCTCCGAACGCCGCGTGCACGACGTCCTCGCCCAGACGGTAGGCGGCCGGCGCCTGCGGCTCCGGCGCCGCAGAGGCGGTCGACCACGATATGGCCCGGGGCCGGATCCCGCCGAGTCCCCGCGCCGGCTGCTCCTCGCGGTCGGTGAGCTCGCGCGGGATCTCCCCGATGAACCGGCTCGGAGCGCCGTAGCTGCGCGCGCCGAAGACGGTGCGCGTGCGGGCGTAGGTCACGTACAGGTCCCGCTCGGCGCGGGTGATGCCGACGTAGCAGAGCCGGCGCTCCTCCTCGAGGCCGCCCTCGTCGAGCGCCCGCGAGTGCGGGAACACCCCCTCCTCGCAGCCGATCATGAGCACGATCGGATATTCGAGCCCCTTCGCGTTGTGCAACGTCATCAGCGTCACCAGGCCGTCGTCGTCGGCGCGACCGTCGGCGTCGGCGATCAGCGCGATCTGCTGCAGGAACTCGCCCAGTGTTCCCGCCCGCTCGGAGCCCGAGTCGGCCGAGTCGTATTCGGCCGCCACGTTGACCAGCTCCTCGAGGTTCTCCAGCCGGCCCTGGGCCTCGATCGTGCGCTCGGCCTCGAGCGCGTCGAGGTATCCGCTCTCCCGCAGGGTCTCCTGCAGCAGGGCCGCGAGCGGCGCTCCGCTCTCCGCCCGCTCCCTGAGCACGTGCATCGTGCCCATGAAGCGCCGCAGGGCCTTACTCGCCGCCGCGCCGAGGCCGGGCACTTGCTCGGGCTCGGAGGCCGCCTCCCAGACCGTCACCCCCATCGTGTTGGCGAAGGCCAGCACCCGCGAGAGCGAGGTGGAACCGATCCCGCGGCGCGGCGAGTTGACGATGCGCGTGAACGCGCCCGCGTCCTGGGGGTTGATCAGCGTCGTCAGGTACGCGATCGCGTCCTTGATCTCGGCCCGCTCGTAGAACTTGGTCCCGCCGATCACCTGGTAGGCGATCTCCGCCCGTACGAGCATGTCCTCCAGCACCCGCGACTGGGCATTGGTGCGGTAGAAGACGGCGATCTCCGACCGCGACACCCCCTCGTCCACGAGCCGCTGGACCTCGCCGGTCACGAACCGGGCCTCGGCGTGCTCGTCCTCGAGCTCGCGAACCTTGATCGGGTCACCCTGACCGAGCTCCGTCCACAGGGATTTCGGCTTCTGCGCCCGGTTGTTGCGGATCACCGCGTTGGCGGCGTCGAGGATCGTCTGGGTTGAACGGTAGTTCTGCTCCAGCTTGATCACCCGAGCGTCGGGAAATGTGTCCTCGAAGTCGAGGATGTTCCTGATGTCGGCTCCGCGGAACCCGTAGACCGACTGCGCATCGTCGCCGACCACCATCAGGTTGCGATGCTCGCCGGCCAGCAGCTGCAGCCACCGGTACTGGGCGTGGTTGGTGTCCTGGTACTCGTCGACGAGCACGTGCCGGAACCCGTTCGCGTAGCGCTCGCGCACCTCCGGGAACAGCTCCAGCACGTTGACCGCTCGCACCAGCAGATCGTCGAAGTCCATCGCGTTCATGCGGTGCAGCTCGCGCTCGTAGGTCCGGTAGACATCCGCCACCGTCTGCTCGAAGAACGACCCGACCATGCGGCCGTAGTCGTCGGCGTCGCGGAGCTTGTTCTTCGCGTCGGAGATCTGGGAGTGGATCGCCCCCGGGGTGAACCGCTTGGGATCGATCCCGAGCTCGTCCAGGCAGCGCTTCACCAGCCGCCGGGCGTCGGCCTGGTCATAGATCGTGAACTGGCGCGTGTAGCCCAGCCGGTGCGCATCGGCGCGCAGCATCCGTGCGCAGGCGGCATGGAACGTCATCACCCACATCGCGCGCACCCGCCGGCCGACCAGCAGCTCGGCCCGATCCCGCATCTCCCCCGCCGCCTTGTTCGTGAAGGTGATGGCCAGGATCTCGTTCGGCTTGGCCGCGTCGGTGGCCACCAGATGCGCGATCCGGTGGGTGAGCACCCGGGTCTTGCCCGATCCGGCCCCGGCGAGGATCAGCAGCGGCCCCTCGCCGTGGGTGACGGCCTCTCTCTGCTGGTCGTTGAGGCCCTCGAGCAGGGTCTCGATGTCGTCTGCGAGCTGCGCCATTCGATCGCCCTCAAAGTTAGCTGGCCCGGTGGTCGTCCCGCGAGGCCGGCTCGGTCATGCTGCAGCGGTGAGCGACGTCCTCAGCGAGCTTCGGACGGCTTGCCGGCTGGTGGCCGAGCAGGCCGGGAGCGTGGAGCTGATTGCCGAGGCCGTGCCGGCCTATGCCGCAGCTCTGCGGCTCGACCCGCGGGGAGCGTCCGCCGTCCCGCCATCCTCGGGAGCGCCGGTCCATCTGCTCGGCGCGGCCGCCGAGGCGACGTGCGCGTACTGGCTCACCCTCGACGCGGTCAACTTCGGCTCCGGCTGGTTTCCCACCCTGCGCAAGCGCGATCGGCGCTCGGGCTACCACACGGTCGCGATGGGCATCACGGACCGGTTCGAGCGGCTCGGTCCGTGGAGCTGCGACGAGCTGGCCCGGATCGACGCAAGCGAGATCGCCGGCGTTCTGGGCCAGGACCCCGGGCACGAGCTGATGGGCCTGTTCGCCGCCTCGCTGCGCGACCTCGGAGCGCGGATCTCGGCCGAGCACGACGGGCGCTTCGGCGCGGTGATCGAGACCGCGGGCAGCTCGGCGGTGGCGCTTGCCGAACTGCTTGCGCACTGGGACTGCTTCGCCGACGTCTCGGGCTACGCGGGCCTGCGCGTTCCGTTCCTCAAGCGCGCGCAGATCGCCGCCGCTGACCTGGCGCAGGCCGGGGCCGCCCCGTTCGCGGATCTCGACCGCTTGACCATGTTCGCCGACAACCTCGTGCCTCATGTGCTCAGAGTCGACGGCCTCCTGCGCGTCGAGCCCGAGCTCGTGGGCCGGATCGAGCGCGGCGAGCTGATCGAGCACGGGTCACCCGAGGAGGTCGAGATCCGCGCCTGCGCGCTGCATGCGGTGGAGCTGATCGTCTCGGCCCGGGCCTCCACGTGCGCCGTTGCCGTCGATCGCCTGCTCTGGACCCGGGGTCAGGAGCCGCGGTACAAGGGCTCGCCGCGGCACCGCTCGCGGTGCACGGCGTACTGACCCCCGGGCCGGCGTCCTGAGGGGACTAGCCCTCGAGCGCCTCGGCGCGCGCGCGGGCGATCGCCTCGGCGCCGGCCTCGCCGACCAGCAGCTCGGGCCGGATCGTCCCGCTGGCCGCCAGATCGAGGGCCGGGAACCGGCCCGTGCTGGCCAGCGCGATGTCGAGCGTGATCACCGTCGTCTCGCCGCCGATCGGCTTGGCGCCGGTGGCGATGACCGTCACCGAGCCGCCGTCGACGATGTTGCGCGCCGCAGCGATGGCCTTCCGGGCCGCCGATTGGTGCAGGCCGTCCAGGGTGTCGATCAGCACCACGGCGTCGGCGCCGCGAGCGGCGATCCGGCGCGCCTGGTCGATCACCCGCTCTACCGCGCCCGCTTGGGCATCGGACGAGGCGGCAAAGCTGACGGCGGCCGCAGGCTCGACGCCGGCCCGGGCCCACTCGGAGATCTCCTCCGGGCGTACGCCGGCGAGGGCCACAGACACCTGCAGACCCTCCTGGTCGGCGATCGCGCGGGCCAGCCTCAGCAGGGCCTCCGTCTTGCCCGCCCTCGATCCGCCCACGATGCTCACGCGTGAGCCCTTGCCGAACGGCGTGAGCCACTCGATCGCCTTGATCGTCGGGTCCTCGGAGCCCAGCCGGATGCGCTCGTCGGCGAACGCGGCGGGAAGGTCGTCGAAGCGCGTGCCCTCGGCGACCTCCGAGGCGGGACGGTCGTTGATCGTGTCGATCCTGACCATCGACGGGAACCGCTCGGAGCGGCGCGGCGCGCGGCGAGGGCCGGAGATGCGGTCGCCGGCGACGAGCTCGCAGCGCTTGACCTGAGCCGCAGAGACGTAGACGTCCTCATCGGAGGGCTCGGGTGGATGGATGCGGAGGAAGCCGGAGCCGTTGGGCAGCAGCTCGACCACACCCTCCACCACCTGCTCCTCCTCCTCGCGGGCCTCCTCGGCCTCCTCCTTGGCCTCGGCCTCCGGGGCGTCGTCGCGGCCGACAGAGCGGGTACGGCCGCCGCGGCGGCCGCGCCGGCGCCGCTGCGCCGGCTCGTCCTCGTCGCGCGTGTCCTCGGCCTCGGCGTCGTCGCGCGTGTCCTCGGCCGCGGCATCGTCGCTGCTCGCGCCCTCGCTCACGGCCTCAGCGGGCTCGGTGGTCTTGGTCCTGCGGGTTCTCGTGCGCCGGCGGGGCGACGACTCGCCGGCGCCCTCGCCGCCCTGCTTCTCGAGGATCGCGTCGATTAGAGCTTCGCGTCGCAGCCGCCTATAGCCGTCGATCGACAGCTGCGAGGCGATCGTATGTAGGTCGGCGAGCGGGCTCTCGTCGAGCGAGGTTCGATCCATTACTGACATCTGGGGCCTCCTTGGGAGATTCGGTGGGCTCCGGTCGCGTTGAGCCAGCGACCGGCGATCACCTATACCCTAGCTGGTCCGGTGGCGGAACTCCGCAGGCTGGGGGGCGCGGCGGCGGCGTTTCGGTGGGTGAGTGAAGGCTCCGGGGGGCGGATGGAATCCGTGGCGCGGATGGGGCTCCGTGGCGCGGATGGTCGCGGCGGGGCGAAACGGCGACTGGGACAGGGGAGGTGGAGCTTCGGGCGGGTTGGGCGGCCTCCCCGGCACGAACCCGGCGATCGGGCGGGTTGGGCGGCCTCCCCGGCACGAACCCGGCGATCGGCCGGAATCCAGCGTGCTTAACCTGCCAAGTCACGCCGTCGCCGAACAGCTTGGTCCGTTATGCGTGC
>Ga0209839_10001728_pt1 | contig 11010 bp, 7 predicted proteins | sample OrgsoiDNA2013050_FD_185800 | JGI IMG/M metagenome (GOLD analysis project Ga0209839, IMG submission 185800) | Permafrost soil microbial communities from the Arctic, to analyse light accelerated degradation of dissolved organic matter (DOM) -... | ecosystem: Environmental > Terrestrial > Soil >... | reverse complement strand
TCCAACACGCTGCTGCTCTTCTGGGTGGTCCTGCTTCTCGTAGTCGTAGGCATAGCGATCCCTTTCGCTCGTGCCTACACAAATCCTCGGACAATCCCGGTCGGGGATCCGTCGTGCGTGGGGAGCTACCTGGAGCGCAGGCCGACCCGTTTTGAGCACGCGGAGGAGATCAAGCTCGGGTGGGGATTGAGGGAGTTTGCGCAGGCCGAGCGGAGTTTCGAGGAGTGGGCCGCGGCGCGGGCGTGGATGACCGGCGATGGTCCTCGTGCGATCTTTCGCCGACGCGGTCGGGTGGCTGCGCGAGCGGGATGTGTTGCTTCCCGGAGTGACGTCTGCTGGTCGCGCGGGCGCGCGCGAGGGCGGCGAGCGCCTGTGGGAGACGCCAGCGCGGGACTCCAGCTCTAACCCAGCCGACCGGCACGACAGGGAGCACCCCGGCGCTCCCCTGCCGGCCGAGCGCATCCCGAAACCCCCAACCATGAGCAGCACGAACGACGCGCTTCCGCGACCGGGCTCCAGCTCCTCGCAGCCCGAAAACGGCGACAAGCGGGTCCGACGGACTCTCGCATCGGCCCGAGGGAGCAGAAGAGAGTTCAACCCGGCGCCACGCGCGCGCAGCCGTTCCGAAGGGGCAGCGAGGTCGAGGTCGACGCAGACTTCTGTCACTGTCAAGGTTGTCCTGGGTCTGGGCGGTGACGTCCGACCGTTGCGGTTGGTTCTCGGGCAACCGGCCGGTGGTGTGATAGGCCTCCCAGGTGGACTCGAGCCGCCGTGCGGCCATCTGCAGATCGGCCGGAGGCGCGAGTCGCCCGGGAGAGGCGTTGCAGGTCAGCGGGTGAGGCAATCTGCGACACCTCGGCGAACGCTCGGCCCACCAGGCGCGACCGGCCATGGTACGCTGCCAGGCAAGAGCGGCAGGCGACCGTGAGCGCGACAAGGCTTGCAGACCCCGGTCCCGTGGACTCGGCCGCGCTTACTTAGCCTGGCCCGCAGTAGTCGAGCCGAGGAGAGGCGTTCCATGAGCAGTCCGCGTTCTGAGCGTTCCCCGCGCATCGTGGCCATCGACGCCGGCGGCACGATGACGGACACGATCATCATCGACGCCGACGGGCAGTTCGTCGTCGGCAAGGCCCAGACCACCCCGGAGGACGAGTCGATCGGCTTTCTGAACTCGTTCGACGACGCCGTCCGCTACTGGCAGACCGACGCCGAGCAGACCATGTCGCAGGTAGTCTCAGGCATCTACTCGGGCACCGCCATGCTCAACCGCCTGCTGGAGCGCAAGGGCCGGCGCGTCGGAGTGATCGTCACTGCCGGCATGGAGGACTACCTGCGCCTCGAGCGCGGCATCCAGACCTACCTGGGCTACAGCTACTCCGACCGCATCCATCTCGTCACTCACCGGCACAACGAGCCGCTGGTGCCCCGCTCGCGGATGAAGGGCGCTACCGAACGCGTCGATGTGTTCGGCGACGTCGCGATCCCGCTCTACGAGGACGAGGTCCGCCAGGCCGCGCGCGAGCTCGTCGCCGACGGCGTCGAGGCGATCTGCATCTCGTTCATCTTCAGCTATCGCAACCCGACCCACGAGGTGCGCGCCGAGGAGATCGTGCGCGAGGTGCTGGCCGAGGCGGGCCAAGCCGTGCCCGTCTACCGCGCCTCGGATCGCTACCCGCTGCGCCCGGACTTCCCGCGCCTGAACACCCTAATCGTCGAGGCCTACGCGGCCGAGCCCTCGCGCCGTCATCTGCAGAAGGTGCGCGAGGAGGCCCACCGCCATGGAGCCCGCTTCGACCTTCGGATCATGGCCAGCCACGGCGGGACGATCTCGATCGACGCGCGGGAGCTGGCCAAGACCCTGATCAGCGGCCCGATCGGCGGCGTCATCGGCGGCGGCTACCTCGCCGGCCAGCTCGGGACCGAGAACGTCGTCTGCACAGACATCGGCGGCACCAGCTTCGACCTGGCGCTGATCACCGACGGCAATTACCACATCAAGAACATCCCCGACATCGGACGCTTCCTGCTCAACATCCCGCTGGTGCAGGTCGACTCGGTCGGGGCCGGGACGGGGAGCTACGTCCGGGTCAACCCCTCCTCGGGCCGGATCGAGATCGGGCCGGACTCCGCCGGCTCGCGGATCGGCAGCTGCGCGCCGTACGGCGTGGAGACCCCGACGATCACCGACTGCGATGTCGTCCTCGGCTATATCAACCCCGACTACTTCCTCGGCGGCGAGGTCACGCTCGACGTCGACGCCGCTCGCTCGGCGATCGCCGAGCAGGTCGCCAAGCCACTCGGGCTGAGCATGGAGGACGCGGCCGAGGGCGTCGTGCAGCTGTTCGAGGACCACCTCCAGAACTCGGTCGTCGGCCAGATTCTCGGAAAGGGCTACTCGCCGGTGAATTACACGCTGATGAGCTATGGCGGCGGCGGGCCGCTGCACGTCGGCGGCTACACCCGCGGGCTGCACTTCGAGGACGTGCTGGTCCCGGCCTGGGCCGCCGGGTTCTCGGCCTTCGGCTGCGCCTGCGCGGACTTCGAGTACCGCTTCGACCGCACCGTCGACGTCCCGCTGTTGCCCGGCGCCGGCGATGACGCCTGGCAGGCGGTGGCCGGGGCGCTGAACGCCGCCTGGGACACGCTAGACGACCAGGTGGCGGTGGAGTTTCACCGCAACGCCATCGAGCGCGACCGGGTCGGGTTCCGTCCGCTGGTGCGTATGCAGTACTTCGGGCAGCTCAACGACTTGGAGCTGCCCTCGCCTGTGGCGCGGATCGAGTCCCGGGCCGACGTCAATGCGCTGGTCGACGCCTTCGAGGAGCTCTACGCCAAGGTCTACGTGCGTTCGGCGCGCAGCCCCGAGCTCGGGTTCATGTTCACCAGCGCGATCTCACTTGGCGCAGTTGACGTGGAGAAGCCCAAGCTGCCCACCAATCCCGAGACGCCGGAGGTGTCCGCCGACGCGCATAAGGGCACGCGCCGGCTCTACTGGCGGGGCGACTGGGTGACCGCCGAGCTGTATGAGATGGACTGCGTTCGCTCGGGCAACGTGATCGAGGGCCCGGCGGTGATCGAGGATCCCGCCACGACGTTCGTGGTGCCCCCGGACTCCGTCGCCCGCTTGGACACCCATCGCATCTTCCACCTGAGCACTCGCACGGCTGCGCGCGCCGTCGCCGCGGACGCCGAGTACGCGACCGCCTGACCGCAGAAGAGGAGACACCATGGCGATCACGACCCCACCGCAGTCCAAGCCCGCCACGATCGGCTGGGACGGCCAGACCCTCCACGCGATGCTGACCGAGTCCGAGCAGCGCTTCGAGAAGACCGGCCATTATCACGGCGTGGAGCGGCTGACGATGCAGGCCGAGGACCCGATCCGCTACGAGAAGATCTTCTCGCGGCTGCGCGGCGGGATGGTCAACGCCCGCGAGACGGCGCTAAACATCTCCGCCTCGCCGATCGTCAAGGAGATCGGCGAGCTGTGCTTCGCGCTGTACACGCCCGAGGGTGACTCGATCACGCTCTCCACCGGGATCATGGTCCACGTCCACACCATGTCCGACGCGATCAAGTACATCATCCGCAACGACTTCGAGGACAACCCCGGGATCGCGCCCGGCGACATCTTCTGCAACAACGACTCGTTCGTCGGCGACGTGCACAACGCTGACGTGCAGAACATCATCCCCCTGTTCTGGGAGGGCGAGCTGATCGGATGGGCGGCCGGCGTCACCCACGTGCTCGATGTCGGCTCCCATCACGTTTCGGGGATGCCGATCGGCCCGATCGACCGCTTCGAGGACGGCTTCATCCTCTCCAGCCAGAAGATCGGCTCCGAGGACCGTGTGTGGCGCGACTACGAGCTGCGCTCCGAGACCGCGGTGCGGATGCCGTGGTACTGGCGCCTGGACGAGAAGACCCGGATCACCGGCTGCCAGATGATCCGCGAATCCGTCCACCGGGTGATCGAGCAGGAGGGTATCGACACCTACAAGCACTTCATCCGCGAGGTCATCGAGGAGGGGCGGCGCTCCTTCGAGGCACGTGTGCGGCAGATGACGATCCCCGGCACCTACCGCTCGCCGTCGTTCATGGACGTGACCTTCGCGGGCGAGACCCAGCTACCGGCGGCGGCCGCCAAGAACTCGCTGATGCACGCCCCGATGCAGATCGAGATCAGCACCGAGGGCGGGTTCTCACTCTCCTTCGAGGGTGCGTCGGCCTGGGGGCTTCACTCCTTCAACGCCGCCCCCAGTGCCATGCAGGGGGCGCTCTGGGTGCTGCTCACCCAGACCCTGGTCCCCAATGACAAGGTCAATGACGGTGCCTATTTCGGCACTCAGCTACACCTGCCGTGGGGCTCGTGGTGCAACCCCGACAACCCCAACGCCTCGACGACGATCTCATGGGTGTTCCTGATCCCGTCGTTCGTCGGCCTGTTCCGCTCGCTATCGCAGGCCTACACCGCCCGCGGCTACCTGGAGGAAGTGGTGGCCGGCTATCCCGGAACGTGGAACATGACCCAGGGCGGGGGCACCGACCACTATGGCCGCCCGGCGGCGTTCACCAACTTCGAGCATTCGTGCGTGGGCACCAGCGCCGGCATGGTGCGCGACGGCGAGGCCGCCTGCGCGGCGATGTGGAACCCCGAGGGCGACATGGGCGACGTCGAGACCTGGGAGACCCTCGAGCCGCTGCTGTACCTCTCGCGCCGCATTCGCCCGAGCACGGCCGGCATGGGCCGCCAGCGCGGGGGCTCGGGCTGGGAGGCGCTGCGAATGGTGTGGAAGACTGCCGACCTGGTGCTCTACAACCTCGGCGAGGGCCACGTCTTCCACGGCAACGGGCTGTTCGGCGGCTATCCGGGTTGCACCGGCTATCGCCTCAACGTCGAGCGGAACAACCTCAAGGAGCTGATCGAGACCGGGCGGCCGATCCCCCACGCCGACAACGATCCCGAGGACTCCGAGATCCTCAGGCTGCTCGACGGAGTCGTGGTCCGTGATAACCGCTGCACGCACCTCGCCACCCCGGTGGGCCAGTACGACGTCTACGTCTCGCTGCTGCGCGGCGGCCATGGTGTCGGCGACGTGCTCGAGCGCGAGCCGGCGGCGGTGGCCGCCGACGTCGGCGAGGGCTTGCTGCTCGAGCGCTTCGCCAAGCGGGTGTACGGGGTTGTCCTCAACGACACGCCGGAGGGCCCACAGGCCGATGAGCAGGCCACCCACGCGCGGCGCGAGGAGATCCGCGCACAGCGCAGGGAGCGTGCGATCCCGGTCCCGCAATGGCTGGCGCGCACCCGCGAGCGGGTCGTGGACAAGGACTTCATCGAGCCCGTGGCCGAGATGTACCGCAGCTCGATGTCGCTGTCGGAGGACTGGGCGCGCGAGTTCCGGGACTACTGGGAGCTCCCCGACGACTACGAGATCTAAGGATACGATCACCATGCCCGAATACACCAAGGACACGATCGAGCAGCTCGTCGACGGTCGCCTGCCGTGGCCCGAGCTGCGGCGGATGATGAGCTCGTTCAAGGACGACGGCCGCTTCGAGGCCTACGTCGCGGCGCTGCAGCAGCGCGTGCCCTGGGAGGACCGGATCGTGCTGCCGCTGTCGGACAACCTGTTCATCGTCCAGCGCCCCGACGGGGAGCTGGTCACGAAGTCGCAGGCGGGCTTTGACTTCGGCGACTACCGGCGCAACTGGAAGCTCAACGCCGTCATCTTCGAGCGCGACACCCCCGAGCTGATGAACGAGGTCTATCCCGAGCTCATGGGCGCCGACCCGCATTGGATGACGCTGCGCGAGTACTACTGTCCGCTCAGCTACACGCTGCTGGAGATCGAGGCGGTGCCGCCGGGCTATCCGATCGTGCACACCTTCGAGCCCGATCTCGAAGGCTTCTACCGCGAGTGGCTGGGAAAGGCGCTGTGATCAGTGACGCCGGCGGAGATGGCGCAGTCGCACGTTTCTAGCCGCCGCGCCGGGGAGCTTCTCTGGAGCCCATCCGACCGGGTCCGGGACGAGGCTCAGATCACGCGCTGGCGACGCTGGCTGGAGGCCGAGCGCGGGCTGGCGTTTGTGGACTACGAGTCGCTGTGGCGCTGGTCGGTCGGCGATCCGGACGCCTTCTGGGGCTCGATCTGGGAGTACTTCGGCCTCGGTGACGGGACGCCGCCCGAGGGCGGGGTCCTGGCCGGCAGGTCGATGCCGGGCGCGCGGTGGTTCCCCGGTGCGCGCCTCAACTATGCCGAGCGGGTCTTCGCTGGGCGCGACGATGACCGGACGGCGATCGTGTCGCGCTCGGAGGCGGCCGGAGCGCAGGATCTAACCTGGGGCGAGCTGCGGGCACACACCGCCGCCCTGGCGGGCGGGCTGCGCGAGCTCGGTGTCGGGCCCGGGGATCGAGTCGCCGCCTACCTTCCGGCCGTGCCCGAAGCCACGGCGTCGTTTCTGGCGGTGGCCAGCCTCGGGGCGATCTGGTCGAGTTGCTCGCCGGACTTCGGGGCCCGAAGCGCGATCGACCGCTTCTCCCAGATCGAGCCCAAGGTCCTGCTCGCCGCCGACGGCTACCGCTACGGCGGCCGCGACTTCGATCGCCTCGAGACGGTCGGCGCGCTGCAGACGGCGCTGCCGACGCTGGAGCGCACCGTCGTGCTGCCGCTGCTCGGCCGTCCCGCGCGGGGGCTCGCGTCGCCGTGGATGCCGTGGTCAGAGCTCGAACGCCCCGGCGATCTGCGCTTTGCGGCCGTCGACTTCGACCACCCACTGTGGATCCTCTATTCCAGCGGTACCACCGGGCTGCCCAAGCCGATCGTCCACGGCCACGGCGGGATCCTGATCGAGCACGCCAAGACGCTGCACCTCCATCTCGACCTCGGCCCCGCCGATCGCTTCCTGTGGTTCACCACGACCGGATGGATGATGTGGAACCTGCTCACCTCCGGCCTGCTCACCGGGGCGGCGATCGTGCTCTATGACGGCGAGCCGACGCCGGACGGGCTGTGGGACGTGGTCGCAGAGACCGGTGTCACCGTGTTCGGCACCAGCGCCGGGTGGTTGACCGGTTGCATGAAGGCGGGGACGCGGCCGACCGTCGGTCGCGATCTGGCCGCGCTGCGCGGGCTGGGGTCGACCGGATCACCGCTGCCCGACGAGGGCTTTGACTGGGTCTATGAGCACGTCGATCCGGACATCTGGCTGTTCTCGACTAGCGGCGGCACCGATATCTGCAGTGGGCTGGTCGGCGGCTGCCCGACGCTGCCGGTCCACCGTGGCGAGCTGCAGTGCCGGGCCCTCGGTGCCGCCGTCCAGGCCTTCGACGGCGACGGCCGCGCCGTGATCGGCCAGGTCGGCGAGCTGGTGGTCACCCAGCCGCTGCCCTCGATGCCGCTCTACTTCTGGGGCGATCGGGACGGCAGCCGCTATCGCGAGGCGTACTTCTCGATGTTCCCCGGCGTATGGCGCCACGGCGACTGGATCGAGATCACCGAGCGCGGGACGGCTATCATCTTCGGCCGGTCGGACTCGACGATCAACCGGGGCGGGGTTCGCATGGGGACGAGCGAGATCTACCGCTCGGTGCTCGCCTTCGAGGAGATCGTCGACGCGCTCGTGGTCGACGTGCCGATTGCGGGCTCCGGTTCGTGGATGCCGCTGTTCGTGGTCCTGCGCGAAGGCGCGGAGCTCGACGAGCACCTGCGCTCGGCAGTGTGCGCGCGCATCCGCGCCGACTGCTCTCCCCGCCATGTCCCCTCGGCGGTGATTGCCGTGGAGTCGGTGCCGAGGACCCTCACCGGCAAGGTCCTGGAGGTCCCCGTCAGGCGGATCCTCGGCGGGACGCCGTCTGACCAGGTCATCAGCCGCGACGCGCTGGCCGATCCTGCCGGACTGGAGGGCTTCCTGGGCACCGCGGCCCAGGCGATGGCGAGGGCGACGCCGCTCGCAGGCGCTGACCCAGCTCCGCGCGGCTGACCGGGCCGGCGCTAGGCCTGGCTCGACGAGGATGCGCCGCGAGCGCAACGCGGAGCGACTCCTGGAGCTCGAGGTCGGTGAAGGACTTGCTGAGAAGCCGTCCCCGCGCGGCATGTCGTCGGCGATCGCGGACTCTGCATCGCGACCGGTCGTGTAGATCACCTGCAGCTGCGGCCTAAGCTCAAGGGCCTGGCGGCCCAGCTCTCCGCTCCTGAGGTCATCGGCCAGGAAGACGTCGGTCAAGAGGACGTCGATGGACTGCGAGGGATCGCTCAGGATCTGTAGCGCTTGGGCGCCGCTCTCGGCGCTCACCGCCTGGCCGGCGTCCTGGGCCAGCAGCACGACGGGCTTGCGGAACGGCTCCTCGTCATCGACGCCGAGGATCCCCGCCGGCCCCCCGCGAACGCGACCGGCGCTCCTCCGTTGCCACCAAACCGGGCCGATTGCAGGGCTGGCCTGGGGACGGGCAGGGTTGCTCGTTTACGTAGGCAGCTTCCGCCGCGGGCAGCCGCGGTCTGCCACCTCATCGGCGGCCGGGGCCGCGGTCGGAATGTCCGGCGCGGGTTCGCGCCGACACTTGGACTCGGTGCGAAGCAGACGTTGGACTGGGCGCGGTCCGATCCGGAACAGCAAAAGTAGGGATATCGGGGCTGCAGCGTCCCGAGGAGCCGAAGCACGCGCTGGCCCACCGTTCCAACGCCCGCGCTCCCATTCGTGGCGAGTACTCACCTGCCGTTGACGCCATGAACTTTCAGATCAGGCAAGGGCGACACGAAGCGGCGACTCGGTCAAGGGAAAGGAGCGCCTCGAGCTGGTGCTGCGAATTGAGGACAGCGTCGCGATCGGCTCGGGCGCCCCGTGCTCGCGTCCGCGGCTTACCCGGTCTTGGCGATGACGCTCCTCATCTCGTCAGGGTCGAACGCGCGTAGCGTGGTGGTACGGAGGTTGCCCTGGGAGGAGAGGATGAGCAGCGGCGCCGCTAGCGTCTCCTCGTCGGGGAAATCGAGGATGGCTACGAGATCGTGACTCCCGAGCGTCCAGTACGTGTCCTTGAACGCGGTGCCGAGCTTGGCGAAACGACCTTGGGCCGCCTCGTATCGGTCCAGCGAGTCTTTGAAGGTGCTGACGCCCTGTTGGGTTCAATCGAGCAGCACTACGTATGTGGCCATGCTCACCTCCCTTTTTCGGGTTTGATCGATCCTACGGTTCCCGTGTCGTCACTTCGCTCCTCGCTCCGCACGCAGCCGCTTATCCCCGGTCCGGTCAGTTCTCCCAAGCCCCCAGGGTGGTCCACTTTTCAACCGGCGTAAGTGGGCCACTTTTCGACCGGCCTTGACAGGCGGACCGAGAGCTTGACAATCGCCAACAGCAGGGCGGACTCGCGAACATGCAGAAATGCTCGGTTGGCTAGGCACCGCGAAGGCCCGGGCGGTCGCGAGACGCAACCCCTCTGACGGCGGTGCACGTGGGTGGAGCGGCCGGTCATCGATCGCTGCTTCCGGCCGCGAGCAACGATCGCGAATACCGGCGCCGGGCGAGCGTACGGCCCGACGCGCTAGCCGAGATCCTGCGAGCACCCGAAGCGGGCGCGCGCGAATTCCGTGCCACGTGTTCGTCGTCGAGCCTGGCGATCGATGGGGTCCGCTCGGATCGCAGGTCTGCACGCGGGTCAGACACCGCGCAGGCGGTGTCTCCACGCGTGTCGATCTACGCAAGCGTCTTCCGCACGACCCTCCAGGTCCACGCCTTCATCTACGAGCACACCGCGGCTTGATCGGCCATCGCATGCTCGGCGTCCCGTGTCTGATGCTCCGCACCACCGGTCGCAAGACCGGTCAGACCCGCATCAACTCGCTCGTCTACGCCAAGGACGGCGACCGCTACGTGGTCGTCGCCTCCAAGGGCGGTGACCCCAAGGCCCCGGCCTGGCTGCTCAACCTACGCGCCAAGCCGGAGGTGGAGGTCCAGATCGGACGCACGCACTTCCCAGCGACCGCCACTGAGATCGGGCTCGGCGACCCGGACTACGCCCGTCTGTGGAAGCTCGTCAACGACACGAACGGTAACCGCTACGGACGAATACCAGAAGACGACAACGCGGCCGAACCCGCTAGTCGGCCTGACCCGCGCCACGTGAGCACTCGGCCGGCTGTCGCTCACCGCCGAGGTGTGACGGATGGTTGGGGTAAGCGGCGCCGGGCTCGAGGAGGCCGTTGAGCTGGTGCGGTCCGTCGGTGTCTTGACCGCGGCCGATGGCGTCGAACAGGTCCGCCAGCGACTAGAGATCGCCTTGGAGGCCGGTCAGGTCGAGCTCGCCAGCGAGCTCCGGGAAGAAGAGCGCCAGGTCGGTCAGACGCTGCGGCTGACCCGAGACACACTGCGTGAGGCGATCCGTCGACGCCTCGGCGTCCTCCCGACCACCGACAGCTAATCGTCGAGGAGCCGCCCGTCGCCCGAGAGCAGCGGCGTGCACAACTGGGGCGATACCTACGTAGCGTCGCGGCGTGCCCTCCGGCTTGCCGCCCTCCCGAGGCTGCCGTCGCGATGGGAATCGGCGATAGAGGAAGCACTCCGGCACGCCGTGTGGGCCTGATCGGGGCCGAGCGCTACGTCGCTCGGGTTGAACGACAACCCTGCCATCGTCCTCGCCGCGGCACACCAGAGCAACAACGACTACTGCCAACGTCACCGCGACCACGCGAACCCACAAGCGAGCGGCGCGCTCCGGGCGGGGCTAAAAGCATAAGTCAGCGGGGCGCGGGGTGCGGCCGCCAGCGTTCGACCGCGCGCCTGCTCGTGGGCGGAAGCGGTCGCGCAGGGCTCCGCGCGCTGACGACTGCGTCCGTGGCGAAGCGATCACGCCGACCGGCGCCGGCGCACGACTCCTGGCCGTCGAAGCGATCATCCGGCGGGGGCGTGCCGGTCCCGCGAGGGCCATGCGAGCGGCGAGGCGGCGGCTTCCGCGGCGGCGCTTGCAACGACCGCGCTGAATCGATCCTCAGCAAGCGCCCAGCCGCTCTCGCATTCGGG
>Ga0209839_10001727_pt1 | contig 11018 bp, 9 predicted proteins | sample OrgsoiDNA2013050_FD_185800 | JGI IMG/M metagenome (GOLD analysis project Ga0209839, IMG submission 185800) | Permafrost soil microbial communities from the Arctic, to analyse light accelerated degradation of dissolved organic matter (DOM) -... | ecosystem: Environmental > Terrestrial > Soil >... | reverse complement strand
AACTCGGGTACCTTTCTTTAGCGTCTCCGTCACGCGTTCCTCCCGGTGAACTGAAGTGACCCCAGCGTTACCGTATCTCCGCCATGATCACGCATCAGCCCGCGATCGGCTACCCACACGGAAGCAAAAAGATCTGGCTTCTGAACCCGATCGGGCAGGCGGCCCTTTCTCAGGCCAGCGCCACCAGGTCCCCCAGCTCCTCGCTCCAGGCATCCTCGATGCCGTCGGGAAGCAGCACGACGCGCTCCGGCTGGAGCGCCTCCACGGCCCCCTCATCATGGGTGACCAGCACAATCGCCCCCTGGTAGCGACGCAGCGCGCCGAGGATCTCGGCTCTGCTGGCCGGGTCCAGGTTGTTCGTCGGCTCGTCGAGGAGCAGCACGTTCGCGCCCGACACGACCAGCAGGGCGAGCGCCAGCCTGGTCTTCTCGCCACCCGACAGGACCCCGACCGGTTTGGCCACATCATCACCCGAGAAAAGGAACGAGCCGAGGATGCCGCGCTGATCCGCCTCAGTCAAGTCGGGGGCGGCGGAACGCATGCTGGCCAGAACGGTCCGCTCGTTATCCAATGTCTCGTGCTCTTGGGCGTAATAACCCAGCCGCAGCCCGTGCCCGGGCAGGACCTCCCCAGCATCCGGTTCCTCGACTCCGGCCAGCAGCCGCAGCAGGGTGGTCTTGCCGGCCCCGTTGAGCCCGAGAACCACCACCCGCGACCCCTTGTCGACCGCCATGTCGACGCCGGTGAAGACCTCCAGCGAGCCGTAGGACTTGGTCAGGCCGCGGGCCGTGACGGGGGTCCGCCCGCAGTGCGCCGGGACCGGGAAGCGCAGCCGGGCCACCCGATCCGGCGCCCGGTCGGCGCTCACGCCCGCCAGGAGCTTCTCGGCGCGCCTGGCCATGCTCTGCGCCGCCTTGGCCTTGGTGGCCTTGGCGCGCATCTTGTCGGCCTGCGACTGCAGGGCGGTAGCCTGCCGCTCGGCGTTCAGGCGCTCCCGGCGACGGCGCCGCGCGTCGGTCTCCCGCTGGTCGAGGTACGACTTCCAGCCCAGGTTGTACACGTCCAGCGTGGAGCGGTCGGCGTCGAGGTAGAACACCTTGTTGACCACCTTCTCCAGCAGCGCCGTGTCGTGACTGATGACGACCAGGCCGCCGCGGAAGGACCGCAGGTGGTCCCGGAGCCAGGACACCGAGTCGGCGTCTAGGTGGTTGGTCGGCTCGTCGAGCAGGAGCGTCTCCGACCCGCCGAAAAGGATCCGGGCCAGTTCCACGCGGCGCCGCTGGCCGCCCGACAGCGTGCGCAGCGGCTGCCGGAGCACCTTCTGCGGCAGGCCGAGGCTGGCCGACAGCGACGCGGCCTCCGACTCGGCCGCGTAGCCGCCGAGCACCGAGAGCCGCTCCTCCAGGTGACCGTAGCGGCGGACGGCGGCGTCCCGGCGCGACGGGTCGGTGCTGGCCATCTCGTGCTCGGCGGCCCGCAGGCCGACGAGCAGGGCGTCCAGGCCCCGCGCCGACAGGATCCGGTCGACGGCCAGCGCCTCCAGATCACCGACTCGGGTGTCCTGCGGCAGGTAGCCGACGGTGCCGCCGACCTTCACGGTCCCGGCGGCCGGCTGACCCTCGCCGGCCAGCACCCTGGCCAGGGTGGTCTTGCCCGCGCCGTTCCGGCCGACCAGGCCGATCTTGTCACCTGCGGCGACCTGGAAGGACACCGAGTCCAGCAGCAGGCGCGCACCCGCGCGCAACTCCACATCGTGGGCCGAGATCATGGGAAATTCGCTCCAGAGAAATGCCGCGCGCGTGATCAGGGATCCAGTACGTCAGGAGGGATCCAGCACGGGCGCAGCGGGCATCACGCGGACAGAGTTCACCTGGGGGCGAGTTCACCCAGGGTGCGCCGTCAGCGCAGGAGCGGATGCATGACCCCAGTTTACCCGGCCGCCGCACCCCCAGCCAAAGCCTTTAGCCCTGCCCGCCCGCCCCCCCGCGCCGCTCCAGCCCCCCAGATCATGATCACGACCGTTTTCCCGCGCCATACGCGGCAAAACGGTCGTGATCACCGGGATTGGCCTCGGTTGTTCACAGACTGGAAAGGTGATCGCTGTTATCCACAGCGCAAACTTCGGCAGAGACATGCTTCCTGGCCGCAGTGCACGCTGGCTGGCATGGGCATGGATCTCCCGCCGGACTGCCAGGACCTGCTCAGCCAACAGTCCGGTGTCATATCGCGGAGCCAGGCAGTGAGCTGTCGGCTCAGCGCGGACACAATCGAGAATCAACTGCGCGCCGGCCGCTGGCAGCGCCTGCAGACCGGCGTATACGCCACCTTCACGGGCGTCCCCAGCCGCGATGCTCAGCTGTGGGCCGTCGTGCTGCGAGCCGGGACCGGCGCAGCCCTGAGTCATCAGGCCGCGGCGCAGTTACACGGAATGGCCGACTGCCACGACGAGCCGATCCACGTCACCGTGCCAGTAACCCGGCATCCCGAGCTGATCCCCGGGGCGATCGTTCATCGATCTAGCCGGCTCGATCAGGCCAGGCATCCGGCCCTGCTGCCGCCGAGGACGCGGGTCGAGGAGACAGTGATTGACCTGACGCAGGCGGCGGCCGGCTTTGACGACGCGTTCGGCTGGCTATGCCGCGCGGTAGGCCGGCGACTGACGACGACGCGCCAACTGCAGACCGCCCTCGATGGCCGCCCCAAAGTCCGCTGGCGAGCTGGCCTGACCGCCGCCCTGGACGACATCGGCTCCGGGGTGATGTCCGGCCTTGAGCAGCGCTATGTCACAGCCGTCGAACGGCGCCACGGCTTGCCGGCCGCACGCCGGCAGGCCAAGGTCGTCCTTGGGCGGCGGACTCGCTACGTGGACAACCTCTACGAGGACGCGGACCTTGCCGTCGAGTTGGACGGCCAGGTCGCGCACTCGATTGAGGACCGCTGGGCGGATATGCATCGGGACAACGCGCATGCCACCGTCGGCCTCCTGACGCTGCGCTACAACTGGGCGGACGTGACCGTGCGACCATGCCTCGTCGCCTGTCAGGTAGCCGAGATCCTGCGGCAACGCGGCACGCAGGTCCGCCTGCGTCGCTGCGGGCCCTCCTGCACCATCCACGAAGCTGTAGCAGCGTGATCACGACCGTTTTTCCGCACATAGCGCGGTAAAACGGTCGTGATCACCCAGGGCCGCTAGCTGGGAGGCGGGGCTCTGGCGGGCGGGGTGGCTCGGTGAGGCGGATCTGGATGGCGCGGAACATGCGCGGCGTTCCGCGCAGCACCGCCAGCCGCGGGTCGGGCACGGTGAGGAACCGGTCCACGGCCAGGTCCAGGTAGGGCCGCAGCCGCGGGTCGCTGCCCAGGCCCGACATCGCGCGCTTGTCGCCGCCCAGCACGACCGCGTCGAGGCGGCCGGCATACGGCCCGAAGACCGCCGCCGCGGTGCTCGCGGCCGCCGTGAGTGCCTCGCTGGCCTGCTTCTCGCGGCGCCGCGCGAAGCGTCGCTGCGACGTGCCGCCGGCCGCGCTGCGGCCGTGCACCAGCCGGGAGCCGACCTTGGACGCGACCAGCTGCTGATCGGGGCCCGCGAACACCCCGGCCGCGTAGCCGCCCAGCCGGACCAGTAGGACGCCCACCACCCGCGCGGCGCACGCGTGCGCCGCGATCCGCCCGGCGAGCGCCGCGTGGTCAGTCCCGTCCGCCGCGCCCGCCGGCAGCGGCGGAAACGGGATATGGCACTGCGCCACCGAGCCATCAGTGGCGCGGAAGGTGACCACGCGCGCCAGCGGCTGCGGCTCAGCCTCGGCCGTGACCGTTCCGTGCCGCTGCCCGAACGACTCCAGCCAGGCGGCCAGCCGGTCGGGCGCGATGTCCAGCCAGCGCGTTACGCCAGGTGACCCGTTTTCCATTACCCACCGCTCTTGAACGCCTACTATCCGTAACATGGAGTCACCCGAGCTGAGCATCGTCACGGATGACCACGTCGTGGCAGACAACACTGTCATGACCCGCCGCCCCGCCGTCCTCGCCCAGGCCGGCGTGGTGATCAGCACCGGCAACCAGGATGACGCCGTCGAGCGGGCCCTGGCCGGCGCGGTGGCTGATCCGGACCGGCTGGGCGAGCTGCTCGACGTCCTGAGCCGGGGCCGGCTCTGGCTGCCGCTGCCCGGCGACGGGCGCCCGGTGACCGACGGCTCGGCGGTGTACCTGCCGACCGTCCGCTATCTGGGCAGCGCGTTCGTGCCTGCCTACACCTCGGCCGCCCGGCTGGTGCGCGCCACGCAGGAGCTGGCCGCCGGCCAGCGCGTGGCGGTGCTGCCGCACGCCGTGGTCCGGACCGCCGACCTGGCCCGGCGCCTGCCAAGGGCGCTGGGCATCGCCCTCAACCCGGGCGCCAGCGAAAGCGTGCCGGTCTACCCGCCGGGCGTGGCCTACCTGGCCGCCGAGCGCGTCACGGTCGGCGGCCGCCTGGTCAGCGTCGGGCCACTGCCCGCGCCGCCCGCCGACCTGCTGGCCGCGATCCAGATCCGGCTGGCCGGGGTGCGCGCGGCCCGGCAGGCCGCGGCGGCCTGGCTCTCGGTCGAGCGCTCCGGCGAGGGCATGGTGATCTCCGTGGCGCTGGATGACCCCGCCGACGAGGCAGCCCGGACAGCGGCCACGGCGGCGATCCAGGACGCGGTGACCGCCAGCCCGCGCGGCATCGGCTGGCCGATCGACGTGACCTTTCCCGGCGAGGGCGAGCCCGACGTCATTGATCGCTGGATCGACGCGGCCGCCGCGCCGTTCTACCAGCGCACTGTCGGGCTGCCCGCGCCCCGGCCCGCGACCGCCTGACCCGCTGCGCCGGCCCCGCACTAGGCGCGTTCCCGGCGCCGGGCCGGGAGCCGCCGGACCGGGAGCCGCCGGACCGGGAGCCGCCGGACCGGGACCAGCCGCCAGGCCGGCCGCCCTGACCTGACTGGCTACCTGCTCCATGGCCGCCACCGACTCGGCCATGCGCACCTCCCCCGGCCTCTCGATGACCGAGCATGCTCCGCGGCCGGCCACGAAGCAAGCCGGCCCGGTCCAGCCGCCGCGCTGACCGCTGATAGCTTAGGAGTCAACGAAGTTAGCTAACTGAATCCTTATTATTAGCCCGTGACCAGGCGCAGTAACGGCGCTGTCCCGAGTCCGCGCCCACCAGGGAGGACCCGCCGATGGTGACCCTGAACCAGCTGCGCACCTTCCTGGCCGTCGCTGACAACGGCTCGGTCCGGGCGGCGGCAGCCGAGCTGGTCGTGACCCAGGCGGCCGTCTCCGCGTCGCTGGCCACCCTGCAGCGAGCACTGGCGCTCCAGCTGGTGCAGCCGGACGGGCGCGGGCTGCGGCTGACGGCGGCCGGCGCAGCCTACGCCGACCACGTCCGCCGGGCCCTGGGCCTGCTGGGCGAGGCCGGGCGGGCCGCCGCCGCGGCCGCTGACCCCGAGCACGGCGAGCTGCGCATCGCAGCGGTCACCACGGCGGCCGAGCAGATCGTGCCCGCCCTCCTGGCCGGCTTCCGCCGCCGCCATCCCGACGTCGGCGTGCTGCTCGAGGCCGGCAACCGGGAGCGGGTCACCGCGCTGCTGGAGCAGCATCAGGTCGACGTCCTGATCGGCGGCCGGCCTCAGCCCGGCCTGGAGGTGACGGTCCAGGCCGTCCGGCCGCATCAGCTCGTCGTGGTCGCCGCCCCGTCCCTGCCCGGCCGGGCCGGGTCAAGTGGCCGGGCAGGCGGCCGGGCCGGGTCAGGCGGCCGGGCAGGCGGCGGGACCAGCAACGGGCCAGCCGCTGACCAGGCCCTGCTGACCTGGCTGGCCCGGCAGACCTGGCTGCTGCGCGAGCCAGGATCGGGCATCCGGGCCGCGACGCAGGCCCTGCTGGCCGATCTGGACATCGCGCCGCTGACGCTGACGGTCGGCTCGAACGGCGCGATCCGGGAATCGGCGGGCGTCGGCCTGGGCGTCACGCTGGTCTCCCGGGATGCCATCGAGGCCGAGGCCGCCGCCGGGCGGCTGGCCGAGCTGCCCGTGCCCGGCACGCCGCTGCACCGCGACTGGCACCTGGTCACCCGGCCGGGGCCACTGACGGCCACGGCGGCCTGGCTGGTCGAGGGGGCGCTGCGCTCGGGCGGCTTTGAGGCGGCGGGCAACCGCGCTCACTCATAAAGCAAGACTTATGAGTGAGCGCGAAACAATAGTTAGACACTGAACTGTCTGCCGGGCCATGCTGGCAGTGATGCGGCTGAAGCCGACCACGGCCCGGCCGGACAGGGAGGGCAGCATGGCTACCGGACAGGATCGCTGGAGCGCGGGCGTTATCCCTTATGCGGAGATGGGGTACTACGAGCCGGATTACGTGCCGAAGGACACCGACATCCTGGCCGCGTTCCGGATCACGCCGCAGCCGGGCGTGCCCCCGCACGAGGCGGGCGCCGCGGTGGCCGGCGAGTCATCGACGGCCACCTGGACGGTGGTCTGGACCGACCGCCTGACCGCTTACGACCACTACCAGGCCAAGTGCTACCGCGTCGACCCCGTGCCGGGCCGGGACGGCGAGTACATCGCCTACATCGCCTACGACATCGACCTCTTCGAGGAGGGCTCGATCCCGAACCTGACCTCATCGATCATCGGGAACGTCTTCGGCTTCAAGGCGCTGCGCTCGCTGCGGCTGGAGGACATGCGGATTCCGCTCTCCTACGTCAAGACCTTCCGCGGGCCGCCGCACGGCATCGTGATGGAGCGCGAGTACCTGGACAAGTACGGCCGCCCGCTGCTCGGGGCGACGACCAAGCCCAAGCTCGGGCTGTCGGCCCGGAACTACGGCCGCGTGGTCTACGAGGCGCTGCGCGGCGGCCTGGACTTCACCAAGGACGACGAGAACATCAACTCCCAGCCATTCATGCGCTGGCGGGACCGGTACCTGTTCGCGATGGAGGGCGTCAACCGGGCCGCCGAGCAGACCGGCGAGGTCAAGGGCCACTACCTCAACGTCACGGCCGCCTCCATGGAGGACATGTACGAGCGCGCGGAGTTCGCCCGCGAGCTGGGCAGCGTCATCGTCATGGTCGACCTGACCGTCGGCTACACGGCGCTGCACTCGATGTCGAACTGGGCCCGGGCCAACGGCGTGCTGCTGCACCTGCACCGGGCCGGCCACGGCACCTACACGCGGCAGAAGGCCCACGGCGTCAGCTTCCGGGTCATCTCCAAGTGGTGCCGCCTTATAGGCGTGGACCACCTGCACGCGGGCACCGTGGTCGGGAAGCTAGAAGGCGATCCGGCCATGGTCGCGGGCTACTACGACACGCTGCGCGAACAGGCCATCCCGCTCGACCTGTCCCGCGGGATCTACTTCGAGCAGGAATGGGGCTCGATGCCCGGCACCATGCCGGTGGCCTCGGGCGGCATCCACGCCGGGCAGATGGCCCAGCTCCTGGGCTACCTGGGCGAGGACGTCATCCTGCAGTTCGGCGGCGGAACGATCGGTCATCCGATGGGAATCGCCGCGGGGGCCACGGCCAACCGGATCGCCGTCGAGGCCATGATCAAGGCCCGCAACGAGGGCCGCGACTTCCGCGCCGAGGGCGACGACATCCTGGCCGCCGCGGCCAAGCACTCACGGGAGCTCCAGGTCGCCCTGGACACCTGGGGCGCCATCTCCTTCAACTACGAGGCGACCGACACCCCGGACCTGGTCGTCACGCCGTCTCGCTAGATCACTCTCTCCCGATAGGTTCAGGAGCCCGCTCATGCGCGTTACTCAGGGAACATTCTCCTTCCTGCCCGACCTCACCGACGCCGAGATCGAGGCGCAGGCGCAGTACGCGGTCAGCCAGGGCTGGTCGATCGCCATCGAGTTCACCGACAACCCGCATCCGCGCAACGTGTACTGGGAGATGTGGGACCTGCCGATGTTCGACGTCGGCGACGGCGCGGCGGCGATGGCGGAGGTGGCTGCCTGCCGCGCCGCCCACCCCGGTCACTACGTGCGGCTGGCCGCCTACGACGCGCGCCTGGGCCGGCAGACCACCGCGCTCAGCTTCATCGTCGGCCGTCCGGCAGCGGAGCCGGGCTTCCGGCTCGAGCGCCAGGAGACCCGCGGCCGCCAGGTGCGCTACAGCCTGCACGCCTATGCCACCGACCGGCCGCAGGGCGAGCGCTACCCCGCCGGCCACTGATGACCAGGCCGGCCGGCGCCCCGGCCGCGGGCTTCGGGATGCAGCGGCCCGCCGCGGCGGAGGACCCGGCGGAGCCGGAGATCCTGGGACCCGACGACACCGTGGACATCACCCGGGAGCGGCAGGCGCTGCACATCCCCGCCCTGCTCGGCGAGCTGGACCGTGACTTCGTCGGCCTGACGCCGGTCAAGGACCGGGTCCGGGAGATCGCGGCGCTGCTGCTGGTCGACCGGCTGCGGGGCCAGTTCGGGCTGAGCAGCGCCCGGCCCAGCCTGCACATGTGCTTCACCGGCAGCCCCGGCACCGGCAAGACCACCCTGGCCACGCACATGGGCAGGCTGCTGGCCGAGCTGGGCTACCTGCGGCGCGGCCACCTGGTCAGCGTGACCCGCGACGACCTGGTCGGGCAGTACGTCGGCCATACGGCGCCCAAGACCAAGGAGGTGCTCAAGCGTGCCCTGGGCGGAGTGCTGCTGATCGACGAGGCGTACTACCTGTACCGGCCGGACAACGAGCGCGACTACGGCCAGGAGTGCATCGAGATCCTGCTCCAGTTCATGGAGGAGCACCGGGCCGACCTGGTGGTCATCCTGGCGGGCTACGCCGACCGGATGAACGTGTTCTTCCGGTCCAACCCCGGCATGGCCTCGCGGATCGCCCACCACATCGACTTCCCGGACTTCAGCGTGACCGAGCTGATCCAGATAGCGGAGCTGATGCTGGACAAGGAGCAGTACCGGCTGACGCCCGCTGCCGCGGCGGCCTTCAGCGAGTACGTCGGGCTGCGGATGAGCCAGCCGCGCTTCGCCAACGCGCGGAGCATGCGCAACGCCATCGACCGGCTGCGGCTGCGGCAAGCCCGGCGACTGGTGACCGTCGGCGGCCAGGTCAGCCGGGCCGACCTGATGGAGCTGAGCGCGGCCGACGTGCGCGGCAGCCGGGTCTTCAGCGGCGGGCTGGCTGCGGCACCGGATCCAGTACCTCGGGCTGACTCAGCGGCACCGTCAGCGTGACGGTCGTGCCGCGGCCCGGCACGCTGGAGATCACCAGGTGCCCGCCCAGCAGCTCGGCTCGCTTGCGCATGCCCGACAGCCCGAACCCGGTGGGCCGGACGCCCAGGCCGGCCTCCGCGGCCTGCTCGGCGGCGCCGGCCATCCCCTTCCCGTCGTCGGTGACCTCCAGCACCACCCGGTCGGCGCCAGCCAACAGCCGGACCCGGACGCAGCTGGCGTCGGCGTGCTTGGCCGCGTTCTGCAGGGCCTCCTGCGCCGTCCGGTAGACGGCCATCTCGATGTGCTCGGGGATGGCGCACTCGACGGCGTCGACCCGCACCTCCAGGGGCGGGAACGAGTTCCCCAGGCTCTCCAGGCTGGCGGCCAGGCCCAGGTCGTCGAGCACCGTCGGGCGCAGCCCCGCGATGGCCGTCCGGGTCTCGTCCAGCGCGGCCGAGGCCAGATCCTGAGCCCGGGCCACCTGGTCGGCGGCGACGTCCGGCTCGCCGGGAATGGCGTCCGCGGCGGCGGACAGGTGAAAGAACAGGCTGACGATCCGCTGGCTGATGCCGTCGTGGATCTCGGCCGCCAGCCGCCTGCTCTCGTGCTCCTGCCACTCCATCGTCTGCTCCGCGAACTGCTCCAGCGCCTCCTCGCGCTCGGCCAGCCGGTGATGCAGCCGGGCGTTCTCGATGGCTCCGGCCACCAGGCCGGCCACCGAGCGGAGCATATGGACGTCGGAGGGCGCGAATTCCCGCCGCGTCCTGGTGTGCACGTTGAGGACGCCGACCAGATGGCCGAGCGGCGTCACGACGGGGACCGAGACCATCGAGGTGTAGTCCTCGCCGCGCAGCGCGGGAATGTAGCGGTAGCGCGAGTCGGCGGTCTTGTTGTCCACGATCACCACCGGCTCGCCGTGCGTGGCCACCCAGCCGGCGATGCCCTCCCCGGCCTCGAGCTCGACCTTGCCGACCATCGAGTCGAATGGCGGCGTCGCCCCGCGCAGGCGGAGCCGCCCGCCGCTCTCATCCAGCAGGTGCACGAAGCAGACGTCCGTGTCCGTCGTCTCCGTGACCAGCCGCGTGACGCCGCGCAGCATCAGGTCGAGGTCCAGGCCGGCCGAGATTGTCTCGATGACCCGGGTCAGCAGCCGGACCTCGCGCTCCGGGCCGGTGCCGGCGGCCGGGCTCAGCGGAACACTCCCTCGCGCAGGGCGGCGGCCACGGCGCCGGCCCGGTCGGATACGCCCAGCTTGCGGTAGACGCCGCGGGAATGAGTCTTCACGGTCTCCTCGCTGACCACCAGCTTGGCCGCGATGGCCCGGTTGGTCAGCCCCGCCACCTGCAGCGCGAGCACCTCGCTCTCCCGGTGCGTGAGGCCCAGGTGGGCGCCGGGCCAGAACTCGCCGCTGCGCAGCCGGGCCGCCGACAGCGCGACCCGCCCGGCCAGCGCGGGATCGATGAGCACCTCGCCCTCGCAGATGCGCGCCAGGTGGTCGACCAGCTCCCCGCCGCGGATGCGCTTGAGCAGGAAACCGGACGCCCCGACCCGGAGGGCCTGGAACAGGTACTGCTCATCGTCGTAGACGGTCAGGAAGACCACCTTGCAGCCCGGCACCCGGGACAGGATCTCGGTGCACAGGTCCAGCCCGCTGGTGCCGCGCAGGCGCACGTCCAGCAGGACCGCGTCCGGCTGCAGGGCGCTGACGAGCTCCGCGGCCGCCCGGGCGTCGCTGGACTCCCCCACCACCTCGACCTGCTCGCGGTAGGGCCGGAGCATCGCCTGCAGGCCGTCGAGCACCATCTGGTGATCATCAACGATCACCAGCCTGA
>Ga0209839_10001726_pt1 | contig 11018 bp, 8 predicted proteins | sample OrgsoiDNA2013050_FD_185800 | JGI IMG/M metagenome (GOLD analysis project Ga0209839, IMG submission 185800) | Permafrost soil microbial communities from the Arctic, to analyse light accelerated degradation of dissolved organic matter (DOM) -... | ecosystem: Environmental > Terrestrial > Soil >... | reverse complement strand
ATGGGACTGTGGACGACACTTGCTCATACGGCCACTTTCGGCAACAGCAGCTGGAACAGCCCCATCTCTCGGGTTGTCGGAACGGTTCTCAGTGCTCCCTGGATTGCCCCAGTCGGTGACAGTGGTTCATGGGCTGTGCCGCTTGCCACCCTTGCGCTTCTCATACCGTTCTTTTTCGTTTCAGTATGGGTCGAGCGAAGAGTTATGGAGCACTTCATTAACGTCACAACAGCGACTGACGTGCAGCACGATGAAGTGAACGAAAAGGTTCTGCGAAACGCCGTCCGCGAAGCAAACCTGGTGAGCTACGGATTCCTAGTTGCATTCGCAACGGTCTGGCTTCTTTGGGGAGCGTTCCACCGCTGACTTCGTCTGCACGCCAAAGCCTTTAACTGTTGTTAACAGGCGATTACACTCACGACTGCTCGCATCCCGCCATCCAAAGTTCGCATGCGGTGGTGGACTTTCACGCACAACACTAGTCCTTCCCGCTGTTCGCCTTCGGCACGCCTTGTTCTAGGTTGTAGGCCTTCCACGCCTGGTCGATAACGTAGGCATGAATTGCATCCGCATCTTCCTTTGTCATCTTCAGATTCGGGAAGGCGAATTTTGGAGGATCGGCGAAGCCGGGCATGCCCTTGTCCCAGTGCGTGCCGGCCAGCACGATGCCATACCAGTCGCGATGGACATCCGCCGGCGCGTAGCGCAGATCGGGAATCGCGCCGTTGAGTACCCATGCGCCGCTGCCATCGGTTCCAGGCGAGTGACAACCATCACAAACGAATTTTCCGTAAAGCAGTGAACCTTTGTGAATGGCTTCCGCGCCGGCAGTTTGCTGCGGAGGTTTTGGAACCGGCGGCACGACATCCGGCGGCACCGGGAAAGGCACAGTGGCGCCAAGTTTGAAGGCCAGCAGACGCACCGGCCCACGTTTTGATTGGGGAGTCGCCATGGTCCAGGCGGGCGCAAACAATCTCGACCCCGATCCCCATCCCACCGGGCACAAGAGGTACTGCTCGCCTTTGATTCTGAACGTCACCGGAATGGACTCGATGGCTGAGCCGGTTTGAATTGACCAAACTTTCTTTCCGCTGTCGGCGGTGTAGGCGGCAAATTCTCCCGAGCCCTGTCCCTGAAAAACCAGATTGCCGGCGGTCGAGAGGACGCCGCCATTGGTTGCGATGGGTTCGGGCACCGACCAGCGGGCAGATTCGCTCACCGGGTCCCACCCGATCAGCCTGCCTTCGGTGCCATGCATCCATTCTCCCGACTCCACCGCGGTATTCGACGCGGACTTCCGGTCCGTAGCCGGAACATATACCAGTCCAGTGAGCGCGCTGTAGCTCATCGGCCACCAGTTGTGAACCGTCCATTGTTTTCCGCCGCCCGCGGAGACTGGAACTTCTTCCGGGCGCCCGGTCTTGAAGTCAACCGAGTTGGCCCAGGCCAATTGGACTAAAGGTTTGGCTGAGATAAGTTTTCCGGTCCCGGCATCGAGCACATAGAAGAAGCCGTTCTTGGGCGCGGTCATGGCGACATGCCGCTTCGCGCCATCAATCACAAGATCAGCGATCAGGATGTGATTGTTCTCGGTTTGCAGTCCCGGAGCGCTGGTCTGGAAATGCCAGGCGTATTCTCCGGTCTCCGCATTCACTGCGATAATGCAGCCGGCAAAAAGTTTGTCGCCCGCGACTTTGATCGATGACAATTCGCCATAGTCAACGCCTGCGCCGGCCGTACCGAAGATCACCAGACCGGTTGCGGCGTCGTACGTAATTGCAGTCCAGACATCGGCGCCACCGATCTTCCATGAATCCTTTCCCGACCAAGTCTTCGCGGCCATTTCGAGTGCCTTGGTTTCAAATCCCCTGGCGGGATCTCCGGGAACCGTCCAGAAGCGCCACGCTTCCTTGCCGGTGTCCGCGTCGTACGCCACCAGCGATCCCCGCACCCCGTCGTCAGAGCCGTTGTAGCCGATCAATATCTTTCCCTTGGCGACATGAGGCGCGCCGGTGATTCCGGTCTGAGTGGCGTCGCACACCGCGGTGTCCCAAAGCTGTTTTCCCGAGGCCGCATCGATCGCGATCAGGCGGCAATCTCCTGTGCCCACGTACACCCTGCCACTCCACACCGCCACGCCGCCATTGGTTCGAGCGGAATAGGAACCATTGATGGCAAGGTTCAACCGAATTTTGGGATCGAACTTCCACAGCAATTTTCCCGAAGCCGCATCCACCGCATAGACCACCGACAGAGGAGCGCTCACATAAACGACGCCGTCGACGACAATGGGTTCGGCAACAATGCCCATTCCGCTCTCAATGTCGAGAAACCATGCCAGGCCAAGGCCGCCGACATTCTTGTCGGTGATCTCTTTGAGCGGACTGAAATGCTGTTCATCAGAGGTGCGTCCGTTCAGCAACCAGTTGTCTCCGTTGGCGGCCTCCGCCGTGACTCGGGTCTCGTTGACGTCGCCGGCCTTGGTTTGATTGTCCGCGGAAGAATGGACTGCAACCGTCATTCCAATTGCCAGGCACAGAGCCGTCAGACCAAGAACTTGCCATTTCCTCATAGCGGACCTTTCGAAGTGTCAGGACGTACGCGGGCAACATTCTATGCCAGTTCAGGCCTTTCGGTGCCCAAGCGAGCTGTCATCCTGCGAAGTAGCTGCTTCGGATCGCGAAGCAGCTACCCAGTCGAAGGACCCCTATAGCTGAATCGGTAGCCGGCGGTGCGATTTCGTGGAGCTGAAATCTCCAGAGGGAATCACGATTGCAATCGGTAGGGGTCCCCTCGACTTTGCTCGGGGCAGGCTCTTCGACTCCGCATCTCCGTTCACAAGCGAACGAAGATGCTGCGCTCAGGATGACAAAGAAGTTTTCATGACAACGAATTTTTCGTGAGGCGGCGGTCCCCACGCGATCCGGGATGAAAGGTGTTACTGCAGCCGAAAGCGTTCGTTCATCAGGCGCTGCAGTCGAGGCTTGTAGAGGATGTCGTAGGCGAGTTCTTTGTCGGGAAACATGGCCAGGGCCGCGCGTTTGGCGCCGGCTGCCAGTTCCGAAGCTTCTTCCACGGTAAGATCGCGGTCCTGGCTGATGACCGACATGACCATGCTCATCATGAGCTGCAATCGCCGGATGTCCCTGGTTTCCTGTTCCTTCTCGGTCAAGTGCGTGGAGAGCTTAGCCCGCTCCCTGGTATTCATTGGGCCCCCTGAACTGCTCAATACACGGTGCACGCGCTTCTTGTTTCGATGCGCCGTCGCACAGGGACGCTGCGCTCGCCCCTTGGGCCTATTCTGTCGGCATTCGGCGACGAACGCAACCTCTCCGGGGTGTAGGACTTCGGTTACCCCTGCAACCCGAGGTACAATCAGGAGGCTCAAGCAGTCTTAGTGCCTGTCCCCATCCGCTGTTCCGAATCGGAGGATTCATGAACGAACGTCCCGCCGTGCGCCCGAATCCGAATGAAAAGCTGGTGCGAATTTTCGATACGGAACAGGAATCTGAAGCTTTGGTCGTGCATGGCCTGCTGGAGTCTACCGGGATCGATTCTGACGTTACTTCGCTGGACGCCCAGCAAGATATTCTTCCGGGAGTCGGGGGCACCGTTATCCTGGTACGGGAAGAAGATGCTGAGCGGGCGCGAAACGTAATCGAAGAATATCGCAGGGTCCCCGGCAGCGATGAAACCGCCGAAATCGATATCAGTGGACTTCCGCCCGAGGAAGGCCAGGGATAACGGTACTGCCGTCCAGATAAAACGTGACCGCTCCGTCGAGATCGGTGCGGTAGGTCAAGACGTGGGCTTCACCCAGCCGGGCAAGAACTTCTCCCCGCGGATGTCCGTAAGTATTGCGCGCTCCCACTGAAATCACCGCGAATCGGGGATGTACCCGCTCGAGCAGCAGCGGAATGGTGGAAGTGGCGCTGCCATGGTGTGCCACCTTGAGCAAATCCGCTTCCGGCTGTTCTTCCGCGATTCGGCGTTCGGATCGGTTCCTCCCTCGAGCAGCGCCGATGTTTTCCCGTAGACCAGTTTCATCACCAGAGATTCGTCATTCCGCCGCGCGGCAAGGTCCTCTGTGCCCGGAGCCAGGACGCGGACCTCAGCCCCGCCAAAGTCGAACTCATCGCCCGCCCGGTGGCGGACCACGCGCACACCCAATGCCTGCGCCTGCTCAACCAGGGCCTTCATTTCCGGATCGGATGGATCTGCCAGCCACAACTCCCGCGGCCGGAAGTTGGCCAGTACAGCCGCAGCTCCTCCCATGTGGTCGGCATGCGCATGCGTGATGGCAACGGCGTCGAGACGGCTAATGGCGCGCGACCAAAGATACGGAGAGACCACATCTTCGCCGATATCCAAATCCGAATGGACCCAGTGCGGCAGTCCTCCCGCGTCCACCAGCAGAGTGCGGCCCCGGGGTGACACCAGCAGAATCGAATCTCCCTGACCGACATCGATCGCCGTCATCTCGAGTGCGGCGGGCCGAATCTGCGGGCGCGGCGGGACCGCGGAAATCCAGAGCGCACTGGCGGCCAAGGCAGCGAATCCGGCCGCGGCCAACCAGGGACGGCGGCGGACCAAAGCCATCGCCAACACGATTGAGAGGGCGGTCGCAAGAATCAAGGTTGTCCCGGGAGTGGGCACGCGGACATCGGCGATCCGCAATCCGCCCAGCCAGCGTACCGTGCCGGCTATGCCTTCGAGTGCGAAGCCTGCGACCAGCACCGGAATCCTGGCCAGAGCGTGCGAAACATATCCCAGCGCCATGGCCGCGACTGCCGCGGGCATCAAAAGTTCCATCAGGGGCACCACCAGCAGGTTGGCCGGCAACCCCACGACGGTGGCGCGATGGAAGTAGTAAGCCATGGGAAGCGCCAGCCCGATCTGCATGACGACTGAGATCAGCAGCAATTCACCAGTCACCATCAGCATGCGCGAAGCCACAGCCAGCGCCGGCAACGGGATGCGGCGGCCGACGAAGCGTTGCAGCCGGCCGGCGATCATTCGCAGATCCAGGCGGAACTGCACCACTCTCGCGGGCAGAACGAAGTCGTAGGACTGTGAATCGACGTGCCGAGCGCCTCGCACATAGGGCTGCGTCGTGCGCTCCAGAATCGGTATGCCGACTGCCGCAACCAGCCAAACGCACAAGAAGGTCAACTGGAAACTTGCCCCGAACAGGACTTGCGGATTCACGATCATCAGACCCAGCGCCGCCGCGCCGATGGCGTTGAGCATCGACTTCTCGCGATAGAGTAGCCGCGCTCCCAGATAGATAGCCAGCATCAGTGTGGCCCGCCACACGGGAGAGCCCAGCGCGGTCAGCAGGGCATAAGCCACCATGAGTGAGACGGTGATGGCGCCCGCCAGAAGATCGCTGACCCGCAGCCGCCGCAGAAACCAGAACGTTACCAGGGCGAGGATGCTCACATTCATCCCCGAAACCACCAGCACGTGATAAGTGCCCGAGCGCTGGAAGTCCGCGCGGGTGGGGCGATTGATGAACGCATCTTCGCCAATCACCATGGCATCCATCAGGGTGGCCTCGCGGGTCGGCCACAAGGCGTGGATTTTTTCGATGATGCTGTGATGAATCCGGGTGCGCCAGAGTTCAGCCCGGCTGCCGGCAAAACCGGGGAGCACCTCGACGCTCGCAGCTTTGGTCGAGGCCAATGCGACGATGCCGTTCTCTGCCAGATAACCCTGGTAGTCAAATGCGCCCGGATTGCGGTAGTTGCGCGGCGGAGAAATCTTGGCGGGAAAACGCATGCGCTCTCCGTAGCTGAACAAGCGGACGGGTGTGGCGCCCACGTCCTGTTCCAACTCGCTCTTCAATTGTTGCTGATAGACATTGATGCGCAAGCCGGAGGTGACGGCAACGTTCTCATCGCCTCGTGTGATCTGCTCGGTCTCGACCTCGATTCTCTGTCGGACGCTGCCGGGACCGTCCTCTTGCAGAGTTCCTTCTTTGGTTACGTGGGCGGTGACCATCACTTCAGTCCCGTCGGCAAATCGCGGCCAGGCAGAGTTGCCCAGATCATCGGGACCACGTACTTGAACCATCAGCGCGCCCAGGAAAAAGAGAGCGCCTAGTCCTACGATGAATGCCAGCCGGCCACGCCGCCGGAGCAAGTACGCGCCCGACATTGCAAAGACGACCCATGCCACGACCCACCACAGTGGCGGACGCCAGGCGTGAACACCGGTGGCGATTCCGGCGGCAAAGGCCAGTGCAGCCCAAAGCAAAGGCTGCCGCCCTCCCGAGTTGGTTGGCGAAGTCACCGCAGGTTCCCACGTGGCCTGTGTTAGCGGACTAGATGGAAGACGCTTTCCAGGTGGTACGTCTGAGGAAATAAATCCACCAGATGCGCCTCCTCCACCCGGTATTCGGATTCAACCAGGTGAGCCAGGTCACGCGAGAGGGTCGCAGGATCGCAAGAAACGTAAGTGATACGAGGAGACTTCAACTTCACCAATCCTTGAATCACCCTCTCGCCCAACCCGCTGCGTGGAGGATCCACCACCACCAACTCGGGACGCAATTTACCCACAGCATTTTCCAGATACTGCTCCGTGGTGGCGCGGACCGCCTTCACGTTCGCGGGCGAATTGTATAGCAGATCGGCATGAGAAGTATGTGACGACTCAACCGCAATCACACGCTCAAATTCCCGATTCAGGACAGAGGAGAAGAGCCCTACCCCAGCATAGAGATCAAGCGCAGTCCCCGTAGCGCCGGCGTCCCCGCCGGCTGTCCGGTGGGCCCGCCCGCCGCGCTGAACGAGCACAACGATATTCACCAATTCATCCGTGAGATGGCGATTGACCTGGAAAAACGCTCCCGCGCTGACCCGGTACGAGGCGAGCTGCGTCGCATAGATAAGGTTGCTCGTGCCGTCATCGTTGAGTTGCCGCGGATCGTCCTGGCCTTCCGCTTTAGCCGGCCGAGCCAGGAAGAACGCAACGCCGGAGATGTCCGTCAGAGATCTCTTCATCTCCGCAGCGAACGCTTCCGAAACACCCGCGGCCTCGGGTAAGCAATAAACTTCTGACAGCAGTTGCGTGTCATCGCTATTGGCGAAGAATTCGATCTCCTGAACCACCGCTGGAACTTTCCCCGCCCTTCCCAACTGCCACACCGCGGCCAGCGCGCGATTGATCAACGGCGAACTGATGGGGCACTCCTCCACCGGAAGCAGTTCGTGGGAGTTGAACTTGTAATACCCTACCGCGAACTCCGGAGCGGTCTGGACCTTGAAGCGGGAGCGGTTGCGGTAGTTCCATGGCGGAGAAGCGTGGATCTGAAGCTCCATTTTCAATTCCAGCTTGGCAATGCGGCGCAGATTTTCTTTCAGAATGGCAGCTTTGATCTCAAGCTGATGTTCATAGTCAGTATGTTGGTAGTGGCATCCGCCACAGCGCTGGAAATACGGACATCGCGGAGCGATGCGTTGAGGTGAGACAGTAAGAATTCCATCCAGTTGGGCGCGGGCGAACCCGGGCTTCGCCTCGCGAAGGACTGCTTCCACGGTTTCGCCGGGCAATACGAACGGCACAAACACCGCTTTGCGCGAACCGTGTTCGTCGGCAGGAAGTCGTCCCAGACCCTCGCCGCCATAGATCAGCTTTTCAATTGTGAGTCGCAAGCCTCGATTCTACAGGTTCGATATAGATAGGGACGGTGTGGGGCGGACACTCTTGTCCGCCGCTTTTGACTTGTGCTGGGTGCGAATCTCATTTCCTTGCCAGAAACCTTTACCATCAACCAGATCCTAAACAAGAACCAACATCAAAGGCGGCGGACAAGAGTGTCCGCCCCACACACGGTTCACATATAGAACAAACTCAATCGTGGCAGCCCGTACTTCTCGAGCAAACGTTTGTGCAGATACTGCTTCTGCAGTTGATCGATCTGCGCCGCCGGCATCTTGCGGCGATATGGGCTCAGTTCGCGATCGGCCTGAGCGCGCACAGCGACAATCTCTTCATCGGAAGTTGCCGCCAGCAACACCGCGAACAACTTCTCTTCCAGCACGGTGAGCCGCCGCTCAAGATCCTCCAGCCTCGGCGAAGTGTTCTCCATCCCCGAAGCCAGTTCACGCAGAGTGCTTGCGGTGGCTCGCGCCGCAGCCGGCCCTGAAATTCCCGGCCGCTCCGGCAGTTTTGCCGTGAGCAGTTGATCGGCATTGCGCCGCAAGAAAGCTACGATGTCCTTGGTCTGAAAACCTGACGGCTTCGCACTCTGCGGATCGCCGCTCGACACGCCAACCGCCGCTTCCTTCATTTCTTCCGCCGCAGCCAGCACTTCCTGCGCGCAATAAGCCAGGCTGTTTACCTTGCGGGACGTGGGCCGTTTCTCGTAACGCTCGAACGCGCCATCGATCCCGCGCAAAACTGCTTCGAGCGGAATGCCGGCGTCCTTCCAGGTTTCGATCAATGCCCAGTCCAGAGTGGAAAGCAGCAGGATGCCGCCGCGACGCCGTTGAAACTGCTCTTCGATTTCGGTGAAATAATTGAAGTAGTTTTCCACGAACGACTCAGCGGGACCGCGGCTTACGGCCGGACGTTGTCGAGGGGGAGGAATGTTTCGCGGATGTGCCGTCGGGCTTCGCCTCGGTGTTGCGCTCCCAGATAAGACGCAGACCGTCCAGGGTAAGCAAATCGTCCACGTGCTTGATGTATTTCGACCCCTTGCCGATGAGTGGGGCCAGTCCGCCCGTGGCCACGACCGTGGTTTCCTGTCCCATCTCTGCCAGCAACCGCTCCAGAATTCCGTCCACGAGTCCGAGGTATCCGTAGTAAAGTCCGGACTGCAGGCTGCCGACGGTCGTGCTGCCAATCACACGCGCCGGCTTGCGAATGGCCACCCGGGGCAGACGTGCCGTCTTTTCAAAGAGCGCGTCGGCGGAAATTCCAATGCCCGGGGAGATCACGCCGCCCTGGTACTCGCCTTTTGCGGATACGCAATCGAACGTGGTCGCGGTGCCGAAATCCACCACGATGCACGGCCCGCCGAATTTCTCGAAGGCGGCAACCGAATTGACGATGCGATCGGCGCCGACTTCGGCGGGATTGTCATAGAGCACCGGCATGCCGGTCTTGACCCCGGGCTCGATGAAAAGCGGCTTGGTGTTGAAATAGCGTTCGCAGACCTGGCGCAAAGTGGAATCGACCGGCGGCACCACGGAAGAAATGATGATGCCGTGGACGCCCTTGACTTCAATCTTGTCCATCGCGAACAGATTGCGGAAGAGCACGCCGTATTCGTCAACGGTCTGGGTAGCGATGGTCGCAACGCGCCAGTTTGCCACCAGCAACTCGTGATGCTGCGATTCCCCGCCGCCATCACGCGCACCTTTGGCGAATGCCCCCAGCACCGTGTTTGTGTTGCCGACATCAAGTACAAGAAGCATACGCAAGATGAAAGCGCCACTGGCTGTGTGGGGACGAGTCTCCGACCCGTCCGGCCGTCGCGGTTTATGCGACGACAATCGGGCGGGCTGCGCCCCCACACAGTCTGTGCAATCTACTACTTAAGAATTACCGTCCCGCTCAGCACCGTCCGCAAACCCTCTGCCGTCCGCACCTGCAAGAATCCGCGCGGATCAAGCCCCTCCGTCACTCCTTCAAACCCGCCATTCTCTTCCACCTGTACGCGCTGCCCCCGTGCCGTTGACGACCGTTCCTGAAAGCGGCGCAAAATCGACTCATGGGCCCCCGGCTTCTCCAGCAGATCACGATATTCGCGATCGAGAGATTTTAGCAAGACCGCGCACAGTTCCACCCGCGACCATTCCGTGCCGCTGACCAGCCGCAAAGAGGTCGCGATCGGCTGCAGCGCCACCGGAAACTTTGCCTGGTTCACATTGATGCCAATCCCCACCACAATGTAGCGGACGCAGGTTGGTTCCGCATTCATCTCGGTCAGAATGCCGCAAAATTTCTTCCCGTCAATCAAAAGATCGTTGGGCCACTTGAGATCAGGCAAGACTCTGGAATCAATCTGCTGCACCGCGGCGTGCACCGCCAGCCCGGTGGCCAGCGAAAGCACCAGCGCCTCCGACGGCGGCAACGCCGGACGCAGCACCACCGAACAGTAGATCCCCGCCGAAGGCGCCGATTCCCATTGATGCGCGCCCCGCCCGCGTCCGGCGGTTTGTTCTTCCCCCACGAAAATGCTGCCTTCAGGAGCGCCCGCGCCGGCACTTTCCATCGCCGCAACGTTGGTAGAGCCGATCTTGTAATAATGGTGATAGTTGCGATGAACCTCCGCGCCGAAAATTGTCCCCTTCAGCGCCGGGGCAAGCATGTCGGGTAGCAGCAAATCCGGCGCGGACTTCAGTTGGTAACCGGTCGCAGGATGCCCGGCAATCTCTACCCCCAGCGTGCGCAACTGCTGCACCAGTCGCCATACCTCGGAACGGCCCGTACCAATCTCGTCGGCAATCTTGGTTCCGCTCACGACCACGGTAGCGTTCTCCATCAGCAACCGGACAATCCGCCCCAGACGCAGGTCGGTACGCTGTGGCGCAAGGTTGTGTGGCGCGGGCGCCCCCGCCCGCGAACGCGTCCTCGAACTCCGGCCGATGGAATCTTTCGTGATGCAGGGAATTATGCGGGAGCGAGATAGAAAGAACAAATCCAAAATGAATGGAGGACGGGCGTCCTCGCCCGTCAGGCAATAACCTGTGCACGACGGGCGGGACGCCCGTCCTCCAGCGATCTATTGATTTAGCTAGGAGCTAGAAGCCAGAAGCTGCTTTACACCGGCGTCACGCGCAGACTCATATCCACCGCCACCGCCGAATGGGTCAACGCGCCCACTGAAATAAAATCCACTCCGGTCTCGGCGTAGGCCCGCACGTTTTCCAGCGTGACGCCTCCGGAGCACTCCACCGGAATCCGCCGTTCCATTTTCGTGCAGCGCGCCACTGCCTCCTTCACCTGATCGACCGGCATGTTGTCCAACAGGACAGCCTCCGCGCCATGCACCAGAGCTTCTTCCA
>Ga0209839_10001725_pt1 | contig 11019 bp, 12 predicted proteins | sample OrgsoiDNA2013050_FD_185800 | JGI IMG/M metagenome (GOLD analysis project Ga0209839, IMG submission 185800) | Permafrost soil microbial communities from the Arctic, to analyse light accelerated degradation of dissolved organic matter (DOM) -... | ecosystem: Environmental > Terrestrial > Soil >... | reverse complement strand
TCCCCGACGAAGCTGTCGATTTCGATCACCAACCGCTCGTGATCAGGGCCGGCGCCCGCAGCCCACGCCCGGCAAAGTATCTGATCGAGAACCCGGTCGAGTTGGCGGACATGCCCGAACGTGACGCCCGACGTCCCGAGCGCGACGGAGCCATCACCCCATGCCCCAAAACCAGGTGGCCTGCTCCTGCGCAGCCGCATCGGCGCGCGCACTAAGCCGGCGGCCGAAGCCGGGGTCCGGTCGCGGCTGGGCATGTTCGCGGCTGGGCATGTTCGCGGACGGCGGTCTGCCAGCGGCCCTCGGCGAGCTCGAGCTGTTCCTTCGCCTGGTCAGACAGAGTTTCGTACCGCCGCCGGAGATCCGCCGGCTGCGGGATCTGACCCGGCTGCGCAAGGCGCAGATCAACGAGCGCACCCGCGCGATCCAGCGATTGGAGAAGGTGCTCCAGGACGCCGGGATCAAGCTCACCAGCGTCGCTTCGCAGGCGTACTCGAGTTAGCGCGGGCGACACGCTCGACGCCGCGGTCGTGACGCTGTACGAGAAGGTCGAAGCGATGCTCGCCCCGCACCTGAAGATAGTTGAGCTGCTGTGCACGATCCCGGGCGTCGCGGTCCGGACAGCACAGGTACTGATCGCCGAATGCGGGCTGGACATGACCCGCTTCCCGACCGTCAGGCACCTCGCGTCCTGGGCCGGCGTCTGCCCCGGCAATCGCGAGTCCGCCGGCCGCAGACAGTCAGGCCGGACCCGGCCCGGGCCGAAGTGGCTGACCGAAGCGCTGACCGAGTCCGCGAAGGCCGGCGCGCGCACCAAGGGCACCTGCCTCGCCGCCCACCACGCGCAACTGCGAGGACGACGCGGTGAGGCCAGAGCGATCCGGCGCGACCCGCCACGACATCCTCGTCGCCTACTACGACGTCGTCCGCGACGAGGTCCCGTTCCGAGAGCTCGGAGCTGACTGGAAGAAGCGGCGCTCGTCCCCCGAGCATTCGGAACCTCCATAAGACGCGGACCGCGGGCTCGAATCCGCCCCTTCCGCTGGCTGCAGAGGCTATGGCCTCAGTAGCTGCCCCAGCCACGAGCTGGCCGATCTCACGGCGCTCTCTGCCCATCGAGCCCCGGCCAACAGCGGGTCCCGACCTGACACTGCGTGGGGAAGCAGGAGCGCTCGCCCTTCCATTCCCACCGTGCCGTCCAGGACCGCGAGATACGTGCCCGTCAGCTCCGGGTGACCGCGCAGCTGCCACAGGACCTCCGCCCTGATCCAGGCGGCATCTCGCGCTCGTTCGATGCTCCAGATCGCCACTGCATCGTCGACCGGAGCGACCGCGTGGTCCAGCTCCTTGATCGCGCCGGTGAGCAGCCATTGCTTCGTCTGCGCTTCGGTCTGCTTCAGGATGATGTTGACGGCGTCGTAATCGCCGTGCTGAGGGGAGTTGTCAGCGGGCTCGATCGCGAGGGCCTCGCAGGTGGCCACGACGCCGATCGCCAGATCGTGGCTGATATGGGCGTTCATCCCCGCGAGCGCGAACTGGAGAGGCGCGATCCCCGTATCGTGGCGTGCATCGAACAGCGGCGCCCAGCACTCCGGAACATCACTCCCGCTCGCCGCCGCGTCGAAGGCGTCGAAGTACCGGTTGCCGAAGTAGACATCGAGCTGCTCCAGAAACGGCGGCGCCTTCAGCTGTCCTGAGCGGCAGTAGGTCCGCACGGCGAGCGTGACATCGAGATACAGGCGGTTGAACCAGCGCACGCCGTCGCTCGGAGGAAGGCTCTGGTCCAAGCTCTGGAGCCGCGCGATCACCTCGTCTATCGACTGGGCAGCCACGGAGAGTCAAGTCTAGCCAACGGCGGCATGATCGAGCCCGCGGATCGTTGCTTGGGTGATCAATGTCACCTCGTCGGTCGGTGCAATGGGTGAGTCTGTGTCCATGGGGGAATTGGGGGCCGGTTTGGCGGCGCCCGTCGTGGGTGACGGGTGTGATGTTGATCCGCTCGCGTTGTCAGCGGAGAAGATGCGCGAGATCGGATATCGAACGATCGACCTCGTGGTCGAACGCCTCACTGGCTGCGGTATGCCGGCGATGCAGCGGGGATGCTCGCAGGACCTGGGTGAGCGGATTGGGGCACGGATTCCGCACAACCAGGCCGAGTGGCCCGGGCTCCTGAGAGAGCTTGACGAGACTGTGCTGGCGTTCACCAGCCGCCTGGCCCACCCGGGATATTTCGCGTTCGTTCCTGCGTCGAGCACATTCCCGGGTGCGCTCGGGGATCTGATCGCCAGCGCACTCGACATCGATGCTGGTAGCTGGACCTCAGCCTCGGGTGCCAGTCAACTGGAGCTGGTGGTGCTCGACTGGTTCAAGGAGTGGATCGGCTATCCGACGGGCAGCGCGGGAGTGCTGGTCAGCGGCGGCTCGGCCGCCAACCTGACGGCGCTGGCCTGTGCGCGCGAGACGTTGGTCGGCGCCGGATCCGAGCAGGCGGTGGTGTACGCCTCCGATCACACGCACTCCTCGGTGGCCCGGGCCGCCAGGCTGCTCGGCTTTGACCGCGCTCGCTGTCGCAGCCTGCCGACCGACGGCCGCTATCGACTCCCGCTGGACACCCTCGTCGAGGCACTCGAGTGCGATTCGCGAGCGGGGCTTCAGCCGTTGATCGTGGTGGCCAACGCCGGGGCGACCAACACGGGGGCGATCGATCCTCTACCGGAGCTGGCCGCACTGTGTCGGGAGCGTGGGCTGTGGCTGCATGTGGACGCCGCTTATGGAGGCTTCGCTGCGCTCACCGGTCGCGGGCGCCGGCTGCTGGCCGGCATCGAGCTGGCCGATTCGATCACGCTCGACCCGCACAAATGGCTCTACCAGCCGATTGAGTGCGGCTGCGTGCTCGTCCGCGAACCGGGTCTCCTGGAGCGGGCGTTTGCGATCGCGCCTGACTACCTCGGCGACTACCGCAGTCACGAAGTCGATTTCTGTGACCGCGGTCTGCAGCTCACTCGCAGCGCGCGAGCGTTGAAGATCTGGCTCTCGGTCAGCTACTTCGGCGCCGAAGCGTTCACCGAGGCGATCGACCGCTCGCTTGACCTGGCGCAGCTCGCCGAGCGACTGATCCTCGAGCATCCGTCGCTCGAGCTGCTGTGCCCGGCGACCCTCGGTGTCGTCTGCTTTCGCCGGCGGTTCGCGGGTCTGCACGACGAGCAAGAGCTCGCGCGGGCCAACTCCGAGCTCGTTTCCCGGTTCGAGGCCACCGGCCGCGGCCTGGTCTCCTCCACGCGCCTCGATGGGCGATACGCGATCCGGATGTGCGTGATGAACCACACGACCGCGCGGGCGGACGTGGAGCGGACGGTGAGCTGGCTGGCGAATGTGCCCGAGGGAATCGTGGCCGGGGCGGTGCGCCGAGACCGGCCTGTCCCCGCCACCCGCCCAGTCGGACTGGCACCGGCGATCGCCGCGAGCTGAGGTCGACGTGCGCCGGCGCGGCACGGTCCTGCTGTGCGTGCTCGGCGACTGCGACGTGCGCCGCGTCGAGATGGCGTTCAGTGCCTTCAACCTGGCCGAATACGGGGTGTGGGTCTCGGTGCTCGTGTATGCCTTCGAGTCCGGAGGCGCCGCAGCGACAGCGGTCGTGGCCGTCGCGCAGCTGCTTCCGGCGGCCTTGATCGCACCGGTGCTGGCCCGGTCGGTGGACCGGCGCGGGCCGACGATGGCGCTGCGCGACGGCTACTGGTTTCAGTCGGCGGCGCTCGGCGCCACCTCGCTCCTGCTGCTCATGGCCTCCCCCCACCTGCTCGTGTACCCAACGGCGATCGTGGCGGCAGTCGCGGTCACCGTCACGCGGCCCGCGCAAGCGGCACTGATGCCCGAGTTGGTTCACGACGCCGAGTCACTGACCGCGGTCAACGTTCTCTCAGGCTGGGTCGAGAGCCTCAGCTTGCTCGCCGGCCCGGCTCTTGCCGGCGCGCTGATCGCGCTGGACGGACCGGGCGCTGCCGTGGGCGCCTTTGCGCTCGGCACGATCTGCGCAGCGCTGCTGGTCACAGGCATCCCAGCCCGGAAGCCCTCCCCCGCCCGGACGCCCGCCGACTCCAATCGATCTGTCGATCTACGCCACACGGTCAGCGCCATTCGAGCGCACGAGGGTCTCACCGCCCTGATCACGATGCTCGGCGTCCAATTCCTCGTGATCGGCATGCTTGACGTCCTCATGGTCGTGCTGGCGATCAGCGCGTTGGGGATTGGCGCTTCCGGAGCCGCCTACCTGAATGCCGCGCTCGGAGCCGGTGCTGTGCTCGGCTCGGCGGCCGCCGTCTGGCTCATCGGGCGGCGCCGTCTGACCTCGCCGCTGGTCGCCGCGGCTCTCGGCTGGGCGCTGTTGCTGGCGGTCCTCGGGGCGTGGCCGTCCGCGGTGGGAGCGTTCCTGCTGCTTTCCGGCGCCGGGGGCGCCCGCAGTGTGCTCGACATCTCGGGCCGCACGATGCTCCTGCGCGCGGCACCCGCGACCTTGCGGGGACGGATCTTCGGACTCCTCGAGGGCCTGTCCATGCTCGGCCTGGCGATCGGCTCGTCGCTCGCCTCGTTGCTGGTGGTAGCCGGAGGGCCGGCGACTGCGCTGGTCGCGACCAGCGCCCTCCTGTGCGCGGTCACGCTTCTGGCGGCCGCGCAGATCAAACGCCTGGAGAACAACAGCGAGCCACCTGGGCTGCTCCTCTCGTCGCTCCCGGACGCGGACGCCGAGAGCCCCCTGGGCATCAATCAGGTTCCGGCCCCCGCGGTCGCGGTCACACCGTGATCTGCCAAGGCCCTAGCTGGCCTAGCTGGGCACACGTCGTGGAGCCGGTTGGTCGGCGCGAGTGCTGGTCATGGCTTCGCACGCGTCGGCGAGCGCGAGCAGTCTCGCGCCTTCGGGGAGCTGATCGGCGGTGTAGCCGTCCGGGTACCCGCGTCTCTGATTGCGAGGGTCCTACGTGTCGATCGGCTCGAGCAGTCGGTGCGGGCCCCGGAGGGCGATCGCGATCGGATCCTCTCGCAGCGAGGCGCGGCCCCGGCGGGGGACCGTGACGATCTGCTCCGGGCTCGGGGTGATCTGGCACCTCGGGCAGGCGCCGGCGTCGTCAAGCTGACTGCCGCACTCAGCGTGCCGAAAGACGCGGCTGCCCGGACGACGGTGGCGTGTCCCCCAGGCGAGCAGCGCGTAGAGCACCGGCCACAGGTCTCGGCCGGCAGCGGTCAGCTCATACAGGTGCCGTCCGGCGTGCTCGGGGTCCTGGCGGCGTTCGAGGATGCCGTCCTGCACCAGTCCGGTGAGCCGGTCGGAGAGGACCGCCTTCGGGATATCGAGATGGGCTTGGAAGTCGTTGAAGCGCCGCGCTCCGTAGAACGCATCGCGGACGATCAGGAGTGTCCAGCGCTCACCGACCGTCTCCAGCGAGCGGGCGAGCGAGCAGTCCTGAAGTTCGTAGTCCTTACCGAGCATTGAGTGCGAGTATAGCGGCTAGCGGTTCGCTGATTGAACCTCTGTGATAGGCTGCCTGAGGTTCGATCATTGAACTCCTAGGAAGGCCGCGCATTCTGCAGGGCATCGCGGGCGCCGGGCTGATCGCGGCCAGCCTCAGCTCGATCGGTCATGCGTTCCCCGCGGGGCACCGGCGCACGCATGCGACCGGAGTCTGGGCAGCCGCAGTCGGTGGCGGGATCGCGCTCGGCCCGGTCGCCGGTGCTGGACTCGCCGCCGCGCTCGGATGGCGCAGCAGCTTCTGGCTGGAGGCGGCGGCGGCCGCGGCGCTCGTGCTGACGGGGACAACGCTGGCCGAGTCACGGGCGGCGACCAAGCGCCCGTTTGATCTCCCTGCCGTCCTCGCCCTCGGAGCCGGCATGGCCTGCCTGACGGCAGGGATCATCGAGGTACGAACGAGCTGGTCCAGCGCCGCGACGATCGCGGCGCGACGGATCGGGGACGCTCCCAAGTGGCGAGTTCGGACCCAGCGTCTACGTGTCCCCCACGCCGACCTACGATCCGGACACGCTCGACCCGTTCCAGCCCTTCTGCGGTGTGGACGACGGTCAGCTCAGCTCGTCCTCCAGGCCCGCTTCGTGCCGGGCGAATCCCGACGTGGTCGCACTGCTCGCGGGTACGCAGTACGCGATCGTCACGACGACGGGCCCCGATGGCAGCACGCGTGAGGTGTCACCCGTCGTCCGCTTCACCGTCGGTGCTCATGGGACTGTCCCAGAACAGGCGCACGAGCTTCTGCGCGGTCAATGCTTCCCGGGAGTCATACGCACGTTCAGCAGCGCGGCGCTGTACCGCGGGAGCGTCACCAGATACCGGTGAGCTCGCGGCACCACCACCTCCTTGACGGGTCTGCCCACCCAGTTGCCCTCGTGATCGAGGCTCTGTCCCTCAAGGGTCACCCCGGAGCGGGAACCTGGCGATGGTGCCAGGAGACGCTCCAAGGTCGCGGCGGCGGTTGCCGGGAGGTCGAGACCGACCCTCACCGACCTGGGTCCCTTGTCGATCAACAGCACCCGCAGCATGTCCTTGCCCGCCCTCACCACCCAGGCCTTCAGGTGCAGCGATCCCTGCACATGCAGCCGTGTGGGCATCAGACGTGCGTCCGGCCCCAGCGTGCGAGCGAACAGAATCAGGCCATAGAGCAGCGGTCGGGTGAGGAGCCCGCGGGCATCGAACGTGAACGGGTCGTTGATCGCGTGCTCGCGCGCGTGCAGGTTGATCCCCACCGCCCCGGTCCGGGCCAGCTCGAAGACGGCGTCCGGTGCCCACAGGGCGGTCGCGAACGTGTCGCTGACGCCCGGAAAGCCACCGCACGTGATCGAGTTGAGCTCAGTCAGTCGGAACCTCAGGCCGGCTTGATCGGCGAGACGAACCGCCGGCTTCACCGTCTGAGCCATCCTCGCGGTGGCGTTCTCGCTTAACAGGCGATCGATCGTCGGGTACACGCGTGAGCCCGGAAAGGCGCAGGCCGAGTACGGATACCGGTGCCCGCTGACGACGCGCAGACCCGGGTGCGGGCCGGCGAGCAGCGTGGAGATCCAGCGCCGGTCAGCGCCGGGGTTCGCCAGGGCGGGCCCGAACAACGCCGCATGCGGTGCGACCCGTGAGAGGACGCGCGCGTAGCGGCCGAAATCCCGGACGTAGCCCCTCGGTGTGATGTCGTTCGGCAGGGTGTGGGCACCGAACCTGTCGGCCTCGGTCGCCAGCAACCAGAACGCGCGGCTGTAGAGGTCGGGTTCGTTGCCGATCTCGTAGCCGATGATGCTGCCTCGCGGCATCGCCCGCTCGGCCTCCTGCGCCCACGCCGCAGCCAGGGGTGGGGTGCCGGTGATCAGGTTCAGATCGAGGATCACCCGCAGCCTCATCTGCCGCACGATCGTTGCTGTGCGCGCGACGAATTGAGGCGTGAGGTCGAACGTCCACCGCGGCAGGTGGAGAATCGTCGGGTCGTAGAAGGTGTGATCCGAGGAATCGCCGCCGATCCGCAGGACGATCGGCCCATCGCCGGGCACATGGATCAGCGACAGGACACGCTCGTACAGCGCGATGTGGAGCTCATCCACCGGCAGGGTCCAGTACTCGGTCGAGAGCCCCAGGAATGAGCGAGGCAGATTGGCGAGCCCGTCGTGGGAGTGAACAGTCAGCTCGGCAGCGGCCGGCGCGGAGCTCGGAGCCGGGACCGGGGTCGGGTGTCGCTGCGGCCCGGTGGCGCTCTGGGTCGAGTTCGCCGGATGGCCCCGATGCGGGGTGAGGAGCAGCACGACGATGAGCACGCACGCCGCAGCTGCGAGCGCGCCCGCGGCGATCCAGAATGTTCTCGCGCGCGAAGCGTCCGCCGGATCGCTGTCAGGATCTGTCATGTTCGTCGGTCGGCGGACATTGTGATCGTCGACGCCGCGGCACGAGGCGAGGTTTCGCCGCCCGGCCAGGTGCGATCAGGCTCATTGCACCCGGCCGATGACCGGGTCTGGATGCTCGCCGAGATACTCGACCCATCTGCTCCTCACACACGGGTAGTGCTTGGACGCCTCGACCAGATCCATGAACGCGATCATGGTGTGCTCGAAGCGCTCCTGCAGCTGGGGATTGCTGATGCGACCGGCGGCATCGAATGCCTGGTGGGCCTGAGCCAGGGAGAACATGTCGGGATACACCCTCGCCCCGAGATGCTCGAGGGGCACGCGCAGCGCCCAGAGACCACGGTTCCCGCCGACCATCGAGGGTGAGGCGGACATCAGCAATCCATGGCGCTCGTTGAAAGGCTGAGGGCCGACGCGCGAGACCCAGTCGATCGAGTTCTTGAGCACCCCGGGCATCGAGGCGTTGTATTCGAGACTCGCTATCACGAACGCGTCGCTGCCGGAGATGCGATCTCGAAGCTCCTCCGCGCCCGCCGGAAAGCCGTCCTCGACCTGAGGTCAGCGTTGTACGACGGAGCGTCGAAGTCGGCCATCGCGGCGAGATCGACCTCGCTGCCGTTGGCCTTCACGGTCTGCGCGGCCAGCTCAGCCAACCGTGTGTTCAGCGACGCGCCGCGCAGCGCGGCCGAGAAGATCAAGAAGCGACCGGTTCGCGGTCGGAGGCCGTGCTCATGGTTGCGCTCGTGACGCGATCATCACTCTCCCTGATCGTCGACGCGCTACCGCCACGGTCAGTTGCCCAGAGCGTCCCGCGCCTTGGCGCTGTCCCCGATGAACTCGCCGCGGACGACCTTGCCCCCGCTCAGCGTGAACAGGTGCAGGAAGCGCGCCTCGAATGATCCCCCCGGGCCGGTCGCGCGCTGAACGCCCGCGACGACCACATGGTCGCCGGCATCGATGAACTCCAGGGGCTCGACGCTGAAGCTGCTCCAATAGCTCGGGATCTGAGCGAAGTTCCCGAGGATCGCGTCGCGCCCGCGCACGAGGCCTCCGAGCGGCAGGCTGTCTGAGGTCTCCCACTCGGCGTCCTCGGCGAAATGCGACCCAACCGTCCCGAGGTCTCCGTGCCCGAACGCCTCGTAGGCCACCCGCACGGTTTCCACGTTCTCCGCTGACATAGTCCCTCCGTGTTTCGGTTCGACCGGAGAGCTAAACCTCTCCGACGCGCAGTGGCCTGTCAAGTACGGGGCCGACCGCGCCGGCGACGGCGCCGCTCTCGGCGTCGCGTGGTGTGGATACCGGAACCCGGCGCTACTCGGCAGCGGCGAACAGCCGCGGGTCGGCGGTCGCGATCCCGTGGACTCCGAGGCCTCGCAGCGAGTTGATCGCGGCGCGCTCGTTGACCGTCCAGGCGTAGAGCAGCCCGCCGCGGCCGACGACCTCCCCGAGCAGACCGACGTCGATCAGGCGGTGCTGGGCCATCAGCGCATCCCAGCGTCGCCAGGCGAGCCCGTCCAGCACCTGCGTGCGCCAGTCGCCCCATCGGCGGCTCAGGCGAGCGATCCTGCCTCCGACCGAGATCCCGGTCCGCACCCGGGGCTCGAGCTCACGCAGGCGATCGAGCACCGCGGGCATCTGCGAGGAGAGCAGCGTGCGCTCGAGCAGATGCGCCCGGCGCAGTCCCTCCAGCAACGCTGGCTCGCAACCGACGTGCTTGACGTCCACGTTCAGTCCGACGTCGCCGAACCGGCGGCCGGCGAGGTGGGAGAGCGCCTCGTGCAGACGCAGAACGGCGCCGCGGCGCGCATCCAGCACGGTATGCGCGAGCACCAGCTCGCCGCGCCGTTGGCGGACGTCGAACTCGACCATGTCGATCCCGACCTCGAGTGCCGCGTCGAACGACGCCAGCGTGTTGGCCGGGGCGAGCGCGCTCGCGCCTCCATGCCCGATCCGCGCACAGTTGTGCCAGGTCATCCCACGCCAAGAGTGGCAGGTCTCGGCCCCGGACGCGCACGGTACGCGGTTGCATCCGTCCGCGGACCTGGTCAGAGCGCCGTGATCCCCTGCAGCACCATGCTGGCGCCGAACAGGCCGACGAGGCCGCCGGTCACCCGCAGGCCGTTGGCGTTGAGGCGGCGAGACATCGCCCCGACCCGTTCGGTGGTCTCTTGGGGTGCGACCAGAAAGCCCGCCAGCGGGATCTCAAGCAGCAGGAACATGATGACGTTGAACAGCAGGACGAGCAGGATCTGCTCCAGGTGCGTGTAGTGGCCCCGGGCGATATGCCCAATCGCGAGCACGTACAGCGGGCCGGGCAGGTTGATCGCCGCCCCGATCACGAACGTGATCCGCGCCGAGCCGGCGCCGAGCCGGCGCTCGGCCCACGAGGGGCCGTCCTTGGACTTCTCCTTGCCGCGACGGGTGGCGTGCTTCGCTCGCCACCGGTTGATGAGCGCGTGTCCGCGCGCGGAGCTCATCAACCAGGCCAGCAACAGCACGACCAGTCCGGCGACGATCGAGTTCGCGGGGTGGGGCGCATGCTTGGTGCTGCCGAGGAAGGTCTGGCCGTGGTTGAACAGGACGAGCAGGATCAGACCGGACGTCACGCTGGTCAGCACTCCGCCGGCGTAGAACGCCAGCAGCAGCGTGCGCGGCTCCGGACGCGAGATGATGATCGCCACGCAGGCCAGCAATGAGGGGAAGATCGCGGCCGCCAGCGCCAGCAGGACGATGTACCCCATGGCCCCATCTTCGCGGGTCGCCCGGCGTCGGCTGCTATCACTAGCCCGGTGCGCTCCCGGGTCTCCCCTCACGTCGGACGTTCCGTCGTGGTTATCTACCTCGGTGAGACGGTCGTGGGGGTCGTGGAGCACGTCGACGAGGATGGTCGCCGCCTGGTGGTCCTGACCGACGACGGTGACGCCGTCACGTTCCTGCTCAGCGCCGCGACCGCCACCTACACCGCCGAGGGCCGCCAGTGGGGCGCCCGGCTCGTCTTCGACGACGAGCACTCAGCCTGAAACCACCGATTCGCTGTGAGGGTGAGCCGGTTCTTGCGTGATCGGCTCGGTGTGGCGATGTGGCGGGTGTGAACGGGCACTCGTGTCTGGGTTTCGACGGTGTTCGCAGTGTCGGCGTTCT
>Ga0209839_10001724_pt1 | contig 11027 bp, 9 predicted proteins | sample OrgsoiDNA2013050_FD_185800 | JGI IMG/M metagenome (GOLD analysis project Ga0209839, IMG submission 185800) | Permafrost soil microbial communities from the Arctic, to analyse light accelerated degradation of dissolved organic matter (DOM) -... | ecosystem: Environmental > Terrestrial > Soil >... | reverse complement strand
CTGGAGATGCTTGGATGCCAGTCATTCCACCCTCACGATTGCACGCTTGAAACCTACACAGTCAACTTGTCAAATTATGATCGAGCGGTCACGCCTCGCAAAGGCCTGAGCCGACCCAAGACTATCAATCGTCTTTAACACTCATCTCAGCGTCTTAAGGCGAATATCCTTGAATTGTACCAACATCGGCATTCCCGCATGCAGTTGGAGCGCCAAAACTCCCTCTGTGCGTGCCTTGTTCCGTTCCTTGTCGATCACGTCGACGGTGACGATGCCGTTGATCTCCTGCATCAACCGGTCACCCATGGCGATCACGCGATAGTCGTTCCAATCTTGCCATCGTAACGCTTTTGCAAGCTCGCTCGGATCACAGGTCTTGCCGATGACGACATCGTTGCCGTCTTCACTGATCTCAACTTTATCGCAACCTTTGGCAAGGAGGCCTCTTCGGCCCTCCTCGTATAAATCGCCAAGAAACTTATCCGTCGCGTCGACGTCGGCCTGATAGCCGTGAACGACCGACCCTCCCATATCGATGCTTCGATATTGAATGCCGCTGTTGCCGCTCACTATCTTGACTTTCAACCGAAGCTCGAAATCCGCGGCATGGTCCTGAGAGATCAGAAACGTGTTGCCGTCTGTCGGATTTTCTTTTGTTGTCTCTCCCGTGATCGCGCCATCGCGAACCGACCAGAATTGGGATTTCCCGCGCCAGCCATCGAGGGATTTGCCGTCAAAAATACGCATGAATCCTTCGTCGGTGTCCGCCGCCGGACTTGCCACCGGCAGACCGAGAAACAATGCTGCGAGTAGACCAACGAATCGCATGACCCAACATATGCGCGAACCGCATAGTGCGATGCCCACGACAATATCGGCCAAGTGAGACGACTTGGCCATTTTAGCGGCTCAGCTTGCCGAATAGCGCAGCACCATCCATGGCAGCGCCCGCGAGATGATAGAGCGTGCTCGCCGGCATGTAGTCGACCGTGGGAGCGCCGTTCTGATTGACCTGGTCGATCCATCCGCCATTGAGGTCCGGCTGCAGATGAGTTCTGAACAGGCCCTCGGTGATCTCGGAGACGAGGCCCGGCCAGACCTTTCCGTGAATGTCCTCCCGGCAGAGCGCACGGATGGTTTCGGTCTGCGGCCAGACCCGCGAGGCGTCATCGACGACACCGCCGTTTTCCCGAACGATGCTGCGAACCAGGCCCTTTTCCCGATCAATGCCGTAACTGGTCGCATGGGCGATGAGCCGGCTCACCCGATCGCCAACCGGTGAGTTGGTCAGCCGTTCCCACTCCCGCAACAACCAAGCCCATTCCATTTGATGTCCGGGCTCGACCGGATTTTCGCCGCTGGGCCGGTCAGGCTTCCAACCCTCGCCGAAAGTCTCCCGGACAGTCCCCGTCACGGGATCTGCCAACGCACGATCGAATAGCTGAACAAGTGAAGTGGCTCGCGCAAGGTAGCGCTCTTTTCCACTTGCTTCGGCGAGCGCAAGCAGCGCCTCGAAGAAATGCATATGCGGATTTTGCTCGCGCAGTTTTTTTTGCCCCGGAACCCTGCTCAGGAAGCCGGCATCGCCGTCGCACATAAAAATAATTTCCATATCCGAAAGCGTATTATCGGCGAGCGCGAGAATCGATGCATCTCCGTCAAGCCGATAGAGCCATGCCAGCATGTAGAGCACAAAGGCATGCGTATAGAGATCGCGCGTGCGATCAGCTGGTTGACCATCCGGCAGCACGGAAAAAATCCATCCTGGACCTCCATTCGGCGATCGATACTGCCGGCAGGCGCTCTCGAAAGCCCTTGACGCGAGTTGCCTGCCCCCAAGGCTCCACTGAACAAGGCTCGCGCGTGAATAGACGACAATCTGCCGCGCCTGCACCATCAGGCGCCGGGGGACGTCTTTCACGGGTTCGCCTGAAAATCCCAACCGCTCATGAAAGCACTGCGCCGTCTCATCGAACCCTGCACCAGCCCACAGTGGAAGCGCCCGCTCGGCTACGAAAAGCGACAAACGGTGCAGGGCCTGCTCCGGCTTGACCCCCATAGTCACGACCGCATGCGCTCCACGATCTTGGTCGAGGAGCGCCCCTCCACCAATGGAAAAAGCGCCACGCGACCGCCGCGGGCCTTGATCACGTCACCACCGACGACTTGATCTTCGGTATAGTCGGCGCCTTTCACAAGCACGTCGGGGCAGATCGCGTCGATCAACGACAACGGCGTCGCCTCGTCGAACAAGACGACGAGATCGACCGCCCTCAAAGCGCCGATAATGCGCGCCCGATCCGACTCGGTCTGAATCGGACGCGTGGGCCCCTTGAGCCTTCTCACCGACGCGTCGGAGTTGAGCCCGACGATCAGTCGATCGCCCTCGCGAGCGGCGAATGTCAGCAGTTCAATGTGGCCGGCATGGATCAGGTCAAAGCAACCATTGGTGAAAACCACGCGCTCGCCCATGCTACGCCAGGCCGCCGCCATCTCAGCCGCGGTCGATTTGGTCGCAAGCGACCCCGGGTGGTGCTTTGGACTGGAAGCCCGCGCAAGCGCGGCGTCGAGTTCGGCTCTGCTGACGATCGCCGTTCCTAGCTTGCTGACGGCAACGCCCGCCGCGACGTTGGATATCGTCACTGCATCCTCGATGGCGCGTCCCTCGACCATCGATACCGCGAGCGCGGCCAATGCCGTATCGCCGGCACCGGACACATCGGCAACCTCGAGCACCGACGACTTGAAGTGTTTGACCGGCTGCCCTCGCCTGATCAGGGACATGCCAGATTCAGCCCGGGTGACCAGGATCGCTCCATCGAACTGACTTGCGATGGCGCCCGCGGCAGCCTCGACCTCGGCGTCGGTCGAACACGGCATTCCGCTGGCAGCTGACAATTCACCGGCGTTCGGTTTGATGAGATCGGCGCCGCGATAGGCCTCGAACGTGCGGCGCTTGGGATCGACGAGGACAGGCTTTCCGAGCGACTTGGCGGCGCCAATCACCTGTTGGAGCACGTGATCGCTGAAGACACCTTTGGCATAATCCGAAATCACCACGATGTCGGCGTCCGCCATCGCGGCGCGGGCCTGCTCGGCGATGGCATCTTCAACCTTTTCCGACAACCGCCCCGTAACCTCCCGGTCAATCCTGAAGAATTGCTGCCGGCCGCTCACAACGCGCGTCTTGCAGATGGTTGGTCTCGCCGCATCCGTCACGAGATGCGTGCTTGAAACTCCAGTCTGCGCCAGAATTTCCTTCAGATCCTCCCCGTTCTGGTCGCTCCCGACAGCCCCGACAAGCCGTACATCACATCCGAGCGAAACGATATTGACGGCAACGTTGGCCGCACCGCCGGCAACCGCCCGATCATGGCTGTGCAACAGCACCGGAACAGGTGCCTCAGGCGAAATCCGCTCGACCTTTCCTGTCACGTAGCGATCGATCATGACGTCGCCCACGACGACAACCGCTTTGCGCTGGCTCTTGTCCGACAGCATTTTCGACCTCTCCAGATTTTTCAACTACGCAAAGCTCAAAAAAGCATCAAAAAGAAACTCGCAAGGCCTCCGTCACGCCGGCTGCTACGCGGCAAGATCCAATCCCTTCAGGACAGACGTTGTCGCATCCTCGACAGTGACCCCGCGAATACATGCCATGTGCTGGCAACCGCCGCTTCGGAAACAGGGCGAGCATGGCGTTCTGAATTTCAGGATGCTAGCTCTATCGTTTGCGGGCGCAAACAGATTCGGCTCGTTGATGCCGGGCATGATGACCGTCGAGGGAATCTTGAACGCCGCCGCGACGTGACTCGTCGACGAGTCCAAGCACATCACATAGGCCGCCCCGGCGATCAGATCGACGAACTCATCCCAGGACAATCGGTCGCAAAGATCGACAACTTCCGACGGCGGCAAAGCCGCGGCGATGCGGGCGGCCCTCTCCTTCTCCCTTTGTCCCGCGCCGGCCAACACGACCAAACTGCCCCGCGTCGTCAGTTCCCTGCCCAACTGAATCCAGCGATCTTCGGGCCATTCGCGGATCGGACTTCCGGCACCGGTCTGAAAGATGACGTAGGGCCGCTTCGGACGCTCCAATGTCGGCGGTTGCGGTGGATAGTAGGCCTGAAAAGGACTGTCGAGCGAGCGATCGGAAAAAAGCAGGCGCAAGAGATCGCGGGGATAGTCGAGATAAGGTCTAGCCGAGCGCTCCCATTGAGATTTGAGCGTCAGCAGAGGACCAAATCCGCCGCTCGTGAAACCGGCACGCACGGGAATGCCGGATGCATAGAGCAGCGGAATGCTGTTTTGGACGAACGGATAGCAGTCGACCGCGGTATCATAACCATCCCTTCGAATCTGCGCGGCAACCATCTTCCAACTTTGTCGGTGTTGCGCGAGCTTTTCCTTGAGCGGTCGGCTCGACCGGTTGAGCATGAAATGATCGGCAAAATAGCTCGCGTCAAAAAGCGCCGAGATGCCGCCCATCATAGGTCTGGCCCACGAGCCAACGATCAGCCCGATTCTCATCTCCGGCCGGTTTTGCCGAACCCAATGCAGCGTCGGCAACGTCATGATCAGGTCGCCGAAATGTCCGCATTGCGCGAAAACAATCGAACGTATTTTCTCTCCTTGGTCCGGCGCCGCCGTCGAAGCTTGCCTGCCAAAGGCAGAGCAAGCCAAATCGATCGCACGAAGACCTGTGGCGACGTATCTCTTCCTGACGAGATATTTCCCGACCATCGGCAAACGCGGTGCCGGATAGACCAGGTTCGGGGAACCATCAACGGACATTCTTCGTCCTAGAATTGAGCCATTGGGTTACCTCATAGCATGAGATATCCTTGCTATCGTGGTAATTTTGACAGGTCTGATCCGGTTATGGTTCAAATGTCCGTTTTACGTAGCGAAAACGGTTAACGCTAGCCGAGCGGCGCGCCGGCCAAAATGTTACATTGAGACCGGCGCGCAAATCAATCGGCCATGCGAAACCATCGACTCGAACCGTAAGCAAAGGGTCACAAGGCATCTGAAGCGGAGCTGTTGTGAAGAAATGTCTGCTCGCTCTCGTCTCCGCGACCGCTGCCATAGTCGCCTCACAAGCCGGCTGTTCGGCACAGAAATCGAGCCCTTGGCGATCTCTGCTCAGCGGAAGCGCCCTCGCCGGCTGGCGGTCGCTCAAGAGCGAAACCCCAGGTTCGGGCTGGACAATCGATCACGGGGTGTTGACCTCTGTACGCAGTACCGGCGACCTCGTGACAAATGACGAGTTTGGCGACTTCGAATTGAGCCTTGAGTGGAAAATCAGCAAGGGCGGCAACAGCGGGGTTTTTTATCGGGTAAACCTCGCCGGCGGGGACGCCTATCAGACGGGGCCGGAGTTCCAGATCCTGGATAACCTTAACGCAGAGGATCGGCAGCAGCCCCACCATCGCGCGGGCTCACTGTACGATCTGGTCGCTCCCTCCAAAGAAACGGTGAGACCGACGGGTCGCTGGAACCAAGCACGGATCATCGTTTGCGGCTGGAAAGTCGAACATTGGCTGAATGGACGGAAAGTCGTCGACGTCGATCTGGCGAGCTCGAACGGGAGAGCGCTCATTTCTCACAGCAAATTTGCCAACGCCTCGCAATTTGCGAGCTTCAAACGGGGGCGCATCGTTCTTCAGGACCATGGCAATGTCGTCAGCTTTCGCAGGATTAAAATTCGTGCTCTTGATGCGCAATGAGGTGCGCCAATTCCTGATTTGGTTTGAGGAGGCAACTTGACTTGAGGAACATCCCTTGCGGAAGCGCCGCGCGATTGCCTGGCCTAACCCTGCTTCGCGGGATCGCGGTGCTCTTCTTGATCATCCATCACACCCTCGAAGCCTCAGTCACAGCCCGCATCGGGCCGCGCAGTCCTGACTGGCTCACGCGAATTGGCGAGTCGGGCGTGGATACCCTCTTCACGGTCAGCGGATTCCTGGCGCTCTACGCGAGCTTCCGGCCGCAAAATCCGATTCCGACCGCGTCCGACTTTCTGTTCAGGCGATTGACGCGCATCTATCCTTTTTACTGGGTGTGCCTAATGGGATTAATCGCAATTTGGTTCGCCGGCTTTCTGCACTCCAGAGATTTGACCGCAGGAGCAATCGCCAAATCATTGCTCCTAATACCGAGCCAGGATACCCTCATAGGCCTGTCCTGGGTGCTCAGCTATCAAGTCTTCTTTTTTCTCATGTTCAGCGCGACGCTTCCTCTCCGTTCTCGCGACGCCTCGTTGACGATCTGCTTGGGCGCCATGCCGCTTGTGCTCACGATCGCCACTCTGTTTCCGGAAGGCGATTTGCGCGACTTTTTCGCAAAGCCGATTCTCATCGAATTCTGCTTCGGCATGCTGGCGGCACGTCTTGTTCTGACACGAAGCGAGCAAGCGCCGATCAGCGCGTATTGGAGCCTGCTGGCCTTTGCCGTTCTCGCCGTTGCTCCGCTGTTTGTGCCCTATCCCGACACCTCCGGAACGCAGGGATTGTCCCGGCTCGTTTGCTGGGGCCTTCCGGCTGTTCTGCTGACGATCACTTTCGTATCGCTGAAGCCATCGGGCTCCCTGAGCGGCCACTTCGGCCTGTTGTTGGGAAACGCGTCATACGCGATTTATCTCACGCATTTCTTCGTCATGCTCCTTTACGCCAAGCTCTTGAAGGATACGCATTTCGGCGACCGGCCGCAGACCCTCGTCGTTCCGGTCGTCGTGGCGATCTGCATCATTGCCGGACTACTTGCCCATTTCGGCATAGAGCGTCCCCTGCAGGTTCTTAATCGCTCTCGCGCGCGATCCGAATAAAGCCGCATCGCGCCAACCGGTGGATAGCTATCGACGCAAGACCCGGCGAGCGGATTTCCAATCCTCGCGCAGAGTCTTCTGATCAATCAACACCAGGCAGAGAGCGTAAGCGATGAATCCGCCGAACAAGGATGCAAGGGTCGAGGCGACGCTCACCGGGAAAACGCCCATGATGAGGAAGAAGACACCCACCGCAACCAAGCTCGCAATGAATGGAGTGACCAGACCTCGCAGCATCGGTATCGGGTGACACCCCGTGACCTCGGCCGGGATAACCAGCATCGCAAAACAATAGATCAAAGTGACCACCGCCATACCGTAGATCGTACTGTCAAATCCAAGCCAGAATCCGATTACGACGGCAAGAACCCGGCCCAGGCTCAAACCGAGCGTGCACCAGAATTGAATATCGAACCTGCCGTACGCCAGCAAAAGCGGCGACGTCTGCGAGCAGATGGAGCTGAAAGCATAAAGCGGCAGGAACACCCTCAGCACCGGCACCAGATCAGCCCACTTTGGTCCGAGCAAAAGACTGACGAGCTCGGGCGCGGCGGCGGCGCCAAGAAATGCCGCGGGAAACATCGCCAACCCGAGCAACCGGCATAATTGCCGATGCAAGGGGATGATCCTGCTGCGATCCTCGGTGACCGCCTGAACGTACAACGCGCCCCAGGACATGTTCGCCGCGGCGTCGGTGGCGAACTTGGAAACCTGGTTGGCAAGATTAAAATTTCCCAACAGAGCCGTGCCGAATATCCGATCCAAAAGAAAGTTTTCGGTCGCGCGCCCGGCATAATCCGACATGCGGCTTGCGATCAGGATGCCGCCGGAGACGAGGTGCGGTCGGAGCGCCCTGAAACTAAACTCGACAGTCGGAAATTTGAAAACGGCGGCATTCAGAATGATGGCGCGCACAGCGTATGTGCTTACATATTGGGCCGCCAAACTCCACGCTCCGGCGCCCTCAAGAGCGCCGGTTACTGCGACCACCGCACCGGTGACCGCGGATGCGAGTTCGGCGCCGGCGCCAACGCCCACATTCTTCCGCCGCGTGAGGCGCGCCAATGGCGCAACGGACAGCGTCAGGAAGATAAGACTGACTGACAGGAGCGTGATCAACCCGGGGAGCCGTGGCTGATGCGCGACGTAACCAAGGAAAATCCCGAACGCCGAAGAACCGAGCGCCAGCGAAACTCCCATGAACAGCAGTGCCCAGTAGGCGCTCGACCACACCAGCGTCGAAGTCTCCTCCTCTCGCACCAAGGTATTACCGAGCCCCCCGTCCGCCAACAGCGTGACAAGGCCGATCGTCGGCAAAGCAAGAGCGTAAAGGCCGAATTCGTTCGGCCCCAGCAGGCGTGCCATGACCGGCAGCAGCAGCAACTGAAGCACAGCCTTGAAGATGTTGACCACTCCCCCCGCGATAGCGCCGAAGGCCATCCGACGATCCGCGGGAGAGATTCCTCCTGAGTTGCTCGTTGCCTTCAAAACGTTCCTAACCTCATTTTCGTGTTCGTGAAGCTCCCCCAGCTTCTTCGAATGACGGGTTTGATCCGCGATGGCAAATCAAAATGGACGCAGCGTCTCATGATTTAGCCAGCAATCGCTGGAAGACCGCCCGGTATTGACGCGCGGCAAGATCCCATGAAAAGCGGCTCGCGTTCTCATGACCCAAGCGGATTAGTTCATCGGACGTCGCTGGATCGCGCAGCACGCGCTCCAGGCAGCCAACCAGCGCATTCGGACTTGTCGGGTCAAACAGCAGAGCTCCCTTCCCCGCGATCTCCGGTGTCGCGGAGCGATCTGAACACACGACGGGGCAGCCGCAGACCTGGGCTTCCAGCACCGGCAAACAAAACCCTTCATAGAGCGACGTTACGCACAAGCAAGTCGCATACCGGTACAGGCTGGCAAGCCGCCGGTCATCGATCCCGGTCAGACGGATGAGAGGCAGTTGGGAACCAAGTCTCTTCAACGTCTCTGCGATGACTTCATTGCGGTCGTCGCCAACATGCACCAGGCTCACATTCGGATTTGACTGGTGCACGGTCGCCATGGCCTCGGCCAGCACACCAAAATTCTTGTTCTTCGTAGGATTCCCGACTGCGATCACGTAAGGGCCAGCGATCTCCCGTTGCGTATCCTCCGCCGCAACGGGCTGCATGGACGTCGCCGAATGGATGGTCGTGACGTGACCTCGCGTGTCCGGGTACCAAAATTCGAGATCGCGCTTCGTTGCGTCAGAGACCGTTACCATTTCGGAATTACCGGCAAGCATCAGCCTCATAATGAAGCCGTTGGTAAATGCCGCGCGGCGGCTGATCTGTTTTGGGATGGTGCGAAAATAGATGTCGTGAACGATCATCATTCTCGCCCGGCCTCCGGTGGCTGAGCCGAAGGGATCGAGATTGACGACCAGATCGATCTCGTGACGTCTGCACACCCAGGGAAACGTGAGCGACTGTTGCAGAACACCAAAGCCAGCGCTGGAAAAACGCGGCACCGTGATGAGTTCGAGAGGCTTTGCTTTGAGTGAATCGGGAAGGTGCTCCCGCGACCAGGGAGAGCGGAGCGTGTATTCGAACTCGCCCTTCCCAATCAGGCTGTCCAAGAGTTCCAACGCCATTCGCGCGACCCCCGACGGTTGATCGGCATACTGGCTCGGCATATTGAATAAAATTCGGGGCATGGGTTGGGACCGGTCGATCTGGACAAACTATCTCGTTAAGTCAACGTTTCGATCAACAATCGTTCAATTTTCTCGTCAGTGCTTAAATCATTGGCAAGCGAACACCCAGGCCGGCCTTCAGCCATTTCAGCAAAGCAACTTCACCGATAGCCCGTTGACCGCCGAACCATCGCGCTGCGACCGCTCGGCCGGCTGCTCCAAACTCGCGCGACCTAATTCGCAACCTGCGCCCGCAAATGATCCGCCAGGCGGATTGCAAGCGCCAGAATCGTCAGTGTCGGGTTTGCGTGTCCGCCAGTTGGAAAGACCGAACATCCAGCCAGATACAGATTTTTTACGCCGTGGGCACAGCAGTTTTCATCGACGACGCCATCGCGCGGATCTTTCGACATTCTGGTAGCACCGATGAAATGGTAAGTGCCATAAAGATCCTCGCCGTTTATTGGCCGATTGCTGGTGAGCCATTCCGACGGTTGAATTTGACCGAGGCCAAGCCGCTTGATCACGTCGGCAATAAACCCGCTGAAGTAGCGCGCGGTCGTTCGCTCGATCTCGCTGATCCGCCAATCCACCTTTGCGCGCTGCATCCCAAGTGGGTCTTTTTCGGCCGACAGCGTTATTCGGCTGTCAGGATTGGGCTCCTGCTCTAAATCCACGATCAGCGAAACGATCGGATTTGGCAGTATCATGGGCCGACCCCGAATGCGCCGCCAAGTGTTCGCCACGACAGAACCGGATTCGCTGACGATTTGGCCACCGTCGCGGAGCATACCGGCGTATGGTTCGGCGGTCGCGACAGCTTCGCGCAGCCGGGCTGCCGCCTTCCAGGCGGATTCCGGGCGAGCCGCGTAGTACACCGCCGCACTTGCGTTCAGAAGGCGATTTTCGCGCTGTGCCGATTCCGACAGCGCAAAGCCGATCTCGTACTGAACGCAACGAGGCCGTAAGAAATCAGTAAAGAGATTTTGCAGCCGGACGGCCGTTTCGGGGGTCGCATCCAGCGTGGCGATGCAGCCGCGCGGGTGTTGAGCCAGATATCGGCCGAGATTGTCGAACTGATTGAGGTTTTGCAGGACGCCGCTCGGCGCATTGAGCAAGAGACGGACATTCTCGATGCCGCCGCAACATATCACGAACCGCGTCGCCCTGATGGTCATGGAAACGTCAGTCAGCGACTGGACCACGATAGATTCAATGCGTGAACCGTCATCGTTTCCCTCCAAGGCTTTCAGATTCGCATGAAGTAGGACGTGTGTATCCGGATCAGCATCGAGCTTGCTGCGGTATGCCCTTCCCCAATCGAATCGCGGACGCGGCCGACCCAAATTCTGCAAGCCCGGGGCAATATCACCCGGTGCGACCCGCCACACAAACGGGTTCACGTTGATCGAATTGAAGCGCGGCAGCTCAATACCAAGGGCCGCCGGCACCTCATCGTCGGGAATCCATGGCTCTGAAAAATTACTCACGAGCTTCGCACGCTCGTAATAGGGACGCAGCGTCTTGAGATCG